>Ga0307437_1002748_pt1 | contig 10610 bp, 8 predicted proteins | sample SalMarWE160390MG_FD_202146 | JGI IMG/M metagenome (GOLD analysis project Ga0307437, IMG submission 202146) | Salt marsh sediment microbial communities from the Plum Island Ecosystem LTER, Massachusetts, United States - WE1603-90 | ecosystem: Environmental > Aquatic > Marine > Intertidal zone >...
CGCCATTGGAATCTCCTTGTGATAGATAGATTCGGAGTGCTACCCCGGCCTCGCTGATGTGGAACTTCCTCCCTTCGTGGATCCTATCACAGCGCCGAGACAGCCAGGGCCAGTTGCCGGCGCATCTCGGGATGGTTGAAGTGCCGCCACGTTTCGGGGAACGAATCCACCAGGAGACGCAGTTCGTTCTGCTTGGCCACCAGATAGCGCGTCACTCCGCTGATGTTGATCCGTTCTCGCCGCTCCTGTTCGCTCCACTGCTCTAGAAACTCGATCAGGAGATGACAGGCCACGTCAGCATCGTGCAGGTTGCCCAGGTGATCCTGCACCGTCACCACCTCTTTGACGACCTCCTCCGCCTCCGGGCCCAGCACCTCCCGAAAGAACTCCAGGGCATAGCACAAGCGCTTGCAGTCAATGCGCAGGGTATGGAGTGTATCCAACGAGGCGTTCTCAATCACCGGCTCGTATCCGCGCACCACCTCGTAGCGGGTGTAGATCAGGGCTGGCACCACCTGGTACACCTGGTGAGGCACTGGCCTGCCAGCGGGGGGCGGTAGAGTACCGGCCCCTTCCGTAATCAGGAACCGGCCGAATTCCTGCACGAAACGCTGGTACCGTTTGCCATCCAGGTAGGCCGCCATCTTTGCCCGCGCCGCCTCTCGCTGCCCCCACCAGGCTTCCAACAGCGGAGCAAGGTCCTCGTAGGGGCGGGGTGACCCCGCCCCTACCTCCGCCGCCAGGTAGTGCTGGGCCTTTTCCACAAAGACGTCGAGGTCGCGCACGCAGCCCAAAGCGCGGCCGGTGCGTCGCAGCCCTTTGAGGAAGGGCCGCAGGGTGTCGGAGTCGAAGTAAGGGGCAAAGACACGGAAGGCGGAGCGCATGCGGCGGGTGGCAACGCGCATATCGTGCAGTTCCTCAATGTCCTCTCCCAGTCGCGTGCCCGGCTCGTGCTCTAGCATGCGCTCGAAGTGGAAGCATAGTGCCTTGCGCCCGGCCTCGCTCATGGGATCATCGGGCAGGACGCCGGATGCCTTCCGCTTCCTGGACAGCACAGCCTCGAGCCCTGCCCCCTCCTCCGGCTGAACCCAGATCGCAGGCTCTCCTTCGACCACGAAGCGCAACTCGACGTCGAACAGGTGATGCCACAGGTCGGCTTTCTGCCGGGCGCGGGCCGCGTCCTCGCCAGCGAAGGGGCCAAGCACTGGCAGCACGATGGCCTGGGAGGAGGGCTGGGCCTGGCCCAGGGTGGTGGTCTGGCTCTGGGAATAATCAAGGCCATCGGCCACGCGGAGGAGAGCGGCCAGCATCAGGGTCTCCTCTCGCACCTCGTCCGGCAAGGCCAGGAAAGATGGCTCCTTGTCCAGTCGCTTGGGCTTGAACTTCTTACGATGGAGGGCAGTGGTGCAGGCTACCATCTGCTGCTCGACTTCTCCCAGTTCGACCAGCCGGTGCTCGAGGATGATGTCCCGGCCGGCGGTGTGGTGCTTTGCGGGGTAGAAGGCGAAGCCCACGTTGTGCAAGATGGCCGCCGTCTCCAGCAGATCGCCCCGTTCTGGGGGCAGGCCGTGCACCTCGGCCGTCGCGTCGAACAGGGCCTGGGCCAGACCGGCCACGTGTCGGGCGTGGGCCATGTCCACCTCGTAGCGCCGGCACAATTCCTCAATGGTGACTTTTGGCCGCTCAGGGCGGGGAGACCTCGCCCCTACGACCGCCGCCTCAATGACCGGCTCAGTAGGCATCTCCTCTGCCGGTGTTGCCGCCGCCAACAAGTCAGCCGGGAAGACGTCCATTCGCCTTACCCGGAACGCTCGCAGCCAGTAGCGTACCCGTCTGGCCGACAACCCCACCTGTGGGCCGATCTCCCTGAGGATGAGGCCCTGGTCGCGGAGCACCAACAGGCGTGCCCGGCGAACGTGGGCTGGTTTGCCCTCGCTGGCGATCCATTCCAATATGGCCCGTTCCTCGGTCGTTAGTTTTTCGGTAGTGGTTACATGTTGACTGATGACGCTCCAAATGGTATCCTGTATCGAAAAGCTGACCAGGAGGAGCACCGTCATGATCCAGAGTGTTATCACGCATCGCTGCACGAAATGTAACAGCATCAACATAGTCAAGAACGGCACAGACTACAAAGGTGATCAGAAGTTTCATTGCCTCGACTGTAACGCCTATAGAACTCTGGAACCACAAAGCCGTTCTTACCCCGAGTTCGTCAAGCAGTTTGTCTTGCGTGCCTATCGGGAGCGGGCCAGTATGCGCGGTGTTGAGCGCATCTTTGGAATAGCACGCCAGACATTAGCACGCTGGATCATAGAAAAAGCCGCCGCTTTGCCTGACTTGGCTAACACTTTAGAAACAGCGAAAGCGGATGATGTGTTGGAACTGGATGAATTGTGGTCATTTGTGTTCAAAGAAAGCGATAAACGGTGGATATGGATCGCTCTGTGTCGTCGTACTCGTCAAGTAGTGGCTTACTTCATTGGTGACCGCAGTGAGAAAAGCTGTCAGGAGCTATGGAAGCGAATCCCAGCAGCATACAAGAAGTGCTGTTCATACAGCGACTTCTGGGAAGCTTACCAGAAAGTCTTTCCAAGCAACACACACCAATGTGTAGGCAAAGAGAGCGGCGAAACAGCACACGTGGAACGTTGGAACAACACATTGCGGCAGAGACTGGCTCGGTTTGTGCGGAAAACACTGTCGTTCTCCAAGTCCGACGTTTACCACGAAGCGGTGCTGAAGTTGTATCTCCACTACTACAACACAAAGTGGTGCCCCATCAGTTAATATGTAACCACTACCCATTTTTCTTCACGTTTTTCCGGATGCCAATCCCAAGGTCTGCGATGGATAAGTCTAGCCGTTGCCGCCTGGGAAAGTACTGCCCGCAACCATTCGTCATAACTTAAGCGCCTCTGAACCTTACCAACTCAACCCGGTCAACCTGGACTAGAGCGCGAACTTGCGTTATAGTCAGGGATATGAGCAACAAATCGAAACCTAGAAACCCTGACCACGTTCGTCGGCGCAACAGGCCTGGCCCAGACAACGAAGTCATTGCAGAACGGCTCGAAGAACTCGTCCTCCCTGCCGTGATGGGCCAGTTGGCATATTTCCGCAGTCTGAGGTTGCGGGATCGCATTTTGTCTTTGCCGGTGATGGTAGCCACTGTACTGACACTGCTTTGGCGGCAAGTGCCATCCGTGTGCGAATTGGCTCGCATGTTGGCGCGGGAGAAGTTTCTCTGGGTACCACAAGTGGCGGTGTCGCAGCCGGCATTGTCAAAGCGATTCCTCTCATTCCCGTATGAGATTTTCCGGCGCGTGTTGCTAGACCTGGTGCCCAGACTGCGAGACCGAGCGCTGAAGCGGGAGCGCCCGTTACCCAAGTCGGTCGAGCACGCCCGACACCATTTCGACCACATCTGGGCTGCGGATGGCTCTACGTTGGAGGCTCTGTTTCGCAAGCTCAAGGCATTGAGAGCTGCCCCCGTAGGGCAACTAGCAGGTAAGACTTGCTCAGTCATTGATTTGGTCACGCATCTGCCGGTTGAAACCTGGTTCCGCGAGAACGCCGGTGACCATGACAGCAATTTCTTGCCCCAAATCCTGGCTATGGCGAAGGCCAAGGTGCTGTTCATCTTCGACCGGGGTTTCTACGACTTCACCTTCTTCGATGATTTGATTGAACGGGGAGCCCATTTCATCACCCGCCTCAAGTCCAATGCAGTGTTCAGCATTGAGCACACGCTGCTGAAGACGGACCGTGTACGGGAATACATCATCAAGTTGGGTGGCCCCGCCAGCCAATGCCAGCATCTCCTACGACTCATCGAAGTACGTCATGGCACCAAGTGGTATCGTTACGTTACCAGTGTGCTGGACCCGAACGTCCTGCCAGCGGTCTACGTCGCTGACCTGTATCGCCGCCGCTGGCGCATTGAAGAAGCGTTTGCCGTTCTCAAGCGCCTTCTGGGTTTGTCGTACCTGTGGACCGGCTCGATCAATGGCGTCTTGCTGCAAGTCTGGAGCACCTGGCTCTTCTCCGCCATTCTCATTGACTTGGCCGATGCAGTGGCAGAAGAACTGATGCTTCCCTTTGACCGCATATCGTTGGAAATGGTCTTCCGCGGCTTGTATCACTTCATCCAAGCCTACAATCGCGGTGAAGCGACTGACCCGGTCAAGTACCTTGCTGCGCCGGAGAACCGTGACCTGGGCGTGGTCAAGCGATTGCGCAAGAAAAAACCTGATCCGACCAACCTGGAAACGCCACAAACCTTGGAGGCCGTTAAGTTATGACAGATGGCCCGCAACCAAAAATTCGGCATGGTTCATATAGCCCGTTTTTGGACAGGAACATCTGTCATAACTTAACGAAATGGTGTCTGTCAGTTGTCAAAATGGCGCCAAGCGGGCAACGAAACGGCCTGTTTTCGTGCCCGGGATGAATCTGGACACTCGATTTGGTCTGAAATTCAGGTCTGGCTGGCAAGATTTGCCCTGAATCGCAGGAAAACCGCTCCTTGGAAACCCAAAATGGCCTTAAGTTATGAGGCATGGACAGGAAACATCTTTACAAATTCAGGTAGTCCTTCGGTTGTGTCGGGCACGTTCAACTAGCCGACTAGCGAGCAGTCGGTCCCATTCAAGAAGATTACACAACTGGCGTGGGTCAGGCGTCGGCCGGATAACCCAACAATTCCAACCAGTCGTTGGTGCCGGGATCAATGCCGGCCCGCTGGTAGGGACTCTTGCCAGCCCGTTTGCCCCGCTCATAGACGCGCATGTTGTGCCACAGCACGAATAGGTTCAGGTAAGCTTGAGCGGTTTCTCGGTTTCGAAAGGCACGGCGGTTGTTCAAGAACGACTTGAGCAAGCCGTTGATACATTCAATGAGGCTGCTGGTATGCCCAGCAGCGTCCAGAATGCGCATCAGGTAGGTAGCCAACGCGATGCAGGTTTCGTACCCGTCCAGCAGGTGCTCCAACAGGGCTTCTGCTTCGGCGGCCTGCCGTTTTCTGGATCGCTGTCCATTGATGAGTGCTTGGCGCAAGCGCCAGGTACGGGCCACATGCGCATGAAGAGTTGTTGTCGAGCAGGGTCAGGGATATGAGCCGCCAACATCTGCCGGTAGGGTTTCAGCATCTCAGTTGCCCAATCCAGGAAAGTGAGCAGTTGATCTTGATGCCGTCGCAAGGAATGGACAAACTTCTGTACCAGCGGCTGTTCTATCTGTTCCATTGCTTTCAGCGTCTCTTCCAACACCCAGGCATTGGTCTCCCGGTCGCGGATTTCACCGCTGCGCAGATCGACCAGTTCCAGCGCATCGTAGAGATGTCCCAACCAGTGAGCGAACGTGTCGTGTCGTTCCATCAGCTGGTCTGCCTTCTCTACCGCCGAGATGTATTGGTTCAGGAAGAGTGCGTCGTCCCAGCCCTTGAGCAGCCGCTTTTCCAGACCATACACCTTGCGTTGAGCAGTCAAAGCAATCCGCTGCAGGTCATGACGCACCCTACCACCCCACTTTTCGATGTGCCAGGTGTCTTTCTGGACCGACACCTCTATCTCGGCCAGTTCCTGGGACTTGGGGTACATGCGAGCCATATCTTCCACCAAACCTTTGATATGGGCACCGCCATCTTGGGTGACCAACAAGGCTGCCCCCCAGGTCTCAGCCTGGCAGTCCTCGCTGACGACACCCAGCAGGATTGTGGTGCTCACCGGCTCGAGGACCAACAAGATAGGCCAATCCTGAAAGTAGGTCTCGTCCCGCAGCACGATCACAGGCCCCAAGGGACTGCAGTCAATCTGTTCCAAGACTCGTCCAGCACGCTGCCCCGACTGGGTGAGCAGTTCGCTCAAGGTATCCAAGCCACGGGACTGGTCGAATGCCACCTCCAGGCAGGTCTGCATTGGGCGCAGAGCCGTCCTGCCAGGAAAAGCCATGGTCAACGCTGTACGAGCAATCCGGTTTGGGGTCACCGTGACCATGTCGTCGCGGGTCGTTGCTTCTGGTATCGCCGCAGGCTGAACAGTCGCGGGACGTCCGCCCAGCGAGGGGGTCAACCCCGTGGCAGCTCTCTCGCCCAGAGCGTAGACCGTCGGGCGTGTGGTCTGAAACACGTCCGCCAGCCAGGTGATTGCACCCCAGGGTCGGATGGGACGCGGAATGTTCGCCACCGCTGCTATGAACAACCGGTCCGCGATAGTCAAGTGCGGCACTCTCGACCCTGGCACACGGGGGCCAGTTCCCAGCAGTTGCCACACCGTCTCCATTGGCTCAGGCCATTGGTTGGGCAAGATGGACGCTTGCGTGTACAATTCCATTGGAAGGTAATCTCCTTTCGATTTCGGTTGGGTTTACCTCAATCTTACAGGAGAATGTCACCTTCCGCTATTCAATTGTAAAGGTGTTTTTGGTCAGGAATGAACCATGCCAAAAATTCCCAACTTGGTCCGAGAGTGAATCACGGAGTTGCTGAAGATTTCAAAAACGCTTTCTCGAAACTTTTTTAGCAGCCCGGATGACATAATTGGCATCTCCGGCCGGCGGACCAATTCGCTCTCGATGTATCTGGCAAAATAGCGGTCATCCTTGACATCAAAACGCTGGTATGGAATCGTGGTGCCCCACGTATCGGGTATTCTTTTTCGCCCATAACTGCTCAGGAAACCATTCTTCGATAGGATTCTCTCGACATTGGCGCGAATGTTAGTCAACTGGAGCGTATTCGCACTGGAGCCCAGATAGTAAAGAATGGCGCCAAAGGCAGCACACATATCGGCGTCGAACCAATTGACGGCAGCCATATTGATCTCGATGTCCTCGAAAAAACGAGTTTTCGTCTGAGCATACAGGCGAACCAACGCCTCGAACCCGGCCTGATTATGATAAATTGTGGGTAAGGTGATCTTCATGTTTTCACCTCCACGACCTTTGTGGTGTCGTTGCCGAAAGTGTCGATCACCTTTATTACTCCCTGCTCAACGTTTCTATTTGGGGTGCCCCGCACACTTTGAACCGACTCTCGCTTTTCAACCTTGCAATCATCGTTGGATTCCAGTTGGGCCATCTCGCAGGTGATTATACCGCCGCAGGATGCCCTGTCAACTGGAGAGCCACTCAGCCGCGGCCCTCGGAAGCAGCGCCACCGAACCCCGGCGCACGGTCGGGTCGGGCAGCGATTCGATGAACAGCGGGCCGTAACTCTTGGTCAGCAGCCGCTTGTCGAAGACGGCCACGACGCCCCGGTCGGTACGGGTGCGGATCAGACGCCCGAAGCCCTGCAAGAAGCGCAGGATGGTCTCCGGCACGGCGTACTCGAAGAAGGGCTGCTCAAAGGTCTCGGCCCGGGCGGCGAAGATGGGGTCGCTGGGGACGCTGAAGGGGAGTTTGGCGATGGCCAGGCAACTGAGCGGTTCGCCCGGTACGTCTACTCCCTCCCAGAAACTGCGCGTACCCAGCAACACTCTCCGCTCACCCGTGCGGAAGTCCTCCAGGAGTTGTGCCCGCGAGATGCCCTCCCCCTGCGCCTGGACGGTGATACCGGCCTGGGCCAGCGGCGCCCGGATGGCCTGCAGCGTGGCCCGCAGTTGGCTGTAGGAGGTGAAGAGCGCCAGCGCCCGGCCTTCGGTCGCCCGGAAGAGCACCTCCATTCCCTGCTGCACCGCCCTCTGGTAGCCAGGCTGCCCGGGCTCGGGGATGTCGTTCACCAGGTAGACCAGCGTCGAGTTCTTATAATCGAAGGGAGAGCCGACCGCCAGTTCGTCGGCCTCCCAGGCGTTCAGCCGCTCGCGCAGGAAGTCGAAGGTGCCGCTCGTGCGCAGCGTGGCCGATGTCAGCACCACCGCCTCTTTCTTGTGGAAGAGGTGCTCCTCCACCAACGGCCCGACGTGCAGGGGGGCGGCGTGCAGACTCAGGTAGTCGTTGCGGGGGTTCGATTCCAGCCAGTAGATGAGGGATGGCGATGGCTGCGTGATCATGTGGCTTACCTGACCCTGTGCTTCTGCCAGTCGCCGCGCCACTCCCAATGTCTGTGCCTGTAACTCGTCGGCGTCGGGCACGTCGAAGGAGGTCAGATCGTCCAGGCTCTCTGCCAGCCGCTCCAGCCCATCCACGACGGCCGCCAGCGGCGCGTGGGCGTCGTCCCACGCAATCTCGACCCCCTCCCAGGCCGGCTGCACGCGCAGCCCCGAGGTGACACGCAGGCGGAAGGAGTACTTGTTGCGCTTGCCCTCCCGTTGCTCCTCCACAAATTCCTCCAGGCGGTCGAAGAAGATGCCCAACTGGCGCACGGCCCGGTCGGCTGCCAGCCCGACCTTGCCGACGAAGAGTTCCATTTGCTCCATGATGTCGCCGGGCAGGCGGGCCTTCTGGCAGCGCCCGATCACCTCGGCCAGCAGCCCGGTCACCCGGCCGGCCGGACCTACCTTGCCAATCTCGCTTAGCAACCGGCGCAGGCTGGTGCGATCGGTCTCAAAACTGAGCCCGTTAGTGGTGGCTGCCTCCAGGTGGTGGGCCTCATCCACGATGAGGTATTTGTACTCGGGCAGGGCGCGGTTCTGCACGGCAACGTCGGCCAGCAACAGCGCGTTGTTGACGATGATGAGGTGGGCGGCTTCAGCAGCGCGACGGGCGCGGTAGAAGTAGCAGGTACCCTCGTGGAAGTGGCGGCATCGCTCCGGGTCGCAGCCTTCATGGTCGGCCGAAAGTTGCCCCCAGATAGCCCGCTCGGCCGCGTTGGGCAGGAAGAGTTCGTCGCCGTCGCCGTCTGTCGTCTCGGGCCGCCATACGAGGATTTTCGCCAGCACGCGGGCCTCGTCGGGTGAATTTGCCCCCCGGCGGCGCAGCGCCTGCAGACGGGCCGGGCAGAGGTAGTGAGAACGGCCCTTGAGGACGGCGGCGCGGAACTCGAAAGGCAGGACGCAAGTCAGGTCGGGCAGGTCTTTGCGGTACAGTTGCTCCTGCAGGTTGATGGTGTTGGTGGAAGCAATCACCCGCTCACCATTCTGCACGGCCCAGTGGACGGCGGGGATGAGGTAGGCGAGCGACTTTCCGACGCCGGTGGGAGCCTCGACCAACAGGTGCTCGCCCCGGTTGAGCGCCCGCGCCACGCCGCGCAGCATCGCCACCTGTTGGGGACGGTACTCGTAGCCGGGGAAGTGGGTGTCGAAAGCCCCGCCTTCCTCCAAGAGCGCCGCCAGCCCGTCTACATCCAACACTGTCCGCTCGGCGGCCGGCTGCAAGGGGTGGGCCTGTTCTGCTACGGCGAAGAGCGGCCCTTCCGGCGCGACGCCCGGCCTGGGTCTGGCGCGCCGCTCGGGAGGGTGCCGGGCGGCTTCCTCCAATGCAGCGCGGAAGAAGCCAGCGGCGCTCCACCCGGCCTGTTCGCCGTGGCCTATGATCTCCTTCAGCACCCGGGGCGGCAGGCCGGCGGCCCGGCGGAGGAGGACGCGGAAGAGGCGCTGGGCGGTCTGGGCGTCGTCCAGCGCCCGGTGCGCCCGCTCCATTTCGATCCCCATCATCTTCGCCAGTGATTTCAGGCTGTACCGCTCGGCGTGCGGGAGGAGCACACTGGCCAACTCGAACGTGTCCAGGAGTTCGTTGTCGAACACATGGGAGTGACGGCGCAAGAAACTCAGATCGAACCCGACGCTGTGGCCGACGATGGGCCACTGGCCGACGAAGCGGGCCAGGCGGGGCAGCACATCGTCCAGGCCAGGTGCGCCGGCCACGTCGTCGTCGCGGATGCCGGTCAGGTCGGTGATCTCGTGGGGGATGGTGCGGCCGGGGTTGACGAAGGTGGAGCGGGTATCCAGCACTTCATCGTCATGGAACTTGACTGCGCCAATCTCAATGATGGCGTCACGGTCAGGGTCGAGGCCGGTGGTCTCCAGGTCGAGCGCCACGTAGGTTCGGGACATATTCCCTCATTTCTAGGCTGCAATAGGCAGCCAAGAGAATTATACCTCAGTGGGAAGGAGGGGGCAAGAGGAAAATGAGCGCAGTTCCGCTGTTCTTATACAAATCCAATGCTGCGCTATTGTCTCTCTAATGGAGGGCCGGTACAATGGGGGTGGTTGTGAAGTCGGAAGGTGCCGAGGTCGCAACCGGTTATCTGAGTCTGCATAGGAGTGGGGATTATGGATCTAAACAAGTTCACCCAGAAGGCGCAAGAGGCAGTTTTGGGCGCGCAATCGCTGGCGGGCGAGCACGGCCACGGCCAGATTGAGCCGGAGCATTTGCTGCTGGCGCTTCTGCGCCAGTCCGATGGCATTGTGCCTCAGATCGTCCACAAGTTAGAGGCCAATCCGGGTGAGATGGCGCAGGCGCTGGAGGGGGAACTGCAGCGCAAGCCCAAGGTCTACGGGGCGACGGCGCAGGTGGGACTCTCGCGTGAACTGGCACGCTCATTGGACGAGGCGGAGAAGGTGGCCGCCCGCATGCGCGACGACTACGCCAGTACCGAGCACCTGTTGCTGGCGCTCACCGGAGCCCACGGAGGCGAGGCATCCCACTTCCTGGCGGCTTATGGCATCACCAAGGATGCCGTCCTGCGGGCATTGACCTCCATCCGTGGCAGCCAGCGGGTCACCAGCCAACAT
>Ga0307437_1002749_pt1 | contig 10604 bp, 8 predicted proteins | sample SalMarWE160390MG_FD_202146 | JGI IMG/M metagenome (GOLD analysis project Ga0307437, IMG submission 202146) | Salt marsh sediment microbial communities from the Plum Island Ecosystem LTER, Massachusetts, United States - WE1603-90 | ecosystem: Environmental > Aquatic > Marine > Intertidal zone >...
GAGTGCATTCTTGAGAGGAGCAGACCGAGGACGGATGGGGAGGAGGGACTGAGGGTGCTCAGGGTTCTCGAGGAGGCCGAACGGTCATTGGCGGCTGGTCAAAAGTCGAGGCTACCCAAGGACACAGTGGGAGGAGGATACTACATTCACGAGAGTGCCTTTATCGACGAAGACACACGGATCGGAAGGGGTACCAAGATATGGCACTTCACCCATGTCTTGAGGGATTCTACAATCGGGGAAGATTGCATCATCGGCCAAAACATTATGATAGGCCCTGAGGTAACCATTGGAAACAGGTGCAAGGTCCAGAACAACGTGTCGCTCTATAAGGGTGTAACTCTGGAGGATGAAGTTTTCTGTGGTCCTTCGTGTGTCTTCACCAATGTGTACAATCCTAGGGCCTTCATAAAGAGAAAGGATAAGTTTCGTCCCACACTCGTTAAGAAAGGTGCTACCGTTGGCGCTAATGCTACCATAATCTGTGGTATCACAATAGGGAGTTATGCCATGATTGGTGCTGGAGCAGTGGTGACCAAAGATGTCCCTGATCATGCTCTGATAATAGGAGTTCCTGCCACCCAGATAGGATGGGTCTGTCAGTGTGGTACGACCTTGAGATTCAAAAATGAAATCGCCCGTTGTGATTATTGTAAAAAGAGCTATCGGTTGGCAAAAGGGAAGCTGGAAGAGACTGAAAAGCACTTGTAGGTTTCATTAATGAATTCAACATATTAAATATGATAATAGGAGTAACAGTCTAGTTCTCTGCCAGCGATTATTCAAGGTATGAGTAATGTCAAAGGAAAATATGCGATTACCCAATGTTTTTTTATCCAACGTTAGTAATTAAACCAGGCCTTGGATTTACCTTCAAATTCAAGGAATGCTGTAATTAAACAGTAGAAACATATCTTGAACATGTTTAGGAGAAACCAATATTGCGGTACATTCAAAGTTTTTGTATAGCGGAAAAGATAAGGGAGCGAGAAAAAAGAACCTTAAGAAAGCTCCTCTATAATAAATATGTTACCCAACTGATCTTGGTTAACATAGCATGAGGAAAAGATGAAAAATATGGGGACACGGCTTATAAACTATCAATACAATCAAAGAGATAATATAGGCAAGTTTTTTCACCTCCTTTTTGCGCTTGTTGCTAGGGAGATAAAAGGGCAGTACCGCCGTTCCTTTTTGGGTCCTGCCTGGGCTTTGCTGCAACCCCTTTTTTACATGGTAATTTTCACTTTCATCAGAGGAGTTCTTAAGATCTCCAGCGAGGGGATTCCTTATGTCTTGTTTACCTATAGTGCCTTAGTCCCATGGACATTTTTCTCTAATGCGATAACCCGCTGTGGACCAAGTGTTCTTCAAAATGCCGGAATAGTGAAAAAGATGGACCTCCCACGATTAGTGTTTCCTACAGCAGCAGTAAGTATCTCTCTATTCGATCTTCTCATGTCAGGGATAATATTAATAGGGATGATGTTCTGGTTTCATGTGCCTATTACGTGGGCAATCCTATGGTTGCCTGTGCTGATTTTGCTCATAGCATTTTTGGCATTGGGAATAGGTATGTTGATAGCTGCTGTGGGTACTTATAAACGGGATATTGTATTTGCTACTCCTTTTCTCATGCAGTTTTGGCTCTTGGCAACACCCATTATGTATCCATTAAGCAGTGTCCCCGTACGTTGGCAAAAGATTTACACAGCAAATCCTATGGTTGGAATCATCGAAGGATTTCGCGGAGTTCTCATAAAGGGTTCTGCACCTGATTTGAATCTTCTTGCTGTGAGTATAATTGGGATAGGGGTAATTTGGATTATTGCTTGGCCGCTTTTTCGTGTTATGTCTCAATACTTTGCGGATGTACTATAGTTATGAGTGATGATGTAATAATTCAGGTAGAAGGTCTTTGGAAGCGCTATGGACTACCGTTGCTGCCAGCAGTGAGAGATCTTGTCAGTCGTTTGAGTAAAAATAGAAGATCTATTGCGAATAATGGTGGTCCCTGGGCCTTGCGTGATGTCTCCTTTGAAGTCAAGCGGGGCGAAACACTCGGCATCATTGGGCGCAACGGAGCGGGAAAGAGCACGCTGCTTAAGATACTGGCTGGTGTTACTCCGCCTACCCGAGGTCAAATAGAGGTGCGTGGTCGGGTGTTTCCGATGATTGAACTCAATGCAGGCATACACCCTGAACTTACCGGCCGTGAAAACGTCCGCCTGCTGGGAGCCATCATGGGCCTCTCTCGACAGGAAGTTGAGGAAAAGATGCCGGAGATTGAAGAATTTACAGAATTGGAGGAATGGTTTGACCAACCTGTTCGCAAATATTCAAGTGGGATGTTGGCACGACTAGGTTTTGCTGTTGCCATGAATGTAGATGCAGATATCTTGCTGGTGGACGAGGTGCTGGCAGTTGGCGACATAACATTCCAGCGAAAGTGTCTCGATCGTATGGAGCAGCTACAGAACTCAGAGATAACCATTCTTTTCGTGTCGCACAGCATCCGTCAGGTTGAGCGTGTATGTGGCCGTGCCTTGCTGTTAGAGAAGGGGCAGCCTCTAGCATTGGGAGAAGCCGCCGATGTAGCATCTCGTTACTACGCTGACTCAAGCTGCAAGATCATTGAACAAAGAACATCGGATGGAGAATCTCATGAAATCGTTCAGATGCAATTGGAAGATGCATTGGTAGACATTCTTTCCGTTCGTTTGTTGAATAAGGATGGGCAAGTATCCTCTGAGTTCTACACTGGTTCCTCTTTGACGATAGAGGTCGATTATGAAGCTCATCAGCCTGTGAGTGATGTGTTTGCCGGGTTTGGGATTGCAACGATTGATTCCTTCTACATATCGGGCTTTACGAGTGAACTGGAATCCAACGGTTTAGATTTGAAAGGAAAAGGTACTTTTAGATGCACTATTAAGGATCTGCCGTTGCTGTCTGGAATTTACATGGTGCATCTAAAGCTTAAGAATGTGTGGGGTAGCTGCGTGGGAGGCGGCTTTGGAGTGAAGACATTCAGTGTGATAGTCCCCAAGGATATCAGGCGTTCAAATGATTATGGCCTTGTTCGACTAAATGTCGAATGGTCGTAAGTTGGTGAACCGCGATGGACGTATTGCCACCAAGTACAACACCTTGTTCACAAAGGTGCTAGTCGCGACTCGAACCGATGCTTTGGTTTACGGAAGACCTTATCTTCATTTCTTCTTGCAAGATCGATAAATGCCGACGATATCGGGGTCATCCGATTGCATTTCCGATCGTTGTGGTATCAAGGGGCTGTCGGAGAAGTGCTTGTGGATAGTGCAGTGAACTCATCCTGGCGCCAGACGAGCAGCCGCCGCGTAGCCGCTGAAATGAAAGTGGCACTGCCATCATTCGCACCGAAATGGATACTGCGCTTATGGTTGCTACTTATGGGTAGACCTATAGAGTTCTTCAGCACCCTTCAGCTTATTAACAGCAAATTCCTAACAAACATCTTTCAAGATCACCCTGTGACTGCGTTTCAGATTATTCATTCATGGCCAGAACAATGGAAATCTAACCCTACCATCCGAATGCGCCTTGTAAAATGGATGACGAAGCACTTCGGCATCCAGCGGGACCAATATTGGCTTCTTCAAAAGCTGGAAACGCCTCGCTAGTGCGTGGGTTGTATCGCGGCGTATTCTCCAGAGGAAATGATTATGACAGGAGGCACAATTGAGAATAGGTGTGAAACGAATACGTGCAGCGTTGACATCGCGGTTGCTGGCGATAAGGCACACCGTGCGAAATTGGCGCGCCGTGCGGACCGGCACATGTCACGAACAAATCCTCTTCCATCAGGAGCTCAAGCAGTTGCTGAGATGTGATGGTGAGTGGCTGCGTGCAACAGCGTTAGAGTACTACCACTGCCCTAGCGCTTGGCGACGCTTGAGTAGCTATCGTAGTCCCTCTCGCGAGACAGATGACTTTGCCAAGACCTTAGATGTCGCCGAAGGCTTTGCTGTCTGGACCCTCGTCAAGCACCTGCGGCCGCGCGTGGTGGTGGAACTGGGCACTCAGTACGGCATTTCGGCCCGTTTGTGGAAAGAAGCCCTAAAAGCGTATGTTCCGCAACATGAATTGATTTTGTGTGATTTGACAGATCACAGACGGTTCATCGGGGATGATGAATGTACATTCTTGGAAGGGGACGCACGGCAGACTTTGCTGGAGGTGTTCACATCTCGGAAAGTTGACGTACTTTACAACGATGTACATCCTTACGACTTGGTCCGGTGGTCTGTTGCGGAAGGACTGAAGCAAGGGGTCCTTGTTTTTGCTTTTCATGACGTTGGATGTAAGCACCCGCGTGGCCCTTTCAGAGTGGAAAGCGCCCATCTGGGAGCCGATGAAAAGTCGATTTGTGCTGAAGACTATGGACGATGTGGAACTTGGGAGCGACATGTGATAGCAGAGCTCTTCGACGAGAGGGTTTTATATCAAGATACAGTAGTAGAAGCCTCGACTCGCATTCAGATTTTTGATTCACTGTTTGGGCTGGGCATTGTTATCCGGGATGTAAAGATCAACTGAGTAAGTGCTGAATTCGAGTGGATTGATGTTGATTGCCTGATGATCGTTGGACAGAAGGGATCTCAATATGATTAGGTCCTTGCTGCGAGCTGACCGCCATCTACGAAAAACCAAACTACGTGTCGATGGGCGAACCTACACCACGCAGGTACTCCAGCGAGTTGCACAATCCTCTGAGGCACCTCGCCTGATTATCGTCGCCTACCAGCCCAACGAATTGGCTCAGAAGATCTTGAGTGTATGCATCCAGGCAATCCAGCGTTACACACTCGAACCTCACGAACTGTGGGTTGTGGATAACAACTCACCAAGGGCTAACGTGGAATGGCTATTGCGGTGGCCTGAAACTAACGTCGTGTTGAACCGTACGGAGCCAGTTTCACCTGACGGACGAGGCCTCTTGAGTCGCTGGAAGAAGCGACAGGGCCAGCAGAAGTGGGCCAGCTATGCCAACGCAGTCGCACTGGAACTGGCAGTTCGTCTTATCAATCCACGAGCGCACTACCTGATGACGTTGCACATGGACATTATGCCCTGTCGGGCTGGCTGGCTTTCCTTCCTACGATCAAAACTGGGTCAGGGTACTGCTTCAGCGGGCGTTCGCATGGATAGGAGGCGGACACCTGAAGGCATATTGCACGTTCTGGGATATCTGGTGGATTTTCAACTATTCAGGAAGTTTAACTTGGATTTTTTGCCGCAACTGCCCCGGTATGACGTGGGCGACCGGGTGATCATAGCACTGCGAGATGCTGGATATGACGTCTTTGCCTGCCCGAACACCCTGTGGGAACCGCAGTTAGTGGAGAGAATACCGTTATCTTCTCCATTACGGCACCTGTGTGTGGACCGCTCCTTTGACGATGATGGCAATGTGATCTTCCTGCATCTTGGACGCGGAGTCAGAAAATCTACTGGCAACTATGACGATCCGAAGAAGACAACCCCGGAGGAATGGATTGCGTTCGCTGAGGAACATCTTCTCTCTTGACTGTCCGAAACATGATGACTTGCTGATAGGCAGTCCTTTGCTGCAAGCGGATCGCCTCGACTACTCCCTGCGGCGCTACTTTGTGGACGAATTCCATTTCCGCCATGTGCCTACCTTGCCATCCGGGAGCTTGGTTTTGGACCTAGGCGGCAACAAAATCCGCAAGCGGGGCCAGTTCGATATCGAACGCTATAAGCTACGTGTGGTCTACGCCAACCTCTTTAACGTCAAGCAGCCTGACCTCCAGACCGATGCTGCATACATTTCATGTAAAGACGAATGTTTCGATGCTGTAGTTTGCTCTGAGTTGCTTGAGCATGTCCCAGACCCAATCGTCGTGCTACATGAAGTCTATCGTGTGCTCCGGGCAAGCGGGAACTTACTGATATGTGTGCCTTTCCTCTTCCACATCCACAGCGATCCTTATGACTACGGTCGCTACACGGACTACTATTGGCGGAAGAGTCTGGAAGAGGTTGGTTTTGTGGACATTCAAATTGAGAGACAGGGACTCTTCTGGAGTGTGTTGGTGGATATGTTGTGTGAATTTGCCCATCACAAGGCGAAAGAGGGACGTCCCAAATCAGCATGGGTGCGCCGGCAAATCGTAAGACTGCTCGCTCGGGGAAAACGAATGGCTTTGAAACAAGATGCGCGGGCCGATCACCATAGGAACCCGTTCTTTGGCAAGTTTACCACGGGCTTCGGGATCAAGGCTACCAAACCGTGAATGGTATAGGATCTCTCAGATGAGCTTACCTAAATGGTGTTCTACGCTACACGAGGAAGTGTTCGAATGGTTGATGCAATTGCGGGATCCAGCCTATCCTGGTCGTTTCATATTCTGCTATACGGGCAATCTGTTCTTCCCCTCTGAGAAAAGCGGCCTTGATGCAAGTGCGTTGGCCCTCAAAATATGTTATATGATCGGTGCCTTGAATAAGATATCAGCTAATGACCTGAGAGAATGGACAGGCTTCATTCGCTCCTTTCAGAAGGAGAAGGAGCACATTGGTTTCCTCGGATTGAAAAAGCTCTCTGGTTTCTTTATTGATCCAGTGTTCATAAAGCAGGCAGATAGGAGACAGGGACGATTCATGCATGATATAAAGACAAGACAAGCTGTGACACGTCAAGCCTGTGCAGCGCTAATGTGTACTGGTGAGGGTCCCCGGTATCCTGTGCTATCTCTTCCCAACAATGTAGATCAAGTTCGAAGGTACCTGGCATCCCTTGATTGGGAACGCGATCCCTGGGATGCTGGTAGCCACGCAAGTCACCTAGTCTTCTTACTGAAGATGAACAAAGATCTCTTCGGTTTGCATGAGCCCTACACAGAGCTTGTCCCAGTAGTTTTCGAGTGGTTAGACCAAATTCGGAATCCCGATAATGGCTCTTGGTACATAGGAAATCCATCTAACGAGCAGAAGGTGAACAGCGCTATGAAAGTGCTCACAGCATATGCCGTGCTCAATAGGCCTATAGAGCAACCAGAACCGCTTATTGACTTCTGCCTGGCATCGGCGAGCGCACAAGACGGTTGCCATAATGCTGACATCTTATTTGTGTTGCATTATTGCCATCAGTATACTGACTATAGACGGCACGACATTGAAAAGTTTTGCTGGAAGCGTCTGGAAATTATCGAACAATTTAGAAAATCTGATGGTGGCTTTTCTTTTTATCACGACAAAAGTCAGACGGCTATTTACGGCGTATCTATTTCCAAAGGACTGCCAGAAAGTGACATTCATGGCACAACTCTATTTCTGTGGAGTCTCAAAATGATAGCCAATATTCTTGGTTACGCTGGGAAAGTTCCCTGGAATATGCCTGTAAATTGACAAACAGGGGATTGCAATGACCAAAACCAAAGTCTTTCTTACAGGCGGCGACAACATGAACTGGGCTCTCGACGATGACTTGAGATTGACCAGGCGTGCCCTCAAGGGCATTGTGGAATTCACAGGCCTTGATAAATGTGATGTTGTGCACTCTGTGTGGTGGAAGGGGCTTGCAGATCTGCCGAAGGAATCGCTCGTTGGTAAACGGATAATCTGTCAGATTCCGGGGGAACCCTTTCGCTATTTCTCACTCCCGCACTATAACAAAACTGCAGCAGTGGTCGGACAATGGATCTCACAAACCAAGGAAGCGGAGAAAGAACTGATAAGCGTGGCCATCAATAGTAGACTAATCCCCTACATAGTAGACAACGAAGTCTTTCGCCCTATACCAGCAGATGACACTGATCTTATCGCATTTCAACAGGATTGGAGCATCCCCTCAGATAGCTATGTGATAGGTAACTTCCACAGGGATACTGAGGGCCACGATCTGAAGAGCCCCAAATGGATGAAGGGACCCGATGTCTTCCTCGAAATCGCACGGGCTCTGATAGACAGAGGACATAATATCCGTGTTCTATTGGCCGGACCGCGGCGATTCTGGATGCGGAAGCGCCTGAGTGAACTGGGTATCCCTTACATCTTTATCGGTAAACTAGTCGAGAGCAAGGATGACATGTCGGTCAACATTTTGCCTCGTCCTATTCTAAATCTTTTATACAATTTGATTGATCTATATGTGATCAGCAGCCGCACTGAAGGCGGCCCGCGATCCATCATGGAAGCTGCCTCTTCTCAGTGCAAGGTTATCAGTACCAGAGTCGGTCTGGCCCTCGATATTCTGGAGGCAGATTGCATTTATTCGTCGCCGGTTGAGGCAGTGGACATCATCGAGAAAGATATCCAGAGCGACCACCTTCGGACGACAATAGAACCTCACTATCAACGCGTAATGCGCAATCATCAACCAAGTACCGTTGTGCCACTTTTTCGGGACTTGTATTCATACATTGGAAATATACCACCGTTTGCTGGATATCAGCGAGGGCGCGTAACTGCTTCTGAGACACACAAATCCCAGCCTGTTCACGCCCGTGTTCTGAGATGGTTTACCCGCAGATCACGTGCTAATCTGACGTTAGGGATGTGGCATAAATTCGTCAAGCCCCCCTTTGGTGGTGGAAATCAATTTATGATAGCGCTGAGCAAGGCAATGCAGCAGAAGGGTGTCCGCATAGTAGAAAACCGCGTCAAATCGGGCATTGATGCCTATATCCTAAACTCCATTTGGTTTGATGTGGAGAGTTTTCGTGAATACCGAAAGAAGAGCGAAGTAAAAATTATACATCGCATTGATGGTCCCATCTACCTGCTCCGCGGAACTGGCAGAGACTTGGATGATTTATGTTTTGAGTTAAACACAGAATTCGCTAGCACTACCGTGTTACAGTCTGCCTGGACGTACCAGCACATCGTTGAGATGGGCTATCAACCGGTGAATCCGATCATCATCCACAATGCTGTAGATGGTGATATCTTCCATTCGAAGGGGCGCATTCCTTTCGATCCTGAACGTAGAATCCGTCTCATATCCATGAGTTGGTCGGATAACCCGAGTAAGGGCGGACCGATCTACAAGTGGATCGAAGAGCACTTGGATTGGGATCGCTTTGAGTACACTTTCGTGGGAAGGGTATCAGAAAGATTCGATCGCATTCGCCAGATCCCACCTGTTTCATCTGAGGACTTGGCGGACATCTTGCGTCAGCATGACATCTACATCACAGCGAGCAAGAACGATCCCTGCTCGAACGCGCTGATCGAGGCGCTGACTTGTGGATTGCCGGCTCTCTATCTAAATGATGGAGGCCACCCCGAATTAGTTGGCTATGGTGGTTTGCCCTTTAAGGATGTAGACGAGATTATATCGCAACTGGATATTCTCGTAGATAACTACGAAACCTTCCAGAACTTGATCCTGGTACCAACCTTGGATGAGGTAGCACAGAAATACTTGACCTTGCTTCGTGATGTGGCATAATGAGCGTCCGACCGGGCTGTTATCGTTCGTAATTATATAAGGTTTCCTATGCGCATCTATCTCACAAATAAACAGGCGCTGGCCTATTTTCAGCAATCCGCCACGCCCGACTTTTGGAAACGGCACTGGTTGATTGATGACCTGCGCCGCTACCTGCTGGGCAGCACTGACGACGGCCTATTTATTACAGCAGTCAAACGCCATCTGACCTACGACGGCATCAAAGGTTTCAAGGACGAGGTGACCTGGCTCAAACCCTGGCTCCAGCCCATCTACGATGGGAAACGAGACCATTGCCTGCGTCCGTATTTGGATAAATGGCTTAAGCCGTTTGCATCCCACGGTGCGTTATTAGTGATGCAGAAAACGTCGGAGGTCGAAGGCCAATGACCGCGAGACCACGCAACCTTCAACTCGTCTTGTTCTTCACCCGCGGCGTCTCCTTGCGCACCTGGGATCAGGTAGGTATGTTTGAGCGAGAGGTGGCTATTTACCGGCAACTTCAGGAACACGGCGTACAGGTTACCTTTGTTACTTACGGTAATGCTGAAGACTTGCGTTACACCGACCTCATCCCCGGCATTCGCATTCTGTGCAACCGCTGGGGGCTGCCAACCCGGTTCTATGAACGCTGGATGCCTATCTTGCATGGCAAGACTTTGTTTCGTGCAGATGTTTACAAAACTAATCAGACGATGGGTGCAGACGTGGCGCTCCGTGCCGCGCGACTATTCCGTAAGCCACTGATCGCCCGTTGCGGGTATATGTGGTCATACTTTGCTTCACGTGAGCATGGAGATGATTCAGAGCGAGCACGGTATGCTCGGAAGCATGAGAATCAAGTTTTTACAGCCGCAGATCGGGTGGTTGTCACTACAGGGCAGATGAAGCAATACGTTGCGGAACAATACGGACTTGCGAACAGCAAGGTGAATGTGATTCCCAATTATGTACTCACTGACCTTTTCCGGCCTAAACAAGAAGGCATATTTAAAACAGGCCGTATTTGTTTCGTAGGTCGCCTGGATGCCCAGAAGAACATCAATGCTTTACTTGAAGCTATACGAGGGCTTGACGTAGAATTGCAAATCATTGGGGATGGATCACGGAGGAAGGATCTAGAAAAATCAGCACGGGAAAATAATCT
>Ga0307437_1002755_pt1 | contig 10596 bp, 8 predicted proteins | sample SalMarWE160390MG_FD_202146 | JGI IMG/M metagenome (GOLD analysis project Ga0307437, IMG submission 202146) | Salt marsh sediment microbial communities from the Plum Island Ecosystem LTER, Massachusetts, United States - WE1603-90 | ecosystem: Environmental > Aquatic > Marine > Intertidal zone >...
TCGGTCTGTGTTAAAGAAAAGGCGTTCAAATAATCACGGTATGCCTTTGCTCGCTCTATAGGATTAAGGTCAACTCGTTGTATGTTCTCAACAAGCGACCATTCATGTAATTGCTCATCACTTGCCTGGCGAACAAGGGCTGGTATTTTGTCCAATGAGATCATTTTTGCAGCACGAAAACGGCGTTCCCCTGCTATTAGCTGATATCCATCCGAGAAAGGGCGGACTATAATTGGTTGTATCACGCCGTTTACCCTTATAGATTCAGCTAAATCGGATAGCTCCTGCTCATTCCATGTGTTTCGTGCCTGGTATGGATTTGGCGAGATTTCATCAAGTCTTATTTCACGCATTGAATCCCTTAACTCTTTATCTATAGGGAAGTTAGAGTCATTTGTGTCGTCCGATAACATCCTGTCCGACCTGGCATCGCTTAATGTTATAGGACTAATAAGTGAATCCAACCCCCTTCCGAGATGCTTTGGTTTTTCTCTTTTTGTTATTGACATATATACGCTCCTTCACATACTCACCATTTCCTAAATTATTTACACATCAGGTTCTTCTTTTAAGAAATCCTTAAATGTGTAAACAAACACTAATGATATTTCGGTTTTTCTAATGAATTTTCTATAAATTTGCGAGAATAAAAAAATGTTTTTTTGAAAAAATGTTTCACGTGAAACAAAAAAATATGGGAAAAGCCTGTTATTTGGCGATGTCATCCTAATTATAAATAAGAAAACAAACCCATGAAGATCCAGTTTGAGGAGCTTTATAAAGGTTTGAAATTAAAGTCCAGACATGCATATTTATAATAACGGTTCATAAATATCAATGAATATAACTTGAACGTATATGTGTAACATTAAAAAAACTACCAAAATCAAGACATAGACAAGGTAATAATAAGAAAACAATATCCTCTCACAATCCCAAAAATAACACCATCTACTTGCTTAAAAAATCATTTTGTGTTGGTATAATACAGATCATATTGCTTAGTATTAAATGAATATCTTCTTATCTTTAATCAGTGGACAAACCAAATATTGTTTCACGTGAAACAATTAAATGTAAAGAGGAGGAAATATTATATTTAATTATTTCAATACAATACTTTCACAATAGATGATAGGCAGGGCCTCAAAAAATAAGATCCCACAAAGAAACATACAAAATAATACGATCGAGTTATTAAAGGATAATCTTATTAGGGTCTAATTGCCAGTATATCATTTAGGTCAATTCTATCTTAAAGGAGATATTTAGTGGTTAATTTTCAATAATATATTTTCATATATTAATGTATAGTATGTTTAATATATACCATATATTATCCATATTAAATCTGGATTTTTGACTTTTCTTTCCTCACATTTTTTTTAATCAACACCAAGAAAAAAGCAGATAAGTCCAAACTCTCAATTTATCTTACAGAATACTTTAACAGAAGCGTGACAAACCAACATTAATTAGATCATACAAGCAGGGGGGTATGTTTAATATAATTTTCTCACTAACCATCCTTATCAAATACTAAGTCAATATAAAACATTAACAATATATCATTGAGGTAAGATAAAAAATTGAGTAGCATGTATTAGATAAAAAAAGAATTTTTTGGAAGCAATTAATTTGAAATATATAGAATATATTAAAATATTTGATTGATAGTTAACATGCGGGAAAATATGTCCGATAATATATTTGATATCTTAGTTGCTACTACAAATCCCGGTAAGATAAATGAATTGACGGCTCTTCTTGGAAGGGCGGTTAAGTGGATTGGTCTTGATTACTTTAAGGATATCGATGAGATTCAAGAAGACGGTAATACTTTTGCTGAAAACGCCCGTAAAAAGGCTACAGGCTACGCAAAAATAACGGGGTTATGGACTATTGCAGACGATTCCGGTTTAGTGATAGATGCACTGGATGGCGCCCCTGGAGTAAAATCCGCCCGGTTTTCCGGAGAAAAGCTCAAAGAAAGTGATAGAAAATTAATAGACCATCGAAATATAGCAAAGGTTCTGAAACTTCTCGACGGCATTGACCCCAAAAACCGCTCTGCAAGATTTATCTGCAGTCTCTGCCTTGCAAGTCCTGAAAAAATACTCATAGAAACACAGGGAACATTGGAAGGTATTATTACCGATAAAGAAATAGGAGAAAACGGTTTCGGTTATGATCCGGTCTTTTTCGTGCCGTCTTTGAATAAAACCGTCGCACAGTTAACTTCAGAAGAGAAAAATGCAATATCGCATCGCGGCAAAGCTATACGTAAGCTAAAACATCTGCTTGAGCAATTACTGAAGTTGGAACAGCAGGGGGGCAGGTAATATTACCGACACCTCAAATAAAATTGAAAAAATCATATCTTCTGGACTAAAAATGAATTATAATATAAGTGAAAGAATTCACGTTCAGAAAAAAATATTGCTGAGGAGGCGTATTTAATACAAAATTATTTTACCGGCAAGAAACGCTAAATGCAGAAATAACCGAACATAAGCTCGGTATTGAGAATATTATAATTAGAGAAGAATTATAGTTACCGAGAATTTGCCGTTATGAACAAGATAAGAGCATTCACATTAATAGAGCTTCTCGTTGTAATTGCCATCATAGCATTATTGATGGCAATATTAATGCCGGCACTCAACATTGCCAGGGAGCAGGGTAAGCGTTCCGTTTGTTTGAGCCATTTGAGGCAGCTAACAATAGGATGGATGTTGTATGCAGAAGATAATGACGGCAAGATAGTAAACGCTAATGTAAATTATCTTCCCGCCGATACATGGTGGGTTCACTGGCCTGAAGCAGATGCTTCAGACAGTACGATGGATGATTGGTATCAAGCCATAGAAGATGGACAATTATATCCATATTGTAAAAACGTAAAACTCTACAGGTGTTCGAATGCTCCGAAAAAATACGGTCTGACATACGCCATAGTCGATTCGATGAATGGTTACTGCGATTGGGGAGATTATGACTATACAGATTTAAAAGTTACAAATATGTACAAGATTGAAAGGCCAGCCGACAGGATGGTATTCCTCGATGAGAGTCCGCCGAGTCCTGGTTCCTGGGGCATCAAGTATGCTACTGAGGCTTGGTGGGATCCGCCGCCAAAGCTGCACAATAAGGGGACAACCTTTTCTTTCGCAGACGGACACAGTGATTTCTGGAAATGGAGAGACGATCGTACCTCGGACATCACATGGGACGACCGGGATACTCCACAGCCGGGAAATGTCGATTTACATAGGGTGCAGAAAGCTGTCTGGGGTGGGCTTGGATACACACCGGGTGCATCTCCTTAGAAAAATCCGGAAAGACGATATTGTATTCGCCGTCTAATCGATTATATTCATTTCTAATTATTATCGTGGAATTCGCCGATAACTGGTTCATGAACAAACATTTTATTCTGCCTGTATTGGCAAGGGCCGGATAATATTCGGGAAAATACGCTGATAACAGAATTTTGAAGATAATATGGCGAAATCAAGCTCCAAAAAAGCATTAGTGATTGTCGAATCGCCTGCAAAGGCGAAAACGATAAATAAATATCTCGGCCCGAAATATGAGGTCAAGGCTTCAATGGGTCATGTTCGGGACCTGCCTTCGAAAGGCCTGAACGTCGAAATTGAAAATAATTTCGAGCCTACTTACGATATCATGCCCGGCAAGAAACGTACGGTATCAGCATTAAAAGCGGCGGCCAAAGACTGCGACGAGCTGTTTCTCGCAACCGACCTTGACCGTGAAGGTGAGGCGATTGCCTGGCATCTGGCACAAATTCTTAAATTCCCGGAAGAAAAAACTTATCGTGTTATTTTCAATGCAATCACACATTCATCCATAACACAGGCATTTGCTCAGCCGGGTAAGCTCGATATCGATAAGGTTATGGCTCAGCAGGCCAGGCGAATTCTCGACAGGATTGTTGGTTACCAGATAAGTCCGCTGCTATGGAAAAAAATCGCCAAGGGATTATCGGCCGGTCGCGTCCAGTCTGTTGCGGTTAAAATAATCGTTGAAAGAGAAAGGGAGATTCACAATTTCAAACAGGAAGAATACTGGCTTATCCCCGGTGTCTTCACGACAGACCTTAAGGCCGACTACAGCCGACAATGGCTCGATTTTATCTCCACGAAAAACCACGATGACAAAACACCGTCTCTGGCCGAACAAGGTAACTGGCTCGAAAAGCACAATGCGTTCAAGAGCGAGCTGTATAAAGTCGGCGATGAAAAATTCCACGTCACCACACAAGAGGACGCCGAGCGAATCCTTAATGCCCTAAAGGGCGCCGAATTTGTGCTTGACGATTTACAAACCAAAGAATCCATTTCCAGACCGTCGGCTCCTTTTATAACTTCAACATTACAGCAAGCGGCGGCAAATCGACTGGGATTCAGTGCAAAAAGTACTATGGCCGTGGCCCAGCAGTTATACGAAGGTATCGATTTGGGTTCGATGGGCTCACTCGGCCTCATTACTTATATGAGGACCGACAGCACACACCTATCGGGCGAAGCCATCGCAGATGCACGAAAGTATATCGGCAATAAGTTCGGTTCAAGCTATCTTCCCGAAAAAGCGAAGGTCTATGCATCGGGCAAAAACGCCCAACAGGCGCATGAAGCAATCCGGCCGACCGATGTGGACATGACACCCGATGAGATAAAGAAATATCTCACTAAAGAACAATTCAAACTCTATGACATTATATGGCGCCGTTTTGTAGCCTGTCAGATGGAATCGGCCAAATGGAATGTGACAAATCTTAATATTAAGGCCGATACGGCGATAGGTCCCTGCTGGTACAGAACGACAGGCAGGATTCTCGTCTTTGACGGATTTACGAAAGTATGGTCGATTTCTTCAAACGAACAACGGTTACCCCCAATGGAAGTCGGTCAAAAACTGACGGCCATTGACATTAAAGCGGAGCAACATTTTACCAAACCACCCGCTCGATATACCGAGGCGTCACTCGTAAAGGCCCTCGAAAAAGAAGGAATCGGCAGGCCAAGCACCTACGCAACGATAATCAGCACAATCCAGGACAGAGGATACGTAGAACAGAAGGACAAGAAATTCTCAGCCACGGACCTCGGTGAGGTAGTGACGGATAAACTAAACGAGTACTTCCCGAAAATAATGGATATCTCCTTTACACGATATATGGAAGAGCAGCTCGATAGAATCGAAGAACAGCATCTCGATTGGATCGGAGTCTTAAAAGATTTCTACGGTCCTTTTAAGGAAAATCTTGATACCGCCTCCGAACAGATGAAACATGCCAAAGCAGAAGTGACTCCGAGTGAATATGATTGTCCCGTATGCGGCAAGCAGCTTGTTTATAGATTCGGAAAGAATGGCAGGTTCCTTAGCTGCTCGGCATATCCCGAATGCAAATTCGCATGTCCCTGTGACAAAGACGGCAAAATGGTCGAGGAAAAGCTCAGCGAGCATAAGTGCCCGGTCTGCGGCAAGCAGATGGTAAATAAAAACGGCCGATTCGGACCATTCCTTGGTTGCAGCGACTACCCGGAATGCAAGACAACTCTGAAACTGGACAAGCAGGGCAACGTCCTGCCGCCGAAGCCCCCGGCCGAGCCGACCGGAATCAAGTGTCATAAGTGTAAGCAGGGCGAGCTGGTTGTTCGCCAGGGCAAGAAGGGACCGTTTTTGGGCTGCGGCAGATTTCCAAAGTGCAGAACTATTGTCAGCTACAAACAATTAGACGACTTGAAAAAAATGCAGGCCGAAGGACTCTGGCCGCCCGAAACGCCGGAGCAGGCCGATGAGCTGCTTGGAAGAAAAAAGACAAAGCAAACCTCTAAAACCAGCTAAGAATCCAATAGTCACCTCTATATCCTTATCTACCCGTGGTTGGCTTACTCAAGCGGCTCGAGATAAATATTACGGAACTCAATCGGCGTACCCTCGCTCTGGAGGCATATCTTACCGGATGTAACCGAACACCCAGTCGCCACATTTTGCAGGACGCCGTTAACCAATACGACCACCCAATCTTCTTTGCAGATAATATCGTATGTGTTCCATTGGCCGATGGGCTTTTCACTGCTGTCTTTGAGCTTTACCGTCCTGCGCCCATTGACACGCTGTCCCGCCTTGGCATGTTCACTTGTCTCCACGCCACCTATCACCCAGAAATCGCCGGCGTTACCGGAATGCAACTGACATTCGAGTGACTTTGGCCAGACATTGTCGGGAATGCTCATGTGAATCAGGACGCCGCTGTTGCCTCCCTTTCCGGGCCAGCGCCATTCGACGTGCAAAAGGTAATTGGCGTAGTCAGAATCAGTTCGCAAATATCCGGCGGGTTTGCCCTCACAGCTAATCACCCCATCAGCAATCGACCAGGTTTTTGTGACATCGGTCTTTTCATCGTTCGTGAAAGGTTTCCAACCGGTTAAATCCTTACCGTTCCACAGCATTATTTTCTCTTTCGGAACTATCGGCTGATTCTGCTTTTCAGATGTTTCTGTTGCCGAAGCCGATATAATCATTGTCATGATTAATGTTAATATCAAGGTTATAAAACTTTTCATAAGATTCCCCTTTCATTCCTGCAAATACTTCGATTTTAGATCAATTTTGTCTGACCTGGGACAGCTACTTTTTCCATTGGAAGGTCGCCAAATTCATATTTCGCCGGTGTAAGGTCCAGTTTCGATGCGTTCATTACCCAGTCCCAGTTCAGAGCCCGCCCGGTATAGGCACTCATCCGCCCCATGATGGCATTCATGGTACTCTCGGCCACCTGCTGCGCCTCGTTAATTGCCGAACCGTCACGAATGCTCCGGATTAGATCGGCCATTTCCTGGACGTAGTGGTCCGGATCGGGCCCGTCATACTGGAACGGTTTTTCGCCGGTAATCACGCCGCGATCGACATCAGCGATGCCCTTGGTGCCGACCACGCGTTCAGCAATTCTGTCGGTGCAGCCGTTGATCTGCCGGCACATACTCGAGACGCGTACGCCGTTCGGATATTCGAACTCCACCGCGAAGTGGTCATAGATACTGCCGAGGTCCCGCACGGCCCGGCCGCCCATCCCGAAGCACTGCACAGGATGTCCCTGGAGCGCCCAGTTAATGACATCGAGATTGTGGACATGCTGCTCGACGATGTGGTCGCCGCTGGTCCAGGCGAACCACGGCCAGCTCCGGCACTGCCACTCCATGCCGGAAAGGCCGTCCTTGTCATACCACTTCCAGTAGCCCAGCATGTCACTACCATTCCAGTAGGCCTGGGCCGCCATGATTTGTCCGATTTGCCCGTCATGAATCCGCCGGATGGTCTCTATATATTTTTTGCTGTGCCGCCGTTGCGTGCCGACGACTACCGATAAGTTTTTCTGCCGGGCCAGCTCTCCCGTTTGTATGACCGAACGAATCCCCTTGGGGTCCACGCCGGCAGGTTTTTCCATGAACACGTGTTTTCCCGCTTCGACGGCCGCATGGAAGTGCTCTGCGCGCCAGTGCGGCGGGGCAGTCAAAAAGACCAGTTGCACGTCAGATTCCAGGACTTTCTGATACGCGTCAAATCCCACGAAGCGCTTGTCCGGCGTGACTTTCACTGCGGCGGGCACGTCCTTTTTGAGCTGATTGAAAGACTGGTGCAGACGGTCTTCGAACAAATCGCCCATGGCCGCGATTTCCACGCCGGGCGAACTGTTGACGCAACTGACAATGTCCCGTGTCCCCTGCCCGCCGCAGCCGATTAAACCGACGCGGATCGTATCGGACCCGGCGGCAAATATCGTGTGGGTCCCGGACACAAAAGCTGTCGCCCCTAACGCCGCCGTCGTCTTTAAAAAATCCCTGCGAGTTAGATCGCGACTTTTTCTCTGATTCTTCTCTTTCATCGATATTCCTTTCTATTATTTGATATGACTGAGAAATTACCAACCCAGTCACTCAACCTCTTAGGTAAATCCAGACACACCTGAAGTGACTTACCTGCTATATTACGAGTAATCGTATGGTTTTTTACCTTGTTCGAGCCTGCTTTCGGCTTGCATTTGTCGCAGTGTCCTGGTCAGGTATTCTGCCAGTTTTTTATCGCCCATTTCTTTCGCCTGCCCGGCCGAGATTGCCTTGCCGTAGTTGACGATGACAAAACCGCCCGGCGAAAAGAGTTTTTTCGTCCTCGGCCAGCATTCGAATGCACCGTCGATCACAACAGGCACGATTGCCGCATCCGAACGCCTGCTCAGCAAGCCAAGCCCCGGTTTGATGGGTTGTATTTTTCCGTCGCTCGTACGCGTACCTTCTGAAAAAAGGCAGACTCCGCGACCTTCCTGAAGCTTGCCGATAACTTTTTTGATTGTGGATATATCCGCCTGTCCCCGCTTGACCGGTATCGCATTGACTGAAGCAATCAGGGGACCAAAGAACCAATTTGTAAAAAGCGTATCACGTGCGAGAAAGCACAAATGTCTTTTCGGGGGCGCCCCGCAAAATATTGGGTCAAGAAAACTCTGGTGATTGCTTATCAGTAAAAAGGGGCCTTTGTCGGGGATATTATCGAGGCCGTAAAAACGCCATCGAAATAATAACATGCAAAAGACTCTGCACATCCAGCGTGCGAGCCAGAACCATCTGTCGTTCAACCAGACTTTAAGCATCTTTCTTTGACAAATCCAAAAAGTTTTTCCACAACTTCTTCTATATTCAAACTGGTGGTGTCGATTAAAACCGCATCTTCGGCGGGCTTGAGCGGGCCGACCGCCCTGAGCCGGTCTTTTTTGTCCCGTTCCTCGATGGCACTTCGTATCTGCTCGAGACTTTCGCCGGAGCCTTTTGCCTGCAGTTCCGCCTGTCTTCTCCTTGCTCTCTCGCCCGGTTCGGCGGTCAGGAAAAATTTTATATCCGCATCACTGAACGCTACTGTCCCCTGGTCTCTTCCTTCTGTGACTATTTTCTTATGGTTCGCCGCAAATTGTCTTTGCATCCGGATTAATTTTTCGCGCACTTTCGGTGCAGATGCAATATATTTGGCATGGGCGGTAATCTGTGGATCGCGTAACTGCTCGGTGACATCATCCCCGTCGATTCGTACTGTCATCCGGTCCTGCCGAGCCGAGAATTCAAATATATGTTTTTCCAGAACGCCGAGCAGCTTTTCCTGATCACGTAAATCAACACCGGCCTGTATCGCAGCAAAGGTGACGGCTCTATACATCGCACCGGTATCAAGGAAACTTGCCCCCAGCTTCCGGGCCAAAAGCCGGGCCGCGGTACTCTTACCACTGGCTGCGGGACCGTCGATTGTAACTATCAAATCCGCCATTTACAACAAATCCGGTCAGAAGTTTGCTGTGCATTGTTTTGAGAACAGACTCGTGTTATTTATTCAGCTCTTTGTTAACTTTAACCAAAACCACACTGATATCGTCCAACTGGCTCGCCAGGCCGACAAACCGCCTTCTGTAAAGCAGAATATTCTTTATCATTTGCTCGGCCGAACCAGAGTTAAATTCTTTCGCGGTTTTGAGCAGATTTTCCTTGCCCCACAAATCGCCGTCGAAGTTGGCCGCATCGATCAAACCATCCGTATAAAACAGCAGACAATCGTCATCCTTCAGATTGATAGTTTCAATCTCATATTCGGCTTTATTATCAACTCCAAGTACCAGTCCGCCTTTCTCCAAATCCACAGTCTGCCCGGCCCTTATTAAAACCGTCGGCTCATGCCCGCAATTGCAATAAGTTATCGTCCTTTCTTTGGTGTCAATCACTGCATAGAAAAAAGTGATAAACTCACCGCCGGTGCATTCTCTGCACGTCATTTTATTTAGCTTATCGATAATTCCCCGGATGGTTTTATCTGCTTTTTCAATCTCGGCGTAAGCCCGCACGGAGCTCCTGAAGCAGCTCATCATCAAAGCTGCGGGCATCCCCTTGCCCATCACATCGGCAATCGCCACGATAATGCGGTTCTGGCCGACTTGAAGGAAATCGTAAAAGTCACCGCCGACATCAAAGCAGGGGATATAAGTAGCTGCGATATCCAGTCCGGGAATCTGCGGCGCTTTTTCCGGAATCATTTTGCGCTGAATAAATCCCGCCAGTCTCATCTGCTCGGCCATTCTTGCGCCTTCTATCGCCTTCGAATACAGCCTGGCGTTCGTTATCGCCACCGCACACTGCGAAGCGACCGCCCTTGCAAGATTTATATCATCTTCTTCAAAGCGCTTCGGCCGCGGACTATATAATCGAAGCACTCCTATCGCCTGGCCCTTGAACTGCATGGCGACGGTAAGCTGACTGACAAGGCCCTCTTTGACTGTTGCCTCTTTGTATTTGACCCTGCCATCGACCCGCATATCATCGAGAACCACCGCTTGGCCGGCAAAAGCCGCTTCGACCACCGGGTCGCTTTTGGATACCACACCTTTATTGCGATATGCCTCGCTTAGCCCGTACGTGCTCCTCATTACCAGATCGCCGGCATCCTCATCCAGCAGTCGAATCGAGCATGCCTTGACGCCGACAATCTTCACCGCCGCCTCGGCAAGCCTGTCCAGCACCTCCTAGAGTGAGAATT
>Ga0307437_1002756_pt1 | contig 10595 bp, 8 predicted proteins | sample SalMarWE160390MG_FD_202146 | JGI IMG/M metagenome (GOLD analysis project Ga0307437, IMG submission 202146) | Salt marsh sediment microbial communities from the Plum Island Ecosystem LTER, Massachusetts, United States - WE1603-90 | ecosystem: Environmental > Aquatic > Marine > Intertidal zone >...
TGTGTTTATAAAATTTCTCCGCTCTCAGGATCGTAGAAGCGAATTTTCTCATCATGGAACACTACATACCTTTCCACGCTTCCCGCTGATTCAGAATCCTGCATGAGGCACTTGTACAGGTTGTTCCCCAAATAGAAATTGCCGTACTGTATCTGCTGGATCGTCTCCTGGTTGATGATTTTCACTTTGAGATAGTTTCCCTCTTTCATTATGGTTTTGCTGAAGTAGAGGTACTCGGGCCGGATACCGAAAATAAACTTCTCTATCGAGATATCCTTTACCTTTTTCTGGACCGCCTTTGAAAAATGAATGGTCGCATTGCCTTCTGTGATGATGTTTCCTTCTTCTCCTGCCCTGCACGCTATGAAGTTCATACCAGGGCTCCCAATAAAGTACCCGGTAAATAAATTCTTTGGTTCCTCGTAGAGTTTTTCCGGCTCACCCACTTCGATAATCTTTCCTTCTTTCATCACGATGATTCTGTCTGCAAGCGTCATCGCTTCCCTCTGATCATGGGTGACATAGACCGTCGTTACACTGAGGGCTTTCTGGATTTTCAGGAATTCAATTCTCATCTGTTCCCTGAATTTCTCGTCAAGTGCGCTCAACGGCTCATCAAGAAGAAGAACTTCCGGGTTTCTTACAATTGCGCGCGCCAGTGCGACCTTCTGTTTGTCACCGTCCGGAAGCTCTGAGATCTTCCGATTGAGCGTGTGTTCGAGACGGAGCAGCTCGGCCACCCACATTACCTTTTTTTTGATTTCATGAGACGACATTTTCTCGGCTTTCAGCGGAAAGATGATGTTCTTGTAGGCATTCAGGTGGGGATAGAGTGCGTAGAACTGAAAAACCATTGCGATGTTCCTGTCTGCGGGTTCGAGATCGTTTACCCGTTTTTCGTCAAAAAAGATATTTCCTCCATTGGCTGCTTCCAGGCCTGCAATACACCGAAGCGTCGTGGTCTTTCCGCACCCTGACGGGCCGAGAAAAATCACGAACTCCTTGTCCTGGATGTCAAGGCTTATGTCATCGACCGCTTTGACTTTCCCATAATGCTTCTTTAAGTTCTCCAGCCTTATTCGTGCCATGCATTTCCTCTTCTAAACTTTATCTGTTTCTCTCGGACAGATAATTGAGAATTTTTATCAATATCGAGCTCAATCCGATGATAATGATGAGCAGTATAAACGCCCACGCAGATCCCTCCCCTGTGTAGAAGTACTGGAAAGCGGTTTTATACAGTGTGAACGACACTGTCTGTGTGGCGTCACCTGGCCCTCCGCCGGTAAGCGTATATACAAGGTCGAACTGCTTCATTGCGTCCATGAGCCGGAAGATGAGCGCCAGAATGAGAATCGGAGCAGAAAGTGGAAGCGTGATATTGGTAAACTTGAAAAAATTGCTCGCCCTGTCCACGCTCGCTGCTTCATAGAGATATTTTGGTATCGAGGAGAATGCAGCAGACGAAAGAAGAATCATAAAAGGCGTCCACATCCAGGTGTCTGCAATGATCGTGGCCCACAGGCTGTTTCTCTCGGTTCCCAGCCACTCGACCTGATTAAACCCGAGCACATTATGAACGAAATAGTTCATGATTCCCCACTCGGTGTTGAACATGTATTTCCAGAACAGTCCGACAACCACCGGACAGAGCATCATCGGCATGAGCACGATCGTGAATACCGCTTCTCTGCCCCGAAACTCGCTCTGAAGAAGGTGGGCAATGAGTATCCCCAGAATAAACTGTATGCTCACCGCAAGTGCGACGTATTTGAAGGTAAAAATGAAACGCTCCCACGTGTAGGTATCGGTGAGTATGTTTACGTAGTTCTTGAACCCGATAAACTTCGTGTTCACCGGACGCAGAAACGAAAAATTGAAGAAGCTGTAGTAGATCAGCATGATGAACGGATAGGCGATCAGAAAAAGAAGGATGATCAGCGCGGGCCAGAGGAAGAAATATTTTATCAGCTTCTCCTTCCGAGCATATTTTATGTATTCGAGATTGGTCATTTTTGCGCCCCACACAGTAATTATTTTCTCCCAAGAACTCCGAACGTCATACCCATGAGTATGTATTTTCTGATGAGAATGAACAGGACCAGAATGGGGATGATCAAAATGTAGCCCGACGCAGCCGCAATACCCCATTCAAATCCCGATGTACCCATAAGTGCAGTGATTCTTGGAGGAAGGGTCATTGCGTACCTGGTTGCAATGATGGAAGCAAAGGTGAACTCGTTCCAAGCAAATATGAAACAGAACCCGGCGGTTGCAGCAATACCTCCCTTTACCATGGGAACGAGTATCTTGACAAATGCCTGGAACCTTGTGTACCCGTTTACGAAGGCTGCCTCCTCCACCTCTGTGGGAATGCCGTCGAAGAAACCCTTCATGATCCAGGTCGCAAGCCCCAGCCCGATCAGCGTGTACAGCAAGATCATGCCGAGCCGTGTGTCCGCGAGGCGAAATCTCGCAAACACGATATACAGCGGCACAATGATAGCGACTGGAGGAAGCATACGTGTTGAAAGCACGAAGAACATGAAGTCTCCCTTTCCTCTGTAGTTCATCCGCGAGTTTATGTAACCAGCCATCGTCCCCAGAGCCACTGCCAGAAGGGTGCCGGTCCCCGCCGTTATGACGCTGTTGGTAAGCCAGAAGAGGAAACGGGTCTGCTGCTCTTCTCCCGTTTCCAAAGTTGTGTATATGAAAAGTTTCTTGAAGTGCTCGAAGGTCGGCTTGAAGAAAAATTTGGGAGGAATGGTAAACAGGTCGATCCGAGATTTCAAAGAAGCGAGAAATAGCCAGTAGAGGGGAAACAAGGTATACAGAAGTATGATGACAATTAAAATGATAAACACAATCCGTCTCAAGGTGCCGCTCTTACTTATCATGGGAATATTCCTTCAGTGAAATAACGTCTTCCTGCCGGCGTGCACCGGCAGGAAGGTATTCAATATCCATACTTTTACTCTACAACAATCGGAATGATCTCGGGCTTCCCGCAAGGATTTGGGCAGATGGTATCAGGCATGTCAACCTTCGGCGTGCGTTTGATCTCGTACCCGGCTTTTATGAGCACCTGCTCCTGCCGTTCTGCACAATCGGCCATTGCTTTCTCCGGAGTCTTTTTTCCCGTGACCGCGTTGTGAGACTCCTCCTGCAGAATGTCAAGCAGGATCGCGTACTCGGGAAGGTGCCAGTAGTCGTTCGTGTAGTTGAACGCTACCCTGAACAGCTTGTTGTAATCGTTATTTGCCAGCCATTCTTCACTGTCCAGAACGCCCTGGCGGCCTGTCTGGCATACAGCGCCGTAGCGCTTCTGCTGCTCGAACATCTCATACCACTCGATGAACTCCCAGGCCTCCTGCACGTGCTTGGAGTACTTGGATATGCCGATTCCCTGGCCACCCATGCTGAACTCTCGCCTGAACATACCGTCCCTTCCGACTTCTCCGGGCAGGATCGCATATCCGGTCACATCTGAGTATGGATTCTGCTCCGGATCGTCCATTGCGCCGAAGAAGTAGAACCAGTTGTGGGCCATGGCGACTTTTCCCGTCTGGAAAGCGGTGTTGACCTCATCCCAGCCCCACGTCTCCACTCCGGGCGGGCAGTACTTCATCAGCTCGATGTAGAACTTCAACCCGTCGATGGATGCAGGACTGTCGATGTACCCCTTGATCTCATTTGTTTCTGGGTTCCAGAGCTCGCCTCCGAACACCCACACTAGACAGTTCGTTACACTGGTGAGGTAGTCGTACTCCCTCCCTCCCATCATCCCGAGGCCGTAAAGGTCCGGCGGACGGGTGAACCACTCCGCAATGTCGCGGAGCTCGCTCCAGGTTTGCGGGATATTGAGCTCGTACCCGTACTCTCTCTTGAACCCTTCCTTCTCCATGGGATCCTCAAACAGGTCCTTTCTGTAGTGCATCCCTTCGGCATCAGCGTTGATCGGCAACGCGTAGATGTCACCGCTCGCGTCCGGATACTCACCATAGCGTGCAAGCATCTCCTTGGACCAGTCAGTCATCTTCAGCTTGTCCGACTTCTCGATGTATGGGTTGAGGAGCACACAGTGTCCGCCGCCTGCAAACTCACCGATCGACTGGCTGTCCCAGCACGCGAGGTCGAACCCCGAACCCCTGGCCGCAAACTCGGATGCGATCTTGTCATGCCATGCTGGACCGTACCCGACAAGGGCTCCCTCAACCTTCACGCCGGATATCGCAGTCCAATCTTTGGCAATTTCGAGGAGCATGTCCGCGCACACACCTCCGTGCCATACAACCGTCAATGTGACTTCTTTCTTGGTCTTTTCAGCTCCTTCCTTCTCTCCGCTTGCAAAGGCAAATGAAACCGCAAGCATGAAGGCAAGAGCGAAAAAAAGCCATTTCGCCTTTTTCATACGTCCTCCTTTAAAAAGATTTTATATGTTGCAACTGAAACATATTTCAGATGATGTAGCACGAATAAAAAATGTTGTCAAAAAATAGTGCTTTAAACAGGTTTTTAAGACTCTTCGCTCACAGTATACCCCATTCGCTTTGACGCCTCCAAGGCATACTTCTTAACACAGCTCGCAAGTTCTTCTATTCTTCCGTCTTTTAGGGTCTTGATATGACCTGAAATGTTGATCGCAGCGATTACTTTTCCCGTATAATCGAATACAGGAACACCGATGCATCGATGTCCAATCGCATAGTATTGATCGTCGAGAGAATAGCCATTCTCCTTTACCTTCTGAAGGAGACTTTTAAATTGCAGTGGGTTGGTAACAGTAAACTCTGTATGCTTGTGAATATCTGTGTTTTTAAGCAGATCATCAATTTTTTCATCTTCAAGATAGGCCGCGAGTACAAGACCGGCCGCGCATATGTTGATATCCAGCAGCTCACCTATATTCGCAACATTTATCAAGCTTTTGTGCCTCTTTATCACATCCAAGATCTGTACCTTGTTCTTTTGCAATATGGAGAGTTGTACGATCTCTTTCGTCTCATCAGCCAGTCTGATCAATATGTCGTGTATCTCCGATCTGAGATCTATCCTCTCAGTCATACAGCTGCACAGATAAAGGAATTTTAAATCAAGCCTCCACACATCTTCAGCACCCTCTCTCGTCCGGAGAACATATCCTAACTCTTCAAGAGTGCATAACAATCGATAAACTGAAGACCGTGGTATCATACTTTTTTCGTATAAATTTTCAGTGGAGAGCGGGCCTTCAATTGCAAGTTTTTCGATTATTTGAATACCACGGTGCAGAGTATTTGATTTCATTTTGAAAAATGAATTTTATTTTTTATCCTTTTACACTATTATTGCGATTTTGTCAAGCCTTTAAAAATTGTATAAATCGTTTACTTTCAGTTGCACCGCTTCTTTTTCTCAGTTATTATAAAAAAACGCTGTACCGTATCTCCACACAAGCCGCATCTCGCAACAAAAGGAGTTGTTCTTGGCTTTTTTTGCTTCCGAAACACGTGAAAAAGACATGTTTAACAGGTTGTATCCCTTTCTGTTCGTGATCTTCTTTTTTTCAGGGGCGAACGGGCTCATCTTTGAAATCGTGTTCAGGCGGCAGCTTCACCTTGCGCTTGGAATAACGCATTACTCGGTCGGTACAGTGCTCACGATTTTCATGGCAGGGCTCGGTATCGGGAGCATTATCTTCGGGAAGCTTGCAGACAGGACCTCAAAGCTCCTCGGTGTGTACGGGATATTGGAGTTGGGGATCGGGCTGTGCGGTATTATCCTTACCGGTCTTCTGCGTTACCTGGATTCTCTCTATGTGTGGTTCATCAGCGCATTCAGCAGTCCGGCATCACAGAGCATTGTCGTGAAAATTCTTCTCTCATGTATCTTTCTTCTCCCACCCACAGTTCTCATGGGAGGAACGCTCCCAGTACTGGGAAAAGCCGTATCGCGACCAAATATGCGCTCAGGTGCGCCTCTCGGACTGCTCTACGGCCTCAACACACTCGGAGGTGTTCTCGGCACGCTCGTTGTCACCTTTTTTCTGCTCGGCACGCTTGGAACAAAGGCCACACTGCTCGTGTTCTCTTTCGTAGCAATGGCAATTGGGATCTTCGTGCTTGTACTCTCCGTACGCACGAAATACCCGCTTCAGGACAAGCGTGAACATAAAAGTGAAGACGGAACCACCCCTGTGGTGTTTTCCGGCTCACATCTCTTCATCATGTTCACCGCATTTGTGGTCGCCGGTTTCGTGGGCCTTTCTGTGGAAGTGTACTGGACGCGCATACTCGCGTATGTGATCGGAAGCCACGGCTATGCTTTCGGAATTATACTCGCATCCTTCCTATCCGGCCTTGCGGTAGGGAGCATCGCAGCTTCTCGTGTTGTCGACAGAGTGAAACATCCTATGGACTGGCTCGGAATTTCTGAATATTCCATCGGTATTGCAGTGCTCGTGACAAGCCTCCTGCTTTTTCGCATGCGGGGGTTTGCAGGGGCGCTTTCCCTTCGCATGGCAGGCTCCTGGCAGAAATTCATCACCCTCGAAATGATCATCCTGTTCTTCATCCTTCTTTTTCCCACTTTTCTCATGGGTACAGTGTTTCCGCTCATCATGACCGTTCTCTCCCAACGCTTCCGTATGCTCGGCAGGTTTATCGGCAGGGGGTATGCGCTCAACACTCTGGGAAGCATACTTGGAGCGTCTCTTGCGAGTTTTGTTCTCATTGAAATATTCGGAATATCTTTCGGAATAAAGTTGTCGAGCGTCCTTGCCCTCGGAATGGGTATTGTCATTTTCGCATCGCGGCAAGGTTTTCGAAGGAGGGTTCCTGCAGCTGTTGCAGGCTGCGCGCTTGCGGCGCTCGTGGTTCTTTTCCCCTTACATCACCCGCTTCAACAGCTCGGTCCCGGTGAGCGCCTCATCTTCTACAGAGAGGCAAGCTCTGCGACGGTCTCGGTCAGAGAAGATGCAGAGGGGGGCAGGATACTTTCCATAAATGGGCTCGACGAGGTTCCGGTTGATCCTTCATCCATACTCACCTTTCGAGTTCTCGCACACATGCCGCTTCTGCTTCACCCGGATCCACGACAAGTTATGGTCCTCTCCCTTGGAGGCGCAATCACGACGAGCAGCGTTGCAACCCATGATGTGGAACGCGTCGATGCGGTGGAGCTGTGTCCGCCCGTGGTCGAAGCAGCTGAACTTTTCAGCAACTGGAACCGTGATGTGCTGCGAGATCCGCGCCTGCGCATTGTTCTTCAGGATGGAAGAAACTATCTCCTCACCGCCGACACACGCTACGATGTGATTACTGCAGACGCTACGCATCCATGGAGTGCGGACAGCTGGATTCTGTATACAAGGGAGTTCTACGAGCTCGTTCTCTCATCACTCGATGCGAACGGCATCTTCTGTCAGTGGTTACCCCTCCACTATCTTTCACCCAAGGACTTCAAATGCATACTCAGAACCATGAGAACCGTATTTGCACACCTCTCTGTCTGGTACACTGGCTCTTACGTGATCGTCCTCGGCCAGGAGCACGCGCCTCTTCTCGATACAGGTATGATAGAAAAGCGCATGAAACAGACTCGCGTCGGGAAAGACCTGATCTCAGCTGGCATCGACTCTGCCCCTGCACTCATCAGCCTTCACCTGCTTTCAGACGAACACGTCGACCGCTTCGTGGGAGAAGGACCGTTGAACACGGACGACAGGGCCTATCTCGAGCATTCTGCAGCGCGCTGCTTCGGCGTGGAAACCACACCTGTCAATCTCTCAGCTCTCAACAATGTGAGACAAATACCCTCATTTGTCGCTGAAACAGGTGCACAAAAAGAAGCGATCGAGCAGCTTTTTCTTGCCAGAAAAGAGATGATCCGCGGGCGAATATCCACCTACCGCGGGGAGTTCGAAAGTGCGATCAGTTCGTACAAGTACGCGCTTGAGATTTTCCCTGAGGATGAGCTGAGCAGAATCTTTTTCGAAGACGCGCAAAAGACCCTTGCATCATCTTTGGCTACCAGAGGGGACGAATACAGGCGTTCGGGAGAAGCAGACAAAGCACGCGAAGCCTATCGGAATGCGCTCTGGATAGACCCTGAAGAGCCGCACGCGCACAACGGAATGGGTCTTCTGCTCTTCTACGAAGGAAATTACCTGGAGGCCCTTTCACACTACGACAGTGCCCTTGAAAGAATGCCATATCAGGCTTTCATCCGTTACAACAAGGTGCTCGCGCTCCTGAAATCAGGCCGGACCGTCGAGGCGGAAAAGGAAATTGAGATCATAGAGAAGCTGGAGAAAAACATGGACAGAGTCATTTCTCGGGATCTGAGAAAATACCTTGCAGAGGTGAAGGCCGCGCTGTAATATGGCCACTCTTCATCTTTTTTTCACACTGGGCAAGTACAGGCTTCAGGGAAAACACGCACGGCTGCTTCAGGCCATCAGCGGGGCTCTCCTGCTTGCACTGGGGCTTGTGCTCACCGTGGATCCCACACTTCTCATGCTCACCCGATCACTCCACCTTGGCTCCCGCCATGTCCTCTATAACCTTGACGATTGCGGAGGCGTTTTCCTCTCCGAACCCCTTGTTCATCCCGACCTTGAACATCTCGTGCACAATCGACGGGATGAACAAAGGCATTCCCAGATCCTCTGCAAAATCTTTGACCAGGTTCGTGTCCTTCACCATGGTCCTGAGATGAAAGGATACTGAGAAATCCCGTTCAAGCACCGCATTCCCGAACCCTTCGAGAAGCGGAGAGCGAAAGTCCGACTCCCCCCACAGCTTCAAAGCCTCTCGCACATCAATCCCCGCCTTGGATGCAAACACGAGCGCCTCTGCAAGCGCTGCAACGAGCGAGGAAACGTAGAGCTGCCCACACATTTTTGTGGCAAAGCCTTTGCCTGTCGGGCCCATGTAGTGATATGTCTCTCCCAGAACCTCGAATAATGGCTTGACCTTTTCGAAAACGCTTCTCTCACCCCCCGCCATTATCCACAGTCCCCCAGCATTGACTTCCGCTTTTGTCCCGTGCACGGGCGCATCGAGAAATGACACTCCCTTTTTTGCATACATTTCCTGCTCCCACAGCGCAGTTTTGGGCATCTGTGTGCTCATGTCAATCATGACCTGCCCTTCATGCGCGCCTTCGAGCAGCCCATCAGGGCCGAGCGTCACGTCCTTGAGCGCAGACAGGTCCCACACCATTACTATGACAATATCGCAGTTTTCTGCGATCTCCCTCGGGGTTTCACACACCGATGCCCCCAAATCCACGCACTCCGATGTCTTTTTTTTTGTCCTGTTGTATACAGCGACCGGATACCCCGCTTTCAGGAGGTTTTTTGCAATCCCCAGGCCCATGATTCCAAGCCCCACGACTCCCACTTTTTCTTTCATCCAGAGCCTCCTTATGTATATGTGCGCCATGCCGGGCGCACAATAAAAAACAGGGAACCCCAACACTACATGTCGTAATTCCCTGCCGTAATGATATATTTCAATACCTGCCAGGAGGTGCTAGTCGTTGAAAAGCGCGTCACGGATGATGCGCTGGGAATTCCCCGCGTTGAGGCTTTTCATCGCCTCTTTCATTGCCGTCCTGTCCAGCCTGTCCAGTATCCGCTCGAGGCTCCTCAGGTTTTTTACGCAGAGCTCGGTCGCGGTCCTTCCATCCATCCTGAAGGGGAATATGTCAAGCCCGATCCACCCGTTATAGTGCATTTCATCAAGATAGTACAGAAACTCGAGCGATTCCTGCAGGTGAACGCTCACCGCAATCATGTCATCGTCCCAATCACCGTACGCGTCGTTCATGTGCACGTTGAACATTTTGTTGTGCATGCCGAGAATCGCAGCCGACTCGGCAGGTTTCTCCTTTGACATGAGGGAGTGCCCGAAGTCGATGACCACGCCCACATTGTCTCCGCACTCCCGCGCGAGATAGAGCGCTTTTCCCACTGCGCCGATCGTCATGTATTTTCGCGGCTCCTTCAGTTTGTACTCGAGACAGATCTTCATGTCCCTGTTGTACTGTGCGATCTCCACAATGCTTTCCTTCAATCTCGTCCAGTGATCCACATAGTTGCACTGAAAGGAGTAATCGAACCCATCGCTCCCGAGCCAGAGACAGACCGCGGGGCATCCCATCTCAACCGCAAGATCAACCGCTCTTTTACAGACATCGATTGCTTCACTTCTGAGGCGGGAGTCCGTGTGGGTGATAGAGCCCAGTTTGAACTTCCTGTCTCCGAAGGTGTTTGCGAGTATGCTCGTAAGTGTGAGTTTGTTGTCAGCGAGCCACTCTTTGAACTGTGCAGGTTTAACCCCATCCGCCTGAGAGGAGATGATCTCCACACCATCGATTCCGTCGACACTTCCGGCGATTTCAATGAGATTTTTCAGAGACTGTTCTTCAGCAGAGTACCCCTGGGGAACGAACCTGTCCGAAGCTCCGCCAAGAGCCCACAATCCTGCAGAATATTTGAATTTTGCCATGCGAAAACCTCCAAAAATCTCGTGAATTATTTCCTTCGATGTTGAATACGAGTGCTACGAGAAGGATGATCCCGCGGACCAGGTCACGAATGTAGATCGAAA
>Ga0307437_1002760_pt1 | contig 10585 bp, 8 predicted proteins | sample SalMarWE160390MG_FD_202146 | JGI IMG/M metagenome (GOLD analysis project Ga0307437, IMG submission 202146) | Salt marsh sediment microbial communities from the Plum Island Ecosystem LTER, Massachusetts, United States - WE1603-90 | ecosystem: Environmental > Aquatic > Marine > Intertidal zone >...
AAAGAAGAATACTTTAAACTACTGGACCAGGCTGTTAACTGGGCATCCGAGCTTGAGATGTACTTGATTATTGAGTGGCATTCTATCGGGAATCTGAAAACCGGCCTTTTTCAGCATCCAATATATGACACCACTAAACAGGAAACATTTAATTTCTGGAGAAGCGTTGCCTTTCGTTATAAAAATGTTCCAACCATTGCCTTCTATGAAATTTTTAATGAGCCTACAACCTACAATGGGCAGTTGGGACGCATGACCTGGGCTGAATGGAAAAAAATTAACGAAGAAATCATTCAAATCATCTTTGCCCACGACAAAAAGATTATTCCGTTAGTTACCGGCTTGAATTGGGGCTATGACCTTAAACCTGTAAGGGAAGACCCGATTGAAATAGAAGGAATCGGATATGTTTCTCACCCATACCCGCAAAAAACATCGGCTCCGTTTGAAAAGAACTGGGAAAGGGACTTTGGCTTCGTAGCTGATAAATATCCGTTATTCGCCACGGAGTTTGGGTTTATGTCCGCAGACGAACCTGGAGCACATGTCCCCGTAATTAGTGACGAAGAATACGGCAAAACAATCATCAATTATTTTAAGAAAAAGGGCATATCCTGGACGGCTTGGTGCTTTGATCCCGATTGGCCACCGCAATTGATATCAGATTGGAATTACACTCCCACAAAGCAAGGCGCGTTCTTCAAAAATGTTATGCTGAACGGGGAGAAGTAGATAGCAGTTTTTAACTCAATTTTACTTCAAATCAATTGATTTTTTCACCGGAGTTGTTTAATCTTCAATTCTGGTGAGATAATCCTTGTCAATTTACAGCTAAAAAATAGGATTGGGCTTTCATCCTTCGCAGTAGCCTTGCTACGGAAAATGGATGCACCACCAAAATTAGATGCATATTTATGTTTTTAAGGAAACAGTATGAGTGGACAAAATATGCAGCTAAAGGGTGGAGTTATAATTATAGGTTCACTACTTTGGCAAGATGATTTGAACAAAAATGACAAAATAAGATACAATTGGAGAAATACTTCTTTGAATATTGATGAAAAAATACTAGTCAGACTGCCAATTAGATATGGAAGATACTCAAGGGGTAGTATCTATACAATGGTTTTTTCAACAGACTGTGAAAAAAAGAAGAGGTTAGGAACTGGTTATGTAATTCCATTCAAGAACAATCCAATTAAACACTTAGATGCCTTAATAAGCGAAGCCCGAATGATGGCAAAAGCTGAAGGTATGTGTAGTAGATTCGTTGGTAGGACAAATTCCATTTGGGCATCTATGGGGATTATGATCAACAAAAAGAAAGTTAAACCAGAAATATGTGAGGTAATTTTATCAAGGTGGGCAAAAGAATTTAAGGACGATGGTGGCGGTCAAGATATTTCTGAATATAGGGTTAAAAAAGAGAAACTAAGTATAACAAGAAAAGGAGAGCTGCAAATAACCTGGCCAAAGTCGATTGATACAGATGAAGAATCTAAGATTAAAGAAGTTGATTTCTTGATAGCGACTTCAACTAAGCCGAAATATCAACAGTTTGGAATAACAAAGTATCCTTCATCCAATGAAATTGCACATTCAGTAAAAAAAATTCAAAAAGATACTATTTTATAAATAATTTTAAAAACATGATTACAACATTTCAGGACAATGAGATTATAAACCTTCTTTAACAAAAATTATCGCAAGTTAATTCACCTGATTGCCATTTCGATGCACTTTATGGCAACGGGTGATTGGTAGCTTTATAATTAAATCCCTAAATATACCATCGATGACTTTATTCAAAATACAGATTGTTTTGTAGAAAACCTCTGCAAAATGTCATTGCGAGGCCTGAAGGGCCGTGGCAATCTTTCCCTAATACGGTTTCGGCCTTCGCCGAGATGAGTATGTGACAAGCAAAAACCGCCTTTGTGTTTGAGATTGCTTCGCTCCGCTCGCAATGACAGAAAAAACTTTTTTACATCGGTGCTCTTGAGTCTGTCAGACAAAGCTCGACAAGCTCGTCGATTACTGCTGTGCCGGCGCACATGACCTTGTCGGCTCCGCCCCAGTATAACTTCAATGTCCCATCATCCTCCGGGACCGCACCGCATGTAAAGACTACATTGTGCACGTAGCCGACAACTTCCCACGGGTCTTCAGGCTGTAAAATCCATCTGTCGCCAACGCCAAGAATCACAGCAGGGTCATCAAGCTTATGCAATGCTACGCCCAGCCGATATACATGACCATCCATCGTTGGAAAAACGCCGTGATAAATATTTAGCCAGCCTTTGTCGGTGCGAATCGGCGGAGCGCCGGGGCCGATCTTCATCTCGTCCCAGTGATACGGTACGGGTTTTATCACGACGCGTGAGTCGCCCCAGTAACGCAGGTCCGGCGAGTAACTAATCCAGATTGACCAGGGACTGATGTCGGAATTAGGCCGATCCAGCTTGATATATCTGCCGCCTATCTTTTCAGGGAAAAGTACAGTATTGCGGTAATCCGCCTGGGTAATAAAGGCAACCCTTTCGACCGATTTAAAGTCAACCGTCTTCGCCAATCCGATGCGGACGCCATGTTTGGAGTATGCACTATAAGTGATATAGTAAACTCCTTCCAAAAAAGTAATACGCGGGTCTTCAACGCCGAACTCCTCATATTCGCAAAATATCGGCTCCTTGCTTGGTGTCATAAATGGCTCAGGCCTCGCTTTGAAGTTGAAGCCATCGTCACTTTCAGCTAAGCCGATTATCGACCTACCTGTATCGAGGTGCGAGCGAAACAGCATTATGTACCGGCCGTTGTATTTCGTGACACCCGCATTGTGAACTGTTTGAACCGGATACGGGATGTCGTCTTTGGTAAGGATAGGGTTGTTCTCATATCGCCTGATTAGTTTTTTGTGCTGAATAGACATAACGAATCCTTTCAAAGTTCCCAGAAAAAGGTATTCAAAAAAAAGGGTTGTGTCAAGATATACGCAAACCAAATTCAAAGCGAAAGCAATATAATTATTTGTTGGGCATGCATATCAACTTCCCGTTAACAGGTTGAACAAGTTAATTAGTTTTGATAAAATCCTGTTTTCAATCGTTTAGATAAATAGAAAGGTATGATGAAAAACGCTTGTGCACCAATATATAATCCAGAGAAATAACTGGAAATCGATAACGAAAGGAGGTGCACAAGATGTTGTACGTAGGAGTAGATGCCCATAGTAAAACATCATGGATTACCGTAATGGATGAAAAAGGTAAAATCTTGAAACGAGAGCAAATCACAAGTTGTCGTCAAGATGTGCGAAGAAGTCTCGGTCGTTATCGCCAGCCCATCAAGGCTGTTGTAGAGGCAAGTTACAGTTGGGGACCTATTTATGATTGGCTGGATGAGATTTCAGATGATGTAATTCTCGCACATCCAGGAAAAGTACGAGCCATCGCTGAAGCACGTATCAAGACCGATAAGATAGATTCGGAAACATTGGCACATCTGCTTCGGGCAGATCTTATTCCAGAAGCTTACGCCCCTTCAAAAGACATTCGAGCGATCAAGCGGGTTTTGCGTCAGAGGATGTTTTTTGTGCGGGTCAGGACTATGTTGAAGAATCGAATCAAAGCGTTATTGGCACAGCATTCATTGGATATTCCTGACGTAAGCGATCTGTACGGCAAGAAAGGTCTTCAATGGCTCAAAGGGACGAAGCTGCCGGAGCCGGATGGCAAGCTATTAAATGAAGATTTGGAACTTTTGCTTGTTCTCAATGAACGGATTGCCACTGCAGAGAGTTTAATATCAGAACTTTCAGAGGGAGATGAAGCGGTAGATTGGCTTTTCAGTTTACCTGGCATAGGCAAATTTCTTTCAGTGCTGATTCGCTATGAGGTGGACAATATTGAAAGGTTCAGCAGCGCAAAGAAATTTACCGGTTATACAGGCCTTGTTCCTTCAACGTATGCTTCGGGCGAAAGAATGGTACACGGAAGGTTGACTAAACGAGGCAACAAGTGGCTAAGATGGGCATTTATAGAGGCAGTAACACCGGCTATAAGGAAGTCTGCAATGCTAAGGCGGTATTACGATAAGATTAAAGCTCGTCGTGGTTGTAAGGATGCCAGAGCTGCAACAGCACGTAAACTGGCAGAGTTAGCCTGGACCGTATGGACGGAGAAACGATTGTTTACAGAATCCGGCAAGAAAAGATTTCGAAGAACCAAAAGTTTTTCAAGGACTCCAGTTGCCCTCATTAACTCCTGGGCTTAAGGCCCCTTTAGAAAGGCTAGGGAGCTGTGGGTCCTACCCGTATGGTGTGTGCCGGTTATAGACCGGGCACGGATGGAAGGATGACCGAAGGGTTCTTCTTAATATAAAAATAATATTGGTGTAAAAAATTTGACAAGCGTTTTTATGGAAGGAATATTATGAAAAAAACTAAGCTGATAATTATCCTACTTGTAATAAATGTATTCCTCTTCAACAGACAACAAGTACTGCTTTCTCAACCATCCCTCCACACGCCGGACAATCAATATATTCAATACACAGGCAGGGTTGATTTTTCAAATTCCCAAAAACCCAGATTAAGCGGTGCAGGCGCTTACTTCCAGGTAAAATTCAGAGGAAACACCTGTAGTATTTTATTAGAGGACCAGAACTTAAATAATAACCACAATTATATTTCAATTGCGATTGATGGAAAATACCAAAAGAGAATTAAGCTTATTAAAAATAAGACAGAATATGAGATAGCGAAAAATCTGGAAGACACTGCTCACACTCTTATTTTATGCAAAGCCACGGAAGCACAGATAGGTTACGTTGATTTTTTAGGATTGTTATGCACCGAAATCCTACTCCCTGAAAAAAGCCGGGAACGAAAAATTGAGTTTATTGGCGATTCGATTACCTGCGGGATGGGATTAGACACATCGGAAATTCCCTGCGATTCCGCACAGTGGTATGACCAGCACAACGCCTATCTTGCTTATGGCCGGCTTGTAGCTGATAAACTAAATGCCAACTGGCTTTTCAGCTCCGTCTCCGGAATCGGCATGACCCGAAACTGGAACAGTCCAGGCCCGACAATGCCTGATGTTTATGAGCATATTTTCCTCGATACAAATTCCGCTATCTGGGATGCTAATCAATATATTCCAGATTTGGTTTCTATCTGTCTCGGCACGAATGATTTCTCGGATGGCGATGGCACCTATAAAAGGGATGAGCTGGATTCAGCCAAGTTTATAAATGATTACATCCAGTTTATAAAACGTATCCGAGCCCAATATCCTCATGCACAAATATGCTGCCTGACGGGTCCGATGTTCTCAGGAGAGAAAAGTGCTCGTTTGATGGAGTATTTATCAGCGGTAATAAAACACATGCACGAAGTGGAAAATGATGATAAAGTTCATATATTCAAATTCTCCGGTTCTTACTCAAACGGATGCGCAAGCCATCCAGACAGGCAGGAACATGAAAAAATGGCGGAAGAGCTCATGCCGTTTTTCAAAAAAGTAATGAATTGGTAGCATAACTTAACAATGCACTACCCAAATTCTACAAGCTGTTTCACTCAAACGTCGTATACTCGGCACGAACCGCAACATTAGTAACTTCAAAAAGGAGATGACAGATGATGCGAAAAACAATGATTGTCGCTCTGTTGCTGACATTTACTATGCTCACAGGCTGTGCCAGCCAGCAGCAGCTTGCTTTTCAATCGGTCGAAGGCAAGACTCACTCCGCCGTCACTCCTGTGGAGCAAACCGTCGATTGGGCTGTTAAATGGTGGGGCCCACGCCATGACGCTGTTAATGAGCGGCTGAAAAATGGAAACGTCGATTTGCTCTTTATCGGTGATTCGATCACCCATGGCTGGGAAAACACGGGCAAGGAAATCTGGGACGCCTATTATGCAAAGCGAAACGCGGTCAATATGGGTTTTGGCGGAGACCGTACACAGCATGTGTTATGGCGACTGGACCATTCGAACTTTGAAGAAATCTGTCCAAAGCTCGCAGTGCTCATGATTGGAACAAACAATTCAAATGGAAATGACAACACAGCCGAAGAAATCGCCGACGGAATCATCGCAATCTGCCAGAGACTTTGCACCAAGCTTCCCAAAACCAAGATACTCCTGCTGGCGATATTCCCACGCGACCCCAAACACTCGACTCAGCGACAGAAGAATACAGAAGCCAGCCTATTGGCCTCAAGGATAGCCGATGGAAAAATGATTTATTATCGCGATATCAATAGCAGCTTTCTGGCAGACGACGGATTATTGTCCAAAGACATCATGCCGGACTACCTGCATCCCAACAAGGTTGGATACAAAATTTGGGCCGAAGCCATAGAGCCTAAAATTGCTCAATTGATGGGCGATCACAAATAGTCAAAGAATTCACGGAATTGCTTGCTTCGCACGAGACTACAGGATAAAACAACTACATTATGGCGCCGCGAGGTAATTGATACGGTCATTAGGGACGTATCTATGAGAAAGGAGAAAGAGTTATGAAAGCAAAATGGATGGCAATTTTGGTAATCACCTTAGTGTTTTCCGGCTGTGCAAGTATGAGCAAGCCGAGAGTACAGAAGGTTGGAAAGGACGTATTCTTCGTGGAAGTGGAAGAATTCAAACTGACCAATGCGCAGGTGCAGGAACTCGAAGGTGCCAGCGGCGGAAAAGTCGTCGTGCTCCAGGATGAGAGCAGCAAGGCTGAGGCAACTATCCAATTGAAAAAAGGCAACTATGAGATAACAGTCTATGCCCTGGGACCCTCTTACGATGAGGACGCTTTTTACGTGACAGTGGGCAACAACGCACAAGAGCGGATGTGGCTGAAAAACACAAGAGAAATTCTGCCTACTCTGGATGTTCTCAAATTCACCCAAGAGACCGACGGCCCCTGCAATATTTTAATACTCCTCGCTGAGCCGAATGTTCAGCTTGACCGCGTGGAGTTTAAGCACGTTCCATAGCACAGAGTCAGCCAGTGTCTGAGAGACGAGCCGCAATGCTGAGTTTAATTGTTATTTGAGATTTTAGATACTTTGTTCTCATTCATCGTTCGTTTTCTTTGCCGACACCACGACCCGACTGAGCTCACCGAAGTCAGGTGTGCCGGCTAAACATCGAACTTTTTCCGTCTTCTATCTTCTCTCCGGAAGATTTCTTCGTACACCTTTTCGTAGCCTTCGACCATACGGTCGATGGTGAAGTTCTCTTCAACGCGCTGCCGGCACTTCTTGCGGTCTATTCTATCAATTTTACCCACAGCCTCCACCGCTTCATCGACATTATTGACTAAATAGCCGGTTTCTTTATCCGCAATAACCTCTCGACACGAGCCTAAATCCATCGAAATAACCGGCACGCCGGCAGCCATAGACTCAGCCATCACCAAGCCAAACCGTTCAGGAATGGTGTTAAGATGAATGACCACATACGCTTCTTTAAGAAGTGCATCACGCTGAATAGGATTAACGGGGCCGATGTACTGGATTGATGATTGATTCAGGTGTGGTTTAATAAGCTCGTCAAAATATTTCTGGTCCTGAATTATGCCTGCTATTATTAAATCCATACCGCATTTTTTTGCGACTTCAATCGCCAGATGTGTCCCTTTGTCGTTGTGTATTCGTCCGTAATGGACGAGCTTATCTCCCGGCGTTTCTCTAAACGTAAGATTAGAAAGGTCTATCCCGTTGTAAACAGTCGCTAAGTACGGCAGCTCCGGGTCTCTGTCGGCGTCACTTATGGAAACATAGTAAGAATCTTTATGGTCGTGATAAGCCCGCAGTATATCCGGCTCGGAAAAGCCGTGGATGGTAGTTAGCATTGGAGTCCTGATAAATGGAAGATAGGTCAATGGCAGATAATCGAAATTGTTATGAATCAGGTCAAACTCATCTGCCTTCTGCATCATTTTGGAAATATGCAGGCATGTTGAGACCAGCGGAATTTGGGTTTTATCTTCTTCGTAACCCTTCTCAATAAAACCTATGAGTTTTGCTTTTGTGATGGAATCTTTCGTGGCGAATAGTGTTACATTCTTCCAGCCGCGTGCAAGCAGGCCTTCAGTGATATTGCTCGCCACTGTCTCCCAGGCGCCATAAGCCCTCGGCGGCGTCCGCCATGCAACAGGCGACAGAATTGCTATCCGTTTGCTCTTAATATCCATTTACGCATCCTGATAGCATGATTGTGTTACTTCTTAGCTTTTCTAACTTCTTCCTTTATTCTCTGGATATGTCCCCTGCCCAGGCCTTTGACCTCACAGCCAAGCTGGAAGTACCGGCGAATCTTGTCATCATCCAATATGCCGAAACAATCGATTACCGCCAAGGCCCCCCCCGCCCACTGCACTATCTGGTCAGGTTCAAGGTTCAAATAGGGTTCGTGCGGCACAGCCAGTATAACTGCTTCAGCTCCCTTTATGGCGTCGGGAAGATCACGCTGGACCGTTATATTAGCCAGACCGCTCTGATTGCGGAAAAACCTTGCCAATGAATGGCCCGGTGCCGGATATGTATCCTGGTTTTCCAGCTCGTACCAATGTTCGACGTACGGGTCATGTACTCGCATCTCCGCTCCCATCTCTGTCAGCTTTCGGACTGCCACTTCCGAACCGCTATAGCGGGTATCGGCAACATCCTGGCGATAGCTGGCTCCACATAAAAGCACGGGGGCGCCGGCAATCAGTCGACCCATGTTCCGAAGCGCATCCCTTGTCAGCTCCGCTACGTGAAGACTTCGTGTGTCATTGATATCAATGGCCGCTGTTGTTATCCTGAATATGTCGTCATCGAAACCAAGAATGTGTTTGTATGCCCAGTATCCGAGGCCTCCATCCTTCGGCAGGCAGTATCCGCCGATGCCCGGGCCTGGGAATATGATATTATTGTGAGTAGGCCGGACTTTTATTGCCTTTATAACCTTAATCAAATCTACGCCATTGCGCTCCGCGAATAAGCTCCACTCATTCAAAAAGGCCAGCATAGTGGCACGGAAAGAATTTTCAACAATTTTAGCGGTCTCTGACTCGATGGGCCGATCCATAACGGTCAAAGGGAATTCGGTGGTGTTCAATACCTCGTTAAGGAATTTCTCAACTCGCTTTTTTGCTTCTGGGTTACATCCGGAGCAGACCCGCCAGAAATCTCGTATCGATGAGACATATTGTCTGCCGGGCATAACGCGCTCATAACTGTGCGCCAAAAGCGGCTCGGAATTTATACCGCGAGCAGCAAAAGCCCTCTTCAAAATCGGCCAAGCCACGAATTCGGTTGTCCCAGGTGCCACAGTCGTCTCGATCAAAGTCAGACACTTCGACTGTATCATCTTACCAATGGTTTTTATAGTAGCTTCCAACGCCTCCATTTCCACCCGGCCGGTTCGCATATCGCCGAGGGCGTTTTTCGTATAATCACACTGGACATCCACCACTACACAATCGGCTAACTTAAGACACTCACTGTTGTAGGTAGCAATGAGCGTCTTTTTTTCGACTACGCAACGGTAAATCATCGGATCAACCTCAGGGTCCTCAGCCTTTACCGGCGACTGCCCACGGTTAAGCAATGGAATCTTCCAGTAGCTGCGGGTACTCGGCCGCTGACAGCCAATGACGAACTTGTTAGGTTTACCGGTTTGCTTATCAGTGGAGTCTGCGATAATAGCAGCCATAACCGCACCAACGAAGCCGACGCCCATTACCACGACGATTTCTTTGCCATCCTGGCGTGCCGCTGCCACCAGCAACTCAACACGCTTGAACTCCGCAGGATATTCATCCCGGCTGGGAATTGGAAACTTTTCACCCGCAGGACTCACTGAATAATCAGCCATTTCTTTTACCTCTTATAAATAGTCTTTGTCCAAGTTTTATCACTTGCAATTTCTTATCCATAACAGTTCGATTTTCAATTTACGATTTGCGATTTTCAATCGTAATTCGGCAATTCCAGGCCGCAAGTGTATCATCAACCTTCCATATATCAAGACTTTTTTCCCCCTAAGGGGCGTAAAACCATACTACTCTCGAACAAATACGATGGGTTCCCGCAAGCCCGTCCTGAGCAGGGTCGAAGGAGCGGGGTTCTGCCATATTGAATTACAAATACAAAAATGATATAATTTGTTTATCTTTCGAGCTATTCCTATGGATTTGACAGGCTCACCACAGGTATCGCTATTTTTAAGGCTGACCTTCTATACGGGCTACAAAACAAAAATGCAAAAAGTCAGTATATTAACTTTGTTCGTTACAACATTAATTCTCGCCCTTAGTGGCGGTATTTTAAGCGGCCAGGAGACATTTCGGTATCCGTGCTATTTACTCGAAGCATATAATCCGCATGATGACTGCTGGAAAGGTGTGAATGCTAACGGACATTGGCCGGTACCCGTAATTCCAGAAGACATGCTTGTTGGCCAGCCGCCATCGGACGTTTCAGGTGTAACTGTGCCCATAGACCATTGGGTCGAGTTACAGTTTCGCGGAAGAATCATTGACGGTCCGGGCGACGATATATTGCTTATAGAACTGGGCCAAGTAGGTGAACA
>Ga0307437_1002761_pt1 | contig 10580 bp, 10 predicted proteins | sample SalMarWE160390MG_FD_202146 | JGI IMG/M metagenome (GOLD analysis project Ga0307437, IMG submission 202146) | Salt marsh sediment microbial communities from the Plum Island Ecosystem LTER, Massachusetts, United States - WE1603-90 | ecosystem: Environmental > Aquatic > Marine > Intertidal zone >...
GACCCATGCCTTTATCGGTGGGGGGTCATCCATCGGTATGGATATCCCACCGTACGTAACGGCTTCAGGAATCAGGGCCAAACTCTACGGCATCAATGTCCTCAATCTTAAAAGAGGCAACTTTTCGGGGGAGGTCATCAGGGGATTGAGGAAGGCCTATAAAATGCTCTTCCGATCCCACCTTACCTTAGAAGAGGCCCTCCAGACGGTGGAGGCAGATCCTATCTTCTCTCTGGCAGAGGTGAAACATATGGTGGAATTCATCAAGGGGACGAAGAGGGGGATAAGGAAGAAATAGAAACTATGGAGAAGGTCAAGATCGGTGTGATAGGTGTTGGCTATCTGGGTAAGATCCATGCAGAGAAATACGCCCATATGCCCGAGGTGGAGCTTATAGGGGTGGTGGACATCGACAAGGGGCGTTGCCAGGAGGTGGCCGCGCACACCAACTGCCAGCCCTTCTACCACCACCGCGATCTCTTGAGCCGGGTTGACGCGGTGAGCATCGCTGTCCCGACCATCTCTCATTATCCCATAACCAAAGACGTCTTTTTGGCAGGAGTTGATGTCCTGTTGGAGAAACCCATAACCGCTACGGTTCAGGAAGCACAAGAACTCAATGCCCTGGCCAAGGAGAGAGGTGTCATATTTCAGATAGGACACCTGGAGAGGTTTAACGGAGCCTTGGCGGCCATGAACGGCGCTTTGAAGAACCCCCTGTTTATAGAGGCATACCGGCTTTCCCCCTTTTTGGGCAGGGGGACCGATGTCGACGTTATCTTAGACCTGATGATCCACGACATCGATATTATTCTCAGCATCCTGGGGCCGGATATTGAGGGAGTTGAGGCCGTGGGAATGCCCTTTCGTTCCTCTCACATCGATGTGGCCCATGCGCGTATCCTCTTCAAGGGTGGATGTGTGGCCCACATCTCGGCCAGCAGGATTGCCCAAGAAAAATTGCGCAAGATGGTCATCCTCCAAAAAGATTCCTACCTTGCAGTTGATTACATAAAGCAGAGCTTGATGATTACCCGCAGGGGAGAAGAAGGAGGTGAGGGGGCACAGGTGGATGAAGTTGTGCGAGAGCATGATCCTTTGGAGACACAGTTGCATGCCTTTGTGCAGAGTGTCCGGGAACGGACCCCCCCTATTGTCTCAGGCGAAGATGGTCAGCAGGCCTTGAAAGTTGCCCTCCAGATCGTCGATGTCATCGATAAAGCCATGAAGGGAAGGAGGTGATGGACTCCGGGAAAAAGGTACTGATTGTGGCCGGAGAGTCCTCGGGCGATCTCTATGGGGCGAAATTGGTGGAGGCGATGACATTGTTATCACCAGAGTTGAAATTTTATGGCATCGGGGGAAGGGAAATGGAGAGGAGAGGGGTCAATCTCCTCTTTTCTGCTTCTGAACTCGCAGTGGTGGGGGTCACTGAGGTGGTGGGCAAGGTGGGCACTATATGGAGGGCCTGGAGGCAGATGAAGCGCTTTATTAAGGATCATAAACCCCACGTGGCTGTCCTGATCGATTACCCCGACTTCAATTTGCGGTTGGCAAGGGTTATCAAGGATAACGCCGTGCCTGTGCTTTATTACGTGAGCCCGCAGGTCTGGGCGTGGCGTCCTGGGCGTATTAAAAAGATCGCCGAGCGCGTGAATAAGATGGCGGTCATCTTACCCTTCGAAGCATCTCTCTATCAAAAAGAGGGGGTGGATGTGGAGTTCGTCGGCCATCCGCTCCTCGATATCCTCGATGAAGGTCTGACCCGGAAGGAGGCACGCAGGCGCTTGGGAGTGTCCCCCGATGCCCTCCTCATCGGTCTGTTGCCCGGGAGCCGGCAGCGGGAGGTGCAAGTCCTCCTGCCGTCCCTCTTAGGTGCTGCGGAGCATCTCACGGGCGATTTTCCCTCCGTCCGTTTCATCCTCCCTCTTGCCTCTACCATCAAGAGGGAGTTGGTTCAGGGGTTTATAGCAAAGCATCGGCTTCCTCTCGAGATTGTCGAGGGACGGACCTTTGAGGTGATGAAGGCCGCAGACCTCTTGCTGGTGGTCTCGGGTACCGCCACCCTCGAGGGGGCCATTGCCGGAGTCCCCATGGTGATTATCTATCGGTTAAGCGCCCTCTCCTATCTGATCGGCAGGGTGTTGATAAAGGTGAGGTGTATCGGCCTGGCAAATATCGTGGTGGGGAAAAAAGTGGTGCCGGAGTTGATTCAAGGTGAGGTGACCCCACAGCGGATCGCGCACGAGGCGAAAAATATTCTGCAGGACCATGCCAAGAGGGAAGCGATCGAGAGCGAGTTCAAGCTCGTCCAAGAAAAGCTGGGGGGGAAAGGGGCCTCGCACAGGGTGGCCCGAATCGCCCTGCAGATGATGGAAACGGCATGAACGGAACGAACCTCTACCTGAGAGTACTGAAGTTTGTCCAGCCCTATTGGCCCAGGCTCCTGGTGGCCATGGCCTGTATGGTAGTGGTGTCGGCCATTACCGCCGCCTTCGCGCTGCTCACCAAAAATGTGTTGGATGATGTCTTCATCAATAAAGACAGATTCATGTTGACGGTCCTTCCCCTGGCGATTATGGGCCTGGGTGTGATCAAGGGGGCATTTACCTTCGGGGAGGGATATCTGATGAATTTTGTGGGGCAGCGGGTCGTAGCGAATATACGGGAGCGACTCTACAGCCACCTCCAGACCCTCTCCCTCTCCTTTTTTGACAGGACTCCAACGGGCGTGTTGATGGCCCGCATCACCAACGATGTAAACTCCATCCAGGGTGCCGTCTCCAATGCGGTAACCGGTATGGTGAAGGATGTCTTTACCGCCGTCGGCTTGATAGGTGTCGTCTTCTATCGAGACTGGCAACTTGCCCTTGTGGCCATTTTGGTTTTCCCCTTGGCGGTTTATCCTTTTGTTCAGTTCAGCAGAAAACTGCGCAAGATCAGCAAGAGGACCTTGGAGACTATGGCCTACATTAGTACGTTCCTCCAGGAGACCATCTTCGGTCACCGGATCGTCAAGGCCTTCAATATGGAGGCATATGAGAACAGGCGTTTCAAGGATGCCAACGAGCGATACTTCAGGTATCTCATGAAGCGGGTAAAGATACGGGCCCTCTCCAACCCGATCATGGAGTGGTTGGCGTATATTGGCATTGGTTCCTTTATTTGGATCGGTGGATATAGAGTCATTAGTGGTGCGATGACGGTGGGAGACTTTTTCTCTTTCCTGACCGCTATGGCCCTCCTCTACGATCCCATGAGGGGATTGAGTAAGGTCAATCTCCTCATCCAGGAGGGGATCGTGGCTGCCCGCCGGGTATTTGCCATTCTCGACCTCGAACCAGCGGTGACCGATTTTCCCGATGCCCGGGTGCTCCCTGCTTTTTCTCGGAAGATCGAGTATCGGAATGTTTCCTTCCGCTATGCAGATGAAATGATCCTGAAGCGAATCACCTTCGCGGTGAAGCCCGGGGAGAAGGTGGCCCTGGTTGGCTCCAGCGGGGCGGGGAAGACCACCTTGGTAAACCTCCTGCCCAGGTTTTATGACGTCACCAAGGGCAAGATCCTGATCGATGGGATGGACATTCGCCATGTGACCTTGAAGTCCCTGCGCGGTCAGATCGGCGTGGTGGCCCAGCAGACCCTTTTGTTTAATGATACGGTACGTAATAACATCGCCTACGGCAGACCGGACATCCCTGAAGAAGAGGCGATCAAGGCGGCCACCATGGCCGATGCCCACGATTTTATCGTCAAACTTCCCCAGGGATATGATACCGTTATCGGTGAGCAGGGGGTCAGGCTCTCCGGAGGACAGCGACAGAGGATCTCCATCGCCAGGGCCTTGCTGAAGAACGCCCCCATCCTGATCCTCGACGAGGCCACGTCTTCTCTCGACACGGAATCGGAGCGTGAGGTACAGGGGGCCTTGGACCGCTTGATGGAGAAGAGGACTGTCTTGGTCATCGCTCACCGTCTCTCAACGGTGAGGAACGTCGACAGGATCCTGGTTCTGTCAGAAGGGCGGATTGTGGAAGAGGGGGTCCATAAGGAGCTCATGGCCATCGGTGGTGAATACAAAAAGCTCTACGAACTCCAATTCCAAGATGAAGATCGGCCGTTACAGGAGGTAGCTTAGGGGAGTGAGTATGCGAAGAATGTGGCACCGAGTACTGTTGCGACTGGGGCCCGGGGCGGCCTTTTTTCTTATCCGGTGCCTCCGGGCGACCGTGAGGATTGAGGAGCTGAACGGGGGATATACCCGGGGTTTGTGGGAGCGTGGGGAAAATATCATCGGTGTCTTTTGGCATGGCAGGCTCTTGATGATGCCCCTGGCATATGGCGGGCGGAGATTGAAGGTCCTCACCAGTAGCCACCGGGATGGGGAGCTTATCACCAGGACGGTCCGTCACTTCGGCCTGGAGACGGTTCGGGGTTCCAGCACGAGGGGGGGGATTGCGGGGATCAAGGGACTGGTCCGGGCATTACGAGAGGGTTATGATGTGGCCATCGCCCCTGACGGTCCTCGTGGACCCCGTTTCAAGGTACAGCCGGGGGTGATTCAGTTGGCGAAGCTCAGCGGCCGTCCCCTTCTTCCTGTGACATTCAGCGCCACGCCTCGAAAGGTATTGCAGACGTGGGATCGTTTCGTTATCCCTCTTCCATTTTCACGCGGCATCTTTGTCTGGGGTGAGCCCATCTGGGTCGATCATGCAGCAGGTGAGGAAGAAATGGAGCAAAAGACTTTGCTCTTAGAGAAGAGATTGCTTGAAATCACCGAGCTGGCCGATCATTATTTTGTGAAGGGGAGATGATTTTCCCTTGGGACAGCAACAGTGATCGTATTGAGCTATCTCTTTTATAATCTTGTTTTTATTGTTCTTTCCTTTTTTGCGATTCCTTTTTCCCTTTTTAAAATCCTTCTCTCACGGGGATCTTTCCATAGAGAACGCTGGGGGTTGTATGTGCCCGGTGCCCTTCGGAAGCTGGGGAAGAGGCCTACTGTCTGGTTCCATGCTGCTTCAGTGGGAGAGGTGCGGGTCACCCTCTCCCTCTTACAGGAGATAAAGAAGGCCTATCCTCGCCATGGTTTTGTGATCTCTACGACCACCCCCCAGGGCAGGGCAGTAGCCTCCCAAGCTCATGGCGTCGACGCGGCCCTCTTGGCCCCTTTAGATCTGCCGTGGGTGGTGAGAAGGGCGGTGAAACACATCAAACCCCGCCTCCTTCTGGTGGCGGAAACGGAACTATGGCCCAACCTCCTGAGAGAGGTAAAGAGACAGGGGATTCCCGTCATCCTTTTTAATGGGAGGATCTCGCGCAAATCCTACCGGTTTTATCGGCCCCTTCGGTTCTTTTTCAAGGATGTCCTGAAGAATTTCGACGCCTTGTGCCTCAAGTCCAGCGCGGACAGAGAACGCATGATAGGTCTGGGGGCACCCCCTCAATCCATGCATGTTACCGGCGATATTAAATTCCACCAGATTGCACCACCGACCGAGATCGAAAGAAAGCGGCTCAGGCAGGAATTGAGGCTGCCTAAAAATGCCCCTGTCTTGATCGCTGGCAGCACGCATGAGGGAGAGGAAACATTGATTCTGCAGATATTTAAGGAGTTAAAGGTCGAATTTTCTCAGCTCATCTTGATTCTCGCGCCCAGACATCTCCAGAGGATCTCCCGGGTGGAGGGGCTTGTGGGATCTCAGGGGGTTCGATGGGTGAGGAGGACAAGGATAGATGAGGGGCGCCGACCGGAGGAGGTTATCGTGCTGGACACCGTTGGTGAGCTCGCTGTCCTCTATGGGTTGGGAACGGCCATATTTGTGGGGGGGAGTTTCTGCCGGGTAGGAGGACATAACATCATGGAGGTCTTGGCCCATGGCAAGGGGGTGATCTTTGGCCCTCATATGGAAAACTTCATTGACATCGCCAAGCTCGTGGTGGAGAAGGGTGCGGGGATACAGGCGAGAACACCTGATGAACTCAGGGAGGCCTTGAGGAAGCTTATCGTTGATCCCTCTCTCAACAAGGAGATGGGGGAGAGAGGCCTTGCCCTGCTCCAAGAACATCAAGGGGCCATGGAGCGGACGATGAAGATAGTGAAGGAATTTTTTAAAGGATGAAGAAGAATTTACGCACAAGAAATTGGGTGACGTGTATCTTCCACGATGATGGAGGATGGTGGAGGGAGTTGCCCCTCTTTCCTCTACTCGGCATCTCCTGGATATACGGGGTGATTATCTGGGTCAGGAAAGTGCTCTATCAGAGAGGGGTTTTCAAGACAAGGCAGCTCCCCTGTAAGATTATCAGTGTGGGAAACATAACCCTGGGGGGGACGGGAAAGACCCCCTTGGTGGTCACACTGGCCAGGGAGCTGCAACAACGGGGATTGAGCGTGGGAATATTGAGCAGAGGATATAAGGGGATGAAGGAGAAAACAGGGGGGGTGCTCTCTGATGGAAAAAAGATATACCTGACCCCTGCCGAGGCAGGTGATGAGCCTTGTATGGTGGCCATGATGCTATCAGGCGTCTCCGTGTTGGTTGGCAAAAAAAGATATGAAATGGGGGTCTACGCCCATGAGCGATTTGGGATGGATGTCCTGATACTCGATGACGGTTTTCAGCATCTCAGGATCAAGCGGGATGTGGATATCGTCCTTGTTGACGTGCGACGCGGGTTCGGCAATGGCCGTCTTTTCCCCCGGGGACCCCTCAGGGAGCCGTTACGATGCCTTCGCCGCGCCTCCATGCTCGTCCTTACCAAGACAGAACCCTCCCAACCGCTGGCAGAGATAGAGCGTGTAATCCGTGACCTCGCTCCAGTGGTCCCCCTCTATCACAGCAGACACAAACCAATTGCCCTTGTGGGGGGGGCTTCGGGGAAGGTCTTGCCGCTTCAGGCTATTCAGGGGAAAAAGATTCTTGCCTTTGCGGGTATTGCTGATCCAGGGTATTTTGTTTTTCTGTTGAAGGGATTGGGGGCGGATGTCGTACAAGAAATCCATTTTCCCGACCATTACAACTATAAACTCGAAGATGTGATGATGATGCGTGAATACAGAGATACAATAGATTTATTTGTTACGACAGAGAAGGACTTTGTAAAGCTGCAAGAAATCCCCCTTGGTGATCTCCCTCTCCTTGTTCTCACCATTGAACAGGAGGTCGTGGAACAAGCTTTTTATCAAAGAGTGATCTCCGCCCTTTCATCTTAACCGTATCATTCTCTCTATCTGAGACAATATAGTTGAATAATGTGGCCCAATATCGTACACTGCATGATAGGTGGTTTGAATCATGAGGGGTCCACATATCTTGATTATAAATGAGGAGGGAGAACTACTCTATGCCGACGATCAGGTGAAAGATGCCTTTGAGTCTAAATCACCCGGTCACTATCGATTTGAGAAAATTCCTCTGATAGACAAGGGAAGAGAAAAGACATACCTTGTCAAGGTCTACCCTCCGGAAGACGATCTCATCAAATTTTTTTCCATCTTTATCCATGAGTTTAAGAATCCCTTGGGAGCTATTAGGGCCTTGGCCCAATCTTTAGAGGCAAAATTTAAGTCTTCCGCCGAACAGCAGGAAAAGATCAAGGCCTATACGGGGAGAATCATCACCGAGATAGACCGCCTCAATTCTCTGTTGGCTTCGATTAAATATATCTCGCGACCTGCCATACGGTATATGGTGAACTTTAACCTCTCTGAAGTGGCCCAGGAAGTGGTGGGCCTCTATCGCGAAGAGCTACGGCTCAAAGGAATTGACATACAGTTGGAGCAGGAGAAGGGGGACATAATTTTCAGGGGAAACCCCGATAGCTTTCATCAGATGCTTTCTAATCTTATAAAGAACGCTCAGGAAGCCTTGATCGAAAAAAAAGGAGGCGAGATAACAGTTGCTTTGGACTTACATAATAACACCGTGGAGATTTTGGTTATCGATAACGGCAAAGGCATCCCTGAAGAAGTTCGCGAATCTCTTGGGAAGAAGCCCTTTATTTCCACAAAGCCCTATGGAATGGGATTGGGGTTGTTTGTGGTAGAGACGCTCACCAGGGGATGCAACGGTTCATTAGAATTCGCACGAGGGCCGGGTGGTGATGGTACAAAGGTCAGGATATCCCTTCCGCTCTTGAGGCTGGCAGAGGTGTAGGGTTATGGAAGTCTTATTGATAGAAGATGATGAACCTTTTGCCTTTTCCCTCTCTGAATATCTTGCGGACAGAGGATACCCCCTGACCCTTGTACCAGAAGGGCGACAAGGGGTAACTGAAGCGCAGAAGGGATATGGATGTATCCTCTTAGACTTGGGGCTTCCCGATATCGATGGGATGCAACTGATACCGAAACTGAGAGAGATAGCAGCCCTCTCGCCCATTATCGTCTTGACCGGACGGGATGACGCCACAACGGCTGTAGAGGCCATGAAGTCAGGGGCCTATGACTATATCACGAAACCCGTGGACCTTGAAGAGCTCTTTCTCATCTTGAGACGGGTCGATGAAATGGTTTCCCTTCAGGATAAAATCGCCTATTTGGAGGCTCGAGAGGAATTTGTCCTCATCGGCCAATCAGGGCCAATAGGGGCGATTCGAGGCTTGATAGGTAAGGTGTCACCTCATCCTACTCCCGTGCTCATCGTGGGCGAGACAGGGGCGGGAAAAGAGGTGGTAGCCAGGTTGATCCACAAGGCCTCGGGGCGCACAGGGAACTTCGTAGATATAAACTGCAGCGCCATTCCCCGTGATCTGTTTGAAGGCGAGTTATTCGGTTTCAAGGCCGGGTCCTTTACCGGGGCCACTAAAGATAAAAAGGGGCTCGCCCAATGGGCCAATGGAGGCACGTTGTTTTTCGATGAAATTGGCGACCTTCCGCTGGAGCTTCAACCAAAATTGCTGCGGGCTTTAGACAGGGGGGAGGTTCGAGCCCTGGGGGAGGGTAAAAATGTCACGGTTGATGTGAGGATTTTGGCAGCGACCAATAGTGATCCTGAGGGGATGCTTGCAGAAAACAGGTTGCGGCGAGACCTCTATTTTCGTCTTTCCACCTTTCTCATCTCCATCCCGCCTTTACGAGAGCGTAAGGAGGATATAGTGGTTTTAGCCGAGTATTTTCTCCGCGGATTTTCACAAAGGATGCGAAGACCTATTGAAGGGTTTTCGCAAGAGGTACACGATGTCTTCCTCCAGTATCCCTGGCCGGGCAATGTACGAGAGCTCAAGAATATGGTGGAGCGGGGGGTCATTATGTGCGATGGGCGGGTGATTGAGAGGAAACACCTCCCATCGGAACTATCTCACCTCGCAGAGGAGATTCACCCGTTGCAAGAGATAGAAAAGGAACACATAAACACAGCCCTAAAATACTTCCAGGGGAATATCTCCCGCGCTGCCAAGGCCCTCCAGATCCCGCGCACCACGTTGCGTGACAAGATCAGGGACTTGGGGATCCAGTATAAGCCATAACCGAGTTTTAAACCTCTTTCACGAAAATTATTGACACGCCCCCATACTCTCTCTATGTTGTTATCAACAGTAGAATAAGCTTATAAATAAATGTTATAATTAAGAAAAATTAAAAAATGACCGATATCCTGGAAGAAATCGCTAAGTTCCTATTCCGCTTTGTTTTCGAAATATTATTTACTTTGACAGGTGAAATTGTGCTCTTTCTCATCACCTTTGGAAAACATAAACCAAGATGGGATCTTTATACTAAAGAGTCGCCCAGTCGGTTCGTAATTTTTTCAGAAATCAGTCTCTGGATAGGCATGGCATTCTGGATCGCTGTAATTGTAGTGTCATATAAATTGCTGACAAAGGCATGAAGGAGAAAAAAGGTATAACCAATCAATCAATCCGACGCAGATTAGGGGCGGTTGGTTTTACACGGGCTGATTGCCTGCGCGGGTTATTTTAATCGTTATTTTTTTATAAACAGCATGTCGTTGGATTACCTTGCCAAGGAGGACACATGGACGAGAGGCTCAAAGAGGCTTTTCACAAAGTGTATGAGGGGGAGGCCAAGGCTGCATTGCGGCTCAAGCTCTTTGCCAAGAAGGCGGACGAAGAAGAGCTTCCCCAAATTGCAAAACTCTTCCGCGTAATCGCTTTCAGCGAGGAGATTCACGGTGAGCGTGCGCTACGGATGCTCAGGGAGATCAATGACACCGATGCCAATCTCAAAGAGAGCTTTCAGTCGGAAACCCACGTTGCAGGAGTGGCGTATGACAATTTTATCAAGGTTGCCGAGGAGGTAAAAGACGATATCGCTTCGAATATCTTTTCCAATTCCCGGGACGTCGAAGATGGCCACGCCAAACTGTACAATAATGCGATAAACCACCTGATCGGAGAGCGGGAGACCACGTATTATGTGTGCCAGGTATGCGGTTATGTGTCGGATAAGGTCTTGCCCGAGGTCTGTCCGGTATGTTCGGCACCTAAAGACCAGTTTGTGGAATTTAAATAAAAAGGCTCTTCGCGTAGTCGAGTGGGTACATTTATATCTCCTTGAGCATACACGTAAGGATTTTGAGCCGGAGATAGTCCTCGTCACGAAGACCGTAGGCCCT
>Ga0307437_1002770_pt1 | contig 10568 bp, 5 predicted proteins | sample SalMarWE160390MG_FD_202146 | JGI IMG/M metagenome (GOLD analysis project Ga0307437, IMG submission 202146) | Salt marsh sediment microbial communities from the Plum Island Ecosystem LTER, Massachusetts, United States - WE1603-90 | ecosystem: Environmental > Aquatic > Marine > Intertidal zone >...
CACATCAACACCGAGCCTTCGTAAGCTGTCCTCACACTCTTTGCGTATGCTCTCTTTCTTCAGGCAGTTTAGCTTTTCTCTTTTATCATTACACAACAGCCCGCATTTGGTCGCTATAAATGGCTTATGATCTGTCTGCTTTAGAGCCTGTCCGACGAGCTCTTCGGAATGGCCACAGCCATAAGCCGGCGCAGTATCTATCCAGTTAATACCCTCGTCCATAGCCCTTAAAATTGCTGCTATTGCGTCATCATCGTTCTGTGGGCCCCAGCCGAACTGCCAAGGCCCACCCATCGCCCAAGTGCCTAATCCGACCGTCGTAAAATTTAGGTCAATGTTACCCAATTGTCGTTTTTGCATAAATCTATCCCCCTGAAAAAGTATCCCGAAGTACTTCGGGATACCCATTCATGCCGTAGCTTGTGCCACAGGTAGAATAATGCGGCTAAAGCCTTTTATCAATACTCAATATGCAGGAATCACTAGACCTTTATCCTTCGCAGTGCCGATTCCGCTCCAATACGCTTGAAATAACATGAACAATCGCAATGATTGATTCACAATCACCGTCAAACAGCTATTGAAAAAAGCGTTTCCATGATTGAGATTGCTCACCTTATAGGGCTTTTGTCAACAATAACGAATTTGTAGCAAAAATTAGTCTAATATAATCTTTGCCTATAGCCGAATTATAACGTATATGTTTTTTAGAGGGATCCCATTCTGGAAGAATTCTGCCAGAATGGGGGGGACTGGCTCTGGCTTGTCTCAAGGCTGTAATACAACAAACCTGGGACGAAGGCTTTGGAACCGCTTTTACAACAGTTTTTCTTGGTCTGGCTGCGTAAAACGGCAGAAGCCACAAGCAGAAATCCCTGACAGGACGGTTTCCATTACGCGATCCGGCAGTTTGTCAGAGCTTAGACATATTAGTGGGGAGGTTGTCATGGATAAAATGGTTATGCTCGGTGGCGATGAAACCGGCGAAATTCTACGTAAGGTAATTGAAAAAAAAGTTCCCGCCATTATGTCCTACTTATCTAAAGATAAATGGCATGTAGCGAAGGTCCTTATAACGGATATCCTGGCAAGCAGAATGACTATTGAGAGTATGCACTCCGATGAACGTCAACATCCTATAAATATACGCATTGGCCAGCCTGTCGGCATATCGTTCAAGTACACCTACGGCAAGTTTGTCTTCGACACGACCGTTGTAGCTCTGGAGCCATCGACCGATCCGACACGAGGCGGAACGATGGTACTTGACTGTCCCGCCCGAATCGGAGTAATCGAGAGGAGAAGTTACTTCCGAGTCAACGTTCCCGAATCGCTAAAGGTAAATGTGGTACTCTGGCATCGCAGCCAAAAGCACGAGGTCAGGGATTCATCCTTCGCAGTACCTGCTACGGAGAAGGAACAACTGCACAACTATTATCAGGCTAAACTTGTAGATATTTCCGCCGGCGGTGCACAGTTACTGCTGCCTGCGCAAGAACCCCGAAGCCAGTTCGGGGTTCCAGGTTATCCGCAAACATCAAAACCTGATTTCAAAAAGGGCCAATTTATAGGACTTCGCTTCACACCCCTGCCCTATGAAACACCGTTGATGCTCAATGCCCAGATAAGGAACATTCTACCCACGGCTGACAAGCAGAACCTCTGCCTTGGCCTGCAGATTGTCGGTTTGGAAGCAAGCCCAGAAGGCCGCCGCGTTCTATCCCGAGTAGCTTCTGTGGTCGAGCGATACTATCAGATAAGCCAAACTGGTGCCAAACAGCAAGACCTGCACGGAACGACGAAAGCCGAGACAAGTTCTTCCGCAATCCCTACATCCACCACGTGGCTAAGCCACAAGCGGACAGATTAATACGCCTTAGGCGTATTAACAGCTTCTATATAAACTTCTTACTCGCACGAGACTAAAGCTACATGAATATGTGGCTAAGCCACAAGCAGATGTGCAAGGTATAGAAGACTTCGGTGGTTATGTCACAAGTGGATTGCGTCAATTCTTAATCGTAGTTTTCTCGATCATCTCAGTCTGCTCGGTCGCCCCAGCGGTTGATTGCCTGTCTGTAAAGGCAAGCAGGCTTCTACCACGGATAACCTTAAAATAAAACCACTTCACAAGACCACTTGCAGCGAAAACACAAAAAAGTATAGCCAATGCCGCCTGCATACTCCAGATGACAAGCCCGACGAACAAAAGCACTCTTATCAGATACGCAAACGGTTTTTTGCCGCTGAGGTACTGATTCAGAATATGAGGATATCGAATCCTGCTTACCATCAACACCGCGACACCAAGACTGATAAAGGGCAGCATTATTATGATAACGCTCAGACTCGATGCTTTAACCTGGTATAGTATTACCAGGCTGACGATTACACCCGCAGCGGCAGGACTTGGCAAACCCATAAAGCTCATGTGCGCAGACTCATTTTCTTCATTCTCAACATTGAATCTTGCTAGTCGAATCGCCGCGCAGCTTATGTATGCCGCCGCTGCAAGCCAGATGAAGCGCCGAAGCATTCCATAACCGTCAAGGCCGGCTGAGCCAAGCGTGCTTTCAGATACCTTAAGCATTAAGAATGCCGGTGCCACGCCGAAGCTGACCATATCGCACAAACTATCAAGCTGCCCGCCGAAGCTCGATGTACTCTGACTCATTCGTGCTAATCGGCCGTCGAGCATATCTGCAAGCATTGCGAGCAAGATCACATACCCCGCCAAAGTAAAGTTTGAAATGTGGCCGATTCCTGACTGCGCCCCCCTACTTGCGAAAATTATCGCGGTGAATCCGCATACACCATTTATAACAGTTATCAGAGAAGGTAAAATGGTAATAGTCTTAACACGTTGCCGTCGCACACGCTTAAGTAACCGCTCGCTTGTCCGCCGCGTTCGTGACCGGGCCATTTCTTCTGCCTTCTAATTAATAACTCAAACTGACCAGATTTGAATTGAAAACCAACGTAAATACCTTTTTACAATAATATATTGCACTTCGTCACCTATAGTATCGGCCTGTTTTATCGCTTGGTGATCGATGACTCATATTTCACAATGGTTGTCAATCCTGCTTTGACTTTATCTCCAATTTTGACCAGACATTTGACGCTTTCACTAATCGGCACATATAGTTCGGTTCTTGAGCCGAACTTTACCATCCCGAATTTCTCACCACGGATTAACTGTTGCCCGGGCTTGGCCTTACAGACGATACGTCGAGCTACAGCGCCGCTTATTTGCCTGACAATCAATTTATCTTTCGGCTCGTCCTGTCTAATCAAACCCAAGTCATTAGACTCATTTACGAGACCTGCCTTAGGACTCATCGCATTTTTGTATTTGCCCTTTCTGTAGGTGGCTTTTTCGATCTTCACGTCGCACGGTGCACGATTGATATGAACATTAAAAATACTCATAAAAATACCGATTCTAAGCGCAGCTCCCTTGATGAAATTATCTTCATTTATGGTTTCAATATCGGTTATCCGGCCATCAGCCGGTGCCAATAGGAGGTTTTTATCAGAGGGACTCCTGCGGTCGGGATCGCGAAAGAAGAGAAGGGACCATACAAAAAAAAGTGCCAAGACAAGCTCTGCTATAATTATAACCCATACAGGCAGAATCGCCGCCGATAATAACGGCAGGATAATCAGCGTAGCCAATAAAATGGCCGGAAAAACAACAACCTCTGGCCAGCCGAATTTTGTCAGGGAAATGTTCATTGGCACGTATCATAGCTCTGGTATTTACCAAATTCAAGAAAAAAGGCCGACTCAGTTGATGCCGGCCTTGAAGGAGGAAAATTATGTTTTGGGTGTGTGTGTGGCTTTAATCCATAACCACAAAAATCTCTTTTAACTACGGTATATCTCATCTCATGTTCACAACTTTTTTCTATCTTTTATAAAGGCTAAGCGTTGCATAATCACTGGAAAAATGGGCAGCACCAGAAAGGGAGCACTTATTTATACGCCTCCGGCGTAATCAAACATCGAGGTTTTGAACCTCTAAAGCGTGGTACTGAATGAAATCGCGGCGCTTCTGAACATCATCACCCATGAGTATACTGAAAAGTCTGTCGGCCTCACCAGCGTCGTCGAGCCGGACTTTAAGCAGCGTCCTCGTAGCAGGATTCATCGTAGTTTCCCACAGCTGCTCAGCGTTCATCTCCCCCAGGCCTTTGAATCGCTTTATGTCGATTCCCCTTGCACCAATCTGTCTGATAGCAGGACAAATATCACTAAGCGCGGCAACATCATAAGTCTGCCCACCGTTAACCAATTGAAACTTGCTCGGCAACGCTTCACCTGAAACAGTTTTCTCAACCTTGAGCAGAAAATCAGCCAAATCAAGTTTGAATTCTACCCTTAACCTCTCATTAATCTGATTGAGCCGAGCGACCTCATGCAACTGCTCAGCCACAACCAATTGTTCGTATTCGTTTTCTGCCGCGTCTTTGATTGGCCGATGCCCTCCAAGTTGTTCCAGGCGTTTTTCGTACTTACTAGCGTCGAAATATACTTCCTCCTGTCCCTGCACCCGAATTAGGAATTGCGGCAGTTTCTTGCCGTCATAATGGGCTCGAACAAAATCGGAGAATATAATTCCGCGCCTGCCCAAAACTGATATTACTCTTTCAGCATCGGTTAATATTCTCACAAGAGAAGCGAGAGATTTGCCAGAGATCGTACGTACCTTATCCTGGCCAGCCTTTGAACCACGAACACTCTTGGTAGATTTGCCGCCTGCCCGGTCATGGCGTATCCGCATCTCAGTACCCTCAAGGCCACGGGCCGTCATACGCTTGCGCATCTCAGATTCGCTGAGCACATACTCAGATTTCTTATGCCCCTTAACTCTGACCTCATACAAGGGTGGCTGGGCAATGTAAACCATGCGCCTGTCAAGAAGTGTCGTCATCTGTCTGAACAGAAATGTCAGCAACAATGTTCTTATATGAGCACCGTCAATGTCGGCGTCAGTCATTAATATGATTTTGCCGTATCTACACTTCTCTACATCGAACTCGTCAACGCCAATGCCTGTTCCGAGAGCACTAATCATCGTTCGAATCTCATCGTGCGCAAGCATCTTTTCAAGACGTGCCTTTTCTACGTTTAGAATCTTGCCTTTTAGAGGCAGAATCGCCTGGATATTTCGGTCCCTTCCAGCTTTTGCCGAGCCTCCTGCCGAATCACCCTCAACGAGGAATATCTCCGTAATCGCCTTTTCCCTGCTGGCGCAATCCCAGAGCTTTCCGGGCAGGCTGGAGCTACTAAGCGCTCCCTTTCGTCTGGTTAGCTCTCTTGCTTTTCTCGCAGCTTCTCTGGCAGCCGCGGCCTGTATAGCTTTGTTAAGGATTCTTTTTGCCTCTGAGGGATGTTCTTCAAGGTAGTGACCGAGCTGCTCATTTACCGTTGTTTCAACAAAACTTCCTACCTCTGGATTAGTCAACCGCACCTTTGTCTGAGCCTCGAAGTGCGGCTCCGCCAGCTTAACCGCCACTACTGCCGTCAACCCTTCACGAAGGTCATCGCCGATAGTTGCCTGACCTTCCTTCAAGATATTATTGCTCTTGGCGTAATAGTTCATCGTCCGGGTTAACGCTGTCTTAAAGCCTGAAAGATGTGTTCCGCCATCGATATTGCGAATGTTGTTAGCGAAAACCAGAACATTCTCGTTATAACCGTCATTATACTGCATCGCCACTTCACAGCTCAGCATCGATTCCGGATCATCTCTGGCAAGGTACATAACGTCCTTATGCAGGGTTTCCTTGCCCTCGTTCAGATGCTCAACGAAAGCTTTTATTCCGTTTTCAAACTTAAACACCTCCTTTTTATTTGCCCCGTCATCTATGAATGTTATTTTCAGACCCGCGTTTAAGTATGCCAGCTCACGTATCCGCTTGAGCAAGGTATCATAGGCAAACTCAGTCTCTCCGAATATCTCCTCGTCAGGCTTGAAGGATATTGTTGTGCCTCGTTTCTTGGTTTGGCCAATTTCCTTAACATGGCCACGGCTTTTACCCCGTGCGCACTCGAAGTGGTAGTGTTTTCCTTCCCTGTACACATCCGCTTCGAGCCACTCGCTCAGCGCATTTACAACACTGACGCCCACACCGTGTAGCCCACCAGCAACCTTGTAGCTGTCAGAGTCGAACTTACCACCGGCATGAAGGGTTGTCAGCACTACCTCCAAGGCACTGATTTTTGCCTCTTTGTGCTTTTCTACCGGTATTCCTCTACCGTTATCCTCAACGGTACAGCTTCCATCAGCGTGAATCTTGACGACTATGTCATCGCAAAATCCTGCCATTGCCTCGTCAATAGAGTTATCAATGACCTCGTATACAAGATGGTGCATTCCTCCACTGACGCGGTCGCCAATATACATATCCGGACGCTTGCGAACCGCGTCTACACCCCCTAATATTTTAATATTGCTTGCATCATATCTATGGCTCTTCATAAAAGCCCTTTTTCAAAATGGTACTCACCGTTGTTTCAATTCAAATATCGGTAAGGCTGTAAGATGAACTGTAAAAATTGCGCTCCAGCCTTATGCTTGGCACGGTCAGCAGGGTATAGCTTATCATCCAATAGCAAACTTAATCTCCTTCAACCTTACCTGTGGACATCGCCGCTGCAACTCTGTCAGCAGCTTTGAACTGCACAGGCTTAGCTCATACATATAGCAAGGTGAGTTCACTAAGATTTTGAGCTGGCCTCCGGAAAGTCCTGATATCTCACAGTGTTGTGCAAGCTCCACTGGCAGCAACTCTTCCCACATTTGTGCTATAGACTCAGATATTTGTTGGTTTGGCTGGATCCGATTGTCTATAAACTCCTTTAGTATGACACCCAGCCTTGTTGCCGAGTCGTTACCTTTACCGTTTGGCCGGTCTAAATTCCTATTATTCATTTCTCAACTTCAGAATCCCGCGTCTCGATGATGCGTCAATGCCTGCGTGTTGAACGAAAATCACTAAAAAGCTATGAAGCGTGTTGGCCTCAGCCAAGACTTATTGGCATTAGCACATAAAGAAAATCTGCGCCGCTTTTTATCAAGCCTGGTCTGTCAGGTTGGTCCAGTTCCATCTCGAAATCGGATGTGCGAATCACCCGCAATACGTCTATGAGAAACTGCGGATTGAAGCCGATATCGATATTCTCGCCATCATACTCAACCGGCATCTTTACCTCGGCTGCGCCTGTTTCCGGTGCCCTGCCTGAGAAGACAAGTGTCCCTTTGCTGATTGATAACTTAATGCCTTTCGACTCTTGACTGGTCAGCAGTGCTGCGCGGCGAACGGCACTAAGGACCCCTTCGGTGGATAGCTTCAGCCGTTTATCGTAATCCTTAGGTATTATGTCCTCATATTTGGGGAAATTGCCCTCTACGAGGTTAGAGGCCATAACTATATTAGCGCATTTAATTATGACTTGATTATCAATAAATTTTATGGCAACTTTTTCCTTATCGTCGGCTGTGATTTTTTCAAGCAAAACCATAGCCTTTGCCGGTACAATCATATTCGTTCGCCCTTCAGCCTGCTCTGGACTGGCAAGCAAAGCAACTCGGCGTTGTGCTAAACGACGCCCATCGGTGGCAACCAAGCTCATTTTTTTACCCTTGATTTGCCAAAGCACTCCATTAATCGCGTATCGGCTACTTTCCCTTGCCGTAGCGAACAAGCATTGAACAATGCCCTCCTGCAATTTCTGTAGACCTAATTCAACATCTGGGTCTCCTTGGAAATCAGGAACGGCAGGATACTGTTTCGCATCCTGTCCGTAAATTGTGAAATGACTATCTACACCGGTTATTTCACAGGTTCCCTCAGCAGCCTTTACAGCCAATACATCCTCGCTGCTTTCACGCACTATTGCAGATAGGCGATCCGCCTGAACGACGATATCCCCAGGCTCCTCTATTTGAGCCTCAGAAATTAGACAGCAAAGTCCGACTTCCAGGTCCGTTGCATAGATACGTACCTCGCTCTTGCTTGCCTTGACCCGGACGCAGCGCAGGATAGGCTTGGGTGTCCGGCTTGGGACAATAGACGTCAATAAATTGAGCGCCTCTGCAAGAGCTTGTCTGTTAAAGTTAACTTTCATAAGTTACCTCTCTGATTAGAGTTGTGACGTGCCTGTGCCCGTCGCTGTTCATACCAATGAGCAAAAAAGTAGTTTACACGACATAGCAACAACCAGCAATCCTTTTCCAAAAAAAGTCTATGATTATTATGCTCATGCATAGATAATAAAAACTCATTTCATATAAAAACCTAATGTTTATGACAAAGACTTATCCTCTTTGACTAAGATTATTAATTTAATAGACTTCCGTAATATTCATATATCATGTGAAATTGTTAAGTTTAAGAATGCGACAAATGCAAAAGATCATAATTTGCATATATCAAAGGTATTCTTCTTCTCATTCTCTTTGTATAGAGGTTGTTAGCATATCTGTTAGTTTCTTGACAAAAGTAACAGTTATTATTATTTAACCTCCTTTAGCAGCTTGATTTTTGTAAAGAAAGTGTTGTTTTAGTTACTATGCGCTCCTGCTTTTTTAATGTTTTGTACCAAACAGTATCACTATAATGCTTGATTATACAAAAGTGTCTTTGTAGTCTTATAAGCGGAGTGTGGGAGTTATTGCATGGCTCGAAAAGGAGATAAAAATCAAGGTAAAGGCAGTTCGGGTCGCTTCTTTGTTGGGATTGATATCGGCAGCGGTTTTATCCAATACGCCGTTTTAGATGGCGATAAGAACATTAGCTACTGTCCGAAGTCGATCATGCACTTTGGTGATCCTATGGGGGCCCTGATTGAAGTATGGGGGGACATAAAAAAGAAGTTTAGCGGAGAAAGAATTATCAGCACGGCCTTTACAGGCAGCGGTTCAGAGCCATTCCGTGGGGTTATGCAGGGAATGACCTATATCTACGATAGCGTAGCGATTCCAAAGGGGGCCGAGATAATAGCGCCTGATGCAAAATACATCTTTCACATTGGGGCGAAGGATTCATACTTTTTTAATTTAAATAAAATCAATGGAAAGCGCATCATTTTAGAGTGGAGGACCGGGTCTAAGTGTGGCGGTGGTTCGGGCACACTCATAGAGAAGCAGTGTCGCAGACTTTTCCACGGCGAGGTGCCGTTACCAGAGCTTGAGGATACAACCGGTGTAAATGATAAGCTTAAATTAACGGCGATTAGTAAGAGGAATCGTCAGAAGCTGCAAACGCGTTTGGAGGAAATGCTACGCAGGGCCGTGCACGAGGCCAAACAATCTGTAGAGCCGAGCGAATTCTTGGCAAGATGCGGCATTGTGATACAATCGGATCTAATCCACAAGCAGAACGAAGGAGCGCAAAGAAACGATAATCTTGCCGGTCTTTTCCACACGGTCGCGCGTAACTACAGGATAGACGTGCTTGGAACAGGTGAAATGAGAAGTTCAGAGCACGGCTATGCGGTGGCGACAGGAGGAGTGCTCAAAAACGATATTATAAGGCATGCCTTGTCGGATCTGCTCGGCGTTTCTATAGAGCTACCCGAATATTATTCGAATGTTGCTGCAATCGGCGCGGCACTAAGGGCGATAGAGGAGAACAATAAATTTGTTTTACGCCTTGAGCAGCTTCAGGAGGTTGCCCAAAGGACCAGAGCTAAGAGGTCATTTGTGCCGGCTTTGTATGAGTCTTTGGCTGATGTCGATGAAGAGGATCAGAATCTAAAGGGCAAGATCTCGCCAAAGACCGAAGTGGTACTGGGAATAGATGGGGGAAGCACAACTACGAAAGGCGCGCTTGTTGAAATTAAAACAGGAAGACTTCTGGATAAGCTCTATATTAAAACACATGGTAATCCTGAGCAATCGTTAAAGCATGTTTTGAAGTACCTAAGTAAATGTAAGAAAAAGGTCATTATACGAGGTGTAGGAGCAACGGGTTCTGCAAGAAAGCTTTATGAGAAGATTCTGATAAGTCAGAAGAAAATCGAAGAATTAAACAATCATGGAATTGAAATAACAGACAGAGTAACTGATGAAATAACATGCCACGCCCTCGGTGTCAAGCACTACGATTCGGACATCGATACTATTTTTGAGGTGGGTGGGCAGGATATGAAGTTCACCCGCTTTGATAAAGAAGGTACCGTTAAAGAAGCCAAAATGAATTATAGCTGCCAGGCTGGTTCGGGCCAAACACTTGAGAATATGGCAGATGTTATAAACCTCAACGTAGAGGATTCTTTGCAAGAGGCTGCGCTACGCGCCGAGCGCGTTCCGATCATCGACTCAACGTGCGGCGTATTCATGGAGATGGATGAGAATCGACTTATCGCAGAGGGTTTTAGCAGGGACGAGATAGCTGCTGCGATAGTGCGGGGAACCGCTGCAAGCTACTACTACAAATTTGTCGGTGGTTCACAGCACGTGGGCCAGAAGTGTTCCGCACAGGGTGGGCCGGCTCTGGGCAAGGCTTTTCTTGCTGCGCTTGCGCAGGTAACCGGCAAGAATATAAAGGCCTACCCGC
>Ga0307437_1002778_pt1 | contig 10553 bp, 10 predicted proteins | sample SalMarWE160390MG_FD_202146 | JGI IMG/M metagenome (GOLD analysis project Ga0307437, IMG submission 202146) | Salt marsh sediment microbial communities from the Plum Island Ecosystem LTER, Massachusetts, United States - WE1603-90 | ecosystem: Environmental > Aquatic > Marine > Intertidal zone >...
AACCAGCGGTATCAGGATGGTGGCAAATTCCAGGGCTGGTTGCAGTCCGGGGCGCTCGAACACCGGCTTCACTCTCAAACCACCCAGAACCAGATAGCCCCAGGTCAGTTCGTAATAGAGCCAGTCGGTGAGCAGGCCGAGGGCGGTGACTATAGCGCAGTAGACAAATCTCCGGCGGCGGCTGACGCTGAATTTCAGCCAGCGCAGGCCGAGGAAGAGTATCAGGTAGTTCCAGAAGTAATCAGCGGCCACACCTAGTAACATCGGGCCGCCCAGGATGGGAATCAAGAACCAGCCGCCAGCGTCGTGTAGTGTCCCTGAGCCTTTAACCCGTCTGTCTATCACACCTTTATTGTATACCTAAATCGTTGATAATATAAGAGGGGTTTTAGCTCTTTTCCCCACCCCCATTTATATCTATTCCCGCCCGCCAACCCTTTAAGGTAAAGAGGGGTTACACCCCTCTTAAACTCCCTGTTAGTTGCCCCTCCTTATCCCCCCACCCTAATTTTCGGGATAGTTTTAGAAGCGCAGCTTATGAGGGTGGGTCAGGGTGGGAAATAAAACGTACTCTAAAAACCGGGCAATCCCCTCCAAACATTGCGCCCCTTGCGCTTTATTGCTACAATTACTCCCAGTAAAATGACAGCCAGCTATAGTCCAAAAGAAATAGAGAAGAAGTGGCAGCGGAAGTGGGCGGAGGACAAGCTCTACGAGGTCAGTGATGACGACCCCCGCCCCAAGTGGTACGCCCTGACCATGTTCCCCTATACCTCCGGCGACCTGCACATCGGCCACTGGTACCCGATGGCGCCCTCGGATGTCCACGCCCGTTACAAGCGGATGCAGGGCTATAACGTCCTCCACCCCATGGGTTTCGACGCCTTCGGCCTGCCCGCCGAAAACGCCGCCATCAAGCGGGGCATTCACCCCTTCACCTGGACGATGCAGAACATAGAAAACATGCGCCGCCAGCTCAAGAGCATCGGCGCCATCTACGACTGGAGCCGCGAGGTCATCACCTGCCTGCCCGACTACTATAAGTGGACGCAGTGGTTCTTCTTAAAGCTCTACGAGAAAGGCCTGGCCTACCGGGACAAGGCGCCGGTGAACTGGTGCCCCCAGTGCCAGACGGTGCTGGCCAACGAGCAGGTGGTCGGTGAGGGTATCTGCGAGCGCTGCGATACGCCGGTGGTCCGCCGCGATCTGGAGCAGTGGTTTTTCCGCATCACCGCCTACGCCGATGAGCTTTTGGAGTTTGACGGCGTCGACTGGCCGGAGCGCATCAAGATAATGCAGCGCAACTGGATAGGCAAGAGCTTCGGCACCGAGATATCTTTTGGCCTCGACCACCCCGCCGCCGAAGAAAAGGAGATACGGGTCTTTACCACCCGCCCCGATACTACCTTCGGCGTGACTTTTATGGTTTTAGCCCCCGAGCACCCGCTGGTGGCCAAGCTGACCTCGCCGGATAAGCAGGCCGAAGTCGATGCCTATATCGCCAAATCGCGCCGCCAGAGCGAAATCGAAAGGCTCTCCACGGAAAGGGAAAAGGACGGCGTTTTTATCGGAGTCTACTGCACCAACCGCCTCAACGGGGAGAAGGTGCCCATCTGGATTGCCGACTACGTGCTCTTAAGCTACGGCACCGGGGCGGTGATGGCTGTCCCCGCCCACGATGAGCGCGACTTCGCCTTCGCCAAAAAGTATAACCTGCCCATCAGAGTGGTCATTGCCCCGCCCGGCTGGGACGGCGCTGACCTGGCCGAAGCCTATACCGAACCCGGCACCATGGTCAATTCAGGCCAGTTTAATGACCTGCCCAGTGAAAAAGGCATCATAGCCGTCTCCGAATTTCTGGAGGAAAAGGGCTGGGGCAAGCGAACTGTATCTTATAAACTGCGTGACTGGCTCATCTCCCGCCAGCGCTACTGGGGGGCGCCCATACCCATGATTTACTGCCCCAAGTGCGGTGTCGTCCCCGTCCCCGAAAAAGACCTGCCCGTTTTGCTCCCCGAAGACGCCGAGTTCAAGCCCACTGGCGAATCGCCGCTAAAATACAACGAAAAGTTCGTCAATACCACCTGCCCCAGGTGCTCCGGCCCGGCCAGGCGGGAGACGGATACCATGGACACCTTCATGTGCTCCTCCTGGTATTTCCTGCGCTACGCCAGCCCCCACTATGAAGAAGGGGCTTTTGACCCCGAAAAGGTAAAGCACTGGCTGCCGGTGGACCTCTATACCGGCGGCGCCGAGCACGCCGTGATGCACCTGTTCTACGCCCGCTTCTTCACCAAGGCCATCCGGGACATGGGGCTGGTCGATTTCGGCGAGCCTTTCACCCGCCTCTTTAACCAGGGGATTATCATCGCCGAAAAGCGCAAGATGAGCAAATCGCGGGGCAACGTGGTCAATCCCGATGACTATGTCGCCGAGCTGGGCGCCGATGCCGTGCGCGCCTATTTGATGTTCATTGCCCCCTGGGAGCAGGGCGGCGAGTGGGACGACAGCGGCATCAGCGGCATCAGCCGCTGGCTCAACCGGCTCTGGGGTCTGGCCTTAAGCGGCTATCAATGGGACGAATCGGCCGGCGGTCAGGTCAAAGCCGAACGTGAACTGGAGCGCCTGACCCACCAGACCACCCGCAAGGTGACTCAGGATTTGGAAAAGCTCCGCCTCAACACCATGATTGCCGCCCTGATGGAGTTCACCAACCACCTTACCAGGGTCAAAGAAGAAGGGGCTGTCAGCGTCAACGCCTGGAAGGAGGCTATAGACAGCCTGCTCTTGCTTTTAGCCCCCGCCGCCCCCCACCTGGCCGAGGAGCTCTGGCAGCAAACGGGGCACGAATACAGCGTCCATAATCAGAGCTGGCCCGGCTGGAACGAGGAACTGGCCAGGGAAGAAGAGATTACCCTGGTGGTTCAGGTCAACGGCAAGCTGCGCGACCGGCTCACCGTCTCGGCCTCCGTAACTGAAGACGAAGCTAAAAAACTGGCGCTTGAGTCCGAGAAAATCAAGCCCCATATTGAGGGTAAAGAGATTGCCCAGGTGGTCTATGTGCCCGGGCGGCTGGTCAACCTGGTGGTTAGGTAGGGAGTCCCCACCCCTCTTTTACCAGTTCTTTATTTTCCCATACCCACCCGCCCAAAAGGTTTCACCTTTAAAACTTTCTTATCCCCACCCCCCTGGGGAGGGAGAGTTCTCACAAACCTCACTCCACCCCCCTTGTGGTGGGGGTTTCTTCTTATTCCCCCCTATAAAAAGGAAATTGATAGAAGTATCACTTCTGTAGGGTGGGGGGGTGGGAAATAAAACAACCTCTAAAAATCGGGCTAGACCTCCCCTTATCCCCCCACCCCCGTTTCATATCTATTCCTGCCTGTTGCTCTCAAAGTTGGATAGGGAATCCCCAAATGTATTATAATAGATATTATAATAGATAAGAGGTCTTATGAAGATAGCATTTATCGGCGGCGGCAATATGGGGGAGGCCATGCTGGCGGCGGTGCTGGAAGACGGCCTGGTCAAGCCCGAGGCTGTCTGGGTCAGCGATGTCAGCTCAACCCGGCGCAAATCTCTGGCGCAGAAATACGGGGTGGCGGCCGTGGCCAGCAACCAGGAAGCTATTTCGGGCAAGGATATCGTTGTGCTGGCGGTCAAGCCCCAGAACCTGGCCGAGGTCATGAAAGAGCTTGGCGGCAAGCTCCAGTCCGGTCAGGCGGTGCTCTCCATCATCGCCGGCGCCAAAATCGATACCCTCTCTAAAGGGCTCCGGCACGGCGCTGTCGCCCGGGCCATGCCCAACACCCCCGCCCAGATTGGCGAGGGGATGAGCGTCTGGACGGCCACCCCTCAGGTGACCGAAGAGCAGAAGGGCCGGGTCGGTGCTATTTTAGGGGCGATGGGCGTCGAAATTTACGTTGACGACGAAAAATACCTTGATATGGCCACAGCCATAAGCGGCAGCGGCCCCGCCTACTTTTTCTTAATGGCCGAGTCGCTGATTGAAGCGGCGGCGGCTATCGGCCTCCCCCGCGATATGGCTCGCAGGCTGGTAGTGCAGACCATGCTCGGCTCCGGCCGCCTTATTCAGCAGTCGGGCGAAGAGCCGGCCGAGCTCAGGAGAAAGGTAACCTCCCCCGGCGGCACCACCGCCCGGGCGCTGGAACAGTTTGAAAAAGGACAGTTCACCGAGCTGGTCAAGCGGGCGGTCAAGGCCGCCTACGATAAAGCCAGGGAGCTGGGGTAGGGAAGCAGTTGACTTTCCCTCCCAATTTTCAGCAGTTTTGCAAAGTTCATTGTGTTCAGTATTGACAAAACTTATTGAACAGATTATAATACATCCAAAATATCAGGAAGATGCCTATGGCTAGTAATCTGCGGGACGAAGAGAAGAATTTCGTCGAGGAAGTCGGTGTTGTCTTCGAGCAGACCGGGCTTCCCCGCATGGCGGGGCGTGTTTTCGGCTGGCTTTTGATATCAGACCCGCCCTACCAGTCGTCGGCGGAGCTGGCCGAAGTCCTTATGGCCAGCAAGGGGTCGATAAGCACCACCACCCGTCTGCTTATGCAGATAGGGCTGCTGGAGCGCTTTTTCATCCCCGGGCACAGGCACGACCACTTCCGCCTGCGGGAAGACGCCCTCAAGCGGACGATACAGCACGGCCTGGAGGACGAAATTAAATTATTCCTCAATATTGCCCAGAAGGGCCTTGGCTTGATGAAGGATGAGGCCTCCGTCCGGCGGCAGTGGCTGGAGGAAATGTACGACCGCTACACCTTTCTGGAAAAGGAGTTTCCAGTCTTGATGGAGCGCTGGCAGCGGGAGCGCGGGGCAAGCCGGACCGCCGGTAAGCTATCTTAACTTAAGCATTTTACAGTACCCAGCCGCACTTTCTGGCGCTAACTTCTGGTCACCGGGAGCGGTTGGAAAAGGGGGAAGGTAATGAAGATAAAATTATGGCAGATAATAACCGCCTCGCTCTTGTGTCTGGCTTTAGCCGGCGTGATAGCCTGCCCGGCGCCGGGCGGCGAGGGTGCGGCTGGGGCGGACCTGGTCGAGGTGGTGCGGGGTGACCTGGCCGTTATTGTCAGCGGCAGCGGCAATATAAGCGTCTCCCAGGATGCCAGCCTGGCTTTCGGCACCGGCGGCAAGGTGGAGGCGGTCTATGTTAAAGCGGGTGATAAGGTCAGCCAGGGTGAGGTGCTGGCCAAGCTGGATACCGGCGTTCTGGAGCTGGCTTTAGCCCAGGCGGAGCTGGCCCTGGCCACGGCCGAATACAATCTGGATAAAACCCAGCAGATATACACCCAGGCCGACCTCAATGCGGCCAAGGCGGCGGTAAGCAACGCCAACGCCTATCTTCAGTACGCCAAAATGATGCTGGTAGCGGCTAATAGCGTTGAGCAGATAGAGTTCTGGGAAAACGAGGTATATCAGGCCGAGGTAAACTTGGCCGCCGCCGAGCAGCGGCGGGATGAGATGCTGGCCGGCGGTGAGTCGGCCGAGGTAACCTTAAGCCGGCTGGAGGTAGCCGCCGCCCGCAAAGCCCTGGAGCAGGCGCAGAAGGACCTGGGCGAAGCCACCATTACCGCCCCCTTTGATGGTACCGTCGGGGCAATCTATGTCGATGAAGGCGATATTATCCCTCCCCCCACCATGGCGCCAACGGTAGCTATTTATTTTATCACCCCCACCAGCCTGGAGCTTAAGGCAGAGGTGGACGAGATAGACATCCCCGATGTAGAGGTGGGCCAGAGCGCCGTTATCGAGGTTGACGCCATCGCCGATGACCTCTTTGAGGGCACGGTAACCTCCGTCAGCCCGGTACCGGTGATAGAAGCCGGACTGGTGCTCTATGAAGTCACTATCAGCCTGGTTATCCCCGCCGATGTCGGGGTAATGGTGGGCATGAGCGCCACCGCCGATATTATGATAGACAAGAGTGAAGACACCCTGCTGGTGCCGGAGCGGGCGGTTGGCCGTGATGACCAGGGCAATTCTATCGTCTGGGTCAGCGTTGACGGCCAGCTTGAGGAAAGAGAGGTGGTGGTCGGCATCAGCAACGACTTCCAGATCGAAATTTTAGAGGGGATTAGCGAAGGTGATATGGTATCGGTGGAAAAGCGCGGCACCACCGAACTGGGCGGCTTCTTTTAGGCAGCAAGCTTATGGAAATGATTGAGCTGGAAAACGTGACCAAAATCTACCGCATGGGCGAGGTAGAGGTCTACGCCCTGAACGGGGTAAGCATCTCCATTGAGCAGGGGGAGATGCTATCTATCGTGGGCACCTCGGGCTCGGGCAAGTCCACCCTGCTCAATGTCCTCGGCTGTCTGGACCGGCCTAGCTCGGGCCGGTATATGCTGGACGGCATGGATGTCAGCCGCCTCAACGATAATAAACTGGCCGAACTGAGGAGCAAAAAATTCGGCTTTGTCTTCCAGGATTTTAACCTGCTCTCCCGGGCCAGCGCCCTGGCCAATGTCGAGCTTCCCCTCGTCTACAGCGGCGGCCGCAACAAGCACATCAAGGCGATGGAGGCCCTGGAGCGGGTAGGGCTGGGGCCGAGGGCCAAGCACAAGCCCACCGAGCTATCGGGCGGCGAACAGCAGCGGGTGGCTATCGCCCGCGCCCTGGTCAACAGCCCCAGCCTGATTCTGGCCGACGAGCCCACCGGCAACCTGGACAGCGCTTCCACCAAAGAGATTATCTCCATCTTCCGCCAGCTACATAAGGACGGTATTACCGTGGCCATTGTCACCCACGAGCAGGATATAGCCCAGCAGACCCAGCGCGTCATTCGCCTCCTTGACGGCAAGGTGGCCAGCGACGGGAAGGTGGACAGTCTATGAAGCTTCTGGAATCGTTAGGCATTGCCATCAGGTCGCTATTTTCTAACAAGATGCGCTCGGTGCTGACCATGCTCGGCATTATCATCGGGGTCGGCGCCGTCATTGCCATCATGGCCGGGGGCAGGGGCATGGAAAATGCCGTTACCTCCACCCTGGAGGACCTGGGCACCGACGTGCTCTACGTGCAGCCGGTTAACCCGGACGCGCCGGGCGCTGCGGGAATGTCCCCCGGTTACGCTGGTGCCAATCTTACCCTTGATGATGCCGATGCCATCGCCCGCATCCCCGGGGTGCTGGGGGTAGCCCCGACCAACGAGAACTTTGTCGAGATTACCTACGGCAGTGAAAAGATAAATTCGGTGATAGAAGGCAGCACCGCTGAATTTCAGACGATGTCTAATTATGAGCTGGCCAGTGGCCAGTTTATTACCGAGCGGCATGTGGCCTCGAGGGATAATGTGGTGGTACTGGGGAACAAGACCGCCCAGACCCTCTTCGGCGATGAAGACCCGGTGGGGCAGAGGGTTAAAATCAAGGACAGGCGCTTTACCGTGGTCGGCGTGCTGGCCACCAAGGGCGGTAGTATGTTCGGCTTCAGCATGGATGAAATCGTGGTGGTGCCGATAACCACCTTCCAGGCCCGGCTCTTTACCCAGCGCACCCCCTCCGGCCAGGACGCCGTCCAGTCAATCGGGGTCCTGGTGGACGGCCCGGAGCAGATGGATAACGTCAGGGCTGATATTGAAACCACCCTGATTAAGCGCCACCGTATTGATGAGGGTGATAAGAACGATTTTGCCATCGTCAGCATGGACCAGATGATCGGCGTCTTCAGTCAGATAACCGGCGTGGTATCCATATTCCTGGCGGCTATCGCCAGTATCGGGCTGCTGGTGGCCAGCATCGGCATCATGAACATCATGCTGGTCTCGGTCACCGAGCGCACCCGGGAGATAGGCATCCGCAAGGCGGTCGGCGCCAAGCGCCGGGATATCCTGCTGCAGTTCCTGATTGAGGCGGCGGCGCTCAGCCTGGTCGGCGGTGCCGCTGGTATCGTCTTCGGCTGGTTGTTATCCCTGGCCATGTCCTTTATAGCAACCTTTGCCGGTTTCCCGCTGGAGGCGACGCTGTCGCCGGTGCATGTGATTATAGCCGTCGGTGTATCGCTGGTTATCGGCCTGGCGTCGGGGATATACCCGGCAATGAGGGCGGCCAGGCTCAATCCTATTGACGCCCTGCACTACGGATAGGAGGGCTATGAACTGGCTTGATATTGTCATTCTGGTAGTCTTGGTTATCGCCGCCGTAATGGGGCTGAGGATGGGACTGATAAAGGCGGTGCTGCTGCTGGCGGGGATAATCGTGGGCGTGGTCCTGGCCGGTCACTACTCCGGCCCCCTGGGCGAACGCCTCACCTTCATCTCCTCGGAGGGCGTGGCCAAGGGTGTTGCCTTTGCCGTCATCATGCTGGCGGTGCTGGCGGCGGCGGCGATAGCCGCCGCTCTGCTCACCTGGGCGGCCAAGGTGGTCATGCTGGGCTGGGTCAACCGCCTCGGCGGGGCTGTTGCCGGTCTATTTTTAGGGGCGCTGTTCTGCGGGGCGCTGCTGGCGATGTGGGTTCATTTTCTGGGCATGGCCGGGGCCATCGCCGATTCAGCCATAGCCACTATATTATTAGACCGCCTGCCCATGGTGCTGGCCCTGCTGCCGGGCGAATTCGGCGGCGTGCGCTCTTTCTTCCACTAAGCCCCAGGCTTTAAAGCCTGGAACTTCTTTGTCAGGGCGTCGGCCACGTGTTTGGGGACCAGGTCGTGAATGTCGCCGCCCAGGCTGGCCGCTTCTTTAAGCAGGCTGGAGCTCAAGAACTGGTATTCCATCCGGCTCATCAGGCAGACGAACTCCAGCTCCGGGTAGAGCTTCTTGGTCATCATGGCCATATCAAATTCCCGCTCAAAGTCGGCACTCATTCTCAAGCCCCGCACCATGGCCTGAGCCTTTACCTTCCTGGCGAAGTTGACGGTCAGCCCGCCGAAGGACTCCACCTCGACATTGGGCAGGTGGGCTACGGCTTGCCTTATCAGCTCCACCCTCTCCTGGGGGCTGAACAGGATGGGCTTATTGGGGGTCTCAAAGACGCCGATGATTAGCTTTTCAAAGATTCCAGCCGCCCTGGTGGCGATATCAAGGTGTCCGTTGGTTATCGGGTCGAAGCTACCGGGATAAATCGCGACTGTCAAGATTTGGCCTCCTTTTGATAGACTGTAATACAGCTGTCACCGTGGCGGCGCTCCTTGGTGGCTTTGAGCGGTGGGTAGGCCGGCTCCAGGGCGAAGCGGGAGGAGTGCGTCACCACCATTATTGTCTTACTGCCGACCAGTTTAGAGGTGGCCAGCTGCTGCACCAGGCTGCCGATAGAGGTATCGGCGTAGGGCGGGTCAATCAGTATGATGCTGTACTCCCCGTCGAGGAAGGCGAGGGCTTTAGCCACGCTGCGGCAGTAAACATGGGCCCGGTCGGTAAATCTGGTTTTTTCCAGGTTTTCCTTGATGATGCGGCAGCACTTCGGCTCCTGGTCGACGAAGTCAACCCACCCCACCCCCCGCGATAGCGCCTCGATGCCCAGGGCGCCGCTGCCAGAGAAGAGGTCAAGCACCCTTGACCAGTCGGCGTCGGAGGTCTCCAGTATGGAGAAGATGGCTCCCCGCACCAGGTCGGTAGCCGGGCGGGTGCCCGTTCCCTGGGGTACTTTAATGTGGTGGCCCTTGGCGCTGCCAGCGATAACTCGCATCATTTTTTACTCCCTACTATGATATTGGTTTATTAAGATTAGGTCAACAGCAGGTGAAATTACCTAAGTCAAAGGCTTATTTTTAACGCCCAAAACTCTTGCCCCAAAAAGGTTTAGTATGCTATACTGTTAGCCGCCGTAGAAAGAGAGGGGGACGATAGTTGCTGGCTGATTATGGCTATATCGGTTTGCTTCTGGCGTTTGCCATATTCTTTGCCGTCACCACCCTTCTCATCCCCTTTTCCCTGAGCCTGCCGGCGCGCCTGACCATCTACTTCCGCCGTTTTCAGCAGTATTTAGAGACCCATTACCCCTTTATGACTAGGTTCGTTCCCCCCCTGCCCAAATTCCCCAAATTCATGCAGGTTGTTCCCTACAAGCCCTCTCCGGTCAAAAACTCCACCTTTGAGTGCGGCATGGAAACCATCGGCAAGTCATGGATGAGGTTCAATTTCCGCTATTATTACTACGCCCTGGTCTTTATCGCCCTGGACGTTATGGTGGTCTTCATCTACCCCTGGGCGGTTGAGCTCAAAGGGCTGGGGCTTTTCGGTTTTATCGGAATTTTGGTCTTGATATTCATTCTCTTCATCGGCTATCTCTACGCCTGGAAGAAGAAGGTCCTGGAATGGAAATAGAAGAAGAGGTTTACTCCAGCCGCCAGCTGGATAAGATTGAGGGCAAGGCGATAAACGAGTTCATCGCCAGCTCTAAAGAGGTTATCCCCGACCCAGACCGGTGGCTGGACGAGGAACTGGAGCGCAATGTCCTGCTCACCTCGGTGGATGCCGTGCTCAACTGGGCGCGGCGCACCTCGCTCTGGCCGGTGGTCTGTTTCCCGGCCTGCTGCGCCTTTGAGTTTATCACCACCGAGGCCTCCCGTTTCGACCTCTCCCGCTTCGGCATGG
>Ga0307437_1002781_pt1 | contig 10549 bp, 4 predicted proteins | sample SalMarWE160390MG_FD_202146 | JGI IMG/M metagenome (GOLD analysis project Ga0307437, IMG submission 202146) | Salt marsh sediment microbial communities from the Plum Island Ecosystem LTER, Massachusetts, United States - WE1603-90 | ecosystem: Environmental > Aquatic > Marine > Intertidal zone >...
GTTTGTCACTTACATAATAGCCGAAACGGAGGAGATTGCAAGAAAATAATGATTGTAAGTCATTATTTAACATAGATTTGTGCATTTCGCACAAGCGTTTTGAATGTTATAGTTAAGGAGGTGCAACAATGAGAAAATTTAGTAGATGTGAATTGAATGAGAAAGCTCTACTGCTGGCAGTGGCACTTACCTTGATATTGTTTATTATTCCCGCCTTATCCTTTGCGGCAGGACCCTATTGGATTGACTGGTATACAATTGACGGTGGTGGCGGAACGAGCAGCGGCGGGCAGTATGTGCTTACCGGCACTATTGGCCAGCCCGTTGTGGACTTATGTAGCGGCGGCGAGTACGAGTTGCTCGGCGGATTCTAGTCGCGCGAATTGTACAGCATTACAGGTGCTATTAGCCAATATCATGTTCATTGCAGCAATGGTGGGGACTATAAGTTGCTCGGCGGGTTCCAGCCGCGCGAACCTTTGTCCCTTGTCGAATTCAATGATTTCGCTAAACTGGCTAAACATGGGCTGACGGCGCCGGTTCGACGGTTTCCTGCAGACAGGTAGACCTAAGTGCAAAAACCTCTGAGAAAGGATCCTAAGGGCGTGTGCCGAGAATTTTGAGTGAATCTTCTATAACGGGCAGGGCTTTTGTCTCCACATGCGGGTCGTACGCATTACCGGTCACGTGCATCCGCACAACAGCACCACCAAGCCCTTCAGTAAGAGATTGCAACATGGAAGGTTCTCCCGCAGCAAGCCGTTGGCCGCGAGCAATTAGAGCCAAATTCACTTCCTCGCTCGGTAGGTCCATTGAACCAGACCCGTAAAAAGCCAACGTCTCGCCCGACATATCGAACTTCTCAACAAGCAGCTTTTCACCCTTCACGTATGAATCAACAAACATCCGTTCAAATGCGAAGTCCTTCGGTTCTGTCAGGCTCAACACATACAACAACTTGGCCAGCGGTGAGACCTTACCTACCTCCATGTCAACTATGCTTATTCTGCATCTTCCCAGACGTGATGAGCCGTCACCGACTCGCAAGCCGACACTTAATGCCGCACTCATTGTTCCACCGGTACAGCCCTTTTCTACATCCTCTTTCGCCCTACCAGCCGAAAGACACCTTTTGAGATCAACATGATTAAATCCCATCTGCAGCAAATATTGCGGGGTCCACCGAGCTCGCGGTCTGACCTCCAACTTGCCAATCAAATTGCCTCCATAACAATCCGCTAGGAGATTTTCGCAAGTCCAATTTTGCAAGCCAGGATTGTAATTGAGGTCCGCCTTCAGATTAGTTACAGATTTGCCCTTGATTTTCAGGCTATCTGCGACAAGGCCAAACCACCCGCTGGAAAATCCACTACTAGTTTTGTAGACACCCTTCGTTGTCAATATTCCATCCAGCTCGGCTGTTGTGCCGGATATGTTGAAATTACAACCTTTGAAAGTGGCACTACCGGAAAATCCAATGGATTTGCTTCCATCACCCATGTTAGTAATTCTGATCTCAGGTAAATCTAAATCACAACGCCCGGTAGGCAACAACTCTTGATAAGAGGCTACAACACTTTCAGTCAGAGCAGTCTTGAGACTATCGTCCACAAGAAGGTCTCTCGCTGAAAGCGTAAATGAGCCGGCATTGAAAGCTCCATCAACTAAAGCTATCTGACCGTTCACCCCTATCCTCGATTCGTTCTCTGTATCTTCCGAATCACTGACAGTTGCTGCTGAAATATCTTCAAAGACTATGCTATGGTTACTTATAGTCAGCCGTCCGGTGACATCCTCAAAGGTGTATGTAAATCGCTTGTTGGTGATATTGTTACCCAGGCAATGCACAACTATGTTATATTCGAGCCGTCCATCATCTCCGGTCTTATTCAAATCGGCACTAAAGTCGACTTCTCCTTTGGGTTGCCACTCGGAGACAAAGCCAGCTACTTGTTCGGGCAACAACCCGATCAAATCATCACCCAATCGCACATTTTTCCCATTGACTGCTAAGTGATAGTTTAACGGCTGCGCCACATCAGTCAGGTTAATTCCGCCGGACAGTGATACTTCAGCCTGATCGTATCGACCAATAAAGTTTGATAAACTTATTGAATCAGGTGTGATGACAGCCTTAGCTGATACGTCCGAGATGGACAACCGCGATCTGCCAACCTTCAGAGAAGTGTCCTCAAAAAAGACCTCAGCAAGATAACTGATTTGGGCGGACACGATCTTTTCCGTAAATAGCTTTACATCTGCGTCAACAGTGCCCGTCATATCGAATCGGCTATAAAAATCTCGCTGCTTGGCAGGCAATGCCGCCTTTAGCGTCGAATCCAATGGAACCTCGTTCGCTTTTATTGAAATATAATAAACTGGGTGTTCAGTGTCACGCTGCGTCGCGCTGCCGTTAAGTGTTATTTTACAATCCTCTAATTGCGAAACAACATCCGAAATAACTATACTGTTCCGGTCAAAGAAGACTCTGCCGGTAAGGTTCTTCAGCGGGTATGGAAAACCCTCATATATAGCTTCAGCATCGAGCAACTCAACCGTTAAAGTCTTGCTCTTATCCGTCGGTGACTGACGGCTGAAATGGTAGTTTATCGACGCAAGACCGCTCGGAGAAAAAGCGCCCCACAGCCTTTTCTGCCCCGCACTTAGTGCATCATACAAGTCTTTATCCAGAGCCATATTAGGGCTCGTCACACGGATTTGATATTGTCGATTTGGACCATAGCCCTTGGACCAGCCACTAATATCTACATCAACCTCACCATGTTTGCCAGATAGCTTATTCAACACCATCCTGTTTTCGGTGAAGTCTATCTGACCAGCAAGATGCTCCAAAGCGTATGGAAACTTTTGGTCACAAATTGATATGTCTTTGCAGTGGACCTTTCCAGAAATAGCATTTTCGCCTAACCGATCTAAATTGCCTGATGCTTGTAGTTCAACATCAGCAGTGCCTGTTGGACAGTATCGTCCGAATAACTTTTGTAAAGCGGTAAATGGGCTTGAGCTTTCTATAAAAGCAGGTTTCACCAACCGGTACTCTTTAGCAGTAGGACTCTGCCTACTTTGTACGTCTTTCATTCTGAGCGTCAACGAGTAGTTGCGATCCTGATCGTATTTTAATTCAGCCGCCAACACATCTATGGCCCAGTTCCTCTCAAGTGAAATAATATCCTGAGATGAAATCCCGCCAGCAACTGTGATACTGCCTGGCTTCCAGAATCCTGTCAGCTTGCTTTTACCGTATCCACCAGAAAGTGCCGCTGTTGTTATTGCAAAGCTATAACCATACGGCGTTTCCTCATCCAATCCAAAGCTTACGTCAACCGGTATCGAAACTGCCACTTCTTTGCGTGCTTTAGCTACTTTGCTATATTGAAGTTTTCCCTTCTCTAGACGAATGAGAGGCATTTTACCCGAACCACCCTCCCGTACATTAATCGTAAGCGTGGACACATTCCATCGGCTAGTATCCAAATCGAACTGTGCATCAAAGACAAAATCGCTGATGTGTATTTCTTTTAGACTCGGCCCCAACAGCAGCAAGCTACTAATACTGAAACGCGCATACACTGCCTTAGCCTTGAGTACAGCATCGTCATAAAGTCTGTCCCGGTTAGGCCTTATTATAAGATTTTTAAGATACACAGAACCATCAAGGTGAAAGTCTATCGATTCGGCATAGATCTTTGTATTCGTGAGCTTGCTGATCTCCGCTATAGCTATACGTGGTAATGCTTGTGCCATCCAGGCAAGAATAACACCTAATGCTACAATGAAAATCAAACTTATAGCGAGCCAAAAATGAAGCTTTCGCCTTCCCATCGATCCTCTGGCTTCATGATTTAGGTTTTGACTTTCCTGCTCGGCCATAAGATACCCAGACTTTCGGTTCTACCTTGCCACTTCATCTCTTATCGCCTTGTCCGCAATGTCCCGACGCCAGTAAGCACCGTCAAATTTCACCTTGGCAACTGCTTCATACGCCCTAACTTTAGCATCCTTGATATTTTCTCCCAGAGCTGTTACGCCAAGTACCCTGCCGCCATTGGTGACAACTTCTCCGTTTTGGCTTTTGGTGCCCGCGTGGAACACAACAACGTCTCCAAGCTGCTCAGCATCCTCCAAGCCAGTTATTTTCTTGCCCTTGTCATAATCACCAGGGTAGCCCCCCGAAGCCATCACCACGCATACGCTTGGCCGTGGGTCCCACTGAAGTGTCACCTCATCCAACCGCTCGTCACACACAGCCAGAAAAACCTCCAACAAATCACTTCTAAGTCGCATTAAAATGGGCTGTGTCTCCGGATCGCCAAAGCGAACATTGAATTCCAGCACCCTCGGACCTCCACTGGTCAGCATAAGACCGGCATAAATTACTCCCTTGTACGGCGTGCCATTGCGATTCATACCATCAACTATCGGTACAAGTACTTCACGTGTAATTTTATCCATTAGCGCATCCGTAACTACTGGTGCCGGGCTATATGCCCCCATCCCACCGGTATTGGCGCCGGTATCACCATCTCCAATGGGCTTGTGGTCCTGCGATGATTCCATTACATAAATATTGCTACCGTCAACAAAAGCTAATATCGAAGCTTCCTCACCTAATAGCTTGTCTTCGACAACAATCCTATCACCGGCTGAGCCAAATATTTTATCACACATTATCTTCTCTGCAATCAGAATACCAGCGGCTGGGTCGTCGCAAACGATTACACCTTTGCCCTTTGCAAGACCGGCTGCCTTGACCACCACAGGCTCATCTCTACTGGCTATATATGCCTTAGCGTCGCTAAACCGATCGAAGATTCTACCTTCAGCGGTGAAGATGGCGCTGGAGCGCATCATTTGCTTGGCAAATGCCTTGTCAGCTTCGAGTTGTGCCGCAGCAGCACTCGGCCCAAAAACCTTTATACCTGCCTGCTCCATAGCATCGACAAGCCCCTCCGCAAGTGGATCTTCCGGACCAACCACGACCAAACCAACGCTATTTTGACGTGCAAAGTCAACTAGTCTATCAATATCCGTAGCAGCAATAGGAACATTCTCACCACAACGTGCCGTTCCAGCATTGCCGGGTGTAATGAAGAGTTTGTCAAGGTCTTTTGACTGAGCCAACTTCCATGCAATTGCGTGCTCGCGTCCCCCACTGCCAACTAACAATACATCCATGAGAAAACCCCAAAAAGTGATAAGTTGTACTCACTCCTTAATTACAGAACTCCACTGAGCTTTCTAAGTTATTGCAATTCAAAGCCCAAAGCAAGAAAAAACGTCGCAAACCAACAATCTGAAAATTCTGTTCCAGCCCCCAACCAGCCAGACAATAAGGTAGCAATGATGCAACGGCAGTTTATCTTACGCATTCTACTGTGAACAGGAATAACTACGGACTTTGGCCCGGGGAAGGATAAGCCGCCTGCCAGTTGATTATGTCATTACCATAGTCAGCCGGCTCCAGCCGAGATAATGAACCACCTCCGCCATCTGCGTCAACCGGCCAGGGATCTACTCCAGATGAAAAATCATCATGATGTGAGCCATCACTATAAACAACACGGTCCACGCGTATCCACTGACGAATGCCCTCTCCATCTACATCGCCCGGCTTACTAAGCTGTATCTTCTCACTGCCATTAGCTAATCTGCCAGCCCCCCACGCAAAAACCTGAACATCCACAGGAACCGAATACGTGCTCACAAATACATCCAAATCCTTAACCAACAATAAATACTCGCCCGGCTCTATCGTTACCTCACGTTCCGATGGGAACAAAAACTCTATCCCAGGATCATCTGGATCATCCGTAAAACGCCAAGGCTCATTATTGACAAAGTCATACAACACAACCGGATATTCACTGATATTCAACAGCTCCACGTATTCGGCATCTCGCTCATCAGGCGGGTGATACATTATCTCATTTATCACTATCGGCCCGACTTTCGGATACGCATTAGATTCACCAGGCGTGTTCTCGCTCATCGCCACAAAGTTATATGTGCCCGTACTCTTTAGGTATCTGCCAAAAGCTACGGCTGTCTCAGAAGCACCGAACTTCTCCTGCTCACTATAGCCGGTTAGCTCGCCTGCAAAACCAGAGTGCAAATAAAGAGTCTCACCGTTTTCACTTAACGCAAATGACGTATTGCAGCCGGGATCATTTATATTGCCGAAGTGCTGGTCCTCATAGAAAACTACATATCCATAAGGCCCTATACTCGTGCCCTCAGCTATCTCGTACTTTCTAAAATCGTTGTCATCATCGCTTAAGAACCAGCCGCCAATATTGATTCTATAGCTGGTCGTATTGTGCAACTCTATCCAGTCAGGCCCACCTGCATGAGAATGGGCCAGAACCTCGTTTATCACGACAGAACCAAGTTCAGGCACATCGCCCGTATCATCTTGCCCGGGTGAGCCACCTATAGTAGCACTTGGCCGCCAACTGCCCTTGTCAGATAAACTATTAGGCTCTGTATTAGCAGGGTCTTTTACAGTCAGCGAAAAGCCAAGGCCATCTGTAATATCATACCAGCCATCTCCATATTTGAAGTTGTGTATAACCTGACCTGCCGCATCCTGTAGCTCTATCTTTTCACCAGCGTTATTCAAGCTGCCTGTATACTGACCAGCTATATTGTAATTTCCATCATATTTAGCCTCGAACGCACTTGTGTCTTTTACGACTAAGACATATTGACCTGGTGTTAGCTCTATGCCCGGGAAGGTAAAGTCAACACCATTAGTAAAGCGTACCAGGTTAAGGTTTATCGTTTCTGTACCTATGTTTGTCAGCTCTATGAACTCAGTATTGGGATCGTTGGGATTACCTGTATACTGTGGATTATACATGATCTCGGTGATGCGTAGATTCTCCTTTACTGGCCCAACTGCAAATACAGCCTTATTAAGCGCGCTCCAGGTATTGCCCGATAGTGTCCGTGCCTTTACCTGTGTGCTCTGATTCAGGCTGATAGGCCCTGTATATCTTATAGCTGTAGGTGAAACACCGCTGGCGGTTGGGGAGCTGCTTTCACTGGCAACCAGTTCGCAGGATATAATAAAGTCGGAGCTTGTGTAAGAGACGTTCAGTCCATGAATAGCCAGGATATTTTGCCCTTGTTTTAGGGCGTCTAAGTGCTCAGATATATTGAAGGATTCAAAGCCCTGGGCTTCATGGTTACCATCTGCCATCGAGTTCCAGGCTGGCGTTCCGCTAACCAGGGTACGTTGTACTTCTGTGCCGTTTAGGTAGGCTACGAATCCATCGTCGTATTGCATCTTGAGTGTCAGAATATCGAAGCTGCCTGGGTCGGTGTCCACAGCGAACGGGATTCGTATATAGCAGCCGAGTGCTAGACCGTACATCATATTGCCGACATCAGTATCTATAAGGTCCTCATAGCCTGAGCCTCGTTCGTAGCCAACTCCACCGGACCCTTGCACCCAAATTGAGTCGTCGAAAGGCTCACCACCTTTCCAGGCATTGTCGACTGGTCCTGTGGGCACAAGCACTTTTTTTACTGCAGAATAAGGCACAAATGTAGTACTGTTGAGAGCTTGCGGCGCAGAACCAGGCACGCGTGGGTCATTGCCGTCCAATGTATAGTAAATCGTTCCAGTGCTGTTTGGATTGGTCATGGTCGTCACGCCGCCAGATGAGACATATCCGCCATGCTGATAAGAGTCATTGATATGAAAAACCGGCGCACCCACATTGGGATACAAACCCATATCCCGAAACTGTTCAAGCGCGATGTCCGTTCTGTATGGGAAGTAATCATTCAGCAATCTGGTCAGTTCAGGTATCCAGAAATCGTCTCTTGTATATAGCTCGTACGGACCGGAACTCCATGAATGTACGTCTCTTCTATAATCGCCCCACCTTGCGGATTCTGCAATTACTGCCAGGCTGATCTCATCGGCTCGCTTTATCCACCTTTGAATATTTTTCTCTGTCGTTAAAGCCCCGCCATTGAAGAGATGCTTGTGTACACGATCACCGAAGCGAACGCGAAACTCATCAATGTCACTGAGATAGCCGAACAGCCCCGTCGGATCCTGGACAGTACCAATACCTCTTTGGTCGTGACGCTCCAATACATGTTCAGCATCCCAGCTATAGAAGCGCCAGGCTCGGTGGTCAGGACCACCACCAGCAGCTCGCCAGTTTGTATCATATTTGAGGTCCGTGTTACCAGCAACATAGTTCAAGATTGTCCAATCGATGAAGTTGTCAAAATCAAGGAGTTCGCAGATCTCTTCCCAATTTTTACTGGCAACGAAGCTCTTTAATTGAACCCAGGCGTCCATGGTGCCATCATTTACGCTACCTCCTCTTTGTGGATCGCCATTTATGGCATCGATGTTCTCTTTATCGCCACCGTTATAGGCGGCATAGTGTGAAGCGACCGGCCGCTCATGCAGATTGTACAGCCCCCAATATATACCATTGATGTACAGATGGACATAGAAGCCATGACCGGCATCCATTTGTCCCATTTCCGTCAGCGAGTCACGCATCCATTGATCACGTATGTATTGCGAACGCTGTCGCTGATCGGCGGCCCAGTGAATCCAGACATTGTTGAAAAACCCGCGAAACTCAATCGTGTCGAACGTTTTGACAGGCCAATCATCAAACAAATCAAACTTCAGCCTGCTGGGTCCGTACGTCGCTCTGAATCTCAAGCCGAAACTATGTTTCGGACATTTAATTGGACGTCGGCTTTCTCCTCCCTGAATGCGTACTCCACAATCAACTTGAAACTCTTGAGACCCCTCCACGCTAAAAAACTCAACAGAAACAGGACGTTCCCATCCCTGACCACCAGTCTCGCTATGACCCGTGTAGATGTAAATGCCGCCTGTTTGTGGATCTGTCGTTTTACTGAAGAAATTGTCTTTCTTCGTTACCATCGACACCGTCGGAATCGACAACAGTGCTTCCTTGATGAGGTCTTTGTATCGTGGATCTTCGACCACTTCGGGATCCATCTCATAGTCGGCCTGGTAGGACTGATACCAGGTGCCTGGATAATCCATAGCCAGAACAGCAGACTGGCTCTGTCGGATAACGTCGTCCACAAAGATGTAAGTGTGTGTATCAACATTACTCGGCACCCAGCCCTGCTTGACCGCCACCGCCCGAAGACAAGTCGTCTTACTGATTGGAACAGGACCAGCATAGATCATACCCACCGGCTGACCTTGTTCCAAGGAGTAAGGCTCACTGCCATCGAGCGTATAGTAAATCGTTGTTCCAGGCGTTTCACAGGTGATTGTCACCTCAAACGGCGTATCATAAAAACCGCGATCGTGGCTGAACTTCGTGTCAGCAACCATTCCCTGGTAAGGACCAATGTTCAGCCCACCTGGCGTGGGAAGGGCCAAGAACCTCCAATCATCACTTCCGTCGGGAAAACGACCATAAGAGATGTCCTGCCTCTGATCGCCAAATTCAATGCTATCAATCAGGTTAGTCCCATCCGTGTCAAAAAGTGCTATTTCTTCGCCATCGGCACTGAGCTCGAAGCTGGCGTGCAGTCCGGACTGGGTTGTATCGTTATCTGCCCATATTAAAATGAATCCTTTTGGACTGATGGTGGTTAATGCAGGTACATTATCCGGTATCCGCCACTTCGTTGGATCCTCTAGATCATCCGTAAGATACATGCCGCCTATGTCTATCGGCTCATCCCCGGCATTGTAGATCTCAATCCAGTCGTCATACTCACCTTGTGGATCAGTTATAATGGTGTTGTTTGAGGCCCCAAATTCGTTGATGAAAAGTGCAACCCCGATCTGAGACGAATCCTTTGTCACCGAGACAAAGTCGGTCCCACCATCCTCATCACTGGCCATGTCCATCAAAGGCTTAGCCTTCAAGTGACCAATAGCTGCACAATAGCTCACATAGAACACGACCACCGCCAGCATAAACAGCCAACTCACAAATAATCTACTCACATCTTACCTCAGGTATCTCTTCACTATGGCTGAATCAACTTTACTCGAACACCGGATTCAAACTCCGACTTCTGAAAATTCAAAGTTTTTTAGAAAAAGCAACGTTTACTACATTATTGATGTTTGAAAAACTAATGAAACAGCCGTGGGTTCTATGAGAATGTCACCCCTGTGCAGGCAGCGCCGTAGGGCGTCCTGGGGAGGATCCAGTAAACTTTTGAAAGAGCCTGGATTCCCGCTTCCGCAGGAATGACACTTGGTTGTTTGGTACTCCAACATGTTTCATTTGTAATGCAAAGTTCAATAATGTCTACATCAAAGTCATCAACTTGAATCAGATGCAACTCCTTGCCATCTGTGGCCAAGCAATGTCACCACGACCATTGCCAAGATATTTATCACGGATTGTCGCCAGGAGTAGGCTCAGCGCTCTGCCAGTTTTCTGGGTCATTGCCGCAATAGTTTCCGCTGGCGCGAATCCTCTGCAAAGAATCGCCATCACCATCTGCATCCCCGGGCCATGGAGCACAGTCACCGTATATCACCTCGTCC
>Ga0307437_1002782_pt1 | contig 10549 bp, 9 predicted proteins | sample SalMarWE160390MG_FD_202146 | JGI IMG/M metagenome (GOLD analysis project Ga0307437, IMG submission 202146) | Salt marsh sediment microbial communities from the Plum Island Ecosystem LTER, Massachusetts, United States - WE1603-90 | ecosystem: Environmental > Aquatic > Marine > Intertidal zone >...
TGTCTTTTAATTTTTTAAGATTTGGCAAGTGTACATCCTGTGTAAAACTGCCTGCACCAATTATTCCAATATTTATCTTTCCTTCTCTTGCCCCAGACTTATATTCAAATGAAATTTTATTTTCAGGTTTTGACTCAAGATTATATTCAAGAAGAACTATTAAAGGCTTTTTGTCAGATTTTATATATTCATATGCTTCTTTTGCAGATTCTACAGGAAAAGTTCCCTCAATAAGAGCATCTATATCAAGCTTCTTTTCTGATGCCAGCTTCAGGTATTCATCCATATTTCTTTTTTCTGTCCATCTTACATAAGCATATGGATATTCAAACCCCTTAATCTCATAATTATCATCATATCTTCCAGGACCATAAGACGTAGAGATCAGAACATCAAGTTCCCTTTTGTAAAATTCTTCCCTTTTTATATTAATGGCAACATCTCCAACAATTACAACTTTTCCTTTTCTCCTGCACATTTTCACTGATTGATTAATCAAAGAATCACTTTCCGAAGCAGCTGTTATAATAACAGCATCTGCGCCAAATCCATTTGTATTTTGTATAATCTCATGGACTATATCATAACTTTTCGCATTTATACCTTTATAAAGTCCAAAAGACATAGCTTTATTTATTCTGTTTTCATCAATATCGATCCCCAATACTCTACACCCCGATACTTTCAGTATCTGGGAAGTAATCTGGCCCAGGATACCAAGTCCAATAACAACAACATAGCTTCCTATTTCAGGAGAGCACCTTCTTACACCCTGCAGGGCAATGGCTCCAAGTGCGACAGTTGAAGCAGTTTTCAGGGATAAGCCATCCGGCAGTTTAACAGTTAAATTTGAAGGAATAGATATAAATTCTGCATGATTTGCCATTCCTGCACCCGCACAAGCAACAAAGTCACCGGGTTTAAAATCATAAGTATTCTTACCAGCTTCCAGAACAACCCCGGATGCTGAATAACCTGTTTGTGTTTTTGCATCAATTTTATTTCTTACCTTTGCAACTGAATCTGCAAGGCCTCTTTCCCTAATCATATCAAGCACTTTTTTTATATTTTGAGGTTTTTCTAATGCCTTCTTAATCAATGATTTTCCCTGGCTTTTTAAAACTGAGATCTCCGTCCCTGAAGATATACAGGAATAATAAACCTGAACAAGAATTTCATCATTACCTGCAATTGGCGCAGGAACTTCACCGATTATGATTTCTCCCCTTTTATTAAAAATTTGTTTCATTTCTTACTCCATAATCTATTATACTCGTTTGCTATCATATTGATTATTCTTTCTGAAGCCCTGCCGTCTCCATACGGATTAGACACTGCAATCATTTTTTTATATTCATTCTCATTATTTAAAAGAAGTGATATCTCCCTGATGATTGTCTCTGTCTCTGTTCCAACTAATCTGGAAATACCTTTTTCAACTGATTCAGGTCTCTCTGTAAATTTTCTTATGACAAGTACCGGTTTCTTAAGCGTTGGAGCTTCTTCCTGAACTCCGCCTGAATCAGTTATTATCAAGTAAGATTTATACATCAGCCATAAAAATTCCTCATAGCATAAGGGTTCCATAAGAATTATATTATCTAACCCTGATAAAAGACTATAGACAGGTTTTTTTATATTAGGATTTAAATGCACAGGATAGACTATTTTTACTGATCTGTTTTCTTCTGCAACTTTTTTTAAAGCAATGCATACATTTTTTAGTTCTTCCCCAAAAGATTCCCTTCTATGCATTGTTACAAGAATTATCCTTTCATTGCCAGGTCCGGATATTTTTTGAAAAATGCCTTTTTTCTCAATATCTGCCTGCCTGCTTTTTATTTTTTCTATGCCCCATTTAAGAGCATCAACTATTGTATTACCCGTTAAAAATATTGTGTCAGAGTTAATTCCCTCATTTATCAGATTATTCTTAGATTTCTCCGTTGGAGTAAAATTAAAATCCGCTATTCTGCTGATAAGCTGCCTGTTTATCTCTTCAGGGAAAGGGTTAAATTTATTATAAGTTCTAAGCCCCGCTTCAATGTGGCAAATTTTTATCTTTTTATAATAAGCCGCAAGTGCAGTTAAAAATGCAGTTGTGGTATCACCCTGTACAATTAAAATATCCGGAGAAACGCGTGTAAAAACTTTCTCCATGTTTTGCAGAATTTTTGCAGAAAGGCTCCCCAGCGCCTGGTTTTCAGTCATCAGTTTTAAAAAAATATCAGGCTTTATTTCAAAAAAATCTATTACCTGATCCAGCATTTCCTTATGCTGCCCTGTGGAACAAATCGTTAATCTAAACATTTGTTGATTTCTTTCGAGTGCCTTTATAACGGGAGCAAGTTTAATACCTTCAGGTCTTGTACCGAATGAAACTAATACATTTATTTTATTTTCTTCATCTTCGATACTGTTAATAATCATTTTTCTTTAATGTTACTTAATCAAATCAGATATTGTAATAATTAAATCCCAGTTTTTCTACAATTTCTTTATTAAAAAAATTCCGGGTATCAAAAATATTCCTGTTTCTCATTAAATCAGAAACTAAAACCAGATCAATCTCTTTAAAAACACTGTGGCCTGAAAAAAGCAATATAAGATCAGAGCCATTAACTGAATCTTCTAGGCCAGATAAATTATACTTCGTATTTATTACAAGCGGGTCATAAATTGAAACCTTAATCCCCCTTTTCATAAGTTCATTATTAATTACAACAGCAGGACTTTCCCTTATGTCTCCTACATTTTCCTTATAGCTGAAACCAAAAATTGTAACCCTGGGTTCCTTGTACTTATTTACAATTTCAGTAACCCGTTCTGAAATAATAAAAGGCATATTATTGTTTATATTTCTGGACTTCTCAATCAGGGTATCTTTCCTACCTGTATTTTCCAAAATAAACCATGGATCAACAGCTATACAGTGCCCTCCCACTCCAGGACCGGGATTTAAGATATTTACTCTTGGATGCATGTTAGCATACTTTATTACTTCTCTAATATCAATTCCATAGTCTCTGCAAATAAGGCTTAATTCGTTAGCAAATGCAATATTTATATCCCTGAAAGTATTTTCAGCCAGCTTTACGAATTCTGAGGTTTCAAGATCAGTTAAAAATATTTTTCCCTTAACAAAAGTTTTATATATATCTTCAGTAATTTCTGCAGATTTTTTATCAATCCCGCCCACTATCCTGTCATTCTTCTCAAGCTCATATACAATTTTACCTGGAAGGACTCTTTCGGGACAAAAAGCAAGATGATAATCTTTTCCCGCTAAAAGCCCAGTACTACTTGCAATTATTTTACCGACAATATTACGTGTTGTGCCGGGGGGTGATGTTGATTCAAGTATTACAAGATTACCCTTTTCAATCTTATCCCTTATTTTATTTGCTGCACTTATTACATAACTCAAATCAGCCTTATTCTGATGATCCAAGGGTGTGGAAACAGCTATTATAAATACATCTGATTTTTCAAGTTCAAGAGAAACTTTTAATCTTTTATTTTTGAACGCGTTTAAAAAAATTTTTTCAAGTTCGGGTTCTTCTATATGAAGTTTTCCAGAATTTAGTTTATTAATTGTTTCTTTATCAATATCAACTCCTAAAACATTAAAACCGCTGTTTGCAAGCATGCATGCAGTTGGAAGTCCGATATACCCCAAACCCAAAACACTAATTTTCTTCATAATTCAGCCCTTTATTTTTATTTGAATCTAATGTATCAGTTTAATTTAAATATTATACTATTAATTGGTTTCAATTATTATTTTAACTTGTGCCACTAACCAGACTGCTATAGATACTAACAACCTTGTTCTTTATCTTTGAATACTCAAACCTCTTATAAAGTATATTATAATTCAAATCAGCAGCTCTATTAACCAGATCATCATCTGCAATAGCTTTTCTAACTGCCTTTTCAACATTTTCAGGATCTTCTGGCTTTACAAGAATTCCCATCTCTTCATTTCTAAACCATTCACTCGCACATGAAGTATCGGATTGTATTGGAAACGATCCCATAACCATTGCTTCAAGCAGTGATGTACTTATTGCATCTGTTATACTTAACCCTATGGAAATTCTTGCACTTCCGTGGTACGACAATATTTCATCATAAGAAGTATTAGAAGGTATTATAAGTGTTTCAATTCCTGTTTTTTGTGTAAATAGCTCTGCAGCAATTATTACATCAATTGTATCCACGCTGTAAATAAATATTCTATAGCCTTTAAGCACATCCGAGCATCGCTCTAGCGCTCTTAATCCTACAAGTGCTCTTCCTGCCCAATTCTGGTAGCCTTTAAGCATTATATTTTTTCTTTCAGAAGTTAGCCCGGGTTTTTTTATTCTGTTTATTTTCTCAAAATCAATTCCACCCGAGTTTGGAATCACAGGTAAAAACCTGCCTTTAAAACCCAGCTTTTTTGCAATTTTAATATCATTACTGCATTCCCCCGAGAGATAATTACAGTTTGAAAGAACATCCCTGATTTTATTCTTTTGGCTGGAAACCTTGCTGAACAGATTCAGTTCACTCCCCCAATTAGTAACAAGCCATTTTGGAAATGTGCCTCTATATCTTTTTTTTGCTTCCAGAGTAAGATACCCCGCCTCCTGGATGTGCATCGAATGGATCAAACCAGGGTTTATTCTTCTTATGATTCTAAGTAATTTTTCAGTTCGTCTTTCAGGGAGAAATTTTTTTATAACATCTCCCCAACTGAAGAAGCTGGTATTTCCATCCATTAGAAAATCCGGAATTTTTATTACTGTTTTTTTACTTCTATACTTATTAATTAAAAATCTTAAAAATTTTGAGTTGCAAATATTAACTGGCGGCATTTCGGGATGTACTGAAGTAAAGCTATTTGTTGGGAATAAATATATATCATATCCCTGGTCAGAAATAAGATTTATCCATCTTGCCGTATGTATGCTGTTTGCCATTGCCACTATTAATAATTTCATATATTTTTAGCCACTTATTTTGTAACTTTTGAACTATCTTTTAATGATTTTAATAAAATCAACCCTTTATTAAACCATTTTTTTAAAATTAGCCATAGATATTTTATTATAATTTTTCTAACTTCAGCCTTTGTCAAATGATTCAATTCAGAAAAAGATCCTATCTGATCAAATTTTGCTATTGGAATAGAAACTAAATCTACCGTTACATCCTTTGAAAAGCATCTTATCCAGTATTCATAATCCATCGCAATACTTAATGATTCATCAAACATGCCGTATTTGTCATATAGATATCTCCTTGTTATTGTAGATGGATGTGGAATCCAACTTAGCAAAGGAGGCCATAACGCCCACATTTGAGGATGCTTGGGAATTAGAGATGATTGAGCATATTCGATTTGAAAAATAATTGCATCAGAATTACTGTGAGATAGTAAATTTAAAAAAAATCCAGCATCAAAACAATCATGAACTTCGTCTCCACCATTTAAAAACCATACCCAATCTGCCTCTGCATTTTTTAAGCCAAAATTAAATGCTGCAGCAATACCTAAGGGTTTCTGCCAATAATATTTTATATTCTTTTCATTTTGTAAATAATTTATTACCTTTTTTTTATTTTCACCAATACTGCTATCAACAATAATCTGGTAAATATTAAATTCTTCTCTAATTTTTTTTGTGCTTATTATAGTTTTTTTAAAACCTTCAATATCATCTTTTGTTACTGTAATAATGTTAAGTATCATAATAAATAAACTATTTTTAATTTTTAAACTCTAAAAAATATTTTTAAAATTTTATCTATAACTCTAACAAAAATATTTATATGATTATATTGTGTATTTCTAAGCCAGAAATGAACAATTTTTAAAAAAAAATTCCTCGGGTCTTTATATTTATTAGTATCTTCATAGCCATACACCCTTGCCTTATCTTCCCAATCAATATCCCAGATATCTTCTTTTTTAAAGAATTGTGTTCCATATTTATTAAAGTATTCCAATACTTCCTTGTCCCAATAATAGTATTTCTGTTTGTTTACTATTGCTAAATCAATTCCTAATTCTTTGTAATAGCCAAACCATTCACCAGGGATTTTTTTTAATTCACTTTTCTTAACTGAATACATATGATGGTATGGCCTGAAGATTTCAATAGAGCTTTTCTGTGGGTTATTAATCCTCTCCCAGCACTGATACCACCTGTGCTTGCTTACCATTCTATTCCAGTAAGTATACTGAAAATGCATGACTTTTATTTTTTCAAGTAATAAAATACTTGCATCTTTTGGATAAATCATTCTATTGGTATGAATTTTTCCAGCAGAATATTCACTGTTATCATCAATAAAACCCCATGCTAAATCCATTGGACCAAACCAGTAGTGCTGTAAGTCTGGTAAAAGATTGACAAATTTTGACATTATAACTGTCCCGTGATTCGAAGTTAACACTTTTTCCCACTCATCACTAAAAAATAAATCAGGGGTAAAAAATTCATCAGCATCAAGAGCAATCAAAACTTTATCACCTTTTATTTTTCGCGCTTCTTCAAATAAAACTTGCCTGATTAAAAACTCATTATACTCTGTATAAGAATTTTTTATTAACCTGACTTTCTCATACCTCTTGGCAATGTCTCTTGAATTATCGTCTGAGTTCTGGTCAGAAATAATAATATAATCAGCCCAAATGCTTGTAGAGCTTAAAAATTTATCTAAAATCCAAGACTCATTCCTAATCGGAGTTAGACATATTACGGATTTTTTTTTATTCATTAAAAATAGTTAAAAGATTTTTTTCAAAATTTTTGCAATTATATTTCTTTTTTTATAAAACAAATATAAATTACTCCCCCACACTTCTCTATAAGCCTCAAATGATTTTATTATAGAAAAAACTTCTTTAGTATAATCATCAAAAGTCCAATTTCTAATAAAATCATATGCCTTATCAGTCAATTTCATTCTTAACTCTTTATCTTTTATAAGCAAATATATTGCATCTGCAAACTCATTTGCGTCATTAGGGTCAACCAATAATGCATTATCTTTAAGTTGCTCTTCAGAACCGCTAACTCTGGAAGCAACTACTGGACACTTTAATAAAAAGGCTTCTAATGGAGGAAAATTATCCGGACCAAAATAAGAAGCAAATACTAAAGCAAGAGCATTTTTATATAATCCAATGAGGTCTTTCCTGGGGACAAAATCATAAAATAAAATTCTATCCTGCAAATTAAAGTCTTTACAAACTTCTTGTAAATATTGTTTGTTCCCACCATCTTTTCCGGAAAAAATAGCGAATAATTTTACTCCATATTTTTTTTCTAAAATAACCAAAGACTGTAATATTCTGAAATGATTCTTATGAGGATAATAAGTAGCAGGATAAAAAATATATTCACCCTCAAAGGGCTTCTCAAATTTCCTAAATTTTTCCTTTTCTATTTCAGAGACAGGAAATGGCAAAACTTTTATTCTATCACCAGATATATTATAAAAACTCATAATTTCTTTCTTGCCAACTTCTGTACCACATAAAATAAAAGAGGCTTTTTCTATTCTTTTTCTATATAAATTATCTCTATCTTCCCATTCACCCCCGAAACTAACTTCCGGGAAAAAGGGACAAATACGATGATCCAAATCCCAAACAGTATAAATATAAGGTATTTCTGTTTCTTCAAATAACTGGGATGCACACCACAATATATCAATTTTTCTTTCTTTTAACTCTTTATCTAAAACAGAAATATAATTATTTGGCCTAAAAATATTCTTATTTATTCGCCATTTTCCTATAAGCTGATTCACTCTTTCAAGTTTAGTAAAATTAACCTTAGATTTTTCAAATCTAGAATCATTATTATATGAAAAAATAAATATATTATCTTGATCGTAATTTTTTAAAATTGAAGTTAATATGTTATTTTCAAAGGTGAAAGCACCCCCACTAGTTTCATTTGCTCCTGGTATAAAAACACCAATTCGCATTTACGCTCCTTTTAAAAGTACTAACCATTATTTAATTCTTTTTAAAACAAAACATACACCCCAACTATTTATACTGGGCTTTTTACCTGTCAGAAATTCCTCTACCGAAATTATTTTAAAATCTTTACCTGAAAATGACTCAATCTCAGGAATAAAAAAATAACGCATCTCATGTTTTTCATCAATCTCTTCAATTTTATTTGTTATATCATCTATAACTAAAATTTGATAATTAACTTCAACCACATTGGTATCATAATTAGTAGCCGGTTCTGTAATTCTAATGATTCTTTTACCATTAGATGAAAATCTATTTACTCTCACAAGAGGTTTCAAATTTAAAACGGCAGGACCATACCAACAATCAAAAATAAACAATCCATTTGAAGATAAGCAATTTTTAACTACGTTAAAAGTCGATTTTATATCAGAATTTGTTATTTGATAACTTAAAACATGAAAAAGTGAAACGACAACATCAAATTTTTCATTCAACTCTATATTTCTAATATCTCCATTTATCAACTTTATATTCGAACCTTTACAATTTAAGCAATTTCTTCTTGCAACCGAAAGCATTTTCTTTGATCTATCCACACCACATATATCATAACCATTTTTAGCAAAATGCAGTAAATGCCTACCAGTCCCACAACCCAAATCCAATATTTTTTTTGCCCCCGGATTATTCTTTTTTATTATTCTATTTATATATTCTACTTCTCCTATGTAATCCTTATGTTCGTAAAATAAATCATAATAATTAGCGTAATCTTTAAAAACTTTCATTTTAATTCTTTCTTAATAACCTTTACTACTCTTTCAATCTGATCGTCCGTAATTGCCAAGCCACATGGTATATAAAAACCAAATTTTGATATTTTTTCGGAAACAGGATATATTTCGTTTTTAAACAAGCCCATCTTTTGAAAAACCGGCTGTAAATGCATTGGCCAAAAGAAATGTCTTGTCCCTATATTTTTATTCAACAACCTCCTCATAGCTTCAGTTGCATCAAATCCTAATCCTTCTTTCAGAACCACTGGATAAACCCAATACACATTTTCAGAGTAATCAGTTTTACTTACAGGTAGTTGTAAGCTATTAAAATTTTTTAATAATTCTGTATAAAGCTTCCCTATTCTTTTTTTTCTTAAAACAAATTTATCAATTTGCTCCAATTGCGCCAAACCTACAGCAGCCTGGATATTTGACATCCTGAAATTCCAACCTATATCCTCGTGGATATATCTTCTTTCTTTATCAAAATATAAATTTCTTATTTTTTTACATTCCTCAAAAAGCCTTTTATCATCAGTTAATACCATTCCACCTTCCCCAGTAGTTATAACCTTGTTAGGATAAAAACTAAATACTGAAATATCTCCAAAGCTGCCACACTCTTTATTTTTATATTTCTGTCCATGCATTTCTGCAGCATCCTCTATAATAATTAAATCATACTTTCTTGCTAAATCTAGTATTGGGTCAACATCCACTGGAAGACCATAAATATGCACAACCATTATAGCCTTTGTCCTCTTCGTAATTTTTCTTTCCACCTGCTTAGCATCCATATTAAAAGTCAATGGATCACAATCAACTAGAACCGGGGTCGCCCCAGTTCTCACTATCGCCGCTGCACAAGAAATTATTGTAAAAGTTGGCAGTATAATTTCGTCGTTTTTTTTCAATTTAACTGCTTTCACTGCAGTATCAAGTGCAGCAGTGCCACTACTAACTGCTATGCCATATTTTCGACCAATCCTCTTAGAAAATTCATATTCAAATTCCTTTACAAACGGTCCTTCAGAACTGATCCACCCGGAATCTATGCACATTTTTAAATATTTTTTTTCATTACCGTTTAGCAGTGGTTTACTTACCGGTATAAACTCTGAATTATTAACTTTTTCCTCCATAACTATTTCTACTTTTTCCCACAAAAATTTTATTTCTTCAGTATTATTTTATCTTTACTAATACCATTAAATCTTGTTTTATCCTTATCTCCGGCATATGGTCCCTGCTTGACCTCAAACATCTCCAAATCTTCCAAAACCTCAAAACCATGGCCCCCGCCTGCAAGGAGAATAATATCCCCGGCAACCAAAATTCTACTTTCAAGATATTCGTTATTATCATAAAAGTCGACTCTTAACTTACCTTTTTTTATGAATAAAACTTCTAAAGTATAATGTACACTCCTCTTAACCGGATTATGGTTATGAGGTTGTATTTCTTTGCCCTTAGGATAATTCATATAGGCCAACTGCTGAGAAAAAGAGTTTTGAGTGAAAAAGTGGATTCCTTTTTCGGAAAAATTTTTTGAAACAATAATCGCTAAAGTTTTACCTCTATTCTTTACTTCTGTAATCATTTAGTTTTAATCCTTGAAGTTCCTTAGTGAAATCATAAACTACTGCTATTAATTGGTTTCTTTCCCAAACTTAATTCACTAATTATAACTGATATTTCATTTTCAAGATTCTTTATAGTGAAATTTTCTTTTACAAGTTTATTAAGATTTTCAGAAATCATTCTGGCATATCGTTTGTTT
>Ga0307437_1002786_pt1 | contig 10536 bp, 10 predicted proteins | sample SalMarWE160390MG_FD_202146 | JGI IMG/M metagenome (GOLD analysis project Ga0307437, IMG submission 202146) | Salt marsh sediment microbial communities from the Plum Island Ecosystem LTER, Massachusetts, United States - WE1603-90 | ecosystem: Environmental > Aquatic > Marine > Intertidal zone >...
AGGTTGCGGTCCATGAGAAAGCGGCGCAAACTGCACGGGTTGTACTCCAACATTTCCCGCCCCTGACTCTGCTCCCAGATTAAAGGATGGTACGCTCTGCTGGAGCCCTGCCTGAAATATATCCGACTGTGATCCTGCGCTTTCAGACTGAAAACTGACTTCGCTTTGTGCGCCTTCCTGAGAAATCACCTCAACTGCTTCCATGTCTACGATTTCATCGATAAACGAACTGTTTCCGTTTGAAACAAAATTGTAGCGTACTCGCATGAAGTGACCTTCCGGAGTCATGAGTTCAGCAGGGGTTTCTCTCACTTCAGCCCTTGGACCTTCGGTTTTTACCTGCCTTCCGATTTTTTCCTCTATCACATTTGTGGATGCGCCTGACATCTGACTGAACCCCTCGGTAAGGGCGGAAAGCGCCATCTCTGTGAGTGCGCCCTCATCTTCTTCCTGTGCCATCATCAGCGCAGCAATCTGCTTTGCTGCAGGTTCGGTGATAATATAGGAGTGGCCTCCCAGGATCCCCTCGTTGTAATTTGCGCTTACCTGAATGAGCTTTCCGGAAACCTGGGTCGTATAATCATCTCTTGTCAGCACCTCAAGACGGGGATTCGATATCTGAGCAGTCTTCCCCGTTATTGTGGAGAGTGTCGTTCCCATTGCCTGTGCTGCTTCCACGCACAGGGAATGAAACTGGTTCTTCTCAAAGCTCTTCATACCGCCGGGAGTTTCTTCTGGTTCGATCGCGGCACCGAGATCATCCGCACCCTGCAGAAGAGCATCTATTTCTTCCTGGGAAAGAGAACCATCGCTCATGCTATTCCCCTCCTTCTATTTCTTTGAATATCTGGTATTCATCCATGCCTGATTCAAGTCTTCTGGTAATCTGCACAGCCAGATGGTTGCCCACCACACCCGGGCGTGCATAAAACTTTCGCATGCCTCCAATTTTGAGCTCCATCTCATCGTCGACCTTTGTATGTGCGAGTTTGATAAAGTCACCCTTTTGAAGGCTCAGCACGTCCCGCACGCTTATCTCAAGGCCGCCGAGCTCTGCAACCAGGGACACGAAGACCGTATCGAGTCTTTTTTTCAAAATCGCGAGGTTTTCCGTTGTCCCTCCCTTTCGTATGCTCGAATACCAGTACTGCGCGGAGAGTTTTGAGATGATTGGCTCTATTGTGAGATAGGGAATGCAGAAGTTCGTCATTCCCTCAACATCACCGACCTTTGTTTCGAGGGTTATCAACACCACCATATCGCTCGGAGGCACGATTTGCGCAAACTGTGGATTGGTTTCGATATTTCCAAGCCTTGGACGCAGATCGATCACGTTCGACCATGCTTCTCTCAGGTTCCCGAGGATCCGCACGATGATCCCTTCGATTACGGAGAGTTCGATGTCCGTCAGCTCCCGGTTGATCTTTGCCGCTTCTCCTGGGCCGCCGAACAGCCTGTCGATGATCGTAAAGGTGATCGACGGATCGATCTCAAGGATCGAACTCCCCTTCAACGGATCCATGTTTATTACGGCGAGGGTAGTCGGGTTTGGTATGGACCGGAGGAATTCCTCGTACGTCAGCTGGTCCACGGACGCCACATGTACGTGTACGATCGTGCGGAGCTGGGCCGAAAGTGAAGTTGTGGTGAGACGCGCAAACGTCTCGTGCATCATCTGAAGCGTCCTGATTTGGTCTTTTGAGAACTTGTCAGGCCGTTTGAAATCGTAGATCTTTATCTTACGCGTTTCGGCCTTGCGCAGTGCTTCATCACCCTCAACCTCGCCCGTTGAAATGGCGGTAAGAAGCTGATCTATCTCATCCTGAGACAGCACTTCGGTCATTCGAGTTTTCCTCTGTTTCAATAATGTGAGGCGATGTACCGCCTCTCTCACAATAATACATAATTACACAAAAAAATCAACAGGCCTGAAGATTCTACGTTAAAACAAAATCCGTGAACACGACCTTCTTGATCTTTCCCGCCTGGAGAATTGCGTTGATTCTGTTGAGAATCTCCTTTTTTAGCTCCTCCCTTTCATCCTGTGTGTCGAGATCACTGTATTTCTTCGCTCCGACAATGGAAATAACAATATCGCGAATTTCCGGTCTCCGTTTGAGAATCTCCTGCTGCAGCTCTGCTTTTCCCTCGTCGTAGCCGAGCTGTATCTCCACCTTCATGAAATGCTGCTCGTCCGTATCACTCGTGTTGACGCTGAATGATTCCATTGGAAAATACATAAGCGGCTTCGCCTTTTCCGTCACTTCCGGTGAATATTTTTCAGTGCTCGGCGGAGTTCCTACCCGCTGTGCAACGAAATATGCGACGGTTGCGGATATGATGATCAAAACGAGCGCGGCAGCGATATAGAGCAGTGTCCTGATCACGGGAGGGCCTAAAAAACGCCGCCTCTGCGCCCCCGCTTCGAGCGTTTCCTCCTCTTCCGCTGTTGCCTCTATGTCCTCAATGGTTTCTTCAGTATCACCCATGGACAGACCCCTTTTCAGTGATCTTTACACACCTCAGTATAATGCACAATTGCCTGAAAATCATATGGTTATGAGTACTCTTTTTGCCTCATGATGACGATTTCAATTCTTCTGTTGTACGCCCTTCCTTCCTCAATATCGTTGCTTTCAACGGGCTGAAACTCACCGTACCCGATCGCCTGAATGTTTCTTCCCCGAATGTTGTGTTCCTCGGTGAGAATCCGCGCGATGAGTACTGCGCGGCCCGCAGAGAGCTCCCAGTTCGTCGGATAGCGTGCATATGAGTCGCTCGAGGAGGAAATGGGAGTGTTGTCCGTGTGCCCCTCGATCCTGATGACGTTATCCCGGAAATCAGGCCCAGAGAGAAACCGTCCGATCTTGTCCACAACGCGCAGTCCCTCATCTGTGAGCTCAGCGCTGCCGGAGCGGTAAAACGCATCCGCTACAAGCGAGATGACGATCCCCCTTTCATCCTCGGTGATCTTGACCCTCCTGCTCTTTACTTCAGGTTTAAAGATCGATACCGCTTTCTCTATAGCCTTAGCGAGTTGGTCACCTCTCTCCTTGGCAGGCAAAGTTTCCACCTGCTGTCCGAGCTCCGCAAGTTCCCCTTCCGAAAGAGTCATCCCTCCGGTAAACATGCCGAGCGAACCTCTGAATGCAGAGAGAATAAGCTGCAGCTCCCTTCCCTCGATTTCCGCAGTGGTGAACATGAGAATGAAAAAGGTAAGGAGAAGGGTTGTCATATCTCCGTATGTGACCATCCACGCCGGAGATCCCCTTCTTCTCTTCTTCCCTATCCTCGCCATATGTGCCATTCGACCCTTTTCTCTATATTAAATGTATATGTATACCAAAAAAAATCAAATTTATTCTCTTTCTCCTGTTTCCTCCTCGACCTGCGCCCTGACTTCCGGTGTGAGAAAGCTCACGAGTTTTTCCTTCACGATCCTCGGGTTGTCTCCAGACTGTATCGATAGTGTCCCCTCGATCATGATCTCGCGCATAAGAATCTCCTGGTCGTTCACATAGGTAAGCTTGTTTGCAATCGGGATAAACACGAGGTTTGCGAGCACCGCACCGTACAGAGTGGTGACCAGCGCGGTGGACATCCCCGGACCAATTGCAGTCTTGTCTTCAATTCTCGCAAGCATGAGGATGAGCCCGATGAGTGTTCCGATCATTCCGAACGCAGGCGCAAGTATTCCCCAGTCCTCGAATATCTTTATGCCGTCATTGTGCCGCTGCTGCATGTTGTTGAGCTCTGTTTCCATGATGTTTCTTATAATCTCGGGGTCGGTCCCGTCTACAACGAGCTGTATTCCTTTTCTGAGAAAATCGTCCTCGAGCTCATCGAGGTCGTCTTCCAGCGCGAGCAGCCCCTCTCGCCGAGCCTTCTCGGAAAAGGTGACGATCATCGATATTATGCGTCCTGTGTCAAAGGATCTGACGTGTACTGCATTCATCGCAACCTTCATCAATCCCAGGGTTCGCGCAAGCGTGTTGGATATCATGATAGCAGCAAAGCTCCCTCCCACGGTGATGAACACGGACGGGATGTTGATGAACCCGACGAGCCCTCCCACACCGCCGGCAACGATGATTCCCACAATAAGAACAAAAAATCCTATTGCGAGCCCGCCAATTGTTGCTATATCCATAGCAAAGAGCCTCCAGAATCAGTGTGTTATATTTCGTTCCCCATTTGCCCAAGCGTGTGTCTGTAGTCGGCGATCCGCTTGAGTATTATATCAGACGTCTCCTTGACCACGAGTTTTTTCCCCGAAAGAAGCGTTATCGTCGTATCCGGTTTTTTCTCAATAGTCTCCACCTGATGCGGGTTCAGCCAGTACTGTGTCCCGTTAAGCCGCGTAACCTTGATCAATTCAGTTCCCTGAGCTTCAAACAGCTTCAGCCCCTTCGCGAGGGGCTTTCAACGTTCAGTGCTTCTCCCACATTGAGTACATCGCTATTCAGGCCTTCAGTTCACCACCGCCATTATCGCTTCAAAGTCAGAAGCTCCTGCAGCATCTGATCGGACGTCGTAATGCTGCGTGAATTTGCCTGAAATCCACGCTGTGTGACAATCATGTCGGTGAACTGCTCTGCAAGATCGACATTGCTCATCTCAAGCGTGCCTGCCGTTATTTTTCCCCTTCCGCCGGTCTCCGCAGTCCCGATGTTCGGGAGTCCGGAATTGTTCGTCTGCCTGAAGTTGTTGTCCCCTTCTGCAGTCAAACCCTGTGCATTGGGAAACGTTGTCATTGCGATCTGTGCAATCGGTGCCTTGTTTCCATTGGTATATATTCCCGTGATCACCCCAGAGCTATCCACGGTGAACGACTCGAGGTATCCGAGCCCGTACCCGTCCTGCTCGTACGCCCGCGTTGATGTAGGAGATGCAAACTGTGTGATTCCGTCGTATTCTTCCGCTTCCCCAAAGTCAAGAGTGATTGCCTGTGCTGTTGCGGTTTCAGGAAAGGCCACATTTAATACCGCTGCGAGACGGCCTTCAGTGATGATGTCTGCGGGCGCTCCCGGGAGTGTCGGATTGTCCGCAATCGAAACTGGCGCACCTGCTGTATTAAAACGCATGATGATTGAGTTCGCGTTGTTTTCATTTGCCCCGCCCACATCGAATGTGAGAGTGGCCGCGTCGGCATCCTCAACTGAGGGGGTTACGATCCAGGTATTCGGTTCACCGCGCACACGCGTGAAATCTACCGTTACTCTGTGCACATTACCGATACTGTCGTATGCGTCGATATTCGTAGTCACCGTTGCGTTGAGTTGTTCTTCAACCGTAGCCGCTCTTCCAACAGGGAGCAGCGGAGTTTCTGAGTTGAGATTACTCTTATATCTGATCGCCCCTGTCGCCCGCGCCGGGTCCTTTCCGCCTACCGGTACAATGATATCCTCGAGATCTCCCGTTGTGTTGATAATGAACTCGGTGCCGGTTTTTACCGCCTGCCATCCCTGCACTCTCATCCCGTTCGCAGGGTTCACCACGGTTCCATTTCTGTCCAGCGCATATCCGCCTGCTCGGGTAAAAAATTGCTCTTCCCCTCTTTTCAGAATGAAGAAACCGTCACCCTGAATCGCAAGGTCAAGGGCCAATCCAGTCGTCTGCAGGCTGCCCTGGGTAAACACCTTGTCTATACTTGCGATATTCATTCCCAGCCCCACCTGCCTCGGGTTTACCCCGCCCTTTTCTGCAGTGGGCGCTGCAGCGCCGGAAATCGTCTGTGAAAGAATGTCCTGAAACGACACCCGGCTCTTCTTGAATCCGTACGTATTGACATTTGCGATGTTGTTACCCAATACATCCATTCTTATCTGATGGTTCCGTAATCCGGAGACACCGGAGTAGAGCGATCGCATCATGGGGACACACTCCTTGTTTTTATACTCAGATTCTCCCCTCCCAGATTAATCACACACACTATTCACTCCTCCGGCGCAATCGAAACCTTTGTAACATCATCGATGCTGTAACTCAGACCGTTTAGTATGATTTCTGGACCTGTTTCCCTGAAACTGACCTCCGTCACCATACCGCTGTTTATCTTGCCGGTGGTACTGTCGAACACCTCAACAAAATTCCCAAGGAGGGAATAGGAGAGGTTTGACTTGTAATTCAATATCATGTTCGACAGCGTGGCGTTCATCTCGGTCATCTTTTCGAGTGATGAAAATTGCGCCATCTGTGAAATGAACTCTTTATCCTCAAGCGGTTTTGTCGGGTCCTGATTTTCAAGCTGCACAATCAGAAGTTTAAGAAAATCATCTTTCCCGAGGGTATTATCGATTTTTCGCCCGTTTTTTATCAGTGTCTTATTGAAGGCTTCAACCTCCATCCTTGTCTTCAATACATCTTGTGGGTCCATGGTCACTGGGTCCATCACTACCTCCTATGCGGTTACATTCACAACTGTCGAGATCCAGGGTAGCGTGAAAGAAGATGCAGGAATGAGGTTTTCCTGCTCATCATCACCTCCATATCCACTCCTGTTTTTATGAGTGAGCCCCTGTTCTGAAGTCTGCATGCCCATGTTCTTTTCTCTTACCTCGACCTGAAAACTCCCGAGGCTGAACCCCTGCTGTAAGAGACTGTTCTCAAGAATATTGAGTTTACTCATGATCAGGTCTTTGATTGACTGATTTTCGACCACAAAAAGCGAGTTTATCCGATGATCATTGAGTTTCAGGTCCATCTTTATTTTTCCGAGAATTTCAGGCTGAAGGACAACTCGCGCCTCTCCACCGCCATTTTTTACGGTCAAAGAAAATTGCCTGACGATTTCATTGAATATTTCGTCAGTGCTTTTTGAAACGGGTGGATGCTGATTCATGACAAGCCTGGGAACGCTCTGTTCATATCGCTCGCTTGCAACGGTGAGATCACTGCCTGCATCCATACGGTCCTTTCCCGCCGCAGAAGGGCTCTGATCCGGGTTTCCCCTGAGAAGCTGCGTAAAAATGCTCATGCGGGGTTGAGGTGTGGAAGGCGATTCAGCTTTCGTGATTCCGGTCTTCGCGCTCTCTTTGGTGATCACCTTCAGCTTTCCCAACCGCTTTTGAGGGTTCTTCCCCTCTTTCGCTTCCGAAATCTCTATTTCCCCGTTCCCATCCTTCTGTTTCTCCTTCACCTGCGGGCCGAGCTTGACCTTTTTCCCGCGCACCATCAGAAAATAGTTGTACATCCTTTTTTGGGCCCGCAAACCCATCAGAGCGTTCGAGGGGGTTTTAGTCTCGTGTGAAACATTTTTTACAAGCTGTGTGCTGCCAGCCGCTTTTCGTCTTTTCTCCCCTTGAACAACAAGGTGCGCACGGATTTTCACACGCACGCGGTTTTTCTCCGCGGATTGCACCATCCCCTCTTTTATCGTGTGCGTATCTGCGTTCTTTTCGGTCCGTCTCTCAACCGGACCCGTTTGATCTTCTTTTTTTCGGCTCACTTTTTTCCCCGCTCCAGGTTCCGACACCCTCCCCGGGCCATCAGTCTCTATGTACTGATTGAGCAGGGATGTGAACCGTTCATCCGAACAGGATTCATTCTCCGTTTCCCTTGCGCGATTCTTCGGTGTCTGTGAAGCGCTTTCAATATTCTGAAACTCTATCACTTTTACTGTTTCCCGACCTTCGTCATTTTTCTTTGCAGCGTCGCCGCTTTTTCCGGATCCATGAGGCTGAGGTAATACGGCACGACAGACATCCGGCCCTCCTCTACCGCTTCTGAATCGATCTGTCGGAGTATGTCGATTGCGAGCAGATCGTCGAGCTGCGCGAGTCTTTCCACAGCAGCCTGTGGAGGCATGCCGGTAAAATAACCCGCCTGTTTCCTTATGTTTTCCCTATAATTATCGTATTCACGCAGTTTTTCGCTTAGCAGTTTTTTCTCCTCTTCCAAGCTCATGAGGTCTTCCTTGAGCTTTGTTTCGCTTTCCTGAAGGGAGAGCTCACGCGCCTCGAGCTGCTGCTCTCTCTGCTCGAGCGCCCGCATTTTTTCTTCCAGTATCTCTTCCTTTTTGTTGACAAACTCCTTTTCGAGGAGCAAAGGGTCCTCCTTTGTCGACTCTCCTCTGTTTAGAAATGACGGGAGATACTTCATGTACGGTCTGGCGAAACTCTTGTAATCGATCAAACCGAGGTGATCGAACCAGTAGATGCCCCCCGCAAGTATCACTACAATGAGAATCAAAAGAAAGAGGGCCTTGAGTAAATTCCCGATCATCGTCCCCACATTCATTAAAATCCCTCTTCATCACTGTATTGAGAGAACTCGTCATATTTGCGCAACACAGAAGCAATAAAATCCTTTGTCTCCCGAATATCAGGTATACCCACCCGTGCGCGTTCAGGGCCGGCGTTGTACGCGGCAAGCGCTCTGTTCAGATTGCCTCCGTAGAGATTGATCAGTTCCCGTAAATATCTCGTCCCCCCCATGATATTTTCCTCTGCATCATAGGAGTCTGAGACACCAAGAAGGTCAGCGGTGCCGGGCATAAGCTGCATGAGGCCGATTGCGCCTTTATTTGAAACTGCGTTACTGTCAAAACTCGATTCCTGTTGGATCACCGCCTTGATAAGAGAGGTCGGAATCCTGAATTTCTCAGAAGCAACCTCGATGATCTTATTGTAGAGAGCGGGCTGCGTCTGTACTTCAGATTCAGGGCCATCTCCCGCCAATAGAGCGCCCTCCGGAACGCACGCTGCATCCTGCTTCGCGTTCACCTGTTCAAGACTGCTTTCGAACGAAACGCCCTGGTCCGGATTTTTCCCACAACCGAATCTTTTTTTGATCTCATCGATTCGTAAAAGCACTCGACCGATGTTCTCAAACACGCTTCCTTCAGACATTACATATCCTCCACAGGAGTATCCTCAATAGTCAGCCTCTCCTTGTTCAAACCGATTTTCTGGTTTATATCGTCAAGTTCACTGTTCTCCGTTCTGTAAAGCTCCTCACAGTAGCGCTGCCACTGACGTTCTTTGAGGACTTCAATAACTTTCCGTTTTTTTTTTGCTTCCCGCAGAATACCCAGCGCTTCACTCACCTGGTATTGTTTTTCCTCTTTTTTCGATCCGAGCCGCTCTATCGTCCGGTGAGATCGAGTTATATAGTCGTCTATCCATACCAGCTCTAAAGCGGTGTACACCCCTCCCTTGAGAGTGTTTTCCCTCAAGAACTCCTTCAGCTTCTTATGCTGATTGTCCATTTCCTGAGCTATCAGTAAAAGCTCCACCCTGCGCTTCGCAAACTCACGCTCGGCTCCTTCTTCGATCTTTTTCCTGAGCCTGAGTATATTTTCGAGTCTGAACCAGAACCTCTGCATCATTTACTCCCTGTTTTCCTCAAAAATAGACAGGAGCATACCTTTGACCTCATCGAAACCGAACCCTTCATTCATACCCTGCTGAAGAAACGTTCTCACTGCATCGATTTTTTCCACCGCCCAGTCCACTTTTGGATCCGATCCTTTTACATAAGCGCCGATCTGTATGAGGTCTTCAGCGTCATAATAATAAGATAAAACCTGTTTTATCTGTTCAATCCCGTGCTTGTGTTCCGGAGTTGTGATATAGGGGGTAAGCCTGCTGATGCTCGCGAGCACATCGACCGCGGGATAATGATTTTTTTCCGCAAGTTTTCGCGAGAGTACGACATGACCGTCGAGCACACCGCGCACAGCGTCAGATATCGGCTCGTTTATGTCGTCACCTTCAACAAGCACGGCGTATATCCCGGTAATCGAACCTGTCTCCCCCATCCCGCTTCGCTCAAGAAGCTTCGGGAGTATGGAAAACACGCTTGGCGTGTACCCCTTTGTGGCAGGCGGTTCCCCAACTGCGAGCCCAATCTCCCGCTGTGCTCTGGCAAACCGGGTGATCGAATCCATCATAAAGAGTACATCCTTTCCCTGGTCCCTGAAATATTCGGCAATAGCTGTGGCAAGATATGCTCCCCGAATTCTTGCGATCGGCGCCTGGTCCGATGTTGCAACAACGACAACGGACCGTTTCAATCCATCCTCTCCGAGTTCACGTTCGATAAAGTCGCGAACCTCCCTTCCCCTCTCTCCAATCAGCGCAATAACGTTTACATCCGCACTGGTGTGTTTTGCCATCATCCCCAGGAGAATGCTTTTGCCAATTCCGCTCCCTGAAAAAACCCCGATTCTCTGTCCCTTTCCGATCGTCAGACATCCGTCGATTGACTTGATACCGGTTGCGAGCGGGTCCGTAATCCGTTTTCTCCTGAGAACATGGGGCGGTGAATTGAAAATCGGGCGCTCGTCTTCATAGAGGATATTCCCCTTCCCGTCCAGTGGTTCTCCGAGAGTGTCGATCACTCTTCCCAGAAGGGCTTTCCCGACCTTAGCGGACAGCGGCTTTCCGGTGGCCACAACCTTCATCCCCGATTTAATCCCATTTTCATTATTGAACGGGAAAAGGAGCGTGGTTCCGTTTTTGAAGCCAACGACCTCTGCAGGAATCTTGGTGTCTGTTTCCGGAATAATGACGCGGCAGAGTTCCCCGATGTGTG
>Ga0307437_1002788_pt1 | contig 10527 bp, 9 predicted proteins | sample SalMarWE160390MG_FD_202146 | JGI IMG/M metagenome (GOLD analysis project Ga0307437, IMG submission 202146) | Salt marsh sediment microbial communities from the Plum Island Ecosystem LTER, Massachusetts, United States - WE1603-90 | ecosystem: Environmental > Aquatic > Marine > Intertidal zone >...
TCAGCCAGCAAAACTTCACGCTGATAATGCTCTGCGGCGGGCTGGTGGGCATATCATTCGGGGCTTTTTTGAGTAGCAACTGGGCTCTGGCTACCGATTTAGTGCCCAAGGGCGAGGAGGCGAGATATTTGGGGCTGACCAACCTGGCCACTGCCGGCGGCGCCGCACTGGCGCGCCTCATCGGGCCCCTCATCGATTTCGGCAATGGTATCAGCCCCAACCTGGGCTACTCGATTATGTTCCTGGCCTGCTTTGTCTACTTTATCGTCGGCTCGCTGCTGCTGCTCAAAATCGGGCGGCGCTAACCGAACCAGCCCAGCATCACGTCCCACCCCCAGGCGCCGGCAAAGGCTATAGCGATATAGAGCACCGTCCGCCCCAACCAGCAGGCAATGAGGAACTTCCACAAAGGATAACGCAGGACACCAGCCGCAATCCCGGCCAGGTCGAAGAAAAAGGGTATCACGGAGAGCCAGAAAATAGCCAGCACTCCCCACTTCTTCAGCCACTCCACCATCTGGTTATAGAGCTTCCATCTCGATACCACCCCCCGCCCGCTGTAGCCGGCCATATAGCCGGTAATCTCGCCGATAGCCGCCCCCACCCCACCCGCCAACCCCACCAGCAGAGCCGAGGGCAGCACTGCGCCGAGGGCGGCCATCACCAGGATATTGCCCGCGGGCAGGATAACGGTGGCGTTAAAGGTCAGGCTGATGAGGAAGGCGCCCAGGTAGCCGTAGCTCTCCAGGGTCTCGAGCCTCTCGGGGTAGCTGCGGTAAAAGATAAATATACCGACGCTGATGCCGATAACAAAGAGCAGGGTCAGTATGGGGACAAGATTCTTCTTAAACCAGTGTCCTTTGCCCATTAGAGGTATTTTAGCACATTAAAGGGCGACCCGAAGGCTAACCCCGCAAGCGGACCAGGGCGATTATGCCGACAATAAGCCCGGCCAGCCCCAGCAAAGCGGCGACGCCCACCCCGATAAGGGTCAGCGGTACGGCCTTCTGCACCGTAAATTCTCGGCTCATGTTGCCCACGGTCACCTCGTATGTAGCCTCGGTATCCCGGCTCACCAGGAAGGTCACCGTCTGGCTAGCCCCGCCCTCCAGTGTCAGGCTTTGGCTGGCTTCCACCACCCCATCTATGCTCAGCTCCAGGGACGTGGCGACCGCCTCCTCGGAGACGTTAACAGCTTCAACCTGCACCGCGATATTCTCGTCGGGGGCGGGGTCCAGCGGGTTAACCGTCAAATTGGAAAGGGCGATGGGGTTGACCGTCACCTCGGCGCCCGCATGGCCTATCTCCAGGTGGCCTGTGCTCATCCCGTGCGCGCTCTTAGTCGCCGACAGGACGAGGGTCTCGGTGCTGCCAGCGTCTACGGTCAGCCCCTGCGAAGCCTGGGTGCCGTCGCTCAACGTCAATGCCGCCGTATAGTCGCCGCTGCCGAAGCCGATGTTGGTCACCTCGGCGCTCAGCTCGAAGCTCTATCCCCCGTCGAGGAAGTAAGGCTCGATGGTCACCGGCCCAATCAACAGGGCGGGGAAGGTGTCAATATCGGCCTGCTGGCTGGCATCGTTCAGGTGCTGGCCGGGGATAAAATAGCCCCGTGAATCGCCCTGCCCCCAGGGCAGCAGCCCGATGCCATTACCCAGCTCATCGACCACCGGCCCCCCGCTCATGCCCGCCCAACTGCTGCCGTGAAAGCGGCGGGCGTCCATTTCGTAGATACGGGTCGAGCTGCCCAGCAGCCCCGTCTCTATGCTCGGCCCCTCCCGCCGCAGCCCGGCCACCATGCTATCCGCCGCCTCAATCATCAGCGCGGCAAAGGTGCCGGGACGGCCGTAGGGGTCGGCCATTATTTTGTCCATCGCCTGCCAGAACTCAATGGTAAGGTCGATGCCAGCATAGCCGATAAGATAGGCGCGGCTGCCCTCCGGCGGCGGCGCCGCCCGCAGCCCGATATAAGGGGTGCCGCTTAAGCCCGTCTCCAAGACGGCGATATCCGTCCCCGTCTCCGGGTCTTCATAAAAGAGGATGTCCTGAACCTGGTGCGCTTCACCCTCGCCGTAGCCATAGACGTAGTCCACCTCCTCGGCGGTGACGGTCAGGTCACCCTGCACCCACGACCACCACACCGTCGAGTAGTAATAGTTGTAGAAGCTGCCGAAGTCGACCTTTTCGTACCACTCGTCCTCGAACCAGATACCGCCGATAAAGTACATGATGGCGGCTTGTGTCAGCTCCTCTTCCGACATGTTGACGCAGTGGGCGGCGGTAAAGACGTCGCCGTTCTCGTTGGCGAAGAAGCCGCTACCCAGGCTTAAAGGACCCCGGGCTTCGAAGCTTGTCCCCAAACCGCTCACCCGCCCGTCAACCCAGGCCATGACCTCGACGGTAGCCTCCTTGGCCGCCGTCACCCCGTCCGGGTATTCCTGCTCGGCGCTAAAGGCGAACGAGGGCGCCAGCACCAATATTAAAGCCAAAAACAGACAAGCTGGTATTAGAACTCGCTTAAATCCGGCCACGGCTACTCCCCCTGGCTGGCTTATCCCGGTCGGTTGCAGCCTACAATAAAGCCAAAACCCTGTCAACACCACCCCCTATTGTTGACGCTAGGTCGTCTCTGCTATACTTTAGGGACGTGCCCCCATCGTCTAGAGGCCTAGGACAGCGGCCTTTCAAGCCGTAAACAGCGATTCGAATTCGCTTGGGGGCACCAAACAGACATCCGAGGTGTGGCTATGATGATAACCATAGAGTGCCCCAAGTGTGGTACGGCGGGTAGCCAGTCCCTGATTGAGCCGGACTACGAAGGCCCCTACCGCTGCTGGAAATGCCGGGAGCTTTTCGTCATCACCATAGAGGGTAACAAGGTCAAGTCCTGGAAGCCCCTCACCGAGGAAGAGTTCCAGAAGATGCAGGAAGCGGAGGCGCTCAGAGCCAAGTTCAAGAAGGGGCAGGGCTAGGCTAGAACTTGCCCTTCAGCTTTTCGTAACTCTCGGCCAGGGCTTGGGGTATCACCCTCACGTCATCTATTACCGGCATAAAGTTGGTATCCCCCGCCCACCGCGGCACAATGTGGGTATGGATATGGTCGTCGACGCCCGCCCCCGCCACCCGTCCCAGGTTCATGCCGACATTAAAGCCCCCGGGCTTAAAAACCTCTTTTAAAACCCCGAGGCTGTGCCTCACCATTTCGTAGTGCTCGTGCAGCTCTTCATCGGTCAGCTTCTCCGGGCTATCCACATGGCGATAAGGGACGACCATAATGTGCCCCGGGTTATAGGGGTAGCTGTTTAAGATAACGAAGTTCTTCTGGCCCCGGTGCAGGATATAGTTCTCGGTGTCTTTGTTTTCCTTGGGCTTGTCACAGAGGAAGCAGCCCTCCACCTTGCTATGCTCGATATACCTTATCCGCCACGGTGCCCAGATATGCTCCATTTCACTCTCCTTGCCGGCCGATTAGTGCTATTTTAGACGGCAATCTCCCCGTTTTCAACCGTTTGGCACCACCCCATCCCCTTTTATATCTTTTCCCACCCTCCGCCCTTCAAGGTAAAGAGGGGGCAATGCCCCCTCTTAAACACCCCCAAAATTTTAGTGCTATTCTCCACGGGGTGGAGGGACGAACAACATGGGAAAATCCCCCTTTAGCCCCCCTTTACAAAAGGGGGAAACGGGGCGGGGAGAGAAGTCTATAGAGGTAACACCTCTATAGGGTGGGTATTGGGTGGGAAGAAAGACCTGGGGGTGGGGAAAACCCCCACCGATTGTAAAAACCAAAGCTATCGTCTATAGTATTATGGCTATACCCAAAGCGAAGGAGAGGAGGCTTTATGACGGAAAACCCCCAGTGCGCCAAGTGCACCAAGGTGGTGTGCGACAGCGAAGCGTCTCTGAAAGGCCCCGAAAACTGCCCGACCAAGACCAAACAGGATATCATCCAAAAAGCGCTTAACGAATACGACGACCCCCAAGTCAGGGAGTTCGCCCGCCAGGCGTCCATCCAGGAAGCCGAGTGCTATATGAACCTGCCCGAAGGGCTGACCACGCGCTATCCCCGGGTGGAAGAGATTGCCCAATTCGCCAAAAAGATGGGCTATAAAAAGCTGGGCATCGCTTCCTGCCTCGGCCTCAAGGACGAAGCCGAAATGCTGACCGAAATCCTGGAAAACCGGGGCTTTGAGGTCGTCTCCGTCTGCTGCAAGGTAGGCGGCACGCCCAAAGAGAAAATCGGCATAGCACCTGAGCAGAAGATAAGGGAGCCCGATGATTTCGAGGCGATGTGCAACCCCATCGCCCAGGCCGAAATCCTAAACGACGCCGGCACTGATCTCAACATCGTGGCCGGGCTCTGCGTGGGGCACGACTCCCTCTTCTTTAAGTACTCCAAGGCTCCCGTCACCGTGCTGGTGGCTAAGGACAGGGTCTTCGGGCATAACCCGGTGATGGGTTTATACCTGGCTCATTCCCCCTATTACCGCAAGCTGCTGCGTAAAGAGTAGGAGAGAAATTTTGAGCTACCCCGACCGCATTCTCTACCATGTCATCCGCCCCGCCCGCTACACGGGCGGCGAGTGGAACAGCGCTATCAAGGACTGGGAAAAGACAGCCCTTAAGTTCGCCCTCGCCTATCCCGATAGCTACGAGGTCGGTATGTCCAACATGGCGCTGCCCATCCTCTACGAAATTTTAAACAGCCAGCCCGACGTCCTCGCCGAGCGGGTTTACGCCCCCTGGGTGGATATGGAAGCCGCCCTGCGGGCGGAGAAACTACCCCTGCTCAGCCTTGAGTCCAAACGCCCGTTAAAGGATTTTGACGTCGTCGGCTTCACCCTAGACTACGAGCTTACCTACACCAACGTCTTAAATATTCTCGACCTGGGGCAGATACCCGTGCTGGCCGAAGAGAGAGACGATACCCACCCCATCGTCATCGCCGGCGGCAGCTGCTGCCTCAACCCCGAGCCTATGGCCGACTTTATCGACTTCTTTGTCATCGGCGACGGCGAAGAGGCACTGCCTGAACTGCTCGATATCTTTCGGGACTGGAAGCAAAACAAAGCCCCCCGAAAAGAGCTATTGAAGCAGGTGGCCAACATCACCGGTGTCTATGTCCCCGCCTTTTATAAAGCGGAATACGGGCCCGACGGCATGTTCCGGAGCATTACTCCAACTGAGGGCGGAGCTAAGCCGGTTATTCAGCGGCGCATCGCCGACAAACTGCCGCCCCCCGTCACCCGCCCCGTCGTGCCCTACATCGAGGTCGTCCACGACCGGGGAGCGGTGGAGATTCAGCGGGGCTGCACCCGCGGCTGCCGCTTCTGCCAGGCCGGGATTCTATACCGCCCACTCCGCCAGCGCCCCCAGCCCGAGATTATCAAGGCGGTGGGGGAGCTTATCGCCAACTGCGGCTACAACGAGGTCTCGCTGGTATCGTTGAGCACCAGCGACTACCCCAAGATCGGAGAGTTGGTGACCAGCCTGGCGCGCCAGTATAAAAACCTGGCGCTGTCCCTGCCCAGCCTGCACATCGACAGCTTCTCCTTAAAGCTGCTGGAGTCCCTGCCCGCCCGCCGCAAGACGGGGCTTACCTTCGCCCCCGAGGCAGGCAGCGAAAGGCTGCGCCGGGTCGTCAACAAGGGCACCACCGAGGACAAAATACTGGCCACGGCGGCAACGGCTTTCTCGCGGGGCTGGCGCAGCCTTAAATTATACTTTATGCTCGGGCTGCCCACCGAGACCATGGAGGATATCGAGGCCATCGTCCAGCTGGTGGCTAAAATCCGCGCCGCGGGCAAGGGGACCAAGGGCGGCATGCCCCAGGTCAGAATCAGCCTCTCCACCTTTATCCCCAAGCCCCACACCCCCTTCCAGTGGGTGGCTCAGAACAGCGAAGAGCAATTGAACGCCAAGCACGAGGTGCTAAAAACAGGGCTACGCCGCAAGGGCAGCCGCCTGTCCTGGCGCGACCCCGAGGTCAGCCTGCTCGAGGCGGCGCTATCCAGGGGAGACCGCAGGCTGGGCAAGGTTATCTACGATAGCTGGAAGTCAGGCTCAACCTTCGATGCCTGGGACGAAAGGCTTAACTACCGGAAATGGTCCGACGCATTTAAAAAGAACGGGCTGGAACCCGCTTTCTACGCTCAGAGAGAGCGCTCGCTGGACGAAATCTTGCCCTGGGCGCATATCGACCCCGGGGTAACCGTAGAATTTTTGAAGAGGGAATACCAGCGCGCCCTCAAGGGCGCCGAAACCCCCGACTGCCACTATAATGCCTGCAATGCCTGCGGTCTGGAGCGGTTGAGCGCGGACTGTAAGCGGAAGCTAGGCGACTGAGCCGCCGTCAACGACAATCGTGTGGCCGGTGATGTAAGCCGAGGCTTCGGAAGCCAGAAAGAGCACTGAGCCCGTTATATCCTCCGGCTCGGCCAATCTCCCCAGCGGTATCCCCGCCTCAATCTGTTCCAATGTCTCGGCGTCGGCCCACAAAGGCTGACTGAACCTGGTCTTGACTATAGAGGGAGCCACGGCGTTGACCCTTATATTATATTGGGCTAACTCTATGGCCAGAATACGGGTGAGCATAACCACCCCCGCCTTGGCGATGCAGTAGGCGCCCATCCCGGGGGCGGTATCCACAGCCGCCGTGGAGGCGATATTGATGATATGGCCCCGCTTTTGCTTGACCATTACCCTGCCCGCCGCCTGGGAGCAGAGGTAATAGCCCTTGAGGTCGGTGTCGATAACCCGGTCCCAGCCTGCCTCGTTAAGCTCGAGCAGGGGCGCCCTGATGTTCATGGCGGCGTTATTGACCAGGATGTCAACCGTACCCAGCTCGGCTAGCGTTTTCTGCACGAGGCTATCGATGTCGGCTTTTTGGGTAATATCGGTCTGGACGGCCAAAGAGCGCCGCCCCAGCTTTTTGATTTCAGCGGCTACAGCCTCGAGCTCGCCGTCGTCGACCACCCGGTCGCCTAAGGCGACATCGGCGCCGGCTTCGGCTAAAGCCAGGGCGATAGCCCGACCGATGCCCCGCCTCCCCCCGGTAACGATAGCCGCCTTGCCCGCTAAAGAGGGCGGCACTACTTAGTCTCCTTCTCAAAAGAGGCGATAGCCACCACGCTGTCACCAGGGTCGAGCCTCATCAGCCGCACCCCCTGGGTGCTCCGGCCTTGAATGGAAATGCCCTGCTTGGGGTCCTTCTCCTTCACCGGGGTCTGGATGACAATGCCCTCCGCCGATACAATCATCACCTGCTGGGAAAGCGAGACCACCTCGGCAGCGGCGACCTTGCCCGTCTTTTCCACCAGCTTGAAAGTCCTTACCCCACCCCCGGCGCGGTGCTGCTGGGGATAGTCGTCAACCGGGGTGAGCTTACCAAAACCACCACTGGTCGCCACCAGCACGTAGCTCTTGGGACGGATAATATCCATCCCCACCACCCGGTCGGCAGAGCTTAAGCGGATGCCGCGCACCCCTCCGCTGGTTCTCGACGCCGCCCTCAGGTCTTTGACGGCAAAGCGAATGGCTTGCCCCTCCTGGGTAAACAAAAGCATATCGTCCTTATCGGTAGCCAGTCGAGCGGTGACCAGCTCGTCCTCAGCCTCCAGATCCATGGCAATCAGTCCGCTGCTGCGCACGGCGGCGAACTTATCGGCTGTCGTCTTCTTAACCTCGCCGAGTCGGGTCGCCATCAACAGGTAGGAACCCTTCTCGAAATCGGGCAGGGCGACCATGGCCGTAACCCGTTCTTTGTCGGCCACGGAAAAGAGGTTAATCACCGCCGTCCCCTTGGTCACGCGGGAGCTGTCGGCGGGTATTTCGTAGCACTTGAGGTAGAAGACCCGCCCCCGGTTGGTGAAAAAGAGCAGGTGGTCGTGGGTATCGGCCACCACCAGCAGCCTTACCGCATCGGCCTCGCGGGTCACCATGCCGATGATACCCCTCCCCCCACGGTGCTGCGAGCGGTAGCTGCGGGAAACAATCCTCTTGACGAAGCCGCGGTCGCTCAGCGTCACCACTACTCTCTGGTGGGGGATAAGGTCCTCCTCGCCGAACTCGGTTATCTCCTCCTCGCTGATCTCGGTGCGGCGCTCGTCGCCGAACCTTTCCTTAAGCTGGCTCACATCTTCTTTTATGAGGAGCAGGATGCGCTTGCGGTTAGCCAGCAGGTCCTCCAGGTAGGAGATGGTCTTGAGCAGCTCGGCGTACTCGTCGGCTATCTTTTTCCGTTCCAGGTTAGCCAGCCGCCGCAGTTGCATATCGAGGATAGCCTGCGCCTGCAGCTGCGACAGGCCGAAGCCGCTCATCAGCTCTTTGCGGGCGGCCTCGGCGGTGGCTGACTTCTTGATGGTGGCGATAATCTTATCGATGTTGTCCAGGGCGATCTTAAGCCCCTCCAGGATATGCGCCCGCGCTTTGGCTTGCTTCAACTCGAACTTGGAGCGTCGGGTAATAACCTGGTGGCGGAAATCTATGAAGTACTGCAGCGCTTCCTTGAGGCTGATTACCCGCGGCTGGCCGTCCACCAGGGCGAGCATGTTAACGAAGAAGGACGACTGCATGGCGGTATGCTTAAAGAGGTTATTGAGCACCTGCTTCGGCTGCGCCTCTCGTTTGAGCTCGATGACGATACGCATCCCCTGGCGATCCGACTCGTCGCGCAGCCCGCTGATACCCTCCACCTTCTTGTTCTTGACCAGCTCGGCAATCCTCTCCACCAGGGCCGCCTTATTGGTCTGGTAGGGCAGCTCGGTGACCACTATCTGCCGCCGCCCCACGCCCGCGCCGTCGCCGATCATAGCCTTAGCCCGCACCACCACCTTACCCCGCCCCGTGGCGTAGGCGTTCTTGATGCCCTCGCCGCCGCGAATAATGCCCGCGGTGGGGAAATCGGGCCCCTTAACGAACTGGGTCAGCTCGTCGACGGTGGCTTCGGGGTTCTCAATGAGGTAGGCGATAGCGTCGCAGACCTCGCTCAGGTTATGCGGCGGGATACTGGTGGCCATGCCCACGGCGATGCCGGCGCTGCCGTTGACCAGCAGGTTGGGCAGCTGGGTGGGGAGGACGAGCGGCTCTTTCAGGCTGTCGTCGAAGTTAGCCATAAAGCCGACGGTATCTTTATCGATATCGACCAGCATCTGCTCGGCGATAAGGGCTAAGCGCGCCTCGGTATAGCGCATGGCGGCGGGCGGGTCGTTATCGATGCTGCCGAAATTACCCTGCCCGCTAATCAGCGGGTAGCGCATGGAGAAGTCCTGCGCCATCCGCACCATGGCCTCGTAGACCGGGGCGTCGCCGTGAGGGTGATACTTACCCAGCACTTCACCCACGATACGAGCGCTCTTCTTATGCGGGCTGCTGGGCGCCAGCCCCAGCCCGTCCATGGCGTAGAGAATGCGCCGCTGCACCGGCTTGAGGCCGTCGCGCACATCGGGCAGGGCGCGGGCGACGATAACGCTCATGGCGTAATCGAGGTAAGAGCTGCTCATTTCTTTTTCTATGTCTACTGGTCGGACCTTGCCTAAAACCATATAGTTAAAACCTCCTGCTCCTAGCTATCCCCGCTGTCATTCATATCAGCCGACTCGTCGGCCATAGTCTCTATCTGCTCCAGCTCGCGCCGCAGCATCTTATCGCTCAAGTAAGGGCGCAGGCCCTCCATTCCCTTGGGGGGGAAGGAAAGCTGCCCCGCCTGGGAGGGGTCCTGGTATATCTCGCGGATAATGACCGTTACCCTCTCCTCGTTGACGCTGACGATAGCCGCGCTGTAGCGGTTGCCACCCTCCATCAGCTTTATCAGCCGCTGCCCGTGCTTGGGCTCGGCCTGTCCCACGTACTCGCCGCGCCCGTTCTCCACGTTCAAGCCCGCCCCGTCCACCTTGAGGTAGACCCTATCGCCCGCCCCCATCTTGGCCAGCACCGCCAGCGGCGCCAGGCGGTAAAGGGCGACCACCCCCGTCTTCCCCGTCTCCTCGATAAAGTGCTGGGGGTCGACCTGGTCGGAATCATCCGCCACGCCCGCCCCCTCCCCCAGATAGGAAAGGCGCTGCAGGTTCTTCTGGGCGATGATGTTATAGGGGTCAAGCTCCATAGCTCTGGAGTAGGCTTCCTTGGCCAGCGCGTATTCCCCCAGCTCGATGTAGGCTCGGCCCAGACGGTTATAGGCATCGACGTCACCGGGGAAGCTGGCGATTATATCCTCGTTGGCCGCCACCGCCTCCCGCCACCGCCCCTGCATGGCCAGGGATATGGCATGCTTGCTGCGCTGCCGCCTCAGCCTTACCTGTTCCTCTTCCTGATAGGCCATCCGCGTCACCTGCAATCAATCTAGAACATACTATTTTACTCTAGCCAGAGCGGCAAAACAAACCAGGTCAGGAGTAAAGAACGCTATTTTTAGCCCTTTAGCTGACTTATTCTTCTTTTTCCAGCTCAAAGGCACGGTGTAAGGCTAGGACGGCGTCTTTGACCTTATCTTCGTCGATGATGCAGGTGATTCTTATCTCCGAGGTGGAAATA
>Ga0307437_1002793_pt1 | contig 10513 bp, 9 predicted proteins | sample SalMarWE160390MG_FD_202146 | JGI IMG/M metagenome (GOLD analysis project Ga0307437, IMG submission 202146) | Salt marsh sediment microbial communities from the Plum Island Ecosystem LTER, Massachusetts, United States - WE1603-90 | ecosystem: Environmental > Aquatic > Marine > Intertidal zone >...
CGCCGCACGGCTCTTGTCATCGCCACGGGCGGAGGTCATAAAGAAGCCATCGTTACCCACACCTGCGGAAGGATCCGGATCGGTCGAATCACCGAAGTAAGCCAACATACTCCAACCAGTGTTGGCATTGGCGGTGGGGGTATACCAGGCCTCGATCGTGATTGCATCAAAGGAGTTGATGTCAATCACGTCGCCAGGCATCTCCATCCATTGATCTTGAGCAGTTGTTACCAGGGCTCCATCGACGATGTTCGCATCACCGACTAATATGCCGTCGGCGTCGCCAACACTATCGTTGGCCGTCCCGTCCTCGAACGTGTACGAATGAACAGGCAAACACGGGCGCTCCGCAAGGTAAAGAATCTCACACTCAGACAAAGCACGGTCGTACAACCTGACCTCATCGATCATGCCGTCAAAGCAGCGATACGGCATCCAGCCGCAATTGTTCCCGCCAATCCACACCTCGGATTCGTCCACATCGATGCCATCCAGGTTGGGATTCGTCCCGTCGAGTACGCCATCGATGTAGATTTTGCCACCTTCGATTGTGTCGTACGTGCCGTACACGCAGTGCCACTCGTCAAATCCCACCTGCGTCACTGAGTTGGCACCCGGCCAGCTGCGGCCGGAGCCTCCAAATGCAAACTGGAATCCGGTGGTGGTATCGTAGGTAGCCAGTCTCCAGGTCTCGTCGCCCTTGGCGATGATGGCACGCCAGACGTCGGGGGTCGAGCGAATGTTGACCCACGCCCCAACGGTCATCGCGTCCGTGAAGTCAAACAGCGAGCTGTTCCCGCAGTTCACATAGGGACCTTCGGCACCATCTGCAGAAGGCAGCAAGTCAATCGCCATGCCATTATGTCCAGCCACGAATGTTGCTGCGTTACCATCTCCAATAGTTTCAAGAGTTCCATGTAATCCATTACCGGAGCTATCATTCGCATCGTTCTCTAATGCGTAGTAAGCCACAAGACCCTCGGTACCAGGATCGACCGGCTCCGGTTCAATGCCTGCAAGGTACATGATCTCATACTCAGACAAGGCACAATCGTAGACCGTCACTTCATCGATAAGGCCATCCCACCATCGAATTAAATCCCAAGGATTGTTGCCAATAAGCATGCTCTCGTCATTGATACCTATAGTCTCTGTAGTGGGCTCGCTCCCATCAAGCGCGCCATCCAGATATATATCGATGTTTGTACCATCAAATACTCCAGCAACATGATACCACTCGTTGAGATTGACCGCAGTGGCTCCATTGACTCCATAGGTATCGGCTGCTGACGCCCACCAAGTGATACCAAAGTGGAAACTTGGATCCAGGTTCATGGTACTAAGTCTCCAGGCGTATTCACCCTTAGCAGCGATAACTTGCCACGCATTAGTGCACGCCCTGATATTTACCCATGCCGCAACCGTCATCTCGTTGGTGGTGACATCGAATAGTGGATCATAACCGCAATCCACGTAGTCATCGATGCCGTCGAGATCCAACGCCATGCCATCATGGCCTGCGACAAATTTCGGCTCACCTGTATTCGGATCGCCCATAAAGGTACCGTGCAACTCGTTGCCGGAACTGTCATTCATGTCGTTCTCCAATGCGTAGTAAGCCACAAGACACTCGATGCCAGGATCTACCGGACACGGTACCTCGGGCACCGGCTCAGCCGCGACCTCGTATCCGATGCCGTCGTACCATGTACGTCTTGCACCATTCAGGTGGTTCGGTTCGTCGTCGACATAGACGCTGATCATGTTGGTAACCCCCGTGGTGCCGAGATTTACCTGCCACAATGTCTGATTGTCTTCGGTCAACATTGGCACAGGCTCCTCAAAGTCTTCCGCGACAGCCACAGTTGCCTCTCCGTTGGGATCATTGGCGAGGTACATTGGTAAATCACCCACGGCATCAGCCAAGGCAGCTTGTATGCGCCATTGATCGCCGTCGGCCCAGAAGTAGACGTACACATTGTAGTCGTCCTCCGGCACGGCGACCATAGTTACCAGACGCGGACAATCTTCCGTGTTGCCGTCGCCTGCCCAGTCACCACCAGACTCGAATATGGTGCCCGCATTTGCAAATGCCCGTACGCGCCAGAGACCATCAGCGCCGCTACCACTGGTACCTACATCAACAGCCGTAAAAACGCCGCCCGCGGCTAATGCGGTATTGCCCAAATCACCATCAGTCGCATCAACATAGACGATCCCAGCTGAGGTGTAAGTTACGAATGCGAAGAGCAGCACCAGAACAGAGAAAATTAATCTCTTACACATAATACACCTTCTTCAATTAAGAGTTAAAACACTGTGCTTTGGCCATACACCAAAGCACGAGCTGCCTTCGACAAGCTCTCTACTTTCTTGTGAAAGTAAGAAGTAGACATTCGTCCTGACATTTAGTCCTAACTTGCTTGTCCAAAGCAACTACATAGAACAAACATAAAAACTTGCTCCCTCATTCGACTTACCGTTTTGAAACAACAATAAAAGTAGTGATGTTTGTGAGTTTTCTACATCCTTCCTTAGAAAAGGCCCATATTAGGCTGTTAAATGAAACAAAGCCATATCGCCTCCGCGACATGTTCTAAACCACCACATCCTCAATTACAGGTCATACATGTCAGAAACCGTAAAAGTTAAAACACCCTATAATAATTTATTTATACTATATCTAATCATCCAATTCAAGAAAAATCCGGCTTTTCTGCCTTCTTTCTTTCATTGGGGTTATTAAATCCAGGCCTTTGATTCCGTTTTTCTTTGATATGTAACCGTTTTTGCCTCGAAGATCAGCCGCTCAGCGCCCTATTATTAGCGCCCTATCCCAGGGGTCTATCACCGTCCAGGCCGCTCGCTTACGCCCAGGTTCGGTAATGGACCGCCGCTGGGAATTGGCCGGGCTTATAGTTTGGACGGATTAAAGCCGCATTCATGTACATAGGCAGAGGATATTCAGCTTTACCCAGCTCTGCTATTCGATTCACGTAGCGCGCGTAGTGCCAGGCCGTGAAGATTTCATCCATTTGCAGACCTTTGCCAAAGACTTCTTGCCAGGTCCCAGACGTTTTGAAGCCGGCAAACTGCCAAAGCTGGCAAAACTCCGGTATAAGTGTGTCCTTGTGCTGTACAAGGTAATCCATCAGTTCTTTCGGCACCGATTCACTAAAGAGCTTATTTGCCACATCACTTTTATCCGAGCTTCCGGTATCATGACTATTTCATTTTCAACCTGTATCATAATGACCGTATGTTCTTCGCCGTCCACCTCGCGGATATGCCGCATCAACGCCGTAAATGCACGAGCACCTGCTGCGTCTGTGCTACAGCACGGCGAGGAAGTCGAAATTGCCTTCTTACGCAGCGTTCAGGGTATAGGGTTTAGGTTATAGGGTATAGGTATAGGATAGTGTGAATCAGCGACAAATCTTTCTGACTCTATAGCGCGGGACCCCGGGTCACGGGGCACTGGCGGCCAGATTGGATTCATATATTCGAGGCTGCCTGCTGCGACTGTGCTACAGCACGGCGAGGAGGAACTTGAATTGCCAATGCCAAGTTCACCCCCCAGCATCAGGAACGGTTCACCGTCCACGATCAGTTGTGTTGCAGTTCCTTGTTTGCGAAGATGAGGAATTTCGCTGCCTTCGCAACCGGTGGCAATTGCCATCAGAAAGACCACCAGCATAGCTCTGCCGCAGGTACACAGCCTCAACGGATTCAGGGTGAAAATGATATGATTTAACATCTTCGTAACCTCCTTGCTACAAAACATATCTGAAGGAAACTGAGACAGCAAGAAAAATCATAATCCAATTTTCGGTTAAGGAGCTTATTATTATGCCACAAGCAATTAACACAGAGAACGAATCTCAAATTGTAAGTGACGTTGCAAAAGCAACACGTTTGTACGGGTCTCTTCGGCGCACCATGCCGCGAAATCGAAAGGACCTGAAAAACTATGTCAAGGTCTTCCTGGGCATTGACGTTCCCGACAGGCGTGTATGTCCCGAGCACAATGCGCCCATGGACTATCTCTGGCACAGCTTCTCATCGGATTTTTCCGAATGTTTAGCCCCCCAGTTTACTGGGGGGTCTTCACGAGCAATGAGTAACCAGAGACGCGTCACGAAAAATGCCGACTGCGTCGTCTGGGCCAATCGCACGGGCGGCAAGACCGAACTCGCTGCCATCGCAACCCTTCTGGACTGTATCTTCAAGCCCAACTGCCAGGTACGAATCCTTGCAGGCTCGGGCGAACAGGCTGGCAGAATGTATCAATACCTGACTGAATTTTTGCGGCATGGCTTTGAAGAATTCCTCGCCGGGTCCGTGCTAAAAACGAAGTGCCGATTTGTCAATGGCTCAGCGGTCGAGGTACTGACGCAGTCGGCCAGAAGTGTCCGCGGCCAGCACGTTCAGAAGCTTCGCTGCGACGAGGTCGAGCTGTTCGACGACGACGTCTTTGCCGCCGCCAAATTCACCACCCACAGCACGAATAATCTGACGGCAGCAATGGAAATGATAAGCACCATGCACAGGCCTTACGGCCTGATGCAGCAGGTAGTGACATCCGCGCCAAAGTTCGGCACGCCCATTTTCAAATGGTGTATATGGGAGGTGATTGAAAAATGTACCGATAGAAACTGCTCGCAGTGTCCCTTGGCTGGTGACTGTGCCGGTAAGGCAAAAAAGGCGAACGGTTATCTAAAAATCGACGACTGCATAACGCAGATGCGCCGTGCCAGCAGAGCAGGCTGGGAAGCTGAGATGCTCTGTAAGAAGCCTTCGCTTGAAAATATTGTGTTTGATGAATTCGACCCGGCTGTACACGTCTCTCTGGTCGACCATGATCCTAATTTGCCACTGTACCGGTCGCTCGACTTCGGCTTTGTCAATCCGTTTGTTTGCTTGTGGATTCAGGTTGACGGTGATGGCCTTGTGCGTGTGATAGATGAGTATGTTCGCAGTCGGGCTACGGTTGACGTTCATGCTGCTGAGATTAAAGCCCGCACACCCTGCGGCGAAGAACAGGTCGCAGCGACATTTTGTGATCCAGCCGGCGCCGGTGTAAACGACGTCACCGGTACTAGTATCGTTCGTGAGTTACGTTCATATGGAATTGCAACACGTTTCCGCCGTAGCGGCATTTTGCAGGGCGTTGAGCTTATTCGCCGGGCGATTCGTTCCGGCGACGGAAAGAGCCACCTTATCGTTTCGCCGCGTTGTCCGCGTCTTATTGAGGCCCTTCAGTGCTATCATTACCCGGATTCTGCCCATTCCGGCTACGCCGAACTGCCCTTAAAAGACGGCCTTTACGACCACCCCATCGACGCTTTGCGCTACTTCTTCGTAAACTACAGTAGAAACTTGAAAATGATGGCAAGACCGTATTGAACATCCTAAGAAAAATAGGACGCGAACGGCTTAAGGCTCATTAGAGGTGTGAATTGCGCAACTGCTGCAAAAGAAAGGGCTTACGGAAGACTGCACGTTTGTAAGGGAGGTTTATCTCTGAAATACCGGGACTTTTTTGTGAAAATACCAAGAATTTATTGCCGATTTAACACGATATGCGTATAATATAATTGATGCTTCTTAGTGAAGCAGTTCAATCCTAGCCTCATGGCTTAGGATAAGGCCTCTGATCCCGTGAGCCGGCTAATCACGGGGTTATTTTTTGCGCCAGAAGCATTTGCCACACCTCGTTTTCTGTCTGGTATACCGCTGGTCTGCTACATATGCTGAGGAAAACTTCCAGCCGCCCTGTTTGCGAGCATTAAGCCAAACCAGATAATACTCATCCCAAACAACATACAGTCTCTTCACCAAACTCGCAGGCGAATCGCATACGTACCAGCAAGCGGTGCCCGGTATATTGCCCCGAACTACCGCGCCTATCCACCGGACTCTGCTTGCTCGCACTCTGTCGAACCTGTCTTTTGCGTATGGTCTTGTGATTCTATTATAGGTCGTAAAGAATGCATGGCGGAAGCGATCCTCGTAGAAAACCACTGGCTCACCGTCATGTGTTTGTCGCTCACCCATCATACCCGTGTGAGTTTTGCGATCCGTGTAAAGCCTAATATACTCTTGGAAGGTGAGCTTCTCAGCTTCCTCATTTGATAAGCCGCTCAAATCAAGCAACAAGGAAGAAAGGCTTGGATCCACACGTTACCTCAGATATGGTCTAAAGATATTGAACTTATCTTCACTTAGTGGTGTTGACCGGCACAGATTTGTTAAGCCTGCTTGAGACGCGATGTAATCCACCATAGCTTCTTTGGGACTATGCGGTCTGGGGCCATTACAGGCTGCAGCTACAGCGCCAGTTAGAACATCGCAAAGTTGAGCAAGTGGAGTCTCTTTGGAATTGATGATAGTCAGGTCTCTTATCCAAGCACTCCCACGAAGATAACGCTCAAGGTAGGTTTTGAGTGTTGTATAACGATCCGTTCCACGGTTGTTCTTATAGTCCAATAGTATCAAATACTCATTGCCTGGCTCTAACCACTTCTCTAGCATCTCATAGTAGAATTTATAAAATGCCAGCTCGCGGTCTCGGCCGTGGTATTCTTCAAATCTTATCCTTGCTTGTTCAACGATAATAGCTCTGTAACTGATTTCTTTTCTCTCGAAGAAAAAACGAGCTACCTTTTTATAGTCTATGAGTCGTTGCCTACTTACCTTGGTCCATTTCAGCTCAGAATTTAGACCACAGCTTCGCATTAGAGTTCGTAATTGGCGCGATAACTCTGCTTTTTTAGTACGAGGAACTTTGAGACCTCCAATTGACATGAAGCGATGACCTGGCGTTAGCTCATAGCAGCTTTCGTCGCAGTAAATAACGTAGCAGGGCACATTCAAGGTAGTTTCCGGTTTTGACATAGAGCTTCTCCCAAAAAAAGCTATGCAAATTCGGAATATGCTAAGGATGGTATGGTGTAATATTGTTTCTGTCAATATATGTGTTTTCATCTATCGAATAGTGCCCTTGGTTATGATTATAATACTAACGGTCTTTTTGACCAGGCAGCAGTTTCCTGAGCAGATAATGGTCAGCTTTTCTTTGACTTGCCTTCGGCCAGGTTATAAACTGTATGCAGGAAATTAACTTTGGATAGCATTATGAACTACTTGTTCAATACAGAACACATCTCTCAGCATATCGTCAAATACGGTGTGGACGTGCGCCCGGCTATTCTGCCAGACCAGGAAAAGACAAAACTGCAAGACTACGGCAACTGGCTCATCGAGGAATTTCCCGTAGTCTTCGAGACGCTTTTATCCGGCCCAAAACAGCTACAAATTCAGGGCACATTCATCCTTGCCGACGGCAAACGTGCTCAATTCCCAACATTCGTTCTGACTGCTCGCGGGCCAGTTTTTACTTTTCCGGAGCGATTGTTCATCGCCCAGCCAAACGATATCGAAATCCCCGACAAGAATAAAATCTTCCGCAAAGCCCTGGACGAACTTCGGACAAGATTTGCAGATAGAATGGTACCACGCATCGGTGTGGTCAATGAATTAGTTTTTGACACCGGCCAGTTTAACTCGCTCGACATAATAGCCAGCAACCTGAGAAATGAATTATGGAAGGAAAAGATAAGGAATCTTCGCATTATCCTCGAGGTACCAACCGAAGGCAAGAACGTCAATATCGAAATTAGGCCGACTTACTTGAAACCTGCCGGCAAGGCAGCCAATCTACCGGTTGAAGACATGAAGTTCGGCATAATCGTGAACGTAGATATCAACAATCAACAAGCCAAAGACGATTTGGAAAAGCCTATGGTAAACGATATTCTTGCCTTTGCCAATGATTATATCCCCGATGAATTAATCAAATTCTTGAACAACGAGTACTGAACGAGGTGACGTAACAGGTTTCAGGTTTCAGGGCCCAGGGCCCAGCAGCCGTGCCGAAGGCACGGCCAAATTTCAACCATAGATAGGTATAGGATAGTGTGAATCCCTGCCCGTATTTTGTGTCTCTACTGCGATTGGTTGGCTAAAAAACTATTTTGGAAAATTCGGCCACTGCCTTTTTTTGCCATTTGCGAATACAGCTTTGAAGCAGCGGTAGGGCATTATAGTGATAGGTAAATCGTACAAGTTTACACCTCGCATTTGAATGAAGATATATTCGCTCTCAGGCTGGCGGATATATCGTCCTTCAATTTCGTCCTATAACATTGCCAGGGAGAATAGGAAGTGGAAAATATGAAGGCGCCCATTTTATGCGCAAAAAAATAAAACAGGGCCGAGGTGCGGAGGGAGAGGAAAAGCGAGATAACCTCAGCCCTGTTTAAGTGCCATAAAATAATATTATCTCAAATAATCCTAATCCTTTATACTATATTATTAAATTAAATGTTCGTCCTTGTCAATACAATGTTGCTCGAATGAGTCTACCGCCCCAGTTTTGCCAAAAAACGCCTTTAATGGGTTTTTCGGCCTCTGGGCTACGCTTCTAAAAAGAATTTTACTAAACTGCTCACATTATGGCAAGTATAATCCGACTACAAATAATAAAAAAATAGAAAAAAATAAGGGGCTGATTTATGCTCACAGACAATATTCTCGATCTCATCGGGAACACGCCGTTATTGCAGCTAAAAGGCGAGCGGATATTTGCCAAGGCTGAATTTCTTAATCCGGGCGGCAGCATCAAGGACCGGGTGGCTCTGGCGATGCTCGAGGCCGCACAGCGCGATGGCAAGCTAAAGCCTGATTCGATTATAGTGGAGCCTACCAGTGGGAATACCGGCATCGGCCTGGCTCTGGTGGGCAGACTAATGGGCTTTCGCGTCCGCATTGTCATGCCCGAGGGCATGAGTGTGGAGAGAAAAAAGCTGATAAAGGCCCTGGGAGCCGAGCTCGTTCTGATTCCTGATGAAGAAGGTCTATCCGGTGCGGTCCGCCGGGTTGAGCAAATGGCCGCTGAGGACAAACACGTTTATGTGCCACAGCAATTTGAGAATCCAGCAAACCCACAGGTACACTATGAAGAAACCGCACGTGAACTCTGGCACCAGATGAGCGGCAATGTCGATTGCTTCGTCGCCGGCGTCGGTAGCGGCGGAACCCTTCAAGGGGTCGGAAAATTCTTAAAAGAGCATAAAAAAGACGTAAAAATAGTTGCTGTTGAGCCGGAAAACCGCTCCGCACTTCTGGGCCATGAGCCAGGGCTGCATCAGATTCAAGGCATCGGCGATGGCTTCATACCCGATGTTCTCGATGTGTCTCTGGTTGACGATGTGGTAGAGGTATCCGACGATGACGCTATACAGACAACACGTCAGCTCGGTACCGATTTCGGATTATTAGTCGGGATCAGCTCGGGCGCAAATGTCTGGGCAGCGAGAAAATTAGCCAAAACCATTACCGGCAATATCGCCACGGTTCTACCCGACAGAGCTGAACGTTATTTCAGCACAGCACTTTTGTGAGTGCTAAAAAACCATTTAATACGCCTAAGGCGTATAAACTATCTAATCATCTTGAAAAAAACTATTCGAAAGGCAGCATAATCTGCCGATAACATATCTGACCTGGAATTGTATGCAACCCAGCCGTGTGTGCTCGGGATTCGTTTTTATACGCCGGAGGCGTTATGTGAAGGGAGCTAATGATGGCCAGGAGCGGGATGCTTCTAAGTATTGTAGTTGTGCTTACCTTTCTGCCCGGATTGACTGGCTGTAATAGGAGAGCGGAGGCGGAAAAGCAAAAAGCCGTTGTTGAAGCGGAAAAAGCCAAGGCTGAGTTAGCCCTGCTGAGAACTCGATTGCGGCAGGCTCAAGCCGAAAGAGATGAGCTGAAGAACACTCTGACCGAGACCCTTGAGAAGCTCGCGGATTCAGACAAGCAGTTGGCTTCTGCCGACCAAGCTCAACGAAAGTCTTGGGACCAGGTCGCTGAGCTTGCTGAGCAGCGTGATATGGCTATTGAAACCGCAGAAAAAACCTTGGCAAAAGTTAAAAAGATGTCCCAGCAGCTCAACGAGCTTGCCCAGCACAATAGTGAATTAGAAGCTACCCTCCTGCAGGCCCAAACTGAGCTTGAAGAATGTAACCAGCAGTTTATAGACGAAAGCGAGCTTGTCCCTAAGGGACTTGCCCCGGAAGAAGAAATAAACGAGCCAGAAGAAGAAACCGAATTCCTCGAAGAGCCGATCGAAGACGAGCAACTCCAAGAAGTTGAAGAGTAGGTCGATTTAGAATCATAGCAGTCTAACCTTCTTCGAGCGGTGAGATTTCTGAAACGCGAAAGAATATCGCCTGTACAATCCCGACAAGAAATATTGCGATTTCAGAATCTGCCAATAAAAAAGGGCTGAGGTCAGGAGGGATATATACATACAAAACCTCAGCTCCCAATCCGTTTGTTTTTTTAATACGCTCTGGGCTGATGAAGGTTCGCCATGTTCTTATTTCTCTCATGCTATTGCAAATTTAGCCAACCAGTCAAAGGCACATCTCTCTATTTCGTCGGAAAATCT
>Ga0307437_1002797_pt1 | contig 10500 bp, 10 predicted proteins | sample SalMarWE160390MG_FD_202146 | JGI IMG/M metagenome (GOLD analysis project Ga0307437, IMG submission 202146) | Salt marsh sediment microbial communities from the Plum Island Ecosystem LTER, Massachusetts, United States - WE1603-90 | ecosystem: Environmental > Aquatic > Marine > Intertidal zone >...
TTTGGGGGCCTTCTCTTTGTCCCTTTATTTAACTCTTCCAACATATTCATTAAATTATAATGTCTATTCATAATAATTCTACCCCATATACAAGGATATTTATTTTTAGTATAACATACGAGGATTTTGGATTTAGGTTTTGGGATTTAGTAAAAAGACAGAATTTTTAATAATTTTCTTTGTGTTTTAGGGTCTTTGTGGCTTGCTTTTTCGATTTTTTGTTGAAAATTCGTTGAAATATTGTTAAAAAATCGAATTTGAAAAAAAACCTCTTGACAAATTAGAAAAAATCTGTATGCTGCTACTTTGGAGAGATGGAGGTAATAATATTTTCTTCCCTGGTAATTAGCTATGGGTGATTTTAGTGTTATTGGGGTAACAAGCGATATTTTAAAAGGTTTGCTTTTTCTCAGTCTTAAGGAGACCTTTGACACAAGTTTTTCTATTAGCAATATAAGTTTAGCTTTCCCGAAAGAGATAGAGGAAGATACTATTGGATCTGTTCGTTTGTCTTTATTTCTCTACCAGATAGTCGAGAATGCGTATGTAAAAAATCGTTCTTTGGAAAGTTTGAAAGTATTTGAAATTAAGTGTTCTCTTTTCTATGTTTATATTTCCCTAGTTGTAAAATATTTTTTGATTACTAATCCACTTTTAAGCATGAGGGTTACTTTGTGAGAGCTACTGATCTAAGAAAGGAAAATATTGGTGGAGAATCGAGGTGCAACACACTCAAAGAGATAACCGAATTGTTGTATAACTTAGATTGGGGAAACTGCGCAATATGGTATGTCCCATCTATAGATGATTACGCTATTTTTGTTAATTCTTTCCTCCAGCGGTGTTATAATCAAAGCAAGAGAGCATTTTATATAAAAATAGGTAGTAATTTAGAAAAGAAACTGCATTACAGAAGTTCTTTTGATATTTATAATTTCGAATATACAGAAGACTTCTCACAATCTATCAAATCACTTAAGGAGTTTATTCAAGCTAATGGGCGCTATAACTCTTATATCTTTGATGATATCTCCTGTTTAAAAGATGGTGAGAATGAGTCTACGCCCCTTCATTTCTTTCAAGCAGTCAACTTACAGCTACAAAAACTCGAGGCAGTCTCCTATTGGCCTTTGCTTAAAGGGTTTTTTGTTCAAGACACTATTATGAAGTTTGGTGGAATGGCACAATTATTGGTAAGTATAGAAAGGACAGAGGAGACGGTATGCATTCATCCCCTTAAGGTGCCTTCAATAAAGTTTTATCAGATGCTTAAGCCATACTCATTTGATTTTGAGACTCTTGGATTAGAGAAAGGTAATAAGTCTTCAGTGATTCTCAACTTGTTGATGCAGAAAGTTGCTGAGGTTGACCAACTAAAGCAGGATCTCAAGAAGTCAAAAGAGAAATATCAGGATCTTTTAGAGATTGCCACCCAGTACCCAAACATTGTTGGTAGAAGCGAGCATATCCACGAGGTTTGCAGAATGATCGGTATCGCAGCGGCGAGTAATGCTACAGTTCTGGTTCATGGTGAGAGTGGAACTGGGAAGGAGTTGGTAGCAGAAGCCATTCATTTCCATAGTTTATACTCTAAGGGACCTTTTATAAAGGTAAATTGTGCGGCAATATCCGAAACGCTCCTTGAGAGCGAGCTTTTTGGTCATAAAAAGGGATCTTTTACCGGTGCGATCTACGACCGAAAAGGAAAATTTCAGTTAGCAGATGGAGGTACTATTCTCTTAGACGAAATTGGTTGTATGTCGCCCACTGGCCAGGCTAAATTGCTTAGGGTCTTACAGGAAAAGAGGATTGAACCTGTGGGTGGAACAAAACCCATAAAGGTGGATGTGCGAGTGATAGCCACTACTAACCTGAAATTCAAAAAGGCGATGGAGGAAGGGAGATTTAGGAAAGATTTATACTATCGGATCAATGTGTTTCCCATCCAGCTGCTACCTCTAAAGGAGAGAAAAGAAGATATCTTGCCCTTGACCAAACACTTTTTGAGAAAATACTCGGAGGAGTTGAAAAAGACTATAACGGAAATTACGCCAAGCGCAGCTTATATTTTACAGGTTTATGATTGGCCCGGAAATGTAAGGGAATTGGAAAATGCCATTGAGTATGCTTTCATGCTTGAGAAGGGAGAAACTTTACATGCATCTAACCTGCCACAAAGAGTATTGAATGCCTCACGAGATAAGTCAACCTTCGAGTTGTTCAATCTTAGAAGAAAGCTGGAAATTGTCGAAAAAGATACAATCATAAAGGCTCTTGAATGCACAAATTGGATTAAGAAGAAAGCGGCAAAAATCTTGGGCATTAACCCCAAAAATTTAAGCTATTTTATGAAGAAACATCATATCCCAAAAACAGCCAATAAAAGACCATAAAATATATGATATAGTTTTTTTACTTATTATAAAGAACTTTATATATTATTTATATCAAAAATTTAATCTTTTTACCCCTAATTCTAAAATTAAAAACATAAAAATCATGACTTAAAACCGGTAAATACTCTTTAAGAAATGATTAATTCTATGTGATAATATATTTTTTCTTTTTTAAGCGGCTTATAATCAATAAGTTAATTAAAAGCATGCAAGGAATGGCACGATAATTGCATATTTAGCGTCATATGACAGAAAATACATGTATTTTAGTTGTTGATAGGGATGTGGATTTTGTAAACGAATTGATAAATTTTCTGTTAGCGTCTGGATATAGAAATATCTCATCAGCAAGCAATTATGATGACGCTTTTACTGTGCTTAAGCAAAATTACTTCGACATTATTCTAATGGAGATTTATTCGCCCGATTTAAAAGGTTTTGATTATGCTTTGGGATTCAAGTTTCTTAAACCAGAAACTAAGATTTTTCTGATGATAGAACCGGAATATCAGCCTGTGGTCAGTGAAAGAAATAAATTGGAGGGACAATTTGAGTGTTTGATGAAGCCTACAATAGCCAAAGATTTGCTGAGATATCTTAGAGGATAAATAAAAGGTTTGCCAGATATACGAAAGTTTATTAGTAACTGTTTTTTATATCTAAGGATATTCGAAGGAAAGGCCGATGAGTTATATTGAATTTTTAATTCAAGGGGTATCTTTTTATAGGCTGTTGGTCGATGCTGTAGCCCGAGAGGTTGTACCTCCAGATACCTCTATATTAAAATTGGAATTAGAGAAAACCAAAGCGGGAGATAATTCAACCATTGATGTTGTAAACCTGACGAACAAGGAGAGAATATCAAGAACAATCAGATCATCAAGAACAGAAAATTTATAATTTTAGTATTGAGGACTAATTCGGTGAGGAGAATTATGATAATGAACCGGAGAACCAAAATAAATATAGTTCATCGCCAAAACTCTTTTAGTGTAACGCAAAGCACTAAACCCGCGAGAATAAATAATAGGGGATGAATATAATGCCAAAGTCTTTGAGTCTTATAGGATAAAACTGTGCAAGAAAAAGAAAGAAAGGGTTTTTACCAAGATAATTTAGAGTATATAAAAGAAGAGCTGTCAAAGCTTGATTTTATGATTCAACTTGGTGTTCTGAGATTAAGGGAATCTCTCTCCGGAGAACTGCATAACGAATTCAAAGGATTATTCTTATCGGATAAGGAAATTGACAGTATTTTGAAGAAGAAGCCATCTTCTTCTAAGAAAAAGAACCCACGAGATAAAAACGAAATCCAGGTAGAATTTTTCTTGGAGGCTATATCACGATTGCAGAAAAACATCTTAAAGAAAAGAGAAAGAAGTATTACCGAAGGTATCTATTTAGCGTTGCCGCAGTTAACTAATCTTTTTGGACTCAGTTCTTTTGAAGAACAATGTGTGCTTATCTGCCTTGCTCCGGAAATAGACAGCAAGTATGAAAAACTCTATGCCTATCTTCAAGATGATATTTCTCGTAGAAAACCAAGTATAGAATTAATTCTTAGTCTTCTTTGTTCAACAGATGAAGAAAAAATTAGAGCCCGCTCTCTCTTTTTGCCTCAGGCTCCGCTCTTAAAAAGTCATATTTTACATATTATGGAAAATCCCCAAGACCAGAAGGCTTCACTTCTTTCGAACTTTTTGAAACTTGATAATCGTGTGGTGGATTTTCTTCTGGATATCAGGTCCCTTAGTAATGAGATTGAATCATTTTCGAAACTGGTATTTCCTCAAGCCGACCCAAACGAAATATACTTGCCTGAAAAAATTAAGGCTCAATTAATTCAGCTAACAAAGAGCCATTTAAGAGGTTCGGATGGGACGCAGGACAAACTTATATATTACTTTTACGGACCTTATGGTTCCGGTAAGCAATCTTTAGCCGAGGTAATTTGTAGCGAATTAAATGTACCTATAATTATAGTTGACCTGGAAGCACTTTTATCTAAAGAACAACCTTTTGAGAATTCAATTAGGCTGGTATTTAGAGAAGCTTTATTGCAACCCGCTGCTATTTATATAAATAACTTGCATTGCCTTCTTAATGAAGAAGAGAAATATAAATCTTATCTTAAGATACTAATCGATACAATTGAAGAGTTCTCCTGGTTAACATTTTTATCTGGTGATAAACTGTGGGAACCGGCTGGTTTGTTTAAAGAAAATAATTTTATCAAGATCGATTTCCCTATACCGGATCATGAAACTCGGAGTAAATACTGGAAGTCAATGGCAAATGGAAAAATCGGATTTTCGAAAGATGTAAAATTTGATGAGTTAGCCGCAAAGTTCCGCTTTACTGCCGGTCAAATAAAGGATGCATTAACTGCCGCTAGAAACTTTGTTCAATTAAAGAATTCAAGCAAATCGGAAATAACCATGGAAGACCTCTATAAAGGGTGTCGTGCGCAGTGTAATCAGAAACTTGGGACTCTTGCACAAAAGATTAATTCTAAATACACCTGGGAAGATATCGTCTTGCCGGATGATGTTATGGAACAGCTTTACGCGGTATGTTATCAGGTGAAATTTAGATATACTGTGTATGAAAAATGGGGTTTTGACCGAAAGTTTTCTTTAGGCAAGGGTTTGAATATGCTTTTTTCCGGACCGTCAGGCACGGGCAAAACAATGGCTGCAGATATTATTGCCAATGACCTTAATCTCGATCTCTATAAAATCGACCTTTCCTGTGTTGTCAGCAAATATATTGGTGAAACCGAGAAAAATTTAAGCAAAATATTTAAAGAAGCTGAAACCAGTAACGCTATCCTTTTTTTCGATGAGGCAGATGCTCTGTTTGGGAAGAGGTCGGAAGTAAGGGATTCTCATGACCGTTATGCCAACATTGAAATAAATTACCTGCTACAAAAAATGGAGGAACATGAAGGAATTGTTATTTTAGCTTCTAACTTGCATAAAAATATTGACGAGGCTTTTACTCGTAGGATGCATTTCTCTGTAGATTTTCCTTTCCCTAATGATAAATACCGTCTCAGGATATGGCGAAATATTTTTCCTGAAGAAACACCTAAAGATAAAGATATTGATTTTGAATTCTTGGCTAAGAATTTTAAGATTTCAGGTGGAAATATAAAAAACATTGCCTTGAATGCAGCTTTTTTGGCAGCAAAAAAATCAAAGAATGTAAATATGGAAAATATAATTCAGGGAATAAAAAGAGAATTCCAAAAGATGGGAAAGCTCTGTCACCAGTCCGAGTTCGGAAAGTACTATAATTTGGTAACACTTAAAGAGAGTGGAAATGAGACATGGAAATAATCGATGATTTAAATACGGTTATCGAGAATTTAATGAAGAAAGAATTCGGAGTTCCTTTGCCTTTTGATATAAGCTTCGCGGTTCCAAGCAGAAATTTCACCCCTGTTTCAAATACTAAGCCTACTGTTGATTTTTATCTTTATGATATTAGGGAAAATACAAAATTACGTTCGAACGAACCCTTAATCGAAAGGCGAAATGACGGCACTGTAAGCAAAAAACCACCTCCGGCAAGAATCCAGCTTTTCTATTGTGTTACTGCTTGGAGCCCTGCATCGGCGGATGCCGCAGGGACTAAGACACGAGAGGAACACAAGCAGTTAAGTAAGGCTCTACTGGCGCTCATAAAGTATCCTGTTATTCCTTCAGATGTGCTCTCAGGGGATCTAATTGGGCAGGTTCCCCCTCTTCCAACGACGGTTGTCTTACCCGATGGGATGGAAAATGCCGGCCAATTCTGGAACGCACTCGATGGATTACTAAAACCTTTTTTGGACTACCGAGTTACTATTTCTTTGGACTTCCATAAGGAGGTAGAAAGCAGGATGGTTGCGTCCAAAACCAGTGGATACGGTAATATTATTGCCATTTATAAGTTAACTGTTCGTCCTGGATTTCGTTTTGATCATACCAGAGGAACTCAGATAAAAAAAGTTAATATTGAAAAAACGCCGGTTGTTACTCTTGATTCAACCGCTCAAGCAGGTGACACACAAATTACTGTGAGTGATATTAACGGGTTGAATGAAGATGATTTTCTTATAATAGTGGACGGTAAGAAAACAGAATTTTGTCAATTAGGAAGCGTTTCTGGTGTTCAAATTCCGGTCTCTGAATCTTTACTCTTTGATCATGAGGAAGGAACAGAGCTGAAAAAGCTGAGCCTCTCTACTGAAGAGGAAGATATAAAACTCGCAGCAGTTGCTTCCACTCAATCTGCGGAACTCCGAATTTTGGGGCGTGATGCACCTAAGGTAAAACTCGGAGAAGTTCTATTGTTAAATGATTCCGGGGAAGTTGAATGTTTTCAGGTAACCCAGATTTCCGGCCCTGAACTTGGATTAGGAGATTCTGAAGCAATGGTACAATTTGGAGGTATGGTGACCAATAAAGCTACCACTCCCGCTCCGATTGTGGGTGCAAAAGTCACTCTCCTAAATGCTCAAGGAATTTTTGTTGCTGAGGCAATCAGTAATTCTGAAGGTAAATATATCTTCAAAAAAATCGGGATAGGTAAAGGGAAATATAATTTTAAAGTCGAAGCCCAGGGATACGAAGATGAGGAGAAAACAATAGATGAAATTACTTCTGCAAAAATTGAGGATTTTATTTTCGCGATGGAGTCAGGATAGATGATTTATATCAACACTCAAAATATTAAAAGAGTCAATCATTGTTGACTAAACTAAAATAAAAGGAGGCAAAAAATGCCAGAATATTTATCACCAGGAGTTTATGTCGAGGAGATTGAGATAGGCGCAAAGCCTATCGAAGGGGTCAGTACCAGTACAGTGGGTTTTTTAGGAGAGGCAGAACGAGGGCATACAACACCACGGTTAGTGACGAGTTGGTCTGAATACCAACGAGTTTACGGTAGTTATTTTGGTTCCACAAAATATCTTCCGTACGCAGTAGAGGGATTTTTCAGAAATGGGGGAAAACGATGTTACATTAGCCGAGTGGTTAAATCAGGCGACACCTCTGCAGTTAGCGCCACATTGAAGTTGAAAGCGAACGCCCAAAATGCACTGACTCTTGAAGCTATTGGCGAGGGTGATTGGGGTAATCGAGTTGGAATCAAAATTCAACCGGGATCCATGAATGGTTTTAAACTAGGTCTCTTCTACTGGAAGCAAGCCCTTGCTTCACTATATGACCCCGATACTGATAATAAGACTAAACCACGTCCTGTGATAGCCGAGGTTTTTGATAACCTCTCAATGGATGAATCTTCACCGGATTATTACGAAAAAAGAGTCAACGGAATATCGAATCTCATCAAAATAAGCCTACAGGCAGGAGATTCAGGAGATTCTCCGGAATTAGGGCACAAGGGGACTGCTCAAGCTGGAACCTCATCCGGAATTACTCTTACTAGTGAGGCATCAGCTGCAGATGATACCTACAATGGAATGGAAATTAAGATTGTTGATGGAACGGGAAAAGGCCAGATTCGTAAAATTAACGACTACGCTGGAGATACTAAAGAGGCGGCTGTGGATTCGGATTGGGAGACAAATCCCGATGACACATCTGAATATCATATCTATTCTCCTATCATGTTCCTCGAAGGTGGAGCTGATTCTTTAGCTCACAAGGGTTCGGCTCAAAGTGGGGCTGCAGATTCAATTACACTTGCCAGTGATGCGTCGTCGGAAAACGATGCTTACAATGGAATGCAGGTCAAAATCACCGGAGGAACAGGGGAAGGCCAGGTCCGTGAGATCACTGATTATACGGGAAGTTCTAATAGAGCGACGGTGGATTCAGACTGGGATACAAATCCCGACAATACATCCGAATATCTTGTGTTTGATAAGGAGCTTGTCCTTTCTGATTACGAAAGAATAGATACAGACTTTCCAGGAGGGCGTAAAGGGCTAACCGGGTTTAAAGAGATAGATGAAATTTCAGTTATTTATTCTCCAAATGCCCAGGCAGTGAGTGGGTTAACCGGCAGTTTAATCTCGCATTGTGAATTACTGAAAGACCGCTTTGTAATAATAGACGCAGAAATGAGCTCTGCGAACATCTCAAACTTAGATCCGAGGAGTGAAAACGAAACAAAATATGGGGCTTTCTATTATCCCTGGATAAAAATCATCGACCCTGAGACTGGATTAAAAATTTTAACCCCTCCTGGAGGACATATAGCGGGAATTTATGCTCGAAGTGATACAGAGAGAGGAGTACATAAGGCGCCAGCAAACGAAAAAGTTCGTGGTACCATTGACCTCGAATTCAAGATTAATAAAGCTGAACAGGATATTTTAAATCCGAAAGGTGTTAACGTTATTCGCTCTTTTCCTGGAAGAGGAAGACTGGTATGGGGAGCGCGCACCTTATCCAGCGATTCACTCTGGAAATATATCAATGTTCGCCGTTTGTTCCTCTTTCTTGAAGAATCCATCGAGGAAGGCACACAATGGGTGGTGTTTGAGCCGAATGATGAGAAACTATGGTCAAGAGTCAAGCAAACCATAACTCAGTTCCTAACAAGGGTCTGGAAAGATGGCGCGCTTATGGGTACTACACCTGAAGAAGCTTTCTTTGTTAAGTGCGATAGAACGACGATGACACAGGATGACATTGATAATGGCAGACTCATCGTCCTGATTGGAGTTGCCCCGGTAAAACCTGCTGAATTTGTTATCTTCCGTATTGCGCAATGGCAGGGAGGTTCGGAAGTCAGTGAATAATAGTTGGACATCAAAAGGAAAATAAAATCATAAGTAATAAATAAAAGAGAGGTGAAAAATGCCAGGAGAAAGAAAAGATCCATTAAGAAATTTTAGATTTTTAGTAGAGATTGAGGGGATTGTTCAAGGAAGTTTTAGTGAAGCCACCATACCTGATAGCACACAAGATCCTATTGAGTATCGTGCAGGTGATGAAGCTCCAACGGCAAGAAAGATTCCGGGACTGATAAAGTATGGTAATGTAACTCTGAAATGGGGTATTACCGATTCTTTAGACCTTTACAATTGGAGGAAACTTGTAGAGGATGGAAAGACGAAAGATGCAAGAAAAAATATGGCGATAATTTTGATGGACGAAGAAGGAAATCCGGCGGCAAGGTGGGAATTTACTGACGCCTGGCCAAACAAATATGATGCACCTGATTTAAATGCTAAAGGAACTGATATTGCTATTGAGACACTTGAAATCGTACATGAGGGATTTAAAAGGGTAAGTTAATTATATTAAGATAACAAGAGAAAGTCTAAAAAGGGAGGTATAATGGTTCTGCAAACAGAGTACGAATTTTCTCTACCAAAGGGATTTGTGGACGAGGAGGGCAACCTTCATAAAAAAGGAATTATGCGACTCGCTACAGCAGCAGATGAAATTCTTCCTATGAAAGACCCAAGAGTTCAACGAAATCCGGCATATTTAACCACAATTGTACTTTCTCGTGTGGTTACAAAACTCGGTGATCTTCAAGATATAAATCCGGGGATTGTTGAAAAACTCTTTGTAGGAGATTTAACTTATCTTCAGGAATTTTATCAAAGGATTAATGGGAACGGAAATATGATGATTAAGGCAACCTGTCCGAAATGCGGAGAAAAATTCGAACAGGAGTTTACTGCCTCGGGGGGATAAGCGGCTACCCCCTCGACCATATTTATGAGGAGGTAGCCTTTATAGCATATTACTTTCATTGGGGGTTGGACGAGGTAATGAACTTACCGCATAGAGAGCGGAAAGCGTGGTGTGAACAGATAAGTGAAATTAATAAAAATTTGAGTGAGGAGAGAGAACGATAAGATGGCTACTGGAGAAAGGAAAGATCCATATTTAAATTTCAGATTTCTCGTAGAGATAGATAAGCTAGTAGTGGGAGGCTTTTCCGACGTGTCCGGGCTTCAAGCGGAAATAGAAACTGAAGACTATCAGGAGGGTGGGGTTAATAATTATGTACATAAACTTCCAAAGATAACCAAATACACGAATATAACGCTAAAGCGAGGTATTACCGACTCGGATGTCCTTTGGAAATGGCATCAAGATGTAACCAAGGGGGAAATAGTTCCTAAAAT
>Ga0307437_1002801_pt1 | contig 10497 bp, 10 predicted proteins | sample SalMarWE160390MG_FD_202146 | JGI IMG/M metagenome (GOLD analysis project Ga0307437, IMG submission 202146) | Salt marsh sediment microbial communities from the Plum Island Ecosystem LTER, Massachusetts, United States - WE1603-90 | ecosystem: Environmental > Aquatic > Marine > Intertidal zone >...
AAGGAAGGGGCTACGATTGTGGTAAATGTGACCTCCCTGAAAGAGGATGTAGATTTGGCCACCCTCGCCCGTCACCTCCTCATCGCCTTTGAGCGCAAGCAGATCATCTCGCAAAGTACCGTAACGATCGATGAGAGAGAGGCCTTGAAGACCGTGTTGAAGGGGTGGGTGGAGAAGACCGAAGTAAAGGCTGAGACCTATGTGGTGAGGGGAGAAGGGGTGTTCTACGATATCATCTTTTGGGCACCTCGTGATGCCTTTCCCCGCAAGGTGGAGGCGTTCCGCCAACTGCTCGTCGGCATTAACTTTTTGCAACCGTAAAGGGCGTAAAGGGCTCCGGTGAAAGACCCGATCTCTCTTATCCAACAGCGCATACAATCTGCCCTCAGGTATGTGGGGGGGGCTTCTAGACTCCTCTTTGAGGCGATCTCTTGCGGGATCAGACCACCCTATCAACTCGGCCTTATCCTGCAGGAGATAGAAGCAATCGGCATTCAATCCTTGACAGTAGTCAATGTCATCGCCCTCTTTACCGGCATGGTCCTGGCTTTGCAGACCGCCTATGCCTTGAGCCGTTTCGGGGCCAAGGGGTTTATCGGGGTGGTGGTAGCCATATCCTTGGTCCGGGAGATAGGGCCGGTCTTCACCGGCATCATGGTGGCAGGGAGGGTCGGCTCGGGGATCGCCGCGGAGATCGGCTCCATGAAGGTGACCGAGCAGATCGATGCCATTCGGGTCATGGGGGCAAATCCCGTAAAGCGGTTGGTAGTCCCCAAGCTGATCGCGTCGATCGTGGTCCTTCCTCTTCTCACCATCGTCGCCGATTGCTTGGGCATCGTGGGGGGGTTGTTTATCAGCATTACGGAACTCCAGGTAAACTCCTATTACTATTTCACCACTATCTTGGATGCTATATCCCTGCACGATGTGGCCAGTGGGGTCGGAAAGACCGTGTTTTTCGGCCTCATCATCGCGGTCATCGGGTGCTATCAGGGGATGACCACCGCGGGGGGGACTGTCGGTGTCGGACGTTCCACCACGGCAACCGTGGTGGTGGCTTCCATTTTGATATTGGTGTCCGACTTCTTTTTGACCAAGATATTCCTGATGCTGTAAGGAGATGAAGAGACCGATCATCGAAATCAAAGACCTCCATAAGTCCTACGAGGATCTCCCGGTCCTCCAGGGGGTGGATCTCGATATAAAGTGGGGAGAGACCATCACCATTGTAGGGGGGAGCGGGACGGGTAAGAGCGTCCTGCTTAAGCTTATATCAGGCCTGGAAAAGCCCGATCAGGGTGTAATACGAATTGACGCACGGGATATCGTCCCGCTCAAGGAAGATGAGTTGGTCCCCATCAGGAGAAAGATAGGGATGCTCTTTCAAGGGGGTGCCCTCTTCGATTCCCTCAGCGCCGGGGAGAATGTGGCCTATCCCATCAGGGAGCACTTTCGTCTCGCCGAAAAGGAGATCCAGCGGATCGTGCGGGAAAAGTTGGGGCTGGTGGGGCTCGATGGGGTAGAGGAGAAGATGCCGGCAGAGCTGAGCGGGGGTATGAAGAAGCGGGTGGGCTTGGCCAGGGCCATCGCCATAGACCCCGAGATCATCCTGTACGACGAGCCCACTACCGGCCTTGATCCGGCCAATACCGAGCGGATCAATCAACTCATCGTTGAACTCCAGAGGATCTTGAAGGTCACCTCCATTGTGGTCACCCATGATCTCGACAGCGCGTATACCGTAACGGACCGCTTGGCCCTTTTGCATAAGGGACTGATAGCCATGGTGGGTACCAAGAAGGAATTTAAGGCCTCTGCAGTTCAAGAGGTCAAAGACTTTATCGCCAAGAAGATCGTCGAATAACAGGGTAAGGAGGAGAAGATGAAACCAAGCAAATTTACCGAGTTAAAGGTAGGGGTCTTTGTCGTGGTTATTCTGGTTCTCTTCGGCGCGGGCATCTTCACCATCGGGAGCCACCAGAAGTATTTTCAAAGACAGTACACCCTCTGGGCCTCCTTTTCCAACATTAGTGGGTTGATCGTCGGCGCCCCGGTGAGATTGGCCGGTCTGACGGTGGGGAGGGTGAATGAGATCCGTTTCCCCGAGGATACGGCGGCCAAGACTATTACGGTAGAGTTGAAGATCAAAAAAGGCGTTCAGAAGCGAATCCGAGAGGACTCCATCGCGAGCATCCAGACCATGGGGCTTTTAGGGGATAAGTATGTGGAGATCTCTTTAGGGTCACCGCAGCATGGAGTCCTGCAGGATGAGGCCCGCATTACCAGTGTTGACCCCATCGATCTCATGGAATACGCGACCAAGCTCGAAGAGACCATCAATGCCGTGAACACCATCTTGATAGATGTAAAGGCGATCAGCGGGCAGATCAGGGGCGGCAAGGGGTTACTCCACGCCATCTTATACGACCCCGCGGGCGGGGAGTTGGTGAATAATCTCGCGGTGGCATCCGGCTCAGCGGACGAACTGATGCAAGACCTCACTTCCACCGTCAAGTCAATCAATGCCATCGTTAAAAAGGTGGAACGGGGGGAAGGAAGTCTGGGGGGCATTATCAACGATCCCACGGTCTATGAAGACCTCAAGGTGATCCTCGGAGGCGCCAAGCGGAGCAAGACCATCAAGGCTCTTATTCGCTATACCATCAAGAAGAAGAAGAAAGAGGAGGAGGTTGAAGAGTCAGAAGAGTGATTTTCGCTCAGGCGTTGTCCCCATCGTGGGGCGGCCCAATGTGGGCAAATCCACCCTCCTCAATCGCCTCGTGGGGGAAAAGATCGCCATCATCTCACCCAAACCCCAGACCACCTGGAACAGGATCCTGGGGGTCAAGACCCTTCCCTCCGCCCAGATCCTTTTCGTCGATACCCCGGGCATCCATGATGCCTCATCCAGACTCAACCGGTCTATGCTCAATGCGGCCAAAGGCGCTTTACACGATGCAGATGTGATCCTGCACCTCGTGGAGGCGCCTGATCCCTTCCCCGGGGAAGAGGAACGGGTATGGGAGCTCCTGCGCGGTATCCAGACCCCGGTCATCTTGGTGATTAACAAAATCGACGTACGAGGAATGGATGCCGTGCCCGAGGCCTCTCTCCCCTTTCCGTATGTCAAGGTTATACCGATATCGGCCCTTGTGGGCACGGGGGTAGAGCTTTTAGAGAACGAGATAGTAGCGCTCCTTCCCCCCGGTCCCTCCTACTATCCGGCAGATGTCATGACCGACCAGACGGAGCGTTTTATGGCGCGGGAGATTATTCGAGAGAAGATCTTTGATCTGACCCGTCAGGAAATCCCCTATTCGTGTGCCGTGGTGGTGGAGGAGTTCAAAGAGCGGGATGACGGGATGATCTTCATCAGGGCCTCGATCAACGTGGAGAGGGGGTCTCAGAAGGGGATCCTCATCGGCAAAGGCGGCAAGCAATTAAAGGAAATCGGCAGGCAGGCCAGGATAGATCTCGAGGAGCTCCTGGGCGCCCGGGTGTATCTGGATCTGTGGGTGCGGGTTCAGAAGGACTGGACGAAGAAGGATTATGCCTTGCGGGAGTTCGGACTCCAGTAAGTACGAATTGACAAAGATCATAGGGCGCTCTATAGTATGGTGTGATGCAGATGGAGAGCTGTGGTGCATATCTCAAGGGTGCGCGAGAGGAGAAAAAGATCTCTCTGGCAGAGATCACTCGTGCCACGAAGATCCGTCGCGCCATCTTGGAGGCCATTGAGAGGGATCATGCGGAGACCCTCCTTCCGGAGGTTGTGGTAAAAGGCTTTGTCGAGACCTACGCCCGGCATGTTGGCGTGGACCCCGAAGAAGCCCTGTCAAGATATTCGCAGAGGCAGGGAGGAAGCGAAACCGCGGAGACAGAGGGCACTCGCCTTGAGGAGAAGCAAGAGGTGCTCAAGCGATATATCGTTTCAGGGGCCACCCTCTTCATAATCCTTTTCGGTATCCTTTTCCTTTTCTTGGTAGGGGGCCCCAAGGAGGAGGGAAAAGAGAGAGCAATTACAGAAGCTCGGACCGAGCAGGAGGTTATACCTCCCTCAGAGCAGCTACAGCCCCCTTCCAGCACCCCTTCGGTGAAGGAGACACCGCCCCTCTGGTCGCCTCAGGCTGCTGTCAAGGAGCACGTGGTTACCGAGGAATCCTCGCCCGTGCGTGAGCACGCCCTCGTCATCACGGCCTCGGAAAGGACATGGGTACAGATACAAGAAGGCACAGCCCTCCCCTTTGATGTCGTCCTGTATCCAGGGGAGAGCTATTCGCGCACAAGCCCTCACCAGTTGGCGATCTTGATAGGAAACGCGGGTGGTGTCCAGGTGACCTTTGATGGGGTGGGATTGGGAATGTTGGGAGGAGTTGGGGAGGTGGTCCGGCTCACCCTGCCTTCTCCTGATGAAGGGTGAGCCTTCCGTTGTTCTTATTGGCGGATACGGAGGGAGAGGATCTCTCCTGCGCCATTGATCTCAATTTCTTTGCTCCCGCACCAGGCGCAGCTGACCATTGAGAAGGACGGATCTGCCTCCATCAGTTCGGCTTCTTCTAGGCCATGCAAGCTTTCATCCTCGGGTTCCCCTACGATCTCTATCAGTTCCTCCTTTTCATTGACTTCCACTTCGAGGACCTTCTGAATGGAACACCACATGTTGAAATACGAGGTGTTGCCGCACCTGAGACACTTTGCCATCTCTGTTCTCCTTGCCGCTGTTTGGTAAGGTCATCTCCTATCACAGAACGAGACCAGGTGCAAGCTTATCGTCACCTTCCTGCCTTTACAGGCGAGTCCTGTCTAGGTTATAACAGGTGAAGGGATATGATCGCGGAAGGTGGCTCTGACCCCGAAGGTGGCTCTTTAGCCAAAAGGGTCACTGGCCAAAGGGCCACTGGCCAAAGGGCCACCTTCGGCTTCGGCTTTGACCAAAGGGTCACTGGCCAAGGGGCCACCTTCGGCTCAGGCGGTTTAGACAATGGATGCCATCATCACTCATAGCAACGCGGATTTTGACGCCTTGGCCTCCATGGTGGCGGCCCACAAGCTCTACCCGGAGGCCAAACTGGTGTTCCCTGGATCTCAGGAAAAGAGTCTGCGGGACTTCTTTGTCCGCTCTACCTTCTATGTCTTGGAAGCGGATCGAGTGAAGGATATCGACTTGGCAAAGATCACCCGGCTTATCATGGTAGACACCAGACAGCGGTCGCGCATCGGCCGATTTACCGAGATCGTGGATAGACCGGGTTTGGAGATCCATATCTACGACCACCATCCCCCTTCGGCGGATGATGTGCACGGGACTCTTGAGGTCATCGAGGAACGGGGAGCTAACATTACCATCCTCCTCAGCATGTTGAGGGAGCGAGGTATCCCCATTACCCCTGATGAAGCGACCATCATGATGGTGGGGATCTACGAGGACACGGGCTCCCTTACCTTCAGCTCCACTACCGCGGAGGACTTTTACGCCGCCGCATACCTCCTCGCGCAGGGGGCGAGCCTCAATATGATCTCCGATATGATCACCAGGGAGTTGAATGCCGAGCAGGTCTTCTTGCTCAATGACCTCATCAGCTCGGCAGAGCGGTATAACATCCGGGGGGTGGAGGTGGTGGTGACCACGGGATCGTCCGATAGATATATCGGAGACACGGCGGCCTTGGTCCATAAGCTGAAGGATATGGAGAACCTCAATTGTGTCTTTGCCTTGATCAGGATGGAGGATCGGATCTATCTCATCGCCAGGAGCAGGGTGGCGGAGGTGAATGTGGCCGAGGTGGCCTTGGAGTTCGGTGGAGGCGGACACCCCACCGCTGCCTCAGCCACTATTAAAGATTTGACCATGGTTGAGGCCAAGGAGAGACTGCTGGGGGTCTTGCATGAGATAGTGAAACCACGGATGCGGGCCAGGGATATCATGATCCACCCCCTGAAGACTATCGAAAAAGATGATACCATCACCGAGGCCCACGGTATACTGAGCAAATATTATAACATCCATGTACTGCCGGTTTTGGGGGGGGAGCAGGTGGTGGGTTTGATCTCCAGGCCGATTGTGGAGCGGGCAATGCTCCATGGCCTCGGAGATCTCAGCGTAGGGGAATATATGACGGCAGATTTTGTGGTCGTTGATGCCGATACCGCCCTGCGAGAGGTGCAGGGTTACATCGTGGGGGAAAACCAGCGTTTTTTGCCGGTGGTGGAGAAAAGGAGATTAATCGGCGGAATCACCCGAACGGACCTCTTGCGGGCACTGCATGGTGCCCTCACCCCTTCACCTCTCTCCTCCCTCTCGACGAGAAAGAAGGCCGTGGCCAAGCTCCTGGCTGAGCGGTTACCCCCTCAACTCGTCTCCCTCCTGCGTGAGTTAGGTCAGGTGGGCGAGGAGCTGGGGCAACACATATATGCAGTGGGCGGGTTTGTGAGAGATCTGATCGTGAGGCGGGAGAACTATGATATCGATGTGGTGGTGGAGGGAGATGGTATCCACTTCGCCCAGGTATTCGGTGCTCAGATGGGGTGCCGGGTAAAGGTGCACAAGAGGATGAAAACGGCGAGCCTCTACTTGGCCGATGGGTACAAAATCGATGTGGCCACCGCTCGGATGGAATATTATGAACGCCCCGCTGCACCGCCGACCGTAGAGCTCAGTTCCATTAAGATGGACCTCTTCCGCAGGGACTTTACGATCAACACCTTGGCCATCGAGCTGAGGCCGGGCGCCTTTGGTCAACTGCTCGACTTCTTTGGAGGGCAGCGTGATTTGAAAGAGGGGGTGATCAATGTCCTGCACAACCTTAGTTTTGTGGATGATCCTTCGCGCATCTTCAGGGCTATCCGTTTTGAGCAGCGGTTCGACTTTCATATCGGGAAACAGACCCAGAACCTGATGAAGAACGCCATCTCCATGGGTTTTCTGGAGCGATTGAGCGGGGCGAGGTTTTTTTCGGAGCTGGAGCTGATCTTGCGTGAGGCGAATCCCCTTCCCATGGTGGAACGGATGGCGGAGTTCGATCTCCTCCAATTCCTCCATCCCCGCTTGCGGTATGATGCCCACACCAAGGCCCTGCTGACCAGGGTAGATGAGGTGATCACCTGGTTCGACCTCCTCTTTTTAGAGGGGAGTTACGCGAAATGGATGGTTTATCTCCTCGGTTTGACCGACCAGTTACCGCTGAAGGGCGTGGAGGAGTTGACCAAGAGGCTTTCCCTCCCCCCACGGTACCGAAAGAGATTCATAGAGGGGAGGGGAGAGGGGCACAAGGTTTTGCAACGGGCGCGCCGGAAACGGATGGGCCCCACAGAGATCTATGCCCTCTTCAACCCCCTTTCCGTTGAGGCCCTCCTGTATATAATGGCCAAGACGGAGGAAAAAGGGGTAAAAAAGGCGATCTCCCTCTTTTTTACCAAACTCACTGCAATGAAGGTGAGTCTGCGGGGGAAGGACCTGCAGGAGTTAGGCATTCAACCAGGCCCCCTCTACCGTGAGATCCTCGATTCCCTCCTCTTGGCCCGTCTCGAAGGAACGGTCAAGACCAAAGAGGAGGAGATGCGGTATGTCAAGGCCCATTACCTGACTCGGTGAGTTTGACTTTATCGCACCGCTTTGATAATTTAGGAAGAATATTTTTATGAAGTGATTGATGTGTGATCCGTATGCCCGTGGTCATCACCATGGTAGTTGAGTCGCTCGTTTTTCCTGTTGACGCGTGAGCAGTACCATTCGTGTTGAAAACCTCGATTGCGGAGGAACCGGAGTATGAAAAAGAAGCGGGTATTGAGTGGTATGCGTCCCACGGGAAAGACTCACCTGGGGCATCTTCACGGTATCCTGGAGAACTGGCGTGAACTGCAAGACACGTATGAGTGCTTTTATTTCGCCGCTGATTGGCATGCCTTGACCTCTGAGTACAAAAACTCTGCCGTCATCAAGGAGAGTTTGACGGAGATGATCATCGACTGGTTGAGCGTAGGGCTCGACCCCCAACGCAGTACCCTCTTCGTCCAGTCGTGGGTGAAGGAACATGCGGAGCTCCATCTCCTCCTCTCCATGATTACCCCCCTCGGTTGGCTGGAGCGTAACCCCACCTACAAGGAGCAGCAAGAAGAGTTGGCGGATAAGGATGTAGGGACGTATGGTTTCCTCGGATATCCGGTACTCCAGGCCGCTGACATCCTCATGTATAAGGGGAACTATGTCCCCGTGGGGAAGGACCAACTCCCCCATTTGGAAATCACCAGGGAGATAGCCCGTCGCTTTAATTACCTCTATCGAGAGGTGTTCCCCCCTCCCGAGGCGTTATTGACGGAGGTTCCCAATCTCGGGGGGATTGATGGGAGAAAGATGAGCAAGAGCTACAACAACGCCATCTTCATCTCCGATCCCGCGGATGTCATCGCTGCCAAGATCGAGCAGATGGTCACCGACCCTCAGAGGGGATACCGGAAGGACCCGGGAGACCCGGATGTATGCAGTCTCTTCCCCTATCATCGTATCTATACCGAATCCGAGGTCGTTGATGAGATCGACAGGGAGTGTCGGCGGGCTGCAATAGGGTGCAAGGACTGCAAGAAGAAATTACTTGAGAGGGTTGTGGAATATTTGGCTCCTATCCAGGAGAAGCGAGAGTACTACCTCACTCATCTGGAGGAGGTAGAGGAGATCATTCAGGAGGGGACCGGTAGGGCGCAAGAGGTGGCCCGGCACGTCATGGCTGAGGTGAGGGAGGCTATGTGGCTGTAGCCATGGAAGGATATACGGTCAAGGTCGATATCTTTGAGGGGCCTTTGGACCTCTTACTGCATCTCATCAAGCAAAATCAACTTGATATATACGATATACCCATTGCCTTGATCACCGAGCAATATCTGGAATACATCAGGATTATGAAGGCCCTCGACCTCACCATCGCCGGGGAATTCTTGGTGATGGCGGCGACCCTGATGTATATCAAGTCCAGGATGCTTCTTCCCGCACCCCTCGAAGAGGAAGAGGAGGAGGGGGACGACCCCCGGGCGGAGCTTGTCGAGCGTCTGGTGGAGTATAAGCGGTTTAAAGAGGCGGCCCTCCACCTTTCGCAACAGGCGCTACTGGGGCGGGATGTCTTTATCAGGCCGGTTCAGGAGATCGAGGCTGAAGAGGGGGAGATCGAGGCAGATCTCTTTCACCTCATCGATGCGTTGCGTGAACTCCTCAAGCGTCAAGAGGTGGATGACTTCCATGAGATTACCCTGGAGCGGATAACCCTGAGGGAGAAGATCAGGGAACTGTATGAAAGGCTTCACGAGGTGGTGGAGGCGGTGCCCTTTTCTGCACTGTTTGCCTCCCTAACCTCGCGGGTGGAGCTGATCGTTACCTTTCTCGCCCTGTTGGAGCTGATCAGATCGGGGATGTTACGGGTCTATCAGAGGGAGGCCTTTGGGCCCCTCTGGGTAACCCGCACCGTAACTGCGTGAGGGATTAACAATGAAGAAAATTTTCATGATTATTCTGCTGGTCTTCCTTATGCTTTGTGTCTGTGGCGTCGGGTGGGGGGGGGAGCCCGTTGTGGTCATGGGCACGAGTGCACAGGGGGAAGATGTCGAGCGCCCGAGCTTGGAGATGGCCATTCAGGATGGATTGACGAGGGCGGTAGAAGAGGCTGTGCGGGGTATGGTAGGGTCCCAGGGCCTGCAGAAGAGACAGGGGATCTTATCCCAAGAGTTTTACCAGAAGGCGGAGTCCTTTATACTGAGTTATAAGATCTTGGAACAGACCGTCCTTCCCACCGGATATCAGGCCTTGCTCGAGGTCGTCGTCGATACGAAGGCAATCGAGTCGCGATTGACATCGCTGGGGCTTGCAAAGGGGAGGGGAGGGTACCCTGCCTTACGCACGGCCTCTTTAGTGGTCTCGGGGATCAGGGGGTATCCGATCTACCTCCAGATAGAGCAGCTGCTCAGAGAAGATCCACAAGTTCAGGCATTCTCCCTCTCCGAGATCGAACCGACCAAGTTTACCTGGAAGATAGTCATGAGGGGTGAAACAGGGAGGTTGGCCAACAAACTGCTCTATCATGACTTCGGCGGCCTCAAGGCCAGGGTCGTCGCCTTGAACCCTGGGCACTTGGAGGTCGCCTTATCACGCTGAGGTCCTTCCGCAAGAGGGGAGGTGGATGATGAAGAAAAAACCGGTCCTCATAGGGATCATCGTCATTGCGGTCATCATGGTGTTCTTTATAGGATCCATCATGTTGTTGACCTTTATGTTTCGGCGGGAGACCCCCTCTTTCGCCCTGGGTGCAAAGGTAGGGGTTGTAGAGATCACCGGGGTCATCTCCAACTCTCGGGAGGTCATCCGAGGGATCAAGTACTTTGTCGAAGACGGCGGGGTGAAGGCCATCGTCTTGCGCGTCGATTCCCCTGGCGGGGGGGTGGGGGCGTCCCAGGAGATCTACCGGGAGGTGGTCAAGGCCAGGGATGTGAAGACGGTCGTCGCTTCGTTCGGGGGGG
>Ga0307437_1002802_pt1 | contig 10494 bp, 10 predicted proteins | sample SalMarWE160390MG_FD_202146 | JGI IMG/M metagenome (GOLD analysis project Ga0307437, IMG submission 202146) | Salt marsh sediment microbial communities from the Plum Island Ecosystem LTER, Massachusetts, United States - WE1603-90 | ecosystem: Environmental > Aquatic > Marine > Intertidal zone >...
GGAAAAAGCTATGCCCTGGACTTGGAATATACACCCTCGAGAATTCTGGCCGAAGCGGGACTTGAAGAAGTTCCCGCTGTGGTTCGTCAACCTGGGCCACAGCTACCCGGCCTGGACGCCGCTCTTCAACTGGATGTGGTGTTACCCCCTGGCCCACGGTCTCTGCTATGGCATCAACGAGGCTTCAATACCTACCATCAGGGGCAGCGAGACCCGTGGCATCGAAGGGTGCGCCCTGGCCAGCTCCCTCAGAATCAGCGACGAGAACGAGATTAAAGAGAGGGAGAAGGGTTTCAGGAAGTTCATCATGGAAACCTACGCCCCCAAGGGAGACCAGCTCTACACGGACATGGAGAACGAACTGATAGGGCTGTGCGCCAAATTCAGGAGCTACGATTACGAAAACGCCACCCAGTACGAGCTTTACAAGCTCTTCCGTGAGGCGGTGCAGATGCTCTACCGCGAGTGGGAGACCCATTTCCACCTGATATACCCCGTTTACGAAGCCTGCTGGAGCTGCAACGAGATTGCCGAGAAATACGCCGGCATCAAGGAGTTTTCCCCGGAATGGCACCGGATAATACGCGGCTACGATAACGACCTATTCGTCCAGGACAAGACGCTCTGGGAGCTGCGCAGCCGTGCCATCGAGCTTAAGATTGACGATGTCTTCACCCAAAACCCGGCCGAAGAGGTCATCCCCGCGCTGAAGAAGACAGCGGCGGGCAAGCAGTGGGTGGAGAAAGACCTCCACGACTTCCTGATTGTCAAGGGTTACGGCTGGCGCTCGCCGCGCATGATGGAGTTCATCGTGCCCTCCTGGTGGGAAGACCCCACCCCCGCCATCGCCCACATCCAGCAGTACCTGCAGATGTCCACGGACGCCAAGGCGCCCTTCCCGCTGGACGGCATCCGGGCACGCCTAATCCCGGAACGGGAAGAATGCACCAAGAACCTTATCGCCAAGGTCAAGGCTTCCGGCTACAAGGACATGGACTGGTTCCTGGCCACCCTCAACGTGAGCCAGCGTTCGAGTGCGTTCAGCGAGAGCCACGACGTCGCCTGGGAACAGGGCTGCCACACCACTTTCCGCTACTGCCTGAGGCAAATCGGCAAGAGGCTGGTCAAGTTCGGCACCATCGAAGACCCCGACGACCTCTTCCTCTTTATCCCCGACGAGCTGGAACTCTTCATCGCCTACCCCGACTCCTATGAAATCAAGGACATCGTCGCCGACCGCAAGGCCACCTGGACCGCGCAGAAGGAATACAAGTCGCGCTCCCACATCGCCGCCGCCGGCCCGGTATCGCCGGAAACCATCAACAAGCACATCGCCTCGGCTCACGACGCCATCGTGGCCAAGGTCGTCGCCGGCGACGCCCCCATCCCCCGGCCGGAGACAGGGGCCGCGCTGTTTGGCCTTTGCGGCAGCCCCTCCGGCACCGTGGAAGGCACCGCCCACCTGGTGGTCAACAACGAGGACGTCTTCACCACCAAGCCGGGTGATATCATCGTCGTACCGGGCATGTCCTCGGGATGGACGCCGATACTGCCCCTGGTCAAGGGCATCGTCACCAACAGCGGCGGCTCCTTAAGCCACGCCTGCATTCACTGCCGCGAGTACGATATACCGCTGGTATTGAACACCGGCAACGGCACCCTGGTCATCAACGAAGGCGATAAGATTAAGCTCGACGCCGACGAAGGGCTGGTCTTCAAGCTAAAATAGGGCGGTGGGGACAATGAGCGTGAGGGTCAAGCTTCCGCCTATCCTGCGGGAGCCCAGCGGTGGTGTTGGGGCGCCCGAGGTGGCGGGGCGGACGGTCTGCGGATGCCTGGAGAGCCTGGAGAAACGGTTCCCCGGCTTCAAAGAAGTCCTGTTCGACAGGCAGGGTAATTTGCTGCGCATCTTCGGTGTTTATCTTAACGCCGACGGTCTACGCCCCATAGAGCTGGATACAAAGCTACGTGACGGTGATGAGATTGTCATCCTGAATTTTCTTATGGGAGGTTGAAATGAGCAGTTACAACGGCAAGCTGATACGGTTGAACCTGACTACGGGCCAGAGCCAGGTCGAAGAAATCCCCCAAGCGTGGCTCAAGGATTTTCTCGGCGGGCGGGGCTTGGGCGTCAAATACCTCTACGAAGAGCTTAAACCGGGCGTGGAGCCTTTGAGCGCCGATAACAAGGTGATAATGATGATGGGCCCCCTGGGCGCCACCACCGCCATGTCGGTATCGCGGATGGCGCTGGTGACCAAAAGCCCGCTCACCGGGGCGGTATCCAAGTCGATTATGGGCGGCAGCTTCGGCGCCTTCCTCAAGTTCGCCGGCTACGACGGCATTATCGTCGAAGGCGAATCGGCCAAACCGGTATACCTCCATATTGATAAAGAGGGCATCCATCTCCTCGATGCCGCCGACCTCTGGGGCTTAGACACCCAGCAGACGCATGATAAGCTGCGGGAAAAGCACGGCAAAGCCACCCAGGTCGCTTGCATCGGCCCCGCGGGAGAAAAGCTGGTCCGCTACGCCGTTCTCATCAGCAACCTCCGCGTCGGCGGGCGTACCGGTGTGGGCACGGTGCTGGGCGCTAAGAAAATCAAGGCGTTTGCCGTAAACTCGTCGGGGCCTTTGAGCCTGCACGAAGCCGCCGGTTTCAAAAAGCTGACCAAGGAAATCATTGAAGGCCTAAGGACCAGCCCGGGACGAATCAAGATGAGCGATTTCGGCACATCTTTCCTGACGCTGGGCCTCGAGAAGGTGGGCATCTTCCCGGTGAAGAATTTCCAGGAAGGCCATCTCGAAGGTGTGGAAAAGATAGGTGATGAAGCAATGGCCGAAATAAAGACCAAGAACGACGGCTGCTACGGCTGCATGGCCAAGTGCGGCCAGGTTCGCGAGGTAAGCGGAGGCACCTATGACGGCGCCACAAGCGAAGGCCCCGATTATGAAACCATCTGGTCGCTGGGGGGCAATCTGGCTAACACCGATATCGGCTCGCTGATAGCCGCCGATTCCCTCTGCGACAAGCTCGGCATGGATACCGTCAGCGCCGGCAACTCCATCGGCTTCGCCTACGAGCTTTTCCAGCGGGGCATTATCACCAAGGAAGACACTGACGGCCTGGAGCTCAACTGGGGCGACCCCGCCCCCATGATGACGCTGCTGGAGAAAATCAGCAGTCGCCAGGGCTTCGGTAAGCTGCTCGGTGAAGGCACCAAAAGGGCGGCGGCACAGATTGGCAAGGGTGCCGAAGACTACGCCATACAGGTCAAGGGTTTGGAGCTGCCTGCCTACGAGCCCCGCGCCGTCAAGGGTTACGGGCTAATCCTGGCCACCTCCAACATAGGCGCCAGCCACATGTACGGCCGCCCCCGCGACGAGCTGGCCGGCAAGAAGGACAGGCTGACCGAGGTCGATAAGGGGCAAGACGCCGCCAGCGCCGAGATGTCCCAGGCGACCCAGGACTCGGTCATTCAGTGCTCCTTCAGTCCGGTCACCGGCTTTAATGCCCAGCAGCGCAGCGAGTTGCTGGTAATGGCTACCGGCTTTAAGGAGTTCGCCGACCCCGCCTACGTAGAAAAGGTAGGGGAAAGAGTACTCTGCCTGGAGCGTTGTTTCAATGTCCGTGAAGGCTTCAACCGCAAGGACGACACCCTGCCCAAGAGAATGCGCACCGAGCCGTTAAAAGATGCGGGCCCGGCCACGGGACAGGTATTTAAGAACCTGGACGGGCTCCTTGACGAGTATTACGATGCCCTGGGCTACACCCGAAACGGCATACCCTCCACGGCCAAGCTCAAGGAGCTGGGGCTGGGAGACGTTGCCAAGGACATCGAGAAGCTGACAAAGTAGGCCGCTTTCGAGGGACAGGGAAGAAGTCGCTAACCGGTAAGGGAAACGCTGATGGTTGACTATGAGACGGTGCATATTGCCATAGCTCCTCCGGCCCATCCTGATGAAAAGCTGGTAAGCAGCGTTGCCACCGTCATCAACAAAAGCCCCACCTATACCCGCCTGCTGCTGGCCGGTGAGGTACCCAAAATCATCGCCCACGCCGACAGCCCGTCGGGAGCCGAACCGATAGTTCGGAATCTGCGCGGCCTGGGCTTGGTGGCGCTTGCCTGCCCGGACTCCGAACTCCGCCAGCTTCCCCCAATCTTCGAGGCGAAAACCCTGGAACTTAGCGAGAAAGAAGCCCTCTTCCAGGACAGTGCCGGCGCCCAGAAAAGGATGGCAGTTAGCGATGTCTTCCTGATTCTCACCGGCAGGGTAGAAAGCTCAATGGAGGTGGAGACGACCAGGTCCCAGGGCAGGTTTAGCTGGAGCCGGACGCTGATGCTGGGGGGCATCCCGGCCTGGCGGAAAGTCAAGGAGACAACCACGGAGAAATCCAGCCAGACTGAGGACTTCGCCAGGCTGTATAGCCGAAAATCAGCCGAGCCCGGCGTAGAGCTTTGGCAACACCAGCTGAATTATTCGTTCTTAGGCGCCGAGCGAGCCGCCTCCTCCACCATGAACTTTAGTACCGTTTTGCGGCGGCTCCGGGAGGCGTTCCCCGAAGCGATTTTCGATGACAGGCTGTCCAAACCCCTGATCCTGGCCGATTCTTCCAGCTGGCAGGATGTCGAGCTAAACTGCAGGCTAATCTACCTGTTCCACGCAATGCAAATAGGGTAGAACCAGCCCTCACCTAACCGAAAGGGTGCGCCCGCAGTGGGGGCACTTTACGTTGACCCCCTTGAACTCGGGGGAGACCCTCAGCTTGGTGCCGCAGGGGCAGTTGACCGTCCGGTATTTATTGAGCCGCCACATCATGTCGGATGTCTCCCGGGCGCGTTCGACCTTCTGCGGTGCTTTTTCCTCGGTCTTGGCTTCCGCTGACGGCTCACGCAGGGCAGTAGCGCCCGCCATCTTATCCAGCGCCAGTGCTGAGGCGGGGGCGATGCCCGTCTTGGCCCCCCTCGCCTCCCGGTAGGCTTGGTCGTAGTCGGAGAGCGAAGCCCCCGACATAGCCCGCAGGATGCGTATCCTCTCTTGGATGGGCGGGTGGGTGCTGGTGAGGTTGCTGGCGGCTCTCCCCTTTTCGCGGAAGGGGTTAATGGTATACATGGGAGCCGTCGCCTTGTTGGCCGATTTAAGCTGGACGGGCGAGGCGGCAATCTTCTCCAGGGCTGAAGCCAGCCCCTCGGGGTAGCGGGTATAGAGGGCGGAAGAGGCGTCGGCTAAATATTCCCGCTTCCGGGAAACGGTGAAGTAGATAATCTGGGCTAAAATCGGCGCCAGTATCAGCAGGAAAATGCCCACGGCCAGGACTATTAGCCCTCCCGCGCCGCCTCCCCCCGAACTTCGCCGGCCGGCGCCGCTGAAGAATAATACCCGCGTGGCGTACCAGGCCAGGATAACGATGGTGCCCAGCATAACGGCGCATATCGCCATCAGCAGCACGTCGCGGTTCTTGATGTGGGCCATCTCGTGGCCGATTACGCCCTGGAGCTCGTCGCGGTTGAGCTTGGCCAGCAGCCCCGAGGTGACGGCCACCGATGCCTTACTGGGGTCGCGCCCGGTGGCGAAGGCGTTAAGCGCCGAGTCGTCGATGATATAGATATCGGGCATCCTCTCCAGCCCCGAAGCGATTTTCATCTCCTCGACGATGTTATAGAGACGGGGGTTGTCGTCGCGGCCTATCTTGCGGGCGCGAGACAAACTCAGCAGGAGGCTGTCGCCCTGGTAAAAGGCGATAAGGCTCAGTATGCCCCAGACGACAAGGGCCAGAATAAGCCCGATGATAGCGTTGTCGAGGAAGAAATACCCCAGGAAATAGCCAATCAGGAGCAGTAACAACCCCATGCTCGCGGTCAGCACCACCGACCGCCATCGATTAGCGTTAATCTGTTCCCACATATCTTAAGTCGCTCTATCTTATGTAAAACTAACCTTGGGTGCTTCCCTCTCCTCGGTCACCGTGACCTCGAAGAACTCGCCCATCTTAAAGCCGGTCATGGCGGCGACCACGTTGGAGGGAAACATCTGAACCTTGTTATTCATCCTCAGCACGGAATCGTTGTAGTACTGGCGGGAAAAGCCTATCTTGTTCTCCGTCGAGGCCAGCTCCTCCTGGAGGGCCAGGAAGTTCTGGTTCGCCTTCAGGTCGGGGTAGTTTTCCACCACCGCCAGCAGCTTGGAGAGAGCGCCGCCCAGCGCGTCCTCCGCCTTGGAACGGGCGGCGGCACCAGCGCTGGCCAGGCTCTGCGCCAGGTTTCGCGCCTTGGTTACCGCCTCCATCGTCTCGCGCTCGTGCTTCATGTAGCCCTTGACCGTCTCCATTAGGTTGGGGATGAGGTCGTAGCGCCGCTTGAGCTGGACGTCGATCTGCGCCCAGGCGTTGCGCATCTGGTTGCGCAGCCCGATGAGGCCGTTATAGGTAATAATGAAAAAGAGGAAGAGTAAGACCACGATACCGCCAACAATATAGATGGCTAACCACATAGCAACCTCCTTACGGTTTTATTGAAGCCCGGCTATTTTTCGGCTTTAAAGGTATCTCCTAAAAAGCTAAGCACGCGCTCTTCGGAGCCTGCTTTAGCCCCCGCATTCAAAGCGCACTGCTCTATAATCTGGTGCACCTCGCCGCCGTCAAACCAGAGCCCGTCCCCCCACGGGCAGACATCGATGAGCACCTGTGGCTCTTTGCCAATGTGCACCTTTCTCATCTTTTTGCCGCAGATGGGGCAGCGCCGCTTTTTCTCGGCGGTTTCGGCATTGGGCAACTCGTTTATCTGAGCCAGTGTCAGCTCGCCGCCCTCCAGCCCCATCTTCTCCAGCATCAGCTCCAACTCCCCGGCATCGAACCAGACCCCCAAGCAGTTGGGGCAATGGTCCAGCTCGATCTTATCCTGCTCGACAACTATCATGACCTCACGGCAGGTGGGGCAAATCATACATCGCTCCTTTAAGAGCAATTTTACCATAAATGAGGGGAAAGTGTAGCCGCCGCTAAAGCTCCTTAATCAGCGCCTGAACCCTGGCTTTGATTTCGTCCCTCGTTTCCCTTAATTCTTCCATAGGCTTTCCCCTGGGGTTGCCCAGCGCCCACTCCTCGGCGTCGCTAAGGAGGGAGGGGCAGGCGCTCTGGACGTCGCAGCCCATGGTAATAACCCTGTCGGCTTCTTCCAGCATCTCCAGGGTAAGCAGCTCGGGTTTATGACCGTCGAGCTCTATGCCCTCTTCCCGCATGAGCTTTATCGTTCTGGCGCTAACCTCCGGCTCGGGTTGGGTGCCTGCCGAATAGGCTACTGCCCTACCTTGCGCAAAGTGGTTTAAGAAAGCCTCCGCCATCTGGCTTCGGCCCGAGTTATGGACACAGACAAACAGTATTTTCTTCATTTGACCTAAAAACAGTATAAAGCAAACAGGTGTAACTTAGCCACTCAGGCCAGCTACCATATCCCGGGCAGGAACGCCCGGCGCTTAGGCGGATAATCGGGGAAATGCTGGCGGTACCAGGCGTGGTGGGAACGGGCGCGGGGCACTAGATTAGCCGCCGTCCAGACAGCGAAAGCCAGCCCCGGCAGCGACCAGGTCGCCACCGCCCAGCCCAGCCAGATAATGACCTCGCCGAAGTAGTTGGGGCACGATATCCAGCGGTAAAGCCCGCCGTAGGGAATCTTGTAGCCGGAGTCAGCCGACCGGCTCAGGTTGCGCAGGACGTTATCGGCTTGTCGGTTGATGATAAAGCCGACAATAAAGAGCGCCACCCCGATGATAAAGCGCGGGTCGCCCAGCCACTGGTTGGAGTAGCCGTCGGAGAAGGCGAAGATATAGCGGCCGTTGAGGTAGCCGTTGACCAGATTGAACAAACAGCCGAAGCTGACCACGAGCAGCGGCATACTGCGGCGGCGCAGGCTGAAGGGGTAGATAAAAGCACGGTGCAGGTAGTGCGCTTCCCACAACCCCAGAAAGGCCAGCGTGGTGATGGTGTTGGCGTTGCCGCCGATAAAGAAGCAGACGGCGAAGGCCAGCGGCGCCGCCGACTCCATAATAACCCAGCCCAGCTTGTTGTTGACGGCAAAGCCCCAGCCGCGGCGCACATAGCGCCCGTAGGGGGCGGAAAAGAAGAGCAGCGATAGGAAGACGGCGACCGCCAGCACAAACCAGCCGATGACGAGGCCGTTGAAAAAGGTCAGTTCGTTCAAGATGTCTCCGTCTTTTCCGACTTCAGGGGACGGGTAAGCTTGCCCGCCGCCTCGAACCACTTGAGCGTATCGATAAGCGTTTCCCGGAATGGACGCGGGTGGTAATCGAGTTCTTGGGTCGCTTTCTGGTGGCTTATGTGGCGGTGCCCCCGCAGCGCCTGCAGAGAGACGCTGGTATAGAGGGGCCGCCGCCGGGCCATGAGGTCGAAGGCGGTGATAAAGGGGGCGCCGATTCGCGCCAGCCACATCGGGAAAATTGAACCGGGGGCTTTGATACCGGTTAACTCCTCGGTCATTTTTGCCACCTCGCGTAGCGAAAGCCAGTGTCCGGAAAGAATGTACTTGGCTCCGGTGGGGGCTATTTCTTCGGCGCGCATCGCCCCCCGGACGACGTCGCGCGCGTCCACCCAGTCGAAGCCGCCCGTAACCAGGGCGGGCAGCTGGCCATTAGCCAGCTTCAATAGCGCCTCGCCGAAGTGCGACGGCCTGTAGTCGTGGGGGCCGACAATGGCCGTGGGGCTGATGATAATGGCGTCCAGGCCCCTTTCTATCCCCCGGCGCACCTCCATCTCCGCCGCCGCCTTGGAGCGGTCGTAGGGCGGGTAGTGGCGGGATTCCACCAGGGGGTTCGATTCGTCAACGGGGATATCCGTAGCCGTATCGGTCAGGGTGTGGATGGAGCTGAAGTGGACGAGGCGGCGCACGCCGCAGCGCAAGCAGGCTTCGACCACGTTGCGGGTGCCGGTAATGTTGACCGCCTCCAGCATTGACCAGGGGTCGGTGGAGATGGAGATACGAGCCGCCAGGTGATAGACCACCTCGGCGCCCTCAAAGGCTTTGAGCAGGGAATCGGGGTCGCAGATATCGCCGGTGACGACCTCTATATCCAGCCCCTCCAGCGCCCTTCGGTCGAGATGGACCAGGGCGCGCACGGGGCGCCCCTGAGCCGCCAGGGCATGCACGAGGTTAGCGCCGGCATGTCCGGCGGCGCCGGTTACTACAATCATTATTGCCGACAATTATATCAGAAAACGTCCGTCGGTTGACAACGCGGAGGCAGTGGTATAGAATAATTATGGGCATAAGACCAAAATAACCAGTAATTATTGCCAGTTAATGGGCTTATGACTCAAAAGAGAAGGATAAAGGCTTATGGGAAGACAACCTCTCTGGCGACGGGTGGACTCTGTCCCCCGGGTGAACTATTTCAAGCCGGCGGGCGTGCCCATGTCCGACCTCGAAGAGGTGCGCCTATCCGTCGAGGAAGCCGAGGCGATTCGGCTCAAGGATATCAAGGGGTTGGAACAGGGCGGCTGCGCCCAAAAGATGAAAGTATCGCGCAGCACCTTCGCCCGCATACTGCTCTCGGCACGGCAGAAGATGGCCGACGTCCTGCTCAACGGCAAGGCGATAAGGATCGAGGGCGGCAACTACGAGATGTCGGTGCGCCGCTTCCGCTGCGACAACGGCCACGAGTGGGAAGTCCCCTTCGAAAAAATGATAAAGGAGCCGCCGGAGCTTTGCCCCACCTGCAACACGGCCGACATCGTGGCGCTCTGGCCCACGGGCCGCGGCCGGGGTATGGGCGGCCGGGGCCGGCGCAACTGGCGTCGCCCGACTGAGTAATAAGAACTATGAAAGTCCTCGATGATTTAATGGTAACACTGAACACGGACGCGGAAGTAAAAGATATCCGAATGGGTCTCTTTCATACCGCCGTCCTGACGCGTAACTGCGGGCTGGCGGCGACGCTACCCCGCGACGCCCTGCGGCAGGAGCCGCCCTCGGTCAAAGAACCGGGACGACTTCTGGAGAAGAGCGCCTCAGAATTGGCTCGAATGGCTTACTCGGATAACATACTCGAAGCCGCCATCGGCATGGCCGCCGTCAACTCGCTGCTTGAGGTTAACGATAAACAATACCGGGAGCTTAATGCCAGCGAGCTTATCGCTGAAAAGGGCAAGGGTAAAAAAGTGGCCATTATCGGTCATTTCCCCTTTGTTCCCCGGCTGCGAGAGGTGGTAGATGAACTCTGGGTAATCGAGAAGAACCCGCGCCCGGGCGATTTCACCGAGGACGAGGCGGAAAATCTCGTCCCCCGGGCCGACGTTATCGGCATAACCGGCACGGCTTTCACCAACCACACTATCGAGAAGCTGCTAAAGCTATGCCGCCCCGAAGCCTACGTGGTCACCGTCGGCGATACCGCCCCCCTCTCCCCGGTGCTCTTCGACCACGGCATTAACGCCATATGCGGCACTAAAGTTACCGACCCCCGGCTGGCGATGAACTGTGT
>Ga0307437_1002810_pt1 | contig 10455 bp, 7 predicted proteins | sample SalMarWE160390MG_FD_202146 | JGI IMG/M metagenome (GOLD analysis project Ga0307437, IMG submission 202146) | Salt marsh sediment microbial communities from the Plum Island Ecosystem LTER, Massachusetts, United States - WE1603-90 | ecosystem: Environmental > Aquatic > Marine > Intertidal zone >...
CCAACGCCTTCACGGGTGTCATCAATCTAAAAACCCGTGTCCCGGACCAGAACAAAATCACGGTCTCATCAATGGCAGGCAGTCACGGATACTATGAAACGGATGTTACCGCTGGAGGAAGGGCCGGTAAAATCGGGTATATCACCGCTGTTCGCGTTGCTGGCCAGCAGGGATACCCCTACCGTATGACCGATGCGTTGGGCGTCTACGGCGAGGATAACAGGCACGATAGAAGTGTTTCAGGAACGGTGCATCTGGGCTATCGAGGCCTGACCTTCGACATCTTCGCCAGCGATATGGATTTGTTTCACATAGGGGTTATGCCATACTGGTTTATCCCCGACCACGAAATCCGCAATAAAAGGTTGTTTGCAAACGCCGGCTACCGATTCCCCATCCACGACCGAATGGACTTGGAGTTTAATCTTACCTACAACCTTCAAGAAAACAGTCTGTCCAGCCCGGCAATCACCAGAATCGGTAACAACACCTCAGATTTCCTTGGCGAGGTAACCCTCTATGCCAGACCGCTCGACAACCTGAACGCCGTTGTCGGATATCTGCAGGAGTATCGGACAACCTACAAACCTGATGACGATTACTTTCAATCCATCCCCACGTACCATTATTCGCCCAAGGGCGTCTACGCACAGGGTGACTACAAGATTGGAAAGAATATAAAGCTCATTGCAGGCACGCAATGGAACGAATCTGCACAGGGCTACTCCGATTTTGTGTCTCGATACGGCCTCATCATCACACCGTTTGAGAATTGGGGTCTCAAACTTCTTCGAGGCGAGGCCTTCAGGGGACCTATTGCAATGGAAACAGACCTATATGACCCTCCGTTTCTCGAGGGCAATAAAAACCTGAAACCCGAGACAATCACAACCTACGATGCACAGCTCTTCTATCACGACAAGAAGACCTATGCCGCCGTCACTTATTTCTACAGCAGGCTTGACCAGCAAATTGTTTACACGGATACCCCACCTTGGTCGTACCTGAACGGGGGCGGGCAGCGGTTCAAGGGAATCGAGTTTGAGGCTAAACGCTTTCTCACGCCGAACTGGCACGTCCTCGGTTCGTTCATGCACCAGGAAAACAAATTGGATTCAACTACCGAGGACCCTCGGCCGGTACCGGCAAATATGATTAAGTTTGGCACGGGATACACATGGAACTCGGGTACGGCGTCGATATTCTATAGTTTCTTTAGCAAACCGCCTCGCAGCTCTTGCCCAGTTGTGAATAACCCCGAACCTGAAGAACTGAACCTGGTCTCTGTCAACCTGCAACTCGACCCCTCAAAGTGGCTGAATATTCCAAAAGGACGGGCTGCTCTTACGTTAAAAGTCGAGAATCTCTTTAACGAAAAGGTCTATGTACCACCTTATCATGATTCGCCAAACTCTGTCCCTTACGGCCCGGGCATAACATTCTACGGCGGATTGACAGTAAATTTTTAAGTGTTGTGTATCCCGGTATGGCTATCTGAGTGGCAAACTGTGCTCATACTAACAGTCATGATTACCACAGTTTTATTTCAATCAGCCAGATGTTCTTATTTTGAATACAATTGCCATGTCGTCGGTTTTAACTGATGGTGTGCCGACAATAAGACCCTTGTCCCTTCGTTCCCACACGATCTTTTCCTTCGTGCCGAGCATCGATACATCCTTAATCTCTATATCCCCAGCTTTATTGCCTTTGCCAAAAACCGTCATCACGAGCTGCTTGTTCTCGCCTGGCCAACCAAGAACAATGGCATAGACAGTTTTGTCCTTGCAGGTATAGAGAATATCCTGTGGCAGATTACAGGTATTTGTGCCGAAAATTGTCGACCACAGAATCTGGGACAGTTACAAAACAAACAAGGCCTTGCAATTTGCTCACTTTTCGCTTAAAAAATGAACTTTTTGATGCGTGAGTGCGTATGTATTTGTTCATATTGCTGGTGTTCAAAAGGGATTTGCCCCGCGGGCGGCAAATCGAGGAACTTATTTAATAACAGAAATATTGAAGGAGAAAGTCTTTATGGCAGTTGATGTTAAACAGATCGGAAATTTAGTTCAGCAAAAAAGCGAGTTTGTTCGGGCACTTTTTGGTGAGCTTGATAAGGTTATCGTTGGCCAGCGCTATATGCTGGAGCGCATGCTTATCGGGCTGTTGGCAAACGGCCATATTCTTCTGGAGGGCGTCCCGGGTCTGGCCAAAACCATGGCTGTCACTACCCTTTCGCGAGCCATAAATGCTGAGTTTCGGCGCATTCAGTTCACTCCTGACCTGTTGCCCGCTGACCTTATAGGCACCCAGATTTATCGCCAATCTGATGGCCAGTTTTATACCCGTAAGGGCCCCATCTTTGCCAATATCATCTTAGCTGACGAAATCAACCGTGCACCTGCAAAGGTCCAGAGTGCGCTACTCGAAGCAATGCAGGAAAGGCAGGTATCAATCGGTGATGAGACTTTCCCTGTCCCCAGCCCATTCTTAGTCCTTGCAACCCAAAATCCTATTGAGCAAGAAGGTACGTACCCGCTACCTGAGGCTCAACTGGACCGTTTTATGCTAAAACTAAGAATCGATTATCCTAACAAAGATGAAGAACGCCAGATACTCGATCGGATGGCTGCTACAGATAAAAAATTCGATATCAATCCTGTTATCAGCCCGCAGGAAATCTCAGATGTCAGATCTGTTGTAGATGAAATATATATCGATGAAAAGATAAAGGACTACATCGTAAACATAGTTTGTGCCACAAGAGAGCCGGATAAATATGGCTTAGATTTAGGCAACTTCATAAATTACGGTGCATCGCCTCGTGCAACAATTTATCTCGCAATCGCAGCCAAAGCTCATGCATTTGTCCAGCAACGAGGGTACGTCACTCCTCAGGACGTTAAAAGTATTGGCCCGGATGTCTTGCGTCACCGGGTAATCGTAAGCTACGAAGCCGAAGCCGAAGACAAAACCAGCGACGACATTATAAAAACAATCTTTGATAACATTGAAGTGCCATAAAAACTTAAAACTGAAAGCTCAAAACGTAAAGATGAAACTCGTAAATGTTATCTTAGGTTTTTCGATAACAATTTTTAGTTTTCAATTTTAATTTATACGCTTTCTATGATCCCTGACGAACTGATAAAGAAAATCAGACAGATACAAATCTTCACCTCCCGCACGGTGGATGCCAGCTTTGCGGGCCAGTACGAAAGTGTATTCAAAGGTCGCGGTATGCAGTTCGATGAGGTCCGGGAATATACTCCGGGTGACGACATCCGCAGCATCGACTGGAACGTCACCGCACGGACGGGCAGGCCATACATAAAGCGATTCGTTGAAGAACGCGAGATGACCGTAATCTTTATGGTTGACCTCAGCGCCTCCGGCCAGTTCGGAACGGTTGACAAGATGAAAAATGAGCTTGCCGCGGAATTTTGTGCTGTTCTGGCCTTTGCCGCAGCAAAGAATAATGACAAAGTCGGCCTTGTAGTATTCACAGACGAGGTAGAGTTGTATATACCTGCCAAAAAGGGCACAAGGCATGTTTTGCGTCTGATTCGTGAATTGCTGTATTTCAAAATGCCAAGGCGAAAGACCAATATCGCCCTTGCTCTGGATTACACCGCCAGGGTAACACGTAAAAAAGCCTCGATATTTTTGGTCTCCGATTTCCTGGAAGCCGATTTTAAGAAGCCGCTCAGCCTTCTTAACAAACGTCACGATGTCATTGCTGTACCCGTTCGCGACCGTGTGGAAATCTCGATGCCCGCTGTCGGACTCATTGAGCTTGCCGATGCCGAGACAGGCGAACTTGTTCTGGTTGATACCGCCAGCAGAAGATTCAGAAACCGGTATGATAGTAATAGTCAAAGTCGTTTTAACGAGTTAAAAAGTATGCTACGCTCAATTAACGTTGACTGTATCCCTATAAGTACCGATAAGCCGTATATCCAGGATCTAATACAATTCTTTCATATGCGACACCGGCGATTTTAGCTTTTATGAATCTGTTCAGTTCAACGCATTAACGGAGCAAGAAGACAATGGAAGAAAAATTAGATTTCTCACTTCTCGAAAAGAAACGGAAAGGTTCTATAACAAATATTATCTCGATCTTACTGCTCTTGCTCATTGTGCTGCTGATGCTTTTGAACCTGCGTGCAGGCAGGTCCAGCCGGGTATCAGCGCCAGAAAAAACCGGACAAGAACTATCGCCCGACCAAACCAAGCAGTTAGCCACCAAACTCGCCCAACGAAATCTATATCATCAAGCTGCCGGAATCTGGCAGAATTATTTAGCTACTGCCAAATTGCCGGATATCGAACGCGCTAAGGTGTTGTTCCAGGTGGGCACACTACTTGAGAAAGCAGGACTTTATGCAGAGGCAATAGAATACTATTACCGCAGTGAACTCGCAGCTAAGATCGATGAATTTGAGTCTGATATAAATGCACACATAAAGAACTGTTTCGAGCAGCTCGGCAAATTCTCTGCTCTGCGATATGAGCTTATAGATAGAACCAGCTACAAAACCAGCGATCAGGCAGGTACAAAAGTAGTTGCAGAAATCGGCGCTGAAAAAATAACCGAAGCCAACCTTGACGCAATCATCGAAAGAAGCATCGAGAATCAGCTTACACCAATATCAGCCTTTATGACAGATGAGCAAATTAAACAGCAAAAACAAAAATTGCTCCAGCAGTATAAAGACCCACAGGCAAAGCAGCAATTTCTGCAAAACTACTTAGCCGAGGAGATTCTCTACCGTCAGGCCTTGCAGGAAAATCTTGCCGAAAAGCCCGAAGTTAAAAGACTGTTGGCGGATGTGACCCACAGCGTCTTAAGCCAGCAGCTAATGAACGAACAGCTCGCTTATAAAATCAACATCGCAGAAACCGACCTTCAAACCTATTACACAGCCAACAAAGATAAATACATTGAGCCTGCTAGTGCTAGGATAAGTCATATCTTAGTAGAAGACGAGCAAGTCGCAAATGACTTGATAAAACGCATCAAGGATGGCGAGGATTTTGCCGAACTCGCAAAGGAGTTTTCCAAAGACCAGGACACCAAGAATAAAGCCGGCAAAATTGAGATTGATGTGACCGAAGGTTCCAATGTGTCGGTTATTGGCGAGGCGGATGAACTCAACGAAAAGATATTTCAAATCGATGCTCCTGCTATTCTGGATGAACCCTATAAAACAGAAAAAGGCTGGGAAATTATCAAAGTCGAAGAGAAGCAAGAGCAGCGCCAAAAAACCTTCGACGAAGTCGGGCAACAAGTTGCCTCCGAGCTTTTAAAGCAAAAGCGACAAGATATCCAGCGTGACTTCATTGACCAGATGATGGATAAATACGATGTCATCATCCACACGTCGGCACTAATGTCGACGCAGCAAAATGAAACAGAAAAGGAAACAAACACGCAGAAGTAATACGGCCGTTGAAATTATGGCACGAGATTCAAGCAAAATATATTTGAGTTTGATTGTGTTGATTTGCAGCATTTTGATTTTGGCTTGTCTTGGCTGCGGACAGGATACAAAAACCACGAGCAAAGAGAAAGATTTTGAAATCGATAAAGTCTATGAGCGAGGCCCACTAACAGTACATCAGCGTTTGGATAGAACTAACCTAACCATCGCAGAGACGCTTCTGCTACAGCTTGAAGCGGCAATCGAGCCGGACTACGAAGTACAAATGCCGAAAATCGATAAAGTGTTAGAAAATTTCGGCATAGTCGATTGGGATAATTTGGGAACCAGGCTCGCTCAGGATAATAAGGTTGTTACCACTTACCAGTATCGCCTCGAACCTTTCCTGTCAGGTAATTATGAAATACCACCTTTTACTTTTGAATTTTATGATGTCAATGACCCTAACCAGCAGTACCAGCTTTCGACCGAGCCTCTTTCTGTCGAGGTCACATCCCTTCTGGGCGATCAGCGAGCCGAGCTTACCATAGCCGATATTGAAGATGTCGTTGAGATGCCGGCTGAGGCCTCTTACCGTTGGCTCTGGCTTTTAATACCTGTTGCTGCTTCTGGCGCGGTCGCTATCTGGTTATTCTTACGCAGCAAGCGTGCTAAGAAACTTATCAGAATCTTTAAACCGGCTCACGAGCTCGCCTACGCTCGTCTGCAAGGCCTTGTTAAAGACGACCTCATTGCAAAAGGTAAAATAAAGGAATTCTACGAGCGCATAAGTGACATACTCCGGCATTATATCGAAGACCGTTTTCTGCTCCGCGCCCCGGAACGAACCACCGAAGAGTTCCTTGCTGAGCTGCGAACTACGAATTTGTTGGCGCCGAATGAAAAGCAAACACTCGAAGAATTTCTGACGCACTGTGACCTGGTGAAGTTCGCTAAATATGATCCAACAAAAGAGCAAATTCAGCAAACATTTGATCTTGTCAAAGTCTTCATTGAGAAGACAAGGTCGGACCAGAGTAATATCGATGTCACAGACCGAGTGAAAACCGAAGAAACCGTCGAAGCAGGAGCCACGTAAATGCAACTACATTCGCCATGGGCATTGTTATTGCTTCTTATATTGCCAATTCTGGCATATATACTGCTTCGCAAAAAGCGTTCGGCAGCAGTGCGATTTCCGAGCCTGCTGAACATGCGCAATTGTCCCATCTCGTGGCGTCTCAGGCTAAGACCCATGCTTTTCACAGCAAGAATGCTTTGTCTGGCTCTATTGATAATAGCCCTTGCTCGTCCGAGAAAAGGCACAGTTCTTTCTGAAATCTCCACCGAAGGCGTCGCCATAGAAGCCATTGTCGATCACTCGGGCAGTATGCAAACAGAGATGGACTATTACGGCCAAAAGCTTAATCGCCTCGAAGTCGTCAATAAAGTTCTCGCTGATTTTATCGAAGGTGACAAGAAAGGCTTGTCTGGCCGAAGCAGCGACCTTGTAGGCCTGATTACCTTCGCCCGCTATGCAGACACTACATGTCCCTTAGTGCTCAGCCATAATGTGCTGCTCGAGTTTCTTAAAACAACAGAGATTGTCACTTTGCGCAGCGAAGACGGCACCGCAATTGGCGATGCCATCGCACTGGCAGCAGCGCGTTTAAAAAAAGCCGAAGAAGAGATCCAACAAAGAAACGCCGAGCTCGGCTTAGCTCGCGAAGATAACCCCGATGCTGAGCAAGCTGGCTTTAGGATTAAAAGTAAAGCTGTTATCTTATTAACCGATGGCCGGAATAACGCCGGCGAATATGATCCGCTCGAAGCCGCACGCCTGGCAAAGGAATGGAACATTAAAATTTACACGATCGGCATCGGCTCAGGACAGGCTTTCACTACTGTCCGAACTCCTCTTGGAACATTCAAGATGCCGACCCATCAGGACCTCGATGAGACACTGCTTAAAGCCATCGCCGACGAAACTGGCGGTTTTTATAGCCGGGCCGATGACGCTGAGACCCTCCGCAGCGTCGTAGAAAAAATAGACGAGCTTGAAAAAAGTGAAGTTAAAACTATTCAATATACCCAATATGCGGAGCTGTTTAGCCCGTGGACCTTGCTGGCACTGGTCTTGTTGGCTTTTGAAATAGTTGCCAGTTGTACAGTCTTTCGCAAAATACCGTAATTTTGTAACCCGTAACCATTTAACAAAACAATGAATTTTGGTAATTACAAAGCATTATGGTTATTGTTCAGCGTGCCGGTGGTCCTGCTGCCGGTTTGCGTATGGTGTTTTTGGCGAAAAGCCAAAACCTTAAGGGTCTTGGCAAGCAATGAAATGCTTAAGAACATTAACAACGCTGTAAGCCTGAAAAGGCAGGTATCCAAAGCCGTGTTGCTCATTATCGCCTTTGTGTGCATAGTTATAGCGCTTACCGAGCCGAAGTGGAATCCCCAGCCCCAACAGATAAAACGCAAAGGCCGGGACGTTGTTATTTTGCTTGATACCTCCCGTTCGATGTTAGCTGAAGACATAAAGCCCAGCAGACTCGAGCGTTCCAAGCTCGCAATCATGGACCTGCTGGAAAAGCTCCAGGGTGACAGGATCGCGATCGTAACATTCGCCGGCAATGCCGTCGTCAAGTGTCCGCTAACCCAGGATTACGCCTTTGTTAGAATGGTCTTAGCTGATATATCTACCGAAAGCACCAGCCGGGGTGGTACAATGATAGGCGATGCGATTCGAAAGGCAGCCGAGGAGGTCTTCGACAAACAGAGCCGCGAATACAAGGACATAATCCTAATCACCGACGGCGAAGACCACGATAGCTTTCCCATCCAGGCCGCCGAAAAAGCTGCTCAACAGGGCGTCAGAATAATAGCAATTGGTCTCGGTGACGACACAACCGGCTCACGAATTCCAATCACAGGTCCAAATGGTGAAAAAACATTCTTAAAATACAATGGCCAGGAAATCTGGTCGAAGCTCGACAGTGACACCCTGCGAAAGGTCGTTTATGCTACCGAGGGTGGCAAATATTTGTCTGTAAGGCCGGGCACGACGCTCGACCTGGGCCAAATTTATGAAGACCTTATCGCATCTGCTCAAAAGCGCGAGCTTCGGTCGGTAACAATGATGAAATATGATGAGAAGTTTCAAATTTTTTTGGCCTGTGGCTTAGTACTTCTTATCTGTGAGGCTTTGACAAGTGAACGCAAAAAAACTGCATAGAATAATACTAACTATATCCTTCGTTTTCATCTCTGCCGGGACAGCCCACGGCGAGTCCGTCCAGGCTCTCGTACGAGACGCAAACAAACTATACGCAAACGACGATTTCGGCCGGGCAATAAATAAATATGATCAGGTCCTTATTGAAAATCCGCAGGCACTGCCGCCGAAGTTCAATAAAGCAAACAGCTACTATCGACTCGATGACCTCGCCGGCGCAATCGATTTATACAAGGAGGTCGCAGCAGAAAGTAAAGACATGAGCCTTGTCGAAAAGGCCAAATACAATCTTGGAAATTGCCATTTCCAAAAAGGCACAAAACAAAAAGACTCCGACCTCCAAAAGGCCCTCGACGAGCTCCAGACCAGCATTAGCTATTGGCGGCAGGTTCTGGATATGAATCCTGAGAATGAAAAAGCCGCAAGAAATATAGAAGTCGCCCGGCTGCTCATCAAAGACATTATCGACCAGCTCAATAAGCAAAAAGAACAACAACAGCAACAACAAAATCAGCAAGATCAGCAATCTAGCCAATCGCAACAGCAACCTCAGCAAGGCACCGAGCAGGAACCGAACCAGCCACAACAGGCTGAGCAACAAAATGAACCGAATCAGCCGGAACAAAAACAGGCAGAATCTGAGCAACAAAAGCAACAGTCCGCAGAGCAGCAGCACCAAGAAGAACAAAAATATGCCATGCCGGACACAACTGCCGATGAAATACTCGACAAGGAACAACAACAGAGAAAGCAAAGACAAATTCTTCGCAGGGCCCGTTACCAAAAGGTCGATAAGGATTGGTAGTATGAAGATATATTGCTTTGTAGAGAAGTCTCACTGTCATTTCGACCGAAGTCCCGATAACCATCGGGACGAAGTGGAGAAATCTATTCAAAAACAGACCTGTCCCGAGCCAAGCCGAGAGATTTCTCGACTCGCCTTCGGCTCGCTCGAAGTGACATTCCAAACTCTTTTCAACAGAGCAAAGATATATGTAACTTGGGCTTTATTGATTTGTACTGTCGCATGCGCCTTTTCAGCCAGCGCCTTCGCCGATGTACAGGTGTATGCTCAGGTTGACACATCGCAGGATATTTACGTGGGCGAAAGTTTCGCTTACATGATTATCATCGATGGCGAAAATAAACCTGGTGAAGTAGACCTCGCCCCGCTCATGCAGTACCATCCACAAAGTGTCGGCAACAGAGATGTCTCACAAACCTCTATTAGCATCATCAATGGCCGCACAACAAGAAACGTTACTAAACGATATGTAATGAGCTACTCGCTAACCGCAGATAAGCCAGGCACTATACAATTGCCACCTGTAACAGTCACGATTGACGGCAAAGAATATCTTACTAATCCTGTAACCGTAAATGTCCTCAGGCCTGGGACCACCGACCAGTTAGACCTCGAAGTCACTCTTTCAGAGCAGACATGCTATGTTGGTCAGCCAATAATAATGACAGTGAACTTCTATATCTCTGCCGACATCGGCGATTTCCAATTCAAAATCCCTGTATTTAGCAGTGACGACTTCTACATCGAGGATCCCGACAGCCGACCACCCCAGGCCAAACAATATCGCCTCCACTCAGGGGTCACCGCCTTCATTAGCCAGCATCGCGTAGTTCACAACGCAAAAGATGCTATTCTGCTTTCTTTTAGCAAAGTTCTCATCCCCAAACGTTCCGGACGAATGGATATTCCAGCAGCTTCTGTCTCTGCTGATGTTGCTGTTGGCTTGGCGCGTTCACGCGATTCGTTCTTCGATGACTTTGGCT
>Ga0307437_1002811_pt1 | contig 10455 bp, 12 predicted proteins | sample SalMarWE160390MG_FD_202146 | JGI IMG/M metagenome (GOLD analysis project Ga0307437, IMG submission 202146) | Salt marsh sediment microbial communities from the Plum Island Ecosystem LTER, Massachusetts, United States - WE1603-90 | ecosystem: Environmental > Aquatic > Marine > Intertidal zone >...
CCCAGGTGGTAGTTCACCTGGACGTCGCTCACCGTGGGCTGGGCACTGCCAGTTGCGGGCCGGACACCCTGGCCGGGTACCTGGTTGGGCCTGGGACTTACGAGTGGTCCTGGGCGATCGCGCCGCTGGCTCAGTGAGGCCCGACCAGCACGCCGGCGAGCAGGCCCAGGGCGACGGCGCCGGCGCAGAGGATGAGGAAGATGGGCCACCGGGCCAGCGCGATCAACCTGGATTGGACGGTCCTGCGCGCGGCCGCTTCTGCGTCCTGCCGCCTGTGCCGCGTCGCGAGCGTGGAGAGCAGCCACCAGCGCAGCCCGCCCACCAGGGCCGCGATGGCAACCAGGACAGCGACGTACTTCACGCCGCTAGTGTAGTAGCCGGATGCGGCGTGCCAGGCCGAAGGCGGCACCTCTCTGGCCGGGCTGGAGTATTGTGTGACAAGGCGGGCGCCGGTCATGGTGCTCGAAGCGAAACCGGCGATGGTAGCGCGGCCCTCCCAGTGGCGGCCGCAAAGGAGCAGCAACGATGTGGGGCCTGCAGCCTGCCCACCTCATCATCATCCTCGTGATCGTGCTTATCATCGTGGGGCCGGGCAAACTGCCCGACACCGGCGCCGCCATAGGCAGGGCCTTGCGCGGGTTCAAGGACGCCATGGAGGGCAACGAGCCCGATCAGGCGTCGCAGACTCCTCCCGTCGGGCAGCAGCCCGTTCAGCAGCAGCCCGTTCAGCAGCCGCCCGCCCAGCCCGTCGTGTACCAGCAGCCTGGCCAGTACCCGCCCCAGCAGCCCGGCCAGTACCCGCCCCAGCAGCCCGGCCAGTACCCGCCCCAGGCCTACCCGCAGGCTCAGCAGCCGGCGCCAGCGCCCCAGCAGCCGGCGCCAGCGCCCCAGCAGCCAGCGGCAGCGCCCCAGCAGCCGTATCCGCCCCAGCAGCCGTATCCGCCCCAGCAGCCGGCGCCAGCGCCCCAGCAGCCGGCGCCAGCGCCCCAGCAGCCGGCGCCGATGGCCCCGGCCGATCAGCCGGGTGGGCCGCAGGAGCCTCCTCGCCAGGGCTGACGTCGCGCCCTGGACCTTCGCCGGGCCGATCCTCGCTCCCCTCGAGGTCAGGCCGCGGGGTCGAACAGGAAGTCGCTCACCAGGTTGACGATGAAGCGGACGAGCGCCAGCACGGCTTCCGCGGTCGCGGAGCTCGGGTCGTCGCCGCCGGGCAGGGGCGTCGCCCCGGGCAGAGTCGTCGCCCCGGGCAGGGCCGTCGCCCCGACCGCGTAGTAGGCGCTGGCCTGGTGTCGGAAGTAGCCCCCGTCGTCGTCGGCGCTGTATGAGGACAGGCTGTTGCCGTTGATCGGCGCCGGATTCGTCAGGCCGTCGCCCATGTCATCGGCGGCCGAAGTGGTGCCGTCGGCGCCGCCGCCGTAGAGCAGCGCGATCACGCCCGCGTCCATCGTCGCCTGGAGGTTGGCCGCGTTGCCGTCCCCCAGCCACCACTCGACGTGGTTGTCCTGGTAGTGGCCCCAGCTGTTGTCTACCGCCCGCATCTTCGTGTTGCCCAGGGGGATCTGCCACAGCACCATGCGCAGGCCCGAGGCGCGGACGAAGCGCCCGATCCAGCGGTTCCAGCGGGCGTAGTCCGTGGCGTCCCACCAGCTGTGGCCGCCGTCACCGTTGATGATCCGGTCGAAGTCCGCGTCGCGGTCGGCCGGGTCGCCGAAGGAGAGGTCGAAGTCGGCGCCGAGCGAAGCCTCGAAGGCGGCCGAACGGTCGGCCAGGGCGTCGATCTCGCTCAGCGGCGTGTCCTGCCAGATGGGGTCGGTCATCGTGCCCCAGGCGCTCATGTGGTAGCCGAGCAGGACGTTGGGGGCGTACTTGTCGCGGAGGCGGACGAAGGCCTGGGCGAAGCCGGCGGCGTTGTCGGGCAGGCCGGCCACGTCCGGGTCGCCACTGCCGGCCACGGCCGCCGGGATCGTGGCCGCTTTGTCGCCGCGTGAAGCCTGCTGGACGTAGCCCCACAGGTCCGGCTCGACGTTGACGACGATCGTCTGCGTGTAGGCCCCCAGGTGCTGGAAGAGCAGCCGGACGTCGGCCCAGTAGGCCTTCATCGTCGACGCGTTGCTGAGGTTCGACAGATCGGCCTCCGGCTCGCTCATCGTGCCGGCGTAGAAGGCGTCGACTCCGGGCTTGGACTGCAGCATCTGGTAGTAGGGGAAGACGGGGGTCATCCCGACGGCGATCGACTCGTCCACGTAGTAATCGGCAAACTTCGCGCCGCTGTTCCAGGTGGCCCAGCCGGTGCCGGTGTTCACCCCGCCGCACAGGTACTGGTAGCGGAACTCGAGGGGCACGCCAGCCTGCAGCTCGGCCGCGCCGCCCGGGTAGTCGGTCAGGCCCAGCTCCAGGTCGGGCGAGGGCCAGTTCTCGGGGAGCGGCGGCAGGGGAGCGGCCGCCATCGCCAGTGTCGCGGCCGCCATCGCCGGCGTCGCGGCCGCCATCGCCGGGAACGCCAGAGCGAGGATCGCGGCCAGCGTAACGAGCTTCGGGCGCGCCGGCCGGCGCCCGGTAGTGGCGTTCATGGGTGCAGGGTAGCCGCCCTGGCGCCCGCGTGGCTGCCCCATTGGGGGCAAGCTGGCGGAGTATCATCGGCCCGTCGTCTCGCGAAGGCGCGCGCCGCGGAGACTGGTGAACCGGGATTCGGGCGCGGCGCGTCGCCAGAGAAATGGGAGGATCCATGAACCTCAGGTGGCTGAAGCTCAACCCGCCCAAGAAGATCACCTTCGTCGTTGCCTTCCTGGTGGCCGTCCTGGCCGTGGTGCTCTGGGTCGTCGCCAAGGTCGTCACGGACGCGCCCGACATCGCCGTTGAGGGCGCCCCGATTGCCGCCATCGTGGCCTGGCTCCTCCTGGCCGCCGGCAACACCCTCAAGGGCTTCTAGCCCCGTCCACACACGGCGGCGGCCCACGGCCGCCGCGGGAACCGGCCACCGAGCGCATCACCCGATGGCCGGTTCTTCTTTGTCTCTGGTGGGTGCGCGCGGCTCCGTGGGCAAGGGTCAGGCGAGGCCCAGCGTCGGCTGTGCGACCAGCTGGTCCCATGCTCCAGGTCGGTGGACAAGCTCGGGTCCACGCAGCTGGAGAGACCGGACGCGATCTGTTGGCCGCCCCGACCTCCTGGACCCGCTCACAAGCGGCTTTCTGCTCAAGCTGAGACACCAGGTCCGGTTGTCGCCTCGACCTCCCAAGCCGCTACACTCCCGGAGCGATGAGCAGCCAGATCCGGCGGCGTCCCAGCGGGGCCGCCAAGCCACTGACCTTCCGCACCTTCCTCGCCCTGTCGGCGGGCAAGGCCGTGGCGCGCGTCGCTCGGCTGGCGGGGCGCGGAGGCGGCACGTCGATCACCGGCATGGTCGCCCGGAAGGTGGACCCGCACATTCTGCGCAAGATCGTGCTGGATCGGGGCGAGCCCGTGGTGGCCATCACCGGCAGCAACGGCAAGACCACCACCGCCCGCTTCACCGCCGCCCTGCTGCGCGGTGAGGGAGTGACGGTCAGCCACAACTCGGCCGGGGCGAATCTCGTCCAGGGCGTCACCAGCCTGGCCGTTCGGAGCGCCGACCTGCGGGGCCGCCTGCCGGGCGGGGTCCTGGTCGCGGAGATCGACGAGGGAGCGCTGCCCAAAGTCGTCCCGGAGCTGTCGCCCATGGCGCTGCTCGTCACCGACCTATTCCGCGACCAGCTGGACCGCTTCGGCGAGATCTACGCCGTGGCCGACGCGATCGAATCGGTGGCTGCCGGGCTGCCGGCCGAATCGGCCCTGATCGTCAACGCCGACGACCCGATGGTCGCCACCCTGGCCGCCAAACGCGAGGGACGGCGTTTGAACTTCGGCCTGGCGCTCGATCGCTCGACCGACAGGATCACCCGTGCCGCCGACACGATCCGCTGCCCGCGCTGCCGGGCGGACCTGGCCTACGAGCAGATCTACCTCTCGCACATGGGCGACTGGCACTGTCCCGCCTGCAAGCTCCGCCGGCCCAAGCTGGACGTGGCCGTCACCTCGCTCGAGGTCATGGGCCTCGATCGGACCCGCTTCACGGTCAAGACGCCGTCGGGCAAGCTGACGATCGAGATCCCCCAATCGGGCACCCACATCGCCTACAACGCCGCCGCCGCCGTCGCCATCGTGCTCGGGCTGGGCCTGCCGCTCGAGCATGCCGCCGCTTCGCTGAAATCGGTCGGCCCGGCCTTCGGCCGCCTGGAGAAGATCGAGGCCGACGACCGGACGATCATCCTGGCCTTCGCCAAGAACCCGACCTCCTACAACACGACTCTGCGCGCCCTGGCGACCGAGGACGAGCCGCGCCAGCTACTGATCGCCGCTTCGAACACTCTCGTCGACGGCGAGGACTTCGGCTGGCTGTGGGACGTGGACTTCGAGTCGATGGCGCCCCGCGTCGAGCGGGCGATCGTGTCCGGCACTCGGGCGGACGAGCTGGCCAACCGGCTCAAGTACGCCGGGCTCTCGCCGCGCAAGATGGTCGTGGTGGAGGACCGCGGGCCCGCCCTGAACGCGGCCCTGCACGGGCTGCCGGTGGGCGGGCGGCTGGTCGTCCTGTCCAGCTACACGCCGATGCTCGAGGTCCGCGACGAGATGAGGAAGCGAGGCTGGACGGGGAGGTTCTGGGACGCATGACCGAGCCCAAGGCGCCCCGGCGCAAGACCGCCGCCCCGAAGCGGGCCGCCCCGAAGCCGGCTCCCGCCAAACCGGCTCCGAAGCCGGCCGTCGCCCCGGCCAAATCACCCCCGCCTGCCGCCGCCAGGGTCGCCCCCCGCCGGCGCCGCCCCGAGACCCACGACCACCGACCGCTGCGCATCGCCCACCTCTACCCGTCGCTGCTGAACGTGGCCGGGGACGGCGGCAACCTGATTGCCGTCTCGCGCCGGGCGGAGTGGCGGGGCATCCCCGTCGAGGTGACGGCCGTCGAGAAGGGCGAGACGCCGGACTACGGCCGCTTCGACATCGTTCTCTTCCACGGCGGCCAGGACGTCGAGATGGAGGTTGTGGCCGCGGACTTCATTCGCCACGGGCCGTCGCTGCGCCGGGCCGCGGAGGACGGCGTCCTGGTATTCGCCGTCTGCGCCGGGCTGCAGCTGCTGGGCCGTCGCTACGTTTCCAACGCCGGCGAGGTCATGGAAGGCATCGGCATCCTGGACCTGGAGACGCGTGGCGGGCCGCAGCGCTTCATGCAGCATGCCGCCTGCGAGGTGACGATCGACGGGGTAGCCGAGACGGTCGTGGGCTTCGAGAACCACTCCGGCCTGACGGAGCTGGGACCCGGCTGTGAGCCTTTCGGGCGGGTGCTGGCGGGCGCCGGGAACAACGGCCGCGACGGGACCGAGGGCGCGCGCTGGCAGAACGTCTTTGCGACGTACCTCCACGGACCGTGCCTGCCCAAGAACCCCTGGCTGACGGATCGCCTCATCGAGATCGCCGTCTCTCGCGTGGAGGGCGAGCCCTTCACCCTGGCCCCGCTGGACGACGAGATGGAAGACCGCGCCCACAGCGTGGCCCTGGCCAAGGCCATGGCCAACAAGGGACGCCGCACGGCCCTGGAGGCCGCGCACCTGGTCCGCGGCCGGAAGAAGAGCTAGACGGGCCGGCCGGCCATGCCGGGTCTACAGCTCCTGGTTGCGGAAGACGAGCCAGGTGACGCCGAAGACCGCCGGTACCAGCAGGACGTTGAAGACGATGGGCCCCAGTATCCAGCCCGGGTCGCTGCCCAGGACCAGGTCGAAAGCCACGTTGCCCAGCGAGATCGGCATGTAGGGCCCGATGACGGGCAGCGAGCCGGCGATGCTCAGCACCAGCAGGGCCACCAGGCCGATGCCGGCGGCGGCTGTGGCGGACCGAGTCAGGGTGCTGCCGAGCAGCGTGATCGAGGCGAAGCCGACCAGCATCCACCACAAGAGCAGGGCCATCTCCACGTAGCCGACGATGTCGAAGGCTTGCGGGTACAGGACCAGCATGTACCCGTAGGCCAGGCCGCAGCCGAGGATCACCGCGATGGCCAGGTTGACCGCGATGGCCGCCAGCTTCGAACCCAGGAAGGCCGCCCGAGAGGCGGGTTTGGTGAGGATCATGCCGGCCGTGCCGCGGTCCTTCTCCCAGGCCACGCTGCCCATGGCCAGCAGCAGCGCGCAGACGATGCCGAACTGGGTCAGGTTCTTGAGGATCTGCGTCGCGGCGCCGCTCAGGGAGGGCGGCGGGACCGTGATCGTCATCTCGCCGCCCTGCGATCCCAGGGCGTTGATCAGCTCCGACATGTAGCGATCCGTGAGCGGCCCCAGCGTGCCGAACAGGATGAAGACGGCCGCCACGGCTACCAGCCGCCCGGTCCGAAGCTGCTCGCGCAGCTCCTTGATCAGGAGCGTTCCGAAGCCCATCATCGCCGCGCCCTCCCATCCAGACCCGTCGCCGGGATGTGGACGGCAGGCGCGATCGGCGGGCCGCTCTCGGCCACCAGGCGCAGAAAGACGTCCTCCAGGCTGGGCCTCTCCCGCTCGAAGCGAGCCAGGCCGACGCCGCTCTTGACGACCAGCGGCAGGATGGCCGGGCCGGCGACCCCGGGGTCTTTGGCGAAGACGCGGACGGTGTCGGAGGTGGTCTGGACCTCCTGCGCCCAGCGCTGGCGGCGCATCAGGCCGGCCAGCTTCTCGACCGCACCGGGCTGCTGGGGCTCCGGCTCGAGCTCGAAGATGGGCTGGGCGTAGCGGTCCAGCAGCTCGTCGATCGGGCCTTCGACGACCAGATGGCCCAGGTTGAGGATGGCCACTCTGTCGCAGACACGCTCCACGTCGTTGAGGATGTGGGTGCTCATGAAGACCGTGGCCGTGCCGCGCAGCCGGGAGATGATCGCCAGCACGTCGCGCCGGCCCTCGGGGTCGAGCGAGCTGACGGGCTCGTCGAGGAACAGCACCCGGGGCTGGTTGATGAGCGCCTGGCCGATGCCGAGCCGCTGGCGCATGCCACCCGAGTAGCCGCCGATGCGGCGGTGGCCGGCCTGGCGCAGGCCCACGATCTCCAGCACGTCGTCCACTCGCCTGCGACGCTCGGCGCCATGCAGGCCGTGGAGGCGGGCCACCATGTCCAGCAGCTCGCGGCCCTTCATCCAGGCGTAGAAGCGGGGGTCCTGGTCCAGGTAGCCGATGTTGCGGGCAAGCTGGCCGTCGGTCCGCCCGATCGGCACGCCGGCGACGGTGCCTGTGCCGGCGGTGGCGCCGGCCAGACCGGTGAGCAGCCGCAGGGTCGTGGTCTTGCCGGCCCCATTCGGCCCCAGGAAGCCGAAGATGCTGCCCGATGGCACCGTCAGGTCCAGCTTGTCCAGGGCGACCACGCCGCCTCGGTAGCGCTTGGTCAGGCCGCTCGTGGTGACGGCCGCTTCGGTCGTGGACTCCAGGCGGGGCCAGCTGGCCAGGATGGCCGCGGTGGACGAGCCGGGAGCGGGCGCTCCGGTCGCCGTGGCCTCCAGGGCAACCCCTCGCGACTCGTCACGGCCCAGGAAGAGGTAGATCAGCGGGCCGACCACGTTGACGAAGAGGATGATGAGGGCCCACATGACCTTGCTGTCGCCGCGCACACGCCGATCCTCCTGGAAGAGGTCGTACAGGGCGTAGCCCAGCAACCCGAACTGGAGCAGGAGCAGGGGCAGGACCACCAGAGCCAGCGTCGTCGCGTCCATGCGCCAAGTGTGGCACGTGGCCCGGTCGCTCCGCTACGCCCCCGGCACCGTGCCGCGGCGGCTCGGTCCAGACGCGGGGGCCTCAGGAGCCGTAGGTTCGGGCGATCTCCGCGTCGTCAGGCACCGGCACGTCCGGCCGGACGGCGGCGACCCAGTCCCGCAGGGCCCGGACGCTGGTCTCGAAGGCGATCTCCGGCCAGGGGATCTCGTCCGGGGCAAAGGGCCGGGTCTCCAGGGATTCGGTGGTGGCGCGCGGCTCGCCGGCGACGATCCGGGCCGCGAAGGCCACGACCACGACGGCCGCGGGCAGCCTGGAGTAGAGACCTACGATCGCGCCCGGCTCCACCGTCAGGCCGGTCTCCTCCAGGGTCTCGCGGACGGCCGCCTCGTGGACCGTCTCGTCGATCTCCAGGAAGCCGCCGGGCTGGGCCCATTTGCCGCGGCCGGGCGCGAGGGCGCGACGGATCAGCACTACCTCGCCCCGCTCGGTGACCGGAAGCGTCGTGACCACCAGCCGCGGGTTGGCGTAGCTGACCTGGCCGCAGTCGGGGCAGACCAGCCGCTCCCGCTCCTCACCGGCAACGGGCCCAAAGGTCAGCTTGCCGCCACAGCGGGTGCAGTGGCGGAGGATCGGCTCCAGCCACTCGGGGATCCCGTCGGGGCCGAATCCGGGGCGGCTCATCGGCGCTCGCCCGGCCGCCGGCCGGAAGCCCGCCCGGCCGTCACGTCCGCCACGCCGAGGCCCGCCTCACCCGCGCAGGCCGGCGTTCGACTCGTCCTCCTCGATCGAACGCTTCTGCGCTTCGCGATAGGCCCGCAGGCGGGCCGCCAGCCCCTCGTCCGAGAGGGCCAGTATCTGGGCCGCGAGCAGGGCGGCGTTCTCCGCGCCGCCGATCGCGACCGTCGCCACCGGCACGCCCCTGGGCATCTGGACCATGGACAGCAGGGAGTCCAGGCCGCCGCCGACCTGGGTGGGGATCGGGACGCCGATCACGGGCAGGGTCGTCCGGGCCGCCACCACTCCGGCCAGGTGAGCGGCTCCCCCTGCCCCGGCGATGAAGACGCGGACACCCTCGCCCTCCGAGGCGGTGATGAACCGCTCCAGGAGGTCGGGCGAACGATGGGCGGAGATGGCGTGCAGTTCGCACGGGACCTCCAGCTTGCCGAGCAGTTCGACGGCTTTCTCCATGACCGGGAAGTCGGAGCGGCTGCCGCAGACGATCCCCACGGCGGCGGTGCGCGACTCGGGCATTGGCTCCTCCTTGGGCTGCTCTCGCTGAGGCGATTATGGCGCGCCGAAGCGAGACCACGCGAAGATGCTTGACGGCCGGCGCCTCTTTCGACACCCTCGCGGCATGGAAGACGAGGTTCAACCGCCGCGCACTGTAGCCGGGCAGGCTGCTCTCTCGGGCATGCGGCCCTACGTCAAGCGCGCCCTGGCCCAGACCATCCGCCGCATCGAGGACGAGGCGGCGCGGCCCTACACGGAGGCGCTGCGGGACGCGGACGAGGTCCTGGCCGAGGTCGCCGCCGGAGAGGGCGACCTGGCCGACCGCGCCCGGGCGGCGCGCGGCAGAGCAGCACCGCTGCTGGGGGAGGCCGGGGAAGACGAGTGAGCCTCGTCCTGGTCCTGATGGGAGTGGCCGGTTCGGGCAAGACCGCGGTCATGCGCGAGCTGGCTCGCGAGCTGGGCTGGCCGACCGCCGAAGGCGACGACTACCACCCCGCCGAGAACGTGGCCCGGATGGCGGCCGGCGTGCCGCTGACCGACGAAGATCGGCGGCCGTGGCTGCTCGAGCTGGCGGCCTGGGTCGGCCGGAGAGAGGCCGCGGGCGAGGACGCCCTGGTCACCTGCTCGGCGCTGCGCCGCTCCTACCGCGATTTGTTGCGGGAGGGGCACCCTTCCTTGAGCTTCGCCCATCTGCGCGCCTCGCCCTACGTGCTGCGAGAGCGCATGGCGTCCCGGGCGGGCCACTACATGCCGGTCTCGCTCCTGGACAGCCAGCTGGCCACGCTCGAACCGCTGGAGGCGGACGAGCCCGGGTTCACGGTCGACGCGGACCGGCCCCTGGACGAGGTCGTGCGGCAGATCCTGAGCCGGCTGCGCCGCGACGCCCGCTGAGACAGCCCGCCGGGCGCCACCCTGGCAGCGGCGGCAGCGCCGCTAGGGCTGGTAGATCTCGACCGAATCGAGGGCCATGTCCAGGTCACGGCCGCCGAAGACCGCCACGTCGCCGCTCTTGAGCAGCGCCTGGGCCTGGCCGCCGCGAGCCGTGGCCAGGGAGCCCGTGCCGCTGAACGTGCCGTCGGTGGGGTCCCAGACCTCGGCCACGGCAACGCCCTGGCCCTCGTCGGAGCCGCCGATGACGACCACCAGGCCGCTGGCCACGGCAGCCGCCGTGTGGCCTACGTGGGGCACGGTCATGTCGCCGGTCGAGGCAAAGGTGCCCGTCGTGGGGTCGTACAGCTCGGCGGAAGTCAGTGGCGCAGCGGCTTGATCGAGGCCGCCCGCGACCAGCACCCTGCCGCCCACGACGGTCGTGGCGGTGTGGCCCGAGCGCGCCGTCGACATCGAGTCGGTGGCCTCGAACCGGCCCAGGACCGGGTCGTAGACCTCGGCCGAATCGAGCACGGTCGCCCCGTCGGTGCCGCCCGTGACGAGGATCCGATCGCCTGGCAACACGGCCGCGGCGGCGTCCCAGCGTGCCGACTTCATGGCGCCCGTG
>Ga0307437_1002816_pt1 | contig 10439 bp, 10 predicted proteins | sample SalMarWE160390MG_FD_202146 | JGI IMG/M metagenome (GOLD analysis project Ga0307437, IMG submission 202146) | Salt marsh sediment microbial communities from the Plum Island Ecosystem LTER, Massachusetts, United States - WE1603-90 | ecosystem: Environmental > Aquatic > Marine > Intertidal zone >...
TTAATTATATCGGAGGCGATTATCCTTATCGGCATTATCGCCCTGCTCGTCTTCGGGCTTAAACCGGGCGTCGAATTCAGCAGCGGCTCCATCTTAACCATTGGCTTCGACGAAGAGGTGGAGCAGTCGGAGCTGGAGACAGCCATGGCCGAGCTGGGCTACGCCAACTCAATCATCCAGCGCACCGGTGGGGACGACTTTATTATCCGCACCCAGGAACTGAGCGGGGAGGAAAAGACGGGGCTGGAGGATGCTCTGAGCTTCCGCTTCGGCCCCGCCACCGAGCGCGAGTTCTACTCGGTTTCGCCCATGGTGGCCGCCGAGACCGCCAACAACGCTATTATCGCCGTGGGCATTGCCGCCGTGGGCATAATGCTCTATATCACCTGGGCCTTCCGCAAGATGCCCAAACCCTTCCACTACGGCGTCTGCGCCATAATCGCCCTGGTGCACGATGTGGTGGTGGTGCTGGGTATTTTTGCCATACTCGGCGCTATATTGAACTGGGAAATAAACCTGATGTTCATCACCGGCGTTTTAGCCGTCATCGGCTACAGCATCAACAACACGGTGGTCGTCTTCGACCGAATACGGGAGAACCTGAAGCGGGGCATAAGCGCCAACTTCGAGATGGTGGTCAACAACAGCCTGGTGGAAACGTTGAGCCGTTCCGTGAACACCAGTCTGACCACCATGCTGGTGGTCTTAGCCCTGTTGCTCTTCGTCGGCTCCACCATCCAGAACTTCGCCCTGGTCCTGCTCATCGGCATTATCGCTGGCACCTACAGCTCGCTCTTTATCGCCCCCAACCTGCTGGTAATCTGGGAGAGGGGGGAGTGGGGGCGGCTCATCCTGCTACCCCAAGCCAAAACCAAAGAGGTCTAACTAATGCCGGCCACCAAGGAGAATACGGCCAAGCTATCTATCTTCGCCATCAGCTTCCTGATAGCTATGAAAGTGGTGGCCAGTATCGTTACCGGCAGCATTTCCATCAGAGCCGATGCCATCCACAGCGTTATCGACCTGGTGGGGGCGATTGTCGGCTTCATCGGCATCAAGATTGCGGGTAAACCCCCCGATAGGCAGCACCCCTTCGGCCACGGCAAGGCGGAGAACGTCGCCGGCGTGGTCATCGCCGCCCTGATATTTATCGCCGCGGGCACCATCGCCTACCAGGCAATAACCCGGCTGATTAGCGGCACCACCCTGGAGCTGGTCACCGTCGGCATCTATGTGACGGCGGCGGCTATCGTCATCAACCTGGCTGTTTCCTGGTACACGATGAGGGTAGCCCGAAGAACCGATTCCGTAGCCCTGGAAGCCACCGCCCGCGACCTGCTGGCTGACGTGCTCAGCTCGGCGGCGGTGCTGGTGGGGCTGATTCTGGTCAGGATAACCGGCGTCGCCCTGCTCGACCCCATCGTCGCCCTGCTGGTGGCGGTATTAATCTTCCGCACCGCCTTCTTGACCATGCGAAAGTCTTTCGGCGGCCTGATTGACACCAGGTTGCCCCGGGCGGAAGAGAGGAAGATAATCGCCTGCCTCGGGAAACACAGCGGGCAACTGGTGAGCTTTCACAAGATACGCACCCGCAAAGCGGGGAGCCAGCGCTATATCGACTTCCACCTGGTGTTGCCCAAGGATATCAGCGTGGAAAAGGCGCACCGAATATCCGACGAGCTGGAGCAGGAAATAGAAGCCAGCCTTGCCTCCGCCAGCGTCACCATCCATATCGAGCCCTGCGACGGCAACTGTGAGCAGTGCTCTCTCACACCCGACATCTGTAAGCGAATCTAGCCGAGTCCGTGTATTTTCTTTATCTCCCCAATCAGGCTCTCGATATCGGGCGGCTCAGAACGGCGCGGCGGCGCGCCCGAGATATTGCCGCTGGCATTACCGAGAAGGACGTCGAAGGTGGCTTTTACCGAACCAGCCAAGGCTTCGAGGTTGTAGCCCCCTTCCAGGGTCAGCACCAGGCGCCCATTACAAAGCTCGTCGGCCAGTCCCTTGATAATCCCCGTCATCTTGGCAAAGCCGCTAACGCTCAAATTCATCATGGCCAGCGGATCGGCCCAGTGGCCGTCATAGCCTACCGAGACTAGGATAAGCTGGGGGTTAAAGCGTCGGGCGGCGGGGGCGATAACCTGTTCGAAGACCTCAAGGTATTCGCTGTCGCCGCAACCAGCGGGCAGCGGTATATTAAGGTTGGTCCCCCTCCCCTCCCCACTGCCAGTCTCGTTGATATCCCCCGTCCCCGGGTAGAAGGGGTATTCATGGGTGGAGATATACATCACCTGCGGACTATCGTAGAAGGTTCCCTGCGTGCCGTTGCCGTGGTGGACATCGAAGTCGATGATAAGGATACGTTCCAGTTTGTATTTTCCGAGGGCGTATCTGGCGGCGATGGCGATGTTGTTGAAGAGGCAAAAGCCCATAGCCTGGCCAGCGGTGGCGTGGTGGCCCGGGGGCCTGACCAGGGCGAAGGCGTTAGCCACCTCCCCACCCATCACCGCCTCCGTCGCCCGGATTAAGCCGCCGGCGGCATAGAGCGCCGCCTGGTAGGAGTCGGGGGACATCACGGTATCGGGGTCGAGCGCGCCGCCGCCCTTAGCCGCCTTTTCCTCAATCTCTTTGATATAGCTCTTCTGGTGGACGAGGGCTATTTCGTCAACTGTGGCGGGGCGGGGCTCAATCGGGGTCAGCTTGGATTTTAACCCCGTTTTCTCCAGGTAAGAGATAATCGCCTCCAGCCGGGCGGCGACCTCTACGTGCTGGCCCGTGTCGTGCTGGAGATAGATGGAATGATAGACATAGCCTGTTGCCATCGCTTTGATGATAGCAGATGTGAGCTGTATGAGCAAAGGGTAACCCTCCTCCCCCTTGTTTAGCGTACGTTGTTCTGACCCACCCAACCCACCCTTAGAGGGGATCCTCCCTCTAGAATTCCTTCTGGGAGTGCCGCCTCCCCACCCCACATATATTTTGGGGGTTTGAAAGGGGGCACAGCCCCCTTTCTACCTTAAAGGGCGGTGGGTGGGAAAAGATTAAAACGGGGTGGGGGGACGAGAAACCCGGTCAATTGAGTTTATCAACCCGATAGATTATACTGGTAGGCAGTGGTTGGAGGTGACGGCATGCTGGAAGTGGACAAGCTTCAGCTCAAGCTCAACGGCAAACCGATAATCAACGATTTCAGCCTGCACGTTGATAAGGGCGAAATCCACGGCATCCTGGGCGAAAACGGCACGGGCAAGACCACCATCGCCAACCTCATCATGGGGACGAACAACTACCAGCCCACCGCAGGCAGGATGACCTTCGAGGGGCAGGATATCACCAAGCTCTCTGTTTCCGAGCGCGCGCAGCGCGGCATTACCCTCGCCTGGCAGGAGCCGGCGCGGGTGGAGGGGCTGACGGTCAGGGACTACCTGAGTTTAAGCAGCCATAACGGCCAGGCCGACCAGATTGAGCAATATTTATTGACGGTGGGGTTGGAGCCGGCACAATATATGGATAGGGACATCGACGCCACTTTGAGCGGCGGCGAGCGGAAAAGGATTGAGCTGGCTTCGGTGCTGGCGATGCGCCCCAAATTAGCCATACTCGACGAGCCCGACTCGGGCATAGACATCGTCGCCATGCCCCGGCTGCTCAACGGCATCATCGAGATGAACAAGCAGGGCTCTTCGGTGCTGCTCATCACCCACAGCGAAAGGGTGACCGGAATAGCCCACAGGGTGTCGATATTATGCGCGGGCACCATAATCAGGACCGGGCCGGCGGCGGAAAGCAGCCAGTGGTTCCAGAAAAACTGCCTGACCTGCCCCCACATTAACGAGCCGACACAGTAACTAAGATGATTGGCTATTCAGTGGGAAAAGAATACCAAGGGATGATTGACGCCTACGAGAAGGCGGGCGGCGACAAGCGCGTACTTGAGACTAAGGATGTCGCCAAGCTGGTCGTGCACGAAAATAAAGTGCTGGCCAGCGACGACATCAAGGGCTTAAAGATAGAGACCAAGGAAAGCAAAAGCGGGGTCAGCGTCAAGCTAACCGTGGAAGAGGGCGCTAAGATAGCCCACCCCGTCCATCTCTGTTTCGGCCTCCTGCCCAAGGAGGGTAAACAGGAAATCATGATGAAGGTGGAGGCTAAAGACAACAGCGATGTCAGCGTCATCGCCCACTGCATTTTCCCCAACGCCGTCAAGGTCATCCACAAGATGGACGCCGACATTGAAATCGGCGCGGGCGCCCGCTTCGAATACAAGGAGACGCACTACCACGGCGAGTCGGGGGGCATCGAGGTCATCCCCAAGGCGAAGGTCAGCGTGGCTAAGGGCGGCGTCTGGCAGAGCACCTTTGCCCTGAGCCAGGGGGTTGTCGGCCGGTTGGACTACGATTCCGAGGTCGTATGTCTGGAGAAGGCGGTCGCCGAGCTGACGGTGAAGGCCTACGGCAAGGGCACCGACGACATCAAGATAGTGGAGAAGATATACCTCAACGGCGCCGGCGCCAGGGGCATGGCCAAGAGCCGCGTGGTGCTGGGCGACAAGGCCAGAGCCGAGGTCAGGGGCGAGACCTACGGCAACGCTCCCTACGCCCGCGGGCACGTTGACTGCATGGAGCTGGTCAACGGCACCGAAGCCGTGGCCATAGCCATACCCATCGTCTCGGTAACCAACGACAAGGCCAAGGTAACCCACGAGGCGGCTATCGGCAGCATCGACCGCAAACAGGTAGAGACGCTGATGGCGCGGGGGCTGGACGAGGACAAGGCGGTGGACGTTATCGTCAGGGGTATTTTAAAGTAGCTGAGTAAGTGAAATGTCCTTGGATTTAACCAAGGTAGCGGCGCAGGTGGGCAGCATGGTCGCCAGGCTGAAAGCCAGCGGCGAGCAGAGGCAAAGGCGCCTGCAAAAAGCCCTCGATACCCTCAACAACAAGTCCATCGATATCGAAGGCTTAAAGAATAAAATAGACTCCAGCCAGACCACCTGGCTGGTGCCGGGTTTAGTTGACGGGCTCGATTTGCACTACCAACCCCCACCCCTCCCCCCGGAATTCACGGTTATCGCCACCGACGGCTCCAATATCGATGTCGACCGCCACCAGTCGACCCGCTGCTATTTAATAAACATCGGCGCCGTGGTGCTGGACTACGGCTCTAATCCCCAGGCTCTTCTCGACAGTTCCCCGGCGCTCTATTTCGGCGACGAGGAGATGGTCATCGCCGCCGACGACAAGGGGCGAGCGCAGCCCATCGAGGGCGCCCTGCTGGGCATCAAGCGCGCCGTTGATGAGTGCCACCGCCTGGCGGAGCTGGCTAAAGAACTGCCCAAGGACAGCTCGGCTCTGGCGCTGCTCGACGGCTCGTTGATTCTCTGGGGCTTAGCCGGGCAGACCTACCCCGATTTCGTCACCGAGGCGCTTTTAGTCAAGGGCTTTCTCCGCCACCTTGAGGAGATAAAAAGGCTCAACGCGGAAAGGCGGCTCGCCCTAGCGAGCTATATCAGCTTCCCCCGCTCTACCGACGTGGTCAACGCGCTGCGGGTGGCGCTTTGCCCCCACGAGACTATTGATACCGACAAGGATTGCGGCGAGTGCACGATGAGGGAATGCGAGGCGGTGGCCGGCGTTCAGGACAGGGAGCTTTTTGGTAGTACTCTGGCCGAGGGCGAGCGTTCGGCGCTCTTTAGCAGCCAGTCGAAGATAGTCAGAGACCACTACGGTGGACACTGGGTTTATTTCTTTTATCTGAGGGTGGACGGCGAGATAGCGCGGGTGGAGATTCCGCAGTGGGTGGCGCAGGACGAAACCCTGCTCAACCTGACGCACGGGCTGGTCTTGGACCAGTGCCGGCGGGGGCAGGGCTACCCGGTGGCTTTGGCCGAAGCCCACGAGCAGGCGGTGGTCACCGGCGCCGACCGAGAGTCTTTCTGGCAGCTGGTGGAAACGCTATTAATCGGCGAGCATTTGCCCACCCCCACCTCCGCCAAGAGTTTCAGCAAGCGGACGAGGTGGGTGTGATAGAATGAAGGGGAGGGGTAGCGCCTTTTTGGATTTTTGGGTGGGGGGGGAAAGGAGGTTAAAAAGATGGAGACAATCATCTTAGGAGTACTAGGGATAGCCGCAACCGTATCACTTGCGTTGTTTGTCCAATGGAAAACGAATAAAGCGTTCAAGGCTTTATTCAAGCTTATATGTGCCCTACCTGGTGGAGATGCTGCACAAAGGATATACGACGACATGCTGAGATCAGGGCAGGTGAGAGGACTCCCATACCAAACCAAGGATGGTAAATGGGCTGTTGCTTGGAAGATTCCTGCTTATAAAGGAAAGACGCCTGAGCCCTAGCGACTCTGGTGATTTAAAGAGGAGGAAAATCATGGGAAGTAAAGGCAGAAAGAACGTAAAGAAACCCAAGAAGTCGAAACAGGAAAAACAGGCAGCTAAGAAAAAATAGTCATTTAAGCAAATCGTGAAACCTTGGTGGAGGACGCTATGCCGGATTATGAAATCAACGAGCTGGCCAAGGAAGAGTCGTGGCGGATGTTCCGCATCATCGGCGAGCTGGTGGAGGGCTTTGACACCCTCACCGGCATCGAGCCCGCGGTAACCATCTACGGCTCGGCGCGGCTCAAAGAGGGCGATAAGCTCTACGCCCAGACCGAGGAAATCGCCTACCGGCTGGGGCAGCTGGGCTTCTCCGTAATAACGGGCGGGGGGCCCGGGGCGATGGAAGCCGCCAACAAGGGCGCGCAAAGGGCAGGAGTGGAATCGGTGGGGCTTAATATCGAACTGCCTAAAGAGCAGGCCGTCAACGACTACACCACCAAGTCCATAGTCTTTCACCACTTCTTTGCCCGCAAGGTGATGCTGGTAAAGTACGCCACCGCCTTCGTCATCATACCCGGGGGCCTGGGCACGCTCGATGAGCTGACCGAGGTGCTGACTCTGATGCAGACCCTTAAGATAAAGCCCTTCCCGGTGATACTATTCAACAGTAAGTACTGGAAGGGCTTTCTGGACTGGCTGAAAAGCTCGGTGCTGGATAAGGAATGTATCTCCGAAGCCGACCTCGAGCTGCTCATTGTCTGCGACAAGCCCGAAGAGGTGGTCGAAGCCGTCCAGAGCTGGTACACCAAGCACAAGCTGGTGGGCAAGAAGGCGCTGCCCAAGTAAGATGAGAGGAACTAAAAATGGCTGAACTAGAGAGAGTCGGCGAGATAATCGAAGCCGGCACCACCGCCTTTACCGCCCAGTGCTACCAGCTATATGAAATACCGCCGCTGGGCAGCCTGGTCAAGACCGGCAACGCTTCCGCCGAGCTCTACGGCATCGTCTATAACGCCGCCACCACCAGCCTGGAACCGGGGCGCCGCCCTATCGCCCGCGGCCAGGACGAAACCAGCCAGGAGGCAATCTACCGCTCCTCTCCGCAGTTGGCCAAGCTACTTAGGAGCGAATTCGGGGCGGTGGTGGTGGGGCACAAAGAGGGCGATAAGCTCTATCATCGTTTGCCCCCCCGGCCCGCCCGCATCCACAGCTTCGTTCATCAGTGCACCCCCGCCGAGGTTATGGATTTCGGGCAGTCCTTCGACTTCCTCAATATACTGCTCAACGCCAATCTGCCTGTTCCCGCCGAGGAGTTGGTCGGCGCCGCGCTGCGCCGGATGAGCCAGGCGCATAAAGACCCGCGTGCCTTTCTGGTAGCGGCGGGCAAGGAGCTAGCTATCTTGCTCAGCGGCAACCTCAACCAGCTCAACGCCATACTGGGAAGGATTAAAACATGACCGAAAATCAGCGCCTGGGCATCGTCGTCTCCGGCTCACTGGGCAAGGGGGTCGAGGTCAAGCTGGACAGCTCGGTTTCCATCGAGGATGTGGTGGTGGGGCGCTTTGTTACCATCGAGGGGGCAAAGCGGCGCTTCTTCGGCATGATAAGCGAGGTCAGCCTGGGAATGACCGACCAGAGGCTTTCCCTCACCCCGCCCGACGTCGCCGACCCCTTTATCGCCGAGGTATTGGCCGGCACCAGCACCTTCGGCACGCTTCATGTTACCCCCACCCTGGTCATCGGCGGCGATGCCGACAGCCTGCTCGAAGGACCCCAGCCCGTAAAGACCGTGCCCAGCCACTTCTCCGTAGTCAACCTGGCTTCGGAGCGGGACGTGGAACTGGTCTTCGGCTCCGAGGACGAAAAGAGGTTCTTCATCGGCAACCCGCTGGATATGGAGACCAAGCTCTGCATCGACCTGGAGGAGTTCGTCAAGCGCTCCAACGGCATCTTCGGCAAGAGCGGCACGGGCAAGACCTTTCTCACCCGTATCCTGCTCATCGGCATGCTGCAAAAGAGCCAGGCGGTCAACCTGGTCTTCGATATGCACAACGAGTACGGCTGGGAAGGCAGCAGCGAAAAGGGCAACAAGGTCAAGGGCTTAAAACAGCTTTTTAGCTCCAAGGTGGCCGTGTTCACGCTGGACGAGGAGAATTCCAAACGCCGCAAGGTGGTCACCGATTTCACGGTTAAAATCGGCTACGATGAGATAGAGCCGGCGGATATAGCATTGCTGCGGCAGACATTGAACCTCACCGAGCAGGCCACCGAGGCGGTCTATCGTTTGCGGCAACGCTTCGGCAAGAACTGGCTGGGCAAAACGCTGGAGGCGAGGGAAGCCGAGGAAACCAGGGCGCTGCTCGATGAACTGGATATCCACGAAAGCACCTTTCAGAACCTGAGGCGGGGGCTGTCCACCATCCAGCGCCTGCCCTTTATCGAGCCCAAGTCCCCGGCCAACGCCGTCAAAGCCATCCTGGAACACCTTGAACGCGGCACCAACGTCGTCTTGGAATTCGGGCGCTACCGCGATATAACCGCCTATATACTGGTGGCAAACATGCTTTCAAGGCGCATCTATGCCCACTACCAGGAGAAGATGGAAAAAGCCATAGCCGAGGATGCCACCAAACCCCACCCCCTGGTCATCACCATCGAAGAAGCTCACAAGTTCCTCAACCCCGAGGTCGCCAGCCAGACCATCTTCGGCACCATCGCCCGCGAGATGAGGAAGTATAACGTCACCCTGCTGGTTATCGATCAGAGGCCCAGCGGCATCGACAGCGAGGTTATGTCACAGATGGGCACCAAGATAACCTGCCTCATGGATAACGAGCGCGATATCGACAGCGTGCTCGCCGGCGTATCGGGGCGCAACGAGCTCAAATCGGTGCTGGCCAAGCTCGCCGCCAAACGGCAGGCGCTCGTCTTCGGGCACGCCGTGCCCATGCCGGTGGCTTTCCAGCCGCGTGAATACGGCTCAGCGGAGTCCTACAAGGCGTTTAGCGGCGAGACTAAAGCGGGAACGAAGGAAGACGTCGAAAAGCTGTGGGAATAGAGGCTCAAAGCTTCTCTAAGCCGCGGACGACGTCGTTGAGGTCGTCGAAGGGCTGGTACTTCAGTTTCTTTTCCTTACAGATATCCATCAGCCCGTCACGGGCGAAGACGTGCTGGGACAGCGCCGCGGGAGCGTAATCGGAGGGGCCATTGCCGATGCAAACCACCTGGTAGCCCTGGGTAAGGAATAGCTTGGTGTAAGCCTCCTTGAAACCCTTCTTTAGCACCTTGCCTTCGGGGCCGATATACTGCACCTCGAGCCCATCGGGGCCGAACTCGGTGCGGGCGGCATAAACCTCGATGTCGCCCAGCCCCACGTCCTCCAGGATTGCCTTGATGTAGAAATCAAGCCCGTTGCTGACTACCAGGAAGCGATAGCCTCTCTCGTTACAGTAGTTGTCCAAGTTGCGCAGCCCCTCGCGCAGCTTAACGTCTTCGCGGGCGACCCTGAGCAGCTCTTCGCGGCTGGCCTTGATCATGGCGAAGGCCTTGGTGTTGAAATCGCCCACCGTCATCTTGCCCTGACGGTAGCGCTCGAAGAGCTGGCGCCAGTCGCCTTCAGAGAAGGCGTCGAGCATGGCAAAGCTGACATCTTCTTCGGTAAGTGTGCCGTCGAAATCACTTTGAATAATCATATTTCGCTAAAAAACCCTGAAATTAAAGCAGGCTTTACTAGAGCAGGATTATACTTAAATTTAAGCCACATTTCAAGGCTTGGGCTCTCCGTCGGCATTTCAGGCGTCGGCGGAGATTGACAGTTAAACGCCGTAGGGTTTAGTATATTGCTAGTTCTCGGGCAAGGGCAGGGAGGTTTTCCAGGCACGACCCCGAATGTTTGATTTGTCCATTCTACACTGGCAAATTATACAACTATCGCCGGTTACAGCCTTGAGCTGAAGATTGATTTAGGAGGAAACAACTAATGTCGAAAAGCCTTTCACTCAAGGAGCTATCACGTTACAACGTCGGCACCTGGGCCGACATAATCTATAGGAACGCACTCCTCCACCCCGACAACGAAGCCTTCGTTTACGGAGATACCAG
>Ga0307437_1002826_pt1 | contig 10425 bp, 10 predicted proteins | sample SalMarWE160390MG_FD_202146 | JGI IMG/M metagenome (GOLD analysis project Ga0307437, IMG submission 202146) | Salt marsh sediment microbial communities from the Plum Island Ecosystem LTER, Massachusetts, United States - WE1603-90 | ecosystem: Environmental > Aquatic > Marine > Intertidal zone >...
CGAGGCGGGCGGGTCTCAGCGGAAGGCAAAAAACTATCTTTGCGCTCTTGGCGCCTCTGCGGTGAAATAGATAGGCCGTTCATCAAAATGGAGATGTAGTGTCTGAACCACAGTACCATTCGTAGTCTTCAGTTCGGGCGGCCGGGTCAGTTATGATATCATATTGAGTTCATTGCTACGATTGTATATAGTAAATTTGTTTTTGCGCGGCGTATACATGGGCAAAAATGAAAGACGGCTCTATTTATACTATGCAGCATCTATTTGATGATTACCATTGGCATCAGACAGAACATGGATTCTAGATAGCGTTGAAGAACTTCGATATACTTGGCGAGATAGCAGACATTGAAACGATCACAAAGGGATCGGGGATCCGTGATCTCCAGCGCTTACGAAAAATATATGGAGCAGGAGAGTGGCGAAAAATGAAAGGTATTGCACGTATCCGCCTCCCAAGCGGAAGAATCCGTGTGGCCGAACTCCCTTGGTATGAGGCGCACGGGATCGGCAAGAAGGAGATTAAGCGTAAACGTTATAAGGAGTAACGTATGGAAAAGACAAAAGAAACCCCCCATGAGTTCGCAGTTTGCATCAATAATGATGACTATCCAGCCTCACTAGAGTTACACAAAATCTATCGTGTGCTCCCGGATGAAGACGCAGCCGCTGATAACGACATGCGGATCATTGATGAGAGCGGTGAAGATTACCTATACCCCGCCTCCTATTTCGCTCCCATCAAAGTTCCCGCAGCGGTGGAAGAATCGTTTATCCGCGCTTCATGATTCGCATTACGTTTTGCCGAGCCTTTCGTCTGAGAAGGGCTCTGCTTTTCGGTTAGCCTACCCACCTCCTATAACACCCTCTTCGATCCCCTTCTCATTACCTTTCTCGTATGGCCTCTGCCCTTGTGCAATACGGTAGTTGACTCTGCTGGCAAAAGAATACAGGATTTTGAAGATGAGAACCGGAAAATGGGGAAAGAAAAGAGGGGACAGCGAGGGTGCTCAGGCAGGAGAGGCTAAATGCCCGCCCGTCCCCGTCCGCCTCGGCTGAAGCCTCGCGTTGCCGGGCAGGTCGCCCGTCCGCCTCTCTCTGCTCGGCAGGAGGGCGGGCCTGAGGCTCACGATGGCGGACGAGCACCCGGTACGCTTCACCCTGCGATCGTCAGGGGAATTGAGAAGAAAAGGATCGTTGATGACGCGAAAGACCGGGAGAACTTCGTGATGAGGATGGGGAAGATCCCGGCCTGCGCTCCACTTCTAACGCTCCCCCACGCCATCACTGGTCGACGAGGCATAGTGGAATAAACACCGGGACTGAAATGCGGCCTAAGAAGCGGGTAAGGCTTGCTCTTAAGCGAACAATCAGGTAACCTTTCATCGCAGGCTTGAGAACAATGATCTTTGATGCAGAGAAATCAACCGGTGGCCGCACATGCCTCTGATCACGTAGTGGAGGGAAGGAATCATATCGAGCCTATCCGGACATGATGGCTTTGGGCAAAGAAGGCGCTCAACAATCCTTTGCTCGAAGCAGCCAGGGATAAAGAGCCAGTTGCCTGCAACACTGTACTTCGGGTTCTCCAAGATGAGATAAGAGCATGAAGAAGGCCTTCAAGTCCTATCAGAGGATAGAGGCGAAACGATGAAAGGAGGTTGATTAATGGAGAAAAGAGATGCAATCCTGGAGTCCATCAACAAAGTGGAACATCCGGAAATTGCCATGTCTCTGGTGGACCTGGGCATGGTGCGCGACATTGAATTCGATCCACAAGATGATGGCGTTATCCTCACCCTGGTTCTGCCGTTCTTCGGCATTCCCCAGGCCGTGCGGGATTACATGGTCAACAGTTTGTCCCAGTCCATCAAAGACGCGGGCGGAGAATTGAAGAATGTCAACCTGGCGCAGATGACCGAGGAAGAACGCCAGGCTTTCTTCCAGAAGGAAAATGCCAAGTGGCGAACCTAGGATACTGCAGATACCCCTGCAGAACCCCAAGCCCCTTTGAAAGGACATTGTCAAGCATTTACCTCTCGAAAAGCTTTTTGACCTCCTCCTTCAGCACCTTTCCCATGGTGTTGCGGGGGAGTTCCTTGACAAAGATGATTTCTTTCGGGCACTTCCAGTTGTGGAGATATCGCCTGCAATGCTGCTGGAGGTCTCCAAGCTCGATCTCTCGTCCGTGTTTCGGCACCACAGCGGCCACGACCATCTCTCCCCATCTCTCGTCCGGTACACCCACCACGCAGGACTCGGACACTCCTTCATAGCGGTTGATCACGGCTTCCACCTCTTTGGGCGAAATATTCTCCCCGCCCGAGATGATGATGTGCTTGATGCGGTCCGTGAGATAGTAGTATCCCTCTTCGTCCACTCTCCCGAGATCGCCGGTCCTGAACCACCCATCGACAAAAACCTTGGCTGTCTCCTCCGGTTTTTGCCAGTACCCGGGTGTGATGGCAGGCCCCTTAAGCCAGAACTCCCCTGTGTCGCCAGGCGCCACCTCCTGAAACGTATGGGTATCAACAACCTTCACGTGGAGGCCGGGCAGGGGTATGCCGATGGAGCCCGGTTTTCTGGTGCCCCTGAAGGGATTCGAGAAGTTCATTCCCGTCTCAGTCATCCCTTCCCGCTCCACAGGCTCTTTGCCGAAAATCTTTTTGATCCTCTCGAAATCTCTGGGCGGAAGCGGTGCAGACCCGGAAGTCCACAGCCTTATGTGGTCGAAATTCAGTCTTTGTTCTCCCAGGGTTTCCATCATCCGGGCGTACATGGAGGGAACGGCCATGAACACGGAGGGCGTGTACCCTTGAATGCCCTGAGCCAGGATAGTGTTCACGGCTTCAGCAGAAAAGGCATCGAGGAGAAGCACATGCGATCCTGCGACCAAGGCCGTGTGAAGGGCGAAGCAGAGGCCGTGAACATGGAACAGGGGAAGGGCGTGGTAGAGGACGTCCGATTCCCTGATTTCCCAGATGGAGATGATGTTCTCTGCATCGTGGGCAAGGTTTTTCTGCGTGAGGATGGCCCCTTTCGGCAGTCCCGTTGTTCCGGAAGTATAGATGATCAGGCCCGGATCCTCCGGACCTACATCTGCAAGAGGCGATTCGGCCGAAGCAAAACTGAAGAAGTCCATGGCTTTGTAAGGCTTTTGCGGATCAACCACAAGGGTTTCTGTACGGGGGTCTATTTCTTGGATCAACCCTGCCTGGGCCGGTCCGCAAAGCACCAGCCGGGCTTGGGCGTCACCCAGGAGATAGTCCACCTCCGCTTTCTTGAACCCTGGATTCAGAGGGACCCCGATTGCTCCGATCTTCTGCACGGCCAGGTGAGCTACCACGGAAAGGAGACATTTGTCGAGAAAAAAGATCACCCGATCGCCTTTGGCCACGCCCTTCTCCAGAAAGGTGTTGGCCACGCGGTTCGAATCCTCTTCCAACACCCCATAAGAAATCTCGGTTTCCACGAGGCCTTGACGAACAAAGGATATGGCAATCTTGTTTCTGAGCCTCACGGTGGTTTGGATCAAAGCGTCTCTTAAGGTTCGTTCACCCATCACCCCCTCCTCGAATCATGCCGGAAAAACCATTGATAAATTCGTAAAAAGCGTGAAATCTGGCTCTTTCGTCATTCCGGCAGAAGCAGGAAGCCAGAAAATTAAACAGCTTCTGGATGTCCCCGGCTCACTGCATGCCGGGGTAGGCTTATCAAGTCCGGCATGATGGTTAAAGGACTTTTCATAAAATTATCAATTACTTACTTTTTTAAAATTGGTCAAGACTGATTCAAAAAATTGATTCAAAAAAGTTATGAGTTGGGCCCGCTGACTTTACTAAACTATTCTAAAAAATTACAATTAATTAGCGCGATAGAGGGCAAAGCAACTATAAGAAAGATCCTTAAGCATCTTTGCTTATGGAAAATTAAAAAGGATCGATAATTTTTCGGAATATGTACTAAAAGATTGTGTATTTGAAAGATAACATGATATAGAATCCTTTATAAAACGAGAGGCCTCAACAATTCATAAAAAGGAGACTAAAATTTTTGAAAAAATTATGATATAAGAAACTTTAAATGTATAGCGAATCTACCCTATTATCTGAGTTGTGAGAATACCAATGAAAAGAATGGGACGTATCGTTCTGTCAATAGCGCTGGCTGGAGCCATCATTTCCGGAGCGATTTTCTATCAGAAGTATTCGGTTGGCAGATCTCCAGGCCGGTGACCTGGCTATTGTCATATGGGAGTCCACCAAAAAAGGTCAGGTGATTCACTCGCTTAACGTAACATGAGTGACATGAAACAGCAGCATCTTTTTAATAGATAAATCTATACAGCACTCAAATCCTTCAAAGCAGACCGGGGTGACATGGCAACGCCTGTACCCTGATAAAAAACCTATAAAAAAGGAGGAACAGCATGAGAGAAGAAGCAACAAAATTAATCGAGATGGTAAGGAAAAGAATACCCGATAAGGAGATAATGGAGAAGCTGGGAATTCAGACAAAGACATCTTTAAAAAAGATGTACTACGATGCCCTCGTTGAAACCGGCAAGATCAAGGATATTATTTCAAAACAGGATGATGCGGGGATGAAAAAAACCCTGAAGATCGGCAAGAGGGGAACGCTTTCTCTCAGCAAGAAATTAGTAATCGAAGAGTTTGGATTCAAGGAGGGTGATAGGTTTACCGTGTCCAAGAGGAAGGATGGCATCAACCTGAGAAAAGAGAAAAACTAACTGAAATTCTCTTTCTCTACCGATTTCGGATCGACACCGCATGCCTCCAGTTCGCTCAGCATGAATTCTTGCATCTTGGGAGGGCCGCACAGGTAGCATGAGGTACCTGGGAGAGGGAGGTGCTTTTGGAGCACCTCCCTCGTCACATGCCCAGGCATATACAGGATATGGGGATATTCAGTCTGAAAATACTTCTCCACCTCCTTCTCGCGGCTTATCGCATGTATAATCGTGAGGGTCAGAGCCCTTGTCATTTCCTTGAGCTCACCGGCGGCGAATACGTCCTCTATGGTCTTGTTGGCCCAGAAAAGGGTCATCCTGTTTTTCGCCCGGATATTCCTCAGCCAGCGCAGCACGCTTAGAAATGGGGTTATGCCGACGCCGCCTGCGATTAGAGCGATCTCCGGGCTTTTTTCAATATCTCTGCAAAATACCCCAAAGGGGCCCTCCACCCTTACCGGTGTGCCTGGTGACAGCTCCGGAATAGAGCAGGTGAATACACCCGCCTTCTTGATGGTAAACCGCAGGATCTCATCCTCAGGAGCACAGGATATCGTAAAGGGATGAGGCTCGCTCCACCCATCATCGCGCAACACCCTGATGGAAGCCCACTGGCCGGCCCGCCTCTTCTTGAGCCGTTCATCATCTCCCTCCAGATAGAGCGAGGTTATGTCGTAGTTCTCGGACTCTGTCTTCAGGACCTTCCAGGTCTTCACGGAATCCTTATGTATGCCTGTATCTCTCATGATGATCCTTCAGAACGATTTATCGCATGATCTTCTTTTACTACTATATGCCATAATTCCCCGCCTTTTAAGGCAGGGATTAATGGCACTTTTATAATTCCCCTCCCTTGATGGGAGGGGATAAAGCCGAGGGTGAAACTTCTTGACTTTTCACCCCCACCTCAATCCTCCCCCGTCAAGGGGGAGGAGGGTGTCCAGGCAAGTGTCAGATTTCCCGCGTTTCAACGCGGGGAATTTTACTAAAGGTATTATCGCCTTTAGGAGAAAACCTAGCCCACGTAGGTGACGGTGTAGCCCCCGGCCTTGAGCTCATTCGCAACGGATTCAATATCATCTCCCTGCACTCGCAGGGCAATGAGCCAATCCGGTTCATCCTCGGCGGGCGGAAGCGTCATCATGCTCAACAGGAGTGCCTTTTTTTTATCGAGGATGTCGAGAATTCCCCTGAAAAACCCGAACTCCTTGGAAGAGCTCCTGATATCGATTCTCACACCCCGCTGTTCCTTCACCCCCAGGACCCTGGTCATCATCCTCACGATGTCCGATTCGGTCACCACGCCGACCAGTCTCCCGTCATCCACCACCGGAAAGGCGCCGTACCCCTTTTCTTGTCCCAGTTGAAGGGCTTCCTCAACCGGCATGCCGGGGGAGATGGTAAAGGGATTTTTCACCATGATCTCCTTGACGGTCATCTTGGATAAGAGGTAGTGCAGCTCCCATATGTTCAGGGAGGTGGCCGGCGAGGGCGAGGCCTCCAGGAGCATGTGTTTGGTGACAAGGCCCACCAGCTTATCCTTCTTCATCACCGGCAAGCGCCTGATCCTGTGGGCGTCCATGATCTTCTTGGCATCATTCACCAAGGTATCCTCAGTGACGGTGACCACATTGGTGCTCATAATATCTCCTACCTTCATGTTCCCCTCCTTGCTTGATCCGGCTCTTTGCTCAGGCGCCGATGTTCCTTGAACATACACTTATTCATGACAACCAGCAGTCCCGCATCCCGAGCCCTTGCTGCCGCTTCCTCGTTTATGATCCCCTCCTGCATCCACACGGCCCTCGCGCCGATCTTGATCGCCTCCTCCACAATGGGCAGCACCTCCTCCGATCTCCGAAATATGTCCACCACCTCCACGGCTCGCGGTACCGAGTGTAGGTTGGGGTAGCTCGGCCAACCCAATATCTCACGAGCATCCGGGTTGACCGGTATGACCTCGTAGCCATGCTCCGCGAGATAGGAGGCTACCTTGTGGCTCGGCCGGCTGGGATCAGGCGATAGACCGACAACCGCCACGGTGCGATATTCATGTAAGATCTTCTCTTCATCCATAGTTCCTCTTTGCGTCTTGGTGACCTTGTGGCTGAGTAGTAATCAAGAACGTTACGTATCGTTGCTCCAATCCCGGATCTCCGAGGCCTGATAGTCCTCCTGTTTGATGGTCAGATCCATGTTGATGACGAACCCTGAATGCTTCTTGAGCTCGGGGTCCTCCTGTAAGGTGCCATGACGTTCCCGGGCAGACTGAACATCCTCCAGGGCCTTCTGTAAGGCCGGGCCAAGCGCCTTGCTTGTCTCCACACGCCCCAGCGTAAACTCGGGCTCAACACCATCCTCTGCCACGGGTTCTGCAAAGTGGGCGAGCTGTTTCATCTTCTCCATGGCCTGGTCCATCATCCTCCATCCCATACGATCCTCATGTTGGAAAATCCATGAGGTACGGATGTGCTGCAACATCTCCGTATACTTGCGTGCGATCTCCTTTTGGAGCTTCTGGATGAACTCCCGGGGCATCTCGCCCTCTGCTCCTGGCAGACCGGCCCTTTGGTCCGGGCTCAGTTTGTCCAGTTTTCGTTGAAACTTTCTCGCGTGGATAGACGATTCCCACGCCTCCCTCTGGAGAACCCGCTTGATATGGGGATCGTCCACCTGATCGGCCTCCTCATGGTAATGGGGGATCAAGTCCTCCTCGTATTTGACGTAACTCCTGAGAATCGTTTCACGATTCGTTGGATCATGGGGATAGGGCGCAGGTGTCAGATTGGGCTCTCCGCCCAGCCCGCCTATGATCATCCCCAGCCAGTGCATATGCCACATCTCCTCCCTGGATATGGAGATGAGGCTTGAGCCGAGGGGGGTGTCCTCCCCCTCCAGATACCCGTGCACGAGGTAGCGTATGATAGCCGCATGTTCGTCGGCAATATCCCGGTTCAGCATATCGATCAATGCCTTTGCTTCCATAATAAACCTCCTATGATTTCATTGAAAACAGGAAGGGCCTACTTCTTATCCTTGAGCTTGAATTCCAGCCAGTCGACCATCTCCTGGATATTCTTGGCCATGTACCACCGGCCGTTCGCAAACGCGCCATAGTCGGCGCCGGCCATGGCAGAGGCGTAACGGGTGGAATTGGCGAAGAAGAGCCACTGCTCCACCCACTTCTTCTCGATCGCCTCGTTGAAGATGCCGTCACCCTGGGCAAGCCCCCTTGCCGCTCCTCTTTCCCAGGCGGAAAGGAGCACCGTGGTGGCGGCCAGGGTCATCTCGTTTGCGCTCTGTATGGTCTTCTCAAAACGATGAAACTGCCCAGCTACCCACCCCTCGCTATGGCACGAGAGACAGACCCCCTGCATGGCGGCCCGTCTCCTTCCTTGCTCAACGGTGTCAATCAGATATCCCTCAACCGGTTCTCCGGTGAACTCGGTCGGCAGGGGCAATCCGGCCTTGTTCTTGATGATGGTGGTATCCGGTGATTTCGGATGGGGATGGGCATAGATCAGCCCGAAGATCCGCCATGAGAGCCTATCGTTCATCTGGTGGGTCCGCCTGGCAACCACCTCTCCTTCATCGGAGACCACCAGGCTCACATGGCACGATGCGCAGGTAGGGGCGGAAAAATCCTTACCCACCTTCCAGGGAACGGAGCTGAACTCCCAGACATCCCCGAGCGATGAGAAGATGTTTCCATGCTTGCTCACGGTGTAGACCTTGTATGCCGGCACATCCGGGCCCTTGTGGCACTCAGCGCAGGTATAGGGTTTTCTGGCCGTCTCGATTGCGAACTGGTGTCTGGTATGGCAGGCCGTACATGATCCCTTGCTTGTATCCGGGTTGATCCGGCCAACGCCCTGGTTGGGCCATCCCTCTAAGATAGGAAGCTCCATCTCCCCAAAATCCGTCTCCTTTGTCCGGAATCCCCTCACCGCCACCTGTGTGCCGTGGCAATAATTGCAGGAATCGGCACTGGTCTCAGGATCGGGTTCCTTTATCACCGTCTTCATATCCTCAAAGGTCTGCACCCCATTGGCGGCAATCATCAGGTTGTGGTACACGGGATTATTGTTGAGATTAGCGTAGGCGTGCGACATCAGGTTCCCGGTATACTGTTCCGCCTCCAGGGCGTGGCAGGCTGCGCAGTCCCTGGGCGTTACAACCGTATGGACGCGGAAATCCTCGTGATCAAAGGAATCCTCGTGGGTATCCGGACTTAGGGTGTGGCACTCGGCACAGCCTACCACAACATTGGCGAGGTCCCCGGGCGCCGTCTCTACTGAAATCCTTCTCTCAAGCTCGGCTTTCTTGAGCGCCTGGGCCGGCGTCACCTTGCTCATCCGGCTTCTTTCCCAATCAGCCACTATCCCGGGATGAATCGTTCTATGGCACTCGAGACAGGCCTCGGTTCCCCCGCTGAGAGGAACATCTCCCCCCAGTACTGAAGGCGCCCAGATGAGCACTGCAACCATGGATACCAGCGTCTTTCTCACGGCATACCCCTTTGATTTCTCTGAGTACCCCTCCGTGATCTTACTGAGTTACAGCTATCCGATTTTTTCATTTCCCCCTTTTCTCTTCCTCTTCCACCTCACTCCATATCGAATTCCTTGATATCGAACCAGTAACCCGTCCTGCTCAGGTAGTCTATCTCCGCCTGGACAATGGCGAGGTGCCCCTCCTCTATCTCCACAAACCGGGCGAATATCTTCTGCCCTTCATCGGATAGCTCGCTCGCCATCCTCCTGTAGAAATCGGTGGTATCATGCTCCACCTTCAGGGCCTTGCCCAGCATCTGGAGTTCACTTCCCTTATCCTTGGTCGTCATTCGGGTCTCAAGCCTGCCGACACCCTTCCTTATCATCTGCTCAGAGGGGAGAGCGGTGTCGAGCTCTTCCGCTGTAATTGCTCCCGTTCTCCGGAGCTCATCGAGCCTGTTCTCAAGGTAGTTCAGGTGCTTCAGCTCCTCGTCGGCCAGCACCCCGAAGGTGCGCTTTCCCAGGGGATCGGTGCTCTTCTCCATTGCGTCGCGATAGAGCTTGCTCACCTGTGTCTCGAACTCTATCGCCGTTGTGATCGCTTCTTCAAGATTCACAAAATTATCCTCCACAGGGATACGTCAGTTCGTCAGATTATCCGCATGAGCCCAGAGAATATGGGTTCATGGTTAGAGGCTTATGGCAATCACAGACGATGGTTCTGCCAGTCATGGTTCTTTCTTTCGCACGGAGTAAGGGAGAATTGGATGATTGGAGCATTGGAAACTGTGTTCGTGAAGACTTTTCCTGTCTTTCAAAGCCCTTCCTGCTATTTGATACCATTACTCCAGTACTCCATTACTCCAATAATCACATGATCTCAAAGAACACATTCGGCCACCTTCCAGGGGGCTCCAAACAAAGCCAAGTCTCTGGGCGTGGATTCTTTACTCTATACCGTAGCTGGACAACTATGCCTTCCACAAGCCGTGGATATTGCAGTGCTCCCGGGCCGTGACCTTCTCGGCATCGATGTGGAAGTCAGCTACCGGTTTATCTCCGGGCTTGAGGAATTGGCGGTATGCCTTTCCGTCAGCAATAACCTCGATCCACTCGATAAAGTGCTTCTCCTCCATCGGGTGAGGATCGCTTCCCACCTTTACCCTGAATCCGCCCGGGATC
>Ga0307437_1002829_pt1 | contig 10408 bp, 12 predicted proteins | sample SalMarWE160390MG_FD_202146 | JGI IMG/M metagenome (GOLD analysis project Ga0307437, IMG submission 202146) | Salt marsh sediment microbial communities from the Plum Island Ecosystem LTER, Massachusetts, United States - WE1603-90 | ecosystem: Environmental > Aquatic > Marine > Intertidal zone >...
CACGAAGGCGAACATATAGACGCGGTCTAAAATGCTGGCGTCCTTGACCTTATCGAATTTCTTGAGGGGCTCGCCGTAGAAGACCCTTTGCAGCATCCAGAGGATATAGCCGGCGGTAATGACGATACCGAACACGCCCAGGATGGTGGCCACCTGGATGCCGGCGACGGCGCTGCTGGTGAAGCTGCCGACAAAGACCAGGAACTCGGCGATAAAGCCGCTGGTGGTGGGCAGCCCCAGCGAAGCCACCCCCGCTATCGAGAAGACGACGACGATAATCGGCATCTGTCGCGCCAAGCCGCCCAGTTTTCGCAAATCTCTTTCGCCGGCGTTGTGCATCACCAGGCCCGCCATGGCAAAGAGCAGGCCGGTGATAACGCCGTGGCTGAACATCTGCAAAGCGGCGCCGGTCAGGCTCACCTGCCCCAGGGCAAAGATGCCCAATAGTACATAGCCCATGTGGCTGATGCTGCTATACGCAATCAGCCTCTTTAAGTCGGTCTGCCTCAAGGTGACCGCCGCCCCGTAGAGGACGCTGATTACCGCCAGTATTATCAGGGGCAGGGCGTAGTCATGGGCAACGCCGGGGAAGATAGAGACGCAGACCCGAATCATTCCGTAGCCGCCCATCTTCAGCAACGCGCCCGCCAGCACCACGCTTACCGCCGTCGGGGCGTCGGTGTGGGCGTCGGGCAGCCAGCTGTGCAGGGGGAACACGGGCAGTTTTACGGCAAAGCCGACCAGGAGCAGGAAGAAGATAGCCGCCGCGGGCATAGCCGTCTGAATCATGCCCAGGCCCCCCTGGGCGATTTCAACCATGCTTAAGCTACCGGTGGTGAAATAGAGGCTGAGTATGCCCGCCAGCATCACGGCCGAGCCGAACAGGGTATATATCACGTACTTGATGGCCGAGTATTCCTTGCGCCCCGTGCCCCAGATGGAGATTAAGAAGTACATCGGGATGACCTCTATCTCCCAGAAGAGGAAGAAGAGCAGCAGGTCGAGGGAGCAGAAAACGCCCAGGATACTGGTTTCCAGAAGGAGCAGCCAGGCGAAGTACTCGCGGGGCCTGAGGTCTATCTTCCAGGAGATTAAAACCACCAGGAAGCCCAGGAAAGCCATCAGTATCATCAGGGGCAGGCTCAAGCCGTCCACGCCCAGGTGGTAGTTGGCGTTTATGGCCGGAATCCAGGAGACGCTTTCCTCGAACTGCATTACCCCCGCCATGCCCGCCGAACGGTCGAATATGGTGAAGAGATAGATGGACAGCACCAGCGGGATGAAGGTGAAGACAGCCGCCAGCCATCTTATGCCGCGCGACGACAGGCGGGGCATGAAGGCGATGAGTAGCGCCCCCAGCGCGGGCAGGAAGACTATAGTTGTCAGCCAGTTAAAGTCCACCTAGATTAGCTCCTTTTGTCTTATCAAGGTCATTTTTTTATCCCACTCCCCTGAGTTGCATTCCTGATCCTTATCCCCTTTTTTTACTGTCACCCTGAGCGTAGCGAAGGGTCTCTCCTGAGATTCTTCGTCCTTCCGAGAAGGACTCAGAATGACACATTATATCGGGCTCTCGCCCCTCTAAATCCCTCCTCATCCGAATATATACAGGCAGGCGACAATGACAACGACGCCGATGCCGATAAACAGTCCGTATAGCTGCAACTGGCCGCTGTGGGCTCTTCTTATCGCCTTGCTGGCGTCCATCGCGCTGACGGCGACGCCGTTGACGGCACCGTCGACACCGTGGACGTCGAAGCCCTGCAGCCCGGCGAAGAAGCCCTTGAGCAGCACCTTGCCCACGAAGACCTTTTCGTAAAGCTCGTCGAGCCAGTATTTATGCAGGAACAGGTTATATAACGGCTTGAACATCCCGCCGATTCTCTCCGCCGAAAGCCACCTGGCGCTGTAGATGGCGTAGGCGAGCAGTATGCCCAGTCCCGCCAGCCCCAAAGCTATCCAGGGCAGGGCGTTGGTGAAGATACCGAAAAAGCCCTCCAGAAAGCCGTGGGTTTCGCCGTGCCCCATAAAGGCGCCGAAGCCGCCGTGGACGTTCCATAAACCGGAAAAGACGGCCAGGATAGCCAGCACCACCATAGGCGCTACCATCACCAGCGGCGATTCGTGTGGCTTTTTGTGCCCGCCCTCGCCACCGCGGTATTCGCCGCCGAAGGTCATGAAGACGGCGCGGAACATATAGAAGGCGGTCATAAAGACGGTTATCATGGCCAGTACGAAGAGGATGGTGTTGGCGTCCAGGGCGATAGCCAGGATTTCATCCTTGCTCCAGAAGCCGGAGATGGGCCAAATGCCGGCCAAGCTTATCGAGCCGACGAGGAAGGTGGCGAAGGTCCAGGGCATGAACTTACGCAACCCGCCCATCTTTCTCATGTCGAAGGTGCCGGTGGCGTGGTTGACGCTGCCCGCGCCCAAAAAGAGCAGGGACTTGAAGAAGGCGTGGTTGAAGAGGTGGAACAGGCCGATAGCCACGGCGGCTTTAGCCGCCACCACCGTAACATCGCCTTCGTGGAACAAGACCAGACCCGCCGCCCCCAGACCCAGCATCATATAGCCCAGCTGGCTGATGGTGGAATAGGCCAGCACGCGCTTGATATCGTTCATCACCAGGCCCATGGTGGCGGCGAAGAGGGCGGTAAAGGCGCCGATGACAGCCACCGTATTCAGGGCCTCCAGCGAGTGGGCGAAGAGCGGGAAGGTGCGGGCGACTAAAAAGACGCCGGCGGCGACCATGGTGGCGGCATGGATTAAGGCGCTGACGGGGGTGGGGCCTTCCATAGCGTCGGGCAGCCAAGTATGGAGCGGGAACTGCGCCGACTTGCCCACGGCGCCGGAAAAGATGCCGATGGCCGCCCAGGTCAGGGTGGTGCCGGCTATGGCACCGGTAGCTGCCAAGCCGTGAAGCTGGTTAATATCGAGCGTACCGGTGGTAAAGAAGATAAGCAGTATTGCCGCCAGGAAACCGAAGTCGCCCAGGCGGGTAACGATAAACGCCTTCTTGGCGGCGTTGGCCGCCGAGGGCTTGTGGAACCAGAAACCGATGAGCAGGTAGGAGCAAAGCCCCACCATCTCCCAGAAGACATAGACCAGAAGCAGGTTGTCGGCCAGGACCAGCCCCAGCATGGAGGCGGTGAAGAGAGACATAAAGGCGTAGTAGCGCTGATAGCCGGCGTCGCCCTTCATGTAGCCCTGGGAGTAGATTTGCACCATAAGGCTGACCACGGTGACCACGACCAGCATTACCGCCGTCAGCTCGTCCATAATCAGCCCCAGATTGATGGTCAGCCCGTCGACAACCGCCCAGGTGATGTCGGGGACGGCGATGGGCTGGCCCGTGGACATAATATCGAAGAGCGCCCATAGGGAAAGCCCCAGCGAGCCGAGCAGGGCGGCGATGGTGATATAGCCCGCCGTCCTGGGCTGGCTGTTGAGGAAGGGCCTCAAGAACAGCCCTATTATGATAAAGGAGAATAGGGGCAACAGAAAGATGAGCCAGACCATTTGATAGGGCATTACAGCTTCCTCAGGACCTCCTGTATCACGTGCTCCTTATCCTGGGGCACTAGTACGGAATAGGTGCCCAGCTCCCGGTCCCTGGGCTCGCCGGCCAGGGGGAGGAGGCGGGTGGGGATACCCTCACCCTCGAAAAGCTCCTTCCACATCTCCGCCAGCGCCAGGCTCCTGGCTTTTTTGACTTCTACCCACATGATTTAATTATCTACCTCTCCCCCTGTATTTACCCTAAAAAATCTTCGATTTTTCAGGGAACCCTTGTTGTCCCCCTCTCCTATCAAGGAGAGGGGGGGAATTTTTCTTAAGAGGGGCTTCGCCCCTCTAGAACTCCCCATTCCACGTTCAGGGCTGTCTTCAAGTAAACCCCACTATCGGGGGAATTACAGCCCCCTATCAGACGCCGAAAGGTCTAAAGCAGCTCCAGTACAGCGTCGCCCAGATAGAAAGGCCAGACGGCGATGCCCAGGATGATTTTCCACCAGACCAGGTTGGCGAAGCCGATGGTGAAAAGCCAGCCCAAGAACCAGAAGGAGAAGCCCAGTGTTCCCGCTGTGCCCTTGTTCATAGTCCCACCTCCTTTACCATTTCATCAGGTCGACTTTGGTGGCGTCTATAGTCTTTTGGTGGCGGTAGATGGCGATGATTATGGCCAGCCCGACGGCGACCTCAGCCGCCGCCACCACCATAACGAAGATAGCGAAAATCTGCCCCGTGAGCTGGAGGGGCACGATATAGCGGGAGAAGGCGACCATAGCGATGTTGACCGCATTGAGCATGAGTTCGATTGACATCAGGATGATGATAGCGTTGCGCTTGGCCAGCGCGCCGTACAAGCCAATAGCGAACAGCGCCGCCGCCAGTATCAAATAATGTTCCAGTCCGACCATGGTTACTTCTCCCTCACCAGAACGATAGCCCCGATGATGGCCGCCACCAAAAGGATGGGGGCAATCTCCAGGGGCAGGATAAAGCCGCCCTCGCCGAAGAGCAGTCCAGCTATGGCCGGAGTGGTCGGCTCCAGAGGGGAGGCGGACGAAATTTGCCAGTTAGTGTTGACCATAGAGTAGATAAGCCCGCCCAAAAACAGGGCGGCGACAAGGAAGGCGGGAATACGAAGTCTATTGGAGGAGCTGCCCCGCTGTACCTCTCGGGTAAGCATAATGGCCAGCATGATGAGCACCGATATGGCGCCGACATAGACCAGAATCTGCACCACGGCCAGGAAGTCGGCGCTCAATGTGAGGTAGATACCGGCCACCACCAGGAAACAGAGGACGAGGGACAGGGCGGAACGGAAGACGTTGTTGAGCAGGACGACGGCCAGCGCCGCCGTGACGGCGATCACGGCCAGTATCCAGAAGGAAACGCTGAGCGCCATTATTGCCTCTCCCCCTTGTTCTTATCGACGAGCAGGCTCTGGGCAGGCAATTCGGCGGCGACCTCGGGGTGGAAATAGCCGCTGCGCGGGCGTTCCATCGTTTCCGCAAGCGCTTCTTTGTCCATCACCAGCTCGCCGCGACGATAGCACGCCCGCTCGTAGGCGTAGCCCAGGAAGAGAGCATCGTAGGGGCAGGCTTCGACGCAGAGGCCACAGAAGATACAGTAGCCCATGTCCACCTCGAACTTTTCCACCTTGTATTTATTCTCCTCGGTCTTGACCGAGGTTACGATATTGATGCTGCCCTGTGGGCAGGTCTTGGCGCAGGTGCCGCAGCCGGTGCACTTCTTCTCGTCCCAGATAAGCTCGTTGCCCCGGGTGCGCCGCGACGGGTTAAGGCGCTGCTCGGGGTACTGGGTGGTGATGGGAATCCTGAAGAGATTCCGTATCGTCACCGAGAGCCCCTTGAGGATGCCTATTCCGTAGCGTTCAAACATTGACTCTCCCCCAGCCCAGCTTGAAGAATTTCGACCAGAGCAACACCAATACTATCATCACGGCGAAGTTAATCGGCACCAGCACCCAGAGGGAAACGTCGGGCCAGACCAGCACCTCGACGGCGGTGACCAGCAGGTTTATCAGCGCCAGCGGGAAGAGGAACTTCCAGGCCAGCGCCATGAGCTGGTCTATCCTGACGCGGGGCACCGTCGTCCTTATCCAGACGATGACGAAGAAGACGGCGCCGACCTTGACCAGAAACCAGAGCCAGTCGGGGAGCAGCGGGCCGCGCCAGCCGCCCAGGAAAAGGGTGGTGACGATGGAGGATATCACCAGCGCCTCGCCGTATTCGGCCAGGAAGAAAAGGCCGAATTTCATACCCGAGTATTCGGTCATGTAGCCAGCCACCAGCTCCGAGTCGGCCTCGGTGAGGTCGAAGGGGGCGCGGTTGATCTCGGCCAGAGCGCCGGTAAAGAAGAGCAGGAAGCCCAGCGGCTGCACCAGGATGAAAGGCACGTCCTGGGCCATGACGATTTGTTGCAGCGAGAGCGAGCCGGTGATGATAATCACCCCCACCAGTGACAGGATGACGGGTATCTCGTAGCTGACCACGGTGGCCACCTGGCGCATGGCACCGAGCAGGGAATACTTATTATTAGAAGCCCACCCCGCCATAAAGACGCCCAGCGTGGTCACCGAGCTGATGGCGACGATGTAGAGGACGCCGACGTTGAGGTCAGCGAGCAGGGCACCGCCCTGGAAGGGCACCACCGCCAGCACCATCATCACCGGGAAGAAGGCAATCACCGGCGCCAGCCAGTGGACGACCTTGTCCGCCCGCGAGGGGATGATGTCTTCCTTGAGCATCACCTTGAGGGCGTCCGCCGGCGACTGGAAAAGGCCGAAAGGTCCGGCGCGGTTGGGTCCCAGCCGCGCCTGCATAATAGCCATCGAGCGGCGCTCGAACCAGATGAAGCCCAGCACCATGAGCAGGACGTAGACCAGGATGATAACGGTAAAGATACCCCAGTGCGCCCAGAAGTTGCCGGGCCAGTCGGGAGGCAACATTGCCATCGCCATTAGCGGTCCACCTCGCCCATACAGATATCGATACTGCCGAAGATAAGGATGGCGTCGGCTATCTTCCAGCCGCGCACCAGCTCACTTAAGGTAGTCAGGTTGATGAAGGTCGGCGCCCGCACGTGGAAGCGGTAGGGGGCGATGGAGCCGTCCGAAACCAGGTAGAAACCGAGCTCGCCCTTGGGCGATTCCAGCCGCCCGTAGGCTTCGCCGGCGGGGGGACGAACAAGGTGGGGCACCTCGCTCCTGAAATCGCCGGGAGGAAGCTGCGCCGCCGCCTGCTCCAGAATGCGCAGGCTCTGGTGCATCTCCGCGATGCGGACGCGGTAGCGGTCGTAGCAGTCACCGGCGCTGCCGGTGGGGATATCGAACTCGAAGCGGTCGTAAATCGAGTATGGGTCGGCGCGGCGGATGTCCCACTTGATGCCGCTGGCGCGGAGCACGGGGCCCGACGCCGAGCTGTTGATGGCCTGTTCCTTGCTTAAAATGCCGACGCCCTTGGCGCGCGCCAGCAGTATCTCGTTCTGTTTGAGCAGGCGCTCGTACTCGCCAATCCAGCCCGGCATCTCATCGAGCAGTTTTTTAAGAGCCGGGATAAACTCATCGGGCAGGTCCTGGCTGACGCCGCCCACCCGCATGTAGTTGTAGGTGAGGCGCTGGCCGCAGACCATGTCGAAGAGGTCTAAGATTTTTTCTCTTTCGCGGAGCATGTAGACGACGGGGGTCTGGAAGGCGCCGCAGTCGTTGAGGAAGAAGCCGACGGCGCAGAGGTGGCTGGCCAGGCGCTGGAGCTCGGCCATGATGACCCGGATGTACTCGGCGCGCTCGGGGACCTCGATGCCGGCCAGCTTTTCCACGGCCAGGCAGTAGGCGAAGTTGTTGGCCATCGCGCCCAGGTAGTCGAGCCTATCGGTGAGGGGGATGCAGCCGCCCCAGGTGCGCTCCTCGGCCAGCTTTTCGAGGCCGCGGTGGAGGTAGCCGAAGACAGGCTCCATGTCGACGATGACCTCGCCGTCGAGCGTGGTCAGCATGCGGAAGACGCCGTGGGTGCTGGGGTGGGCGGGGCCGAAGTTGACCACGAAGGGTTCGGTATCAAGATTAAGCGATATTTCCCGGGTCGTCGTCATAAGAAATCTTTCCTCAACGGGTGTCCTTTAAAACCCTCCCAGAGGACGATGCGCCTCAGGTTGGGGTGTCCCTCGAAGCCGATGCCGAGCAGGTCGAAAATCTCCCTTTCCTGGAAGTCGGCGCCCTGCCAGAGACCGGTGACCGAGGGCAAAACGGGCTTTTCCCGGTCGTAACAGCGCACTTTGAGCACCAGCCCGTGATTGTATTTAAGCGAGGTGAGCTGGTAGACCACCTCGAAATAGTCGTAGTAATCGACGCCGGTGACGTGGTTCAGATAGTTGAAGTCGAGGTCGGGCGACTTCTTGAGATATTCCATCACCGCCAGCAGCTGGCCGCTTTTGAGCAAAAGGCCGTCGGGCCCCGCCTCGATAGCGGCGTCGGGGAACTTCCTGGCCAGCTGTTTGGCTATCTTACCGGGGGCAAGGGCGGTCGTCATCTTCTATTTACCCTCTTGGATAATACTACGCTTGCCTATCTTCTCGTGCAGCATTCGGATGGCGTGAATCAGGGCCTCGGGACGGGGCGGGCAGCCGGGGAGATAAACGTCCACGGGAATGATATGGTTGTAGCCCGGCACCACGCTGTAGGACGAACGAAAGATACCGCCGCTGATGGCGCAGGCGCCCATGGCGATGACCCACTTGGGCTCGGCCATCTGGTCGTAGATGCGCTTTACCTGGGGCGCCATCTTCCAGGTCAGCGTCCCCGCCGTAATCATGAGGTCGCCCTGGCGGGGGGAGGCGCGGATAATCTCCATGCCGAAGCGGGAGATATCGAAGCGGGAAGCGGCCGTGGTGATAAACTCGAAGGCGCAGCAGGCGGGGAAACAGACCACCGGCCAGAGTGAGGTGCGCCGCGCCCAGCCGAGCACGGCGTCCACCGTGGTCACCATGACGTTGCGCTTTAATTCTTCGTCCAGCCACTGGTCGGGGTCGGGGATAATGCCTTGGCTGCGGGCGATAAGCTCGTTTATCTGCTTGCCCTCGGCCTCGTCAATCTCCTGGCGGGAATAGACCTCTTCTATTTCCATTCCAGTACCTTCTTCTTCCAGGCGTAGAGATAGCCGACGACGATGATGGCGATGAAAATGAGCACGGCGAAAAAGGCGGAAAGCCCCAGACCCCTCAGCTGCACTGCCCAGGGATAGAGGAAGACCACCATCACGTCGAGGGCAATAAAGACCAGCGCGTAGAAGTAGTAGCGGAAGTTAAACTGAACCCAGCTCGTGCCGACGGTCTCCATGCCGCACTCGAAGGGGGAGTTTTTCACCGGGCTGGGGTTATAGGGAACGATTTGCATGAACTTGGGTGGGGAAGGGAAGTGGGGAATAAACCTGGCCAGCAGGGGCCAGCGGGTCTCAACATAGCGGCGGAACTTGCGGGAATAGTGCTCCATCCGGGAGGGTAAACTCAAAGAAAAGGGAAGGAGTAAAGTGGTGACGGCAAATAAGATAGCGACTATCAGGAGTAAGCCGATGTAGCCGAAATCTGCCAGCAAGTGTATGCCTCCTTAAGAAAGCTCTGGGATGACGGCAAACAGTATATCATACTAGAGATTTTGAGGGCAAGAGTTTTTGAAGGCGGGAAAGGACGTTTTACCTAAGTGATTTTACGCTTGTTAGCGAACGTTGGTTTATCCCACCCAATACCCACCCTATAAGGGTTAGACCCTTATATATCTCTTATCTGGGTGACGTCCCACATCCCCGCTTCTGGGGGAGTTAAAGAGGGGGCAGAGCCCCCTCTTTGAAAGACTTCTGTTGGGTGGGTATTGGGTGGGAAGAAAAACCCGGGGTGGGGATGTGCCCTGTTGACCTCAGCCTGATAACCCAATATCATATATGGGATGATGCGGGTCATTGCCGGCAGTGCCAAGGGGCACCACCTCAAGGTGCCCAGGGGAACGGGCACCCGCCCGGCCACGGATTTGGTGCGGGGGGCCATCTTCTCCATGCTGGAGGGTATTGCTGGCGACTGGTCGAGAGTGCTCGACCTCTTTTCGGGGAGCGGGGCGCTGGGCATCGAAGCCCTATCGCGGGGGGCGGGGTGGGTGGACTTTGTTGAACAGGAACCACGTTGTTGTAGTATAATCAGGCAAAACCTGGAAAGGACGAAGCTGGCGGGCCAGGCGCATGTTTATTGCCGCAGCGTGGCTAAGGCGCTGACCTTTCTGGAAGAGGAGTATAATATTATAGTGACTGACCCCCCGTACGCCGACGAGACCATAGGCAAAACGATACAGCAACTGGCAACCTCCGCGCTGGTCGGCAGAGATACCATAGTAGTGGTGACGCATTCACCCCACCTCACCCTGGAGCCGAGCTACCCACCCTTAACCATGCTCAAAGAGCGTCGCCACGGCGATAGTTGCATCGCAATATACCAAAAGGAGGGCTAGAGCCTTGAGCATTGCTATCTACCCCGGCACCTTTGACCCCATCACCAACGGCCACCTCGATATCGCCACCAGAGCCGCCCGGCTCTTCGACAAGCTGATTATCGGGGTTTTCGAGACCCCCAACAAGCCCATTCTCTTCAACACCGCGGAGAGGGTGGAGCTGATAAGGGGCGCCATCGCCGACCTGCCCAACGTCGAGGTGGAGGCTTTCGGGGGGCTGACCGTGGACTTCGCCAAGAAGTCGAACGCCATCGCCATGGTGCGGGGACTGCGCATGAGCGCCGACTTCGAGCGGGAGTTCGACATGGCCATGATGACCAAGAAGCTATACCCCAAGCTGGAGTTCGTCTGCCTGATGTCGAGGGTGGAGTACCAGTTCTTAAGCTCCAGCCTGCT
>Ga0307437_1002838_pt1 | contig 10382 bp, 5 predicted proteins | sample SalMarWE160390MG_FD_202146 | JGI IMG/M metagenome (GOLD analysis project Ga0307437, IMG submission 202146) | Salt marsh sediment microbial communities from the Plum Island Ecosystem LTER, Massachusetts, United States - WE1603-90 | ecosystem: Environmental > Aquatic > Marine > Intertidal zone >...
ATCTGCCCATGTAAACATATCAGGTATCAGTGGTCTGGCAACAAAGACTTCCTATGCTATGTTCCTTATCCAGTCTATATTGCAGAAGACGCCTGAGGAGGAGAAGGATAAGATTGCTGTGATTATTCTCAATGTAAAACACGGTGACTTGTTACAGATTGACCAGCGGACGGAAAGAAACCCCTCGGTAGAGGAGATGGAAATGTGGGAAGCCCTTGGCTTGGAGCCCAAGCCCTTTGACTCAGACAAAGTGCACTACTTTGTGCCCCGTGGCAGGAATGGCTTGCCTAATTGTTTCTACGAGCCAAATTTTCCCCAGGTCTATGCCTATGACCTAGAATCTGCTGCTGACAAACTTGATTTGCTGTTTGCTCAGATTCCAGATGCTTATTTTACCCTGGAGTCTATCATCAGTGAAATTCGAGAGGGCATAAGAAATAGAGAACCTGACTTCAGAAATGTTCACAGCTGGGATAACTTGCTTAATGGGAAACCTTTATTTGACCCTCAAACAGGCGCTGCAGTAAAGGACTGGCGTGGCATAAGAGGCTCCTCAATCGGCGTCTTCAGACGCCATATAAGAAGGATGGTTAGAACTAGCCAGTCAGGAATTTTTGTGGATAACCTTTCAGTCCATGAAAAGGTTTTAAATGACGAAATTCTGAACATCCAGGGTGGACATACCTATATTATAGATATCGCCCGTCTCTATGAACACGAACAGATGCTGGTCTTCGGTGACTTGCTCAGGGCAATCTACAGTCTTAAGGCGGAGCCACCAGAGGGGAGAGAGTCGCCTCCCCCGGAAAGGGTAATCTTCTTTGTCGACGAACTGAATAAATATGCTCCTAAAGGAGAGAGGACAGCCCCTCTTACTCAAAATGTTTTGGAGATTGCTGAGAGAGGTAGGTCGCTCGGAGTCATCCTCATTTCAGCGCAGCAATTCATGAGTGCGGTTCACTCCCGAGTTACTGGTAATTGCGCCACCAAGGTGGTAGGAAGAAGTGGCTCTTCCGAAATTATGCAATCAGATTATGGGTTTATTGACCGAGAGATAAGGGCTAACCTCACCCGTCTTGCTCAGGGGGAACTTCTCCTTAGCCACGCAGTTTACCGCCAGCCAGTAAAGATAGTCTTTCCCAAACCTGCGTATCGGCAGCCGGAGGCTTAGATATGGCTATAAACATTGAAGATAAGATCAAAGCGATAGCCCCTAATTTTGCTCGGCAGATTCAAACGGCTACCAAGGAAGCTCATAACGAGGCTGAGTTCAGAACAAAAGTGGCTCGTTTCATTGAAGACTTTGCTGCCAAAGTCAGGCTTCATATCTATCTGAGAGAGGAATGCACCTTAATAGATGGCAGGGCCGATGCAGTCTATAACCGCCTGGTTATAGAATACGAAAACCCTGGCGCTCTTAGGCAAAGTAACAGCCATGGCGCCAATCAACATGCTATTGAGCAAGTGAAAAGATATATAAAAGGTCTGGTGAAAAGAGAACGCCACAAACCAGAACGACTTGCTGGCGTTGTGCTCGACGGAAACTATTTCATCTTCGTCCGTTCCAGAGAAGGCGTGTGGCACGAAGACCGACCATTGAAGGTAGCGCCCTCATCCACCGAACACTTTCTCAAACTCCTGGCCTCCCTTTCCACAGAACTTGCCCTCATCCCTGACAACCTCATCCGTGACTTCGGAGAAAACCGGCCAGTCTCTCGCAAGGCAGTAAGTACTCTATATAAGGCTCTTACTGAAACCCAAAATCCCAAGGCGAAAAAGCTATTCGAGCAGTGGTCGCTACAGTTCGGTGAAGTATGTGACTATGAGAGGGCTTCCAAGCTAAAAGTAGATTCCTTTGCCCGAGGGTTCGGCATAACTGGCAAGGATATTAAGCCTTTTCATTTCTTCTTCTGTCTCCATACTTATTATGCTACCTTTATCAAATTGCTCGCCGTTCAGGTAGTGCATTACTACGCCATGCCTAAGCTGGGAACCAATATAAGGCAGGCAGCTACTTTTGGTAGCGAGCAGTTACAAGCTTACCTTGAGAGGATGGAGGAGGGTGGTATCTTCAGAGAGCTCGGCATTGCCAATTTCCTGGAGGGGGACTTCTTTAGCTGGTATCTAGATGTCTGGGATGAGCCGATTTATCAAGCAGCAAAAGAAATAGTTGCAACTCTAGCTAACTACTCCTTAGTTACTCTGGATGTTGACCCTGACTCCACCCGTGACCTTCTGAAAAAGCTTTACCAGCAGCTTATGCCCGGTGAACTAAGGCACAATCTCGGTGAATATTATACTCCCGACTGGCTTGCTGAAAGGTTGCTCGTCATGCTGTGCGGCGAGCGCCGCTATCAGAAGAATGTTGCTGATGTCACTCCTGACAAGCGGCTGCTTGATCCTGCCTGTGGCTCAGGGACATTCTTAGTCATTGCCGTAAAAAGAATTCGTGAATACGCCTCTGAGCAGATGCTCCCTGAATCTCAGGTTCTGGACAAGATTCTGTCTAATATAGTTGGTTTTGATTTGAATCCATTAGCAGTTATCTCAGCAAGAACAAACTACCTGCTGGCTCTGGGTGACCTGCTCCAGCACAGGAAAGGAAATATAAATATCCCCGTCTACTTATGCGATTCCATTATGACTCCCCAGGAAGGCAAAGACCTCTTCAGTAGGGGAGTATTGAGGTTTAATACCGCGGTCGGTCCTCTTTCACTTCCCAAGAGCCTCATCCAAGCTCAATATATTGATAAATTATCCAATCTGCTGGAAGAATCGGTTAAGCTGGAGCTTAATAAGGAACAGTTTATCCAAAGGCTCTGTCAGGAACTGCCACTGATTCCGGAGCAAGATAGCAAAGATATTGAGGTTGTGTCTAATCTCCACGAAAACCTCCTCACCCTTCAAAGGCAGGGTATCAATGGTATCTGGGCAAGGATTATCAAAAATGCCTTTGCTCCATTGTTTGCTGGAGAGTTCGATTATGTAGCAGGTAATCCCCCGTGGGTCAACTGGGAGAGCCTGCCTGAGAACTACCGCAGAGACACATTTGAACTGTGGCAAGAACATAAGCTATTTTCCTACAAGGGTTTTGATGCAATCCTTGGGAAAGCAAAGGATGACATCTCAATCCTAATGCTCTATGTGGCAATGGACAAATATCTTAAAAGAGGGGGTAAGCTCGGCTTCCTAATCACTCAATCCGTATTCAAGGGAGCTGGCGCTGGTCAAGGCTTCCGGCGGTTTCTACTTGGTAATGGTGAATATATACAAGTGCAGCATGTGGATGACATGGTAGAACTCCAGCCATTTGAGGGAGCATCAAACAGAACCAGCGTGGTTATCCTCCAAAAGGGAACGAAGACCAAGTACCCCATGCCTTCTTATCTTTACTGGAAGAAGACAGTCAAAGGAAAGTCCATAGCTATTGATAGCAGTCTGGATGATGTTTTACAGATGACGGAAAGAAAACAGTTTGCCGCAGAACCTGTAGATGAAAAAGACTCAACCTCTCCTTGGCTCACTGGAAAGCCAAGGACAATCAAGGCTGTGAAGAGGATACTGGGTCAATCTGACTACAATGCCCATGAAGGTGTCAATAGCGGCGGCGCAAATGGTGTCTATTGGGTGGACATTGTAGACAAAAGACCCAATGGGTTGGCGATAGTTTCTAATGTTACTAAAGGAGCAAAGAGAAAGGTAGAAAGCATCCAGATGGCTATCGAGCCTGATTTGCTCTATCCCCTGTTGCGGGGGAGACATGTGAAACGGTGGCGAGCAGAACCTTCGGTTCATATTATAGTTACTCATTTGCCAGGGATGCGACTTAATGCGATTCCTGAGGATGAAATCAAGGCAGACTATCCCAAAACATATTTGTATCTCAAGAGGTTTGAGGTAGTACTTAGAGAGCGCGCAGCTTATAAGAGATATTTCCGCTCGGATGCCCCCTTTTACTCAATGTTTGATGTTGGCGACTATACCTTCGCCCCGTATAAGGTAGTGTGGCCATGGATCGCCCAAGGAATCCAGGCCGCAGTGATAACTGAGCATCGCGGTAAGCCCATTGTGCCAGACAACAATGTAACGTTTGTTGGATGCTTCTCTGAGGGAAAAGCTCATTATATCTGCGCTCTCCTGAATTCTACCCCTCTGGATTTTGCGACCCGTTCTCTCTATGCGTCTGGTGGGGGTGGGATAGCCCGCCCTTCTGTTCTTAAGTACATCCGCATCCCCAAATTTGACCCTGGGAATAAGGTTCATCAGGAGCTAGCTGACCTCTCCCAAAACGCTCATCAGGCTGCAGCAACAGGTGATGAAGAGAGCTTGAAAGAAATCGAGCAACGAATAGACGAGCTTGCCGCCCAAGTTTGGGGGTTAAGTAGTGACGAGCTAAATGAAATTAAGGTCTCTCTGGAAGAGATGGGGTGCAGATGAAGAATACTGGCAATCGGCTAGATAAAGCTTCTCTTAATACAGATTTCAAGGAATACCTTTTGTCTGAGTATAGCAATATCGCACAAGCTCACTTCAGAACCATTGAAGCGATTTCGTCTTTCTTCCGGTACTACTTACTGATTATGTCTCTTCCTATCACACTGATCGCCTTATTCATAAGTCTTTCATCCAGGACAGACGAGTTTCTGATGCTGATTTCTAACCTCAGTCCTTTACTATCAGCAATCCTTATTGTTATCTCACTGGTGGGCTTCGGTGTTCTCCTTCATGTCATCAGCCTGAGGATGGATGTCATTTTGTACGCTAGGACGATCAATGCCATCAGGAAACACTTCTATGATCATGCTGCTATGGACATCGACACGAAGCTCCGCACGCGGATCCTCCCCCAAACACCTTTCCAACCAGCGTATGTGGAGCATCGATATTTCTTTCCAGTCGTCCTATCCTTTGCGCTGTTCAATACGTTCTACCTCTTTTGGGCTCTAACTCTACTCGGGGGCACAACACTCACTGATGTAACATTCCAATCAATACCAGGATGGGCTTGGTGGGGACTTGGTTTCTTGTTAGTTCACTATGGGGTATATCGATGGTACGCTTGGGACCGGGAGCATTCGTATCTTAAGTCCTACGCTGTCGGTGTTGACATTGACGGTGTGCTGAACAGGCATAGGGAACATTTCTGCAAGTTGCTGGAGGAAAATACTGGGAAAAAACTTGACCCGCAGAGTATCACGACTATACCCCTTCACGACTGTCCTGCTCTCAGGGTCTCGCGGGAGGATGAAAAACTAGTATTTAACGATCCACGGTACTGGACGGAAATGCCACCTCTGGATGATGCCGAACACAACTTAGCAAGGATACGAAACCTGAATATGAAAATATATATTTTCAGCCACCGAGCTTGGCCAAATACTAGTGGCATGAAACAGGGTGACCGCAAGACGATTCACGAGCAATGGAACAATAAAGCCTTGGCTCTCAGCCGAGAAACCTACGGCGACAGGTTGCGCATCGTCTTAAATCAATTACGGTTATGGATTGGTATTCCTGAGGATGAAACAGTAAGGATTGCATGGTTTCGCTGGATTCGAACAAAGCTAGGGACTCGTCCAATTGAACAATTTACGAAATGTTGGCTCCGGCTGCATAACTTTGATTGTGATGAATTGACGATCGAACAGGGAAATGAGGATGTTGCTGACCCTCAGGGTCACTTCCACAATCGTTTCTACATTGCTCGGCAAAAGAAACTCAGGTTCTTTGTAGAGGATGATCTAGAGAAGGCCATAAAGCTGGCCTACATCTGTGACGTGGTTTTCCTGTTGGAGCACCCTTACAACCGTAATTCTCAAGAGAAATGCCTAGGGTGCAGTAGGGAGTGCAAGCAGGACACAAAGGATATTCCTAACAATGTGAGAAGCGTAAAATCGTGGGATGAGATCTATAGACACATACGGATGCTGTCATGAAATCAGGAGTTCTCTGGAAGAGATGGCTTAATAAATGAGTGCCAGTGTTCTACAATTAAACAGCATAAGCCCTCAAAGATCTCTTAATGTTCTTCTAGTCGAACCACAGAAATCTCGCAAATATCACACCCCTTATCCGCCTTTAGGGCTCCTTAAACTCGCTGCCTATCATCGGCAAAGGGGAGACTTTATCAAATTAGTAAATGGTATCTCCGATGATGGGTTTGAGCCCGATGTTATTTACGTCACCAGCTTGTTTACCTATGCCTGGGAGCCCGTCCATGAGGTAACTAGCTTCTATAGTAATAGATATGAAAAGGCGAGAGTCGTAGTAGGCGGTGTTTATGCTTCCCTATGCCCAGACCATTTAAAAGAGAGCTTCGGAGACAGAATTGAAATCTGCCAAGGTGTGGTGCCAGAACTTGACGACCTTCTGCCTGCTTATTGGCTTATCCCGGAATGGAAAACGAGCATACTTTTCTCTTCAAGAGGATGCATAAGGAGATGTACCTTTTGCTCTGTCCCCAAGCTGGAGCCAAAATTTCAAACCAGGGAGTCTATAAAGCAGCTTATTTACCCAGGTCATAAGAAAGTAACTTTGTGGGACAATAATATTCTCGCTTCCCCCTATTGGAAGGACATTTTCGCTGAACTTGAGGAATCCAAGCTTGAGGTAGATTTCAATCAGGGGCTTGACGCCAGACTATTAACTGAGGAGACTGCCTTAAGGCTTAAGAACTTAAGAACTCCCATAGTGAGATTAGCCTATGATAGTAAAGGAATCAAGGAACCTTTGAGGAAAGCCATCGGTTTATTGAGAGATGCTGGCATAAACGGAAGAAGAATTATCGTATATTGCTTATTTAACTATCTTGATACTCCTGTAGATTTTCTGGAACGGATAAAAGACCTTCTTGATTGGGGAGTCGTTTCCTATCCTATGAGGTATCAGGCACTAGAACCCGGCCCTAAGGATAGCTACATATCGCCTAACTGGACAAAAAAACAGCTTGAAATGCTAGCTAAGGCTAGGAGAGTCATTGGATATGGTGGAGCGTTCCCCCCGTATGAGGGCTTGAAGAAGAAAATTCTAAACGCTAATACCTTTGAAAAGGCTTTTGGGCTTAGACCACGTACCCACCCTAGAACCAATGCGGTAAATCATCCCAAGAAGGACTTTAAAAACCACACAATCTAGCGAAAAGTGTAATGCTGTGCCTCGTTTGGTGTTCCTAGTTGCTGCCAAAGAATGGCCAGTGTAAAATACAGACTGTAGAAAGGGGTGTTCGAATCTCGCGTAGGGAGCACTTTTCATATTAGAACCGCCCTGGTTAAGGCGAAGAGCACAGGAAAAGGAGAATGAAGCCATGATCGACATCCAGCCACAGCACGTTACTCTCGACCAGTTGATTTACGGGCGACTGTTCAGAATTCCTCAATATCAGCGGACTTACAGCTGGCACAGGAAGCAGCGGCAAGATCTGTTCGGAGACATTTGGCGAACTTGGGCCGTGGGGAAGGAGCGCTCTCACTTTATGGCCACAGTAGTGGGTCTTCGTCGCGAGAAACGGACTATCATGACCAGAGAGCATCAGGTCATTGAGGTGGTGGACGGACAACAACGAATTACAACCCTCGTCTTACTTCTCAAGGCAATCGCTAAGGTCCTTGACCGTTCAGAGTCCAGTGGGGAAAGGATTGGCGAAGAGCTTGACGAGACTTTGGTGAAACCGGATAAGACCTCCCTATTGCTTCTGCAAACAAACCACGACATCAGTCACTACTTTGCCGACTATCTGCGAACAGGAAACTATCCCTCTTCAGATTCAGCTGTGACCCTGGCGGACCGCGAGCTTCTGTCGACCGTGGAGGATTGTGAGAAGTTTGTGAACGACTGGCAAGGTAAAGGTAATTCGCTTGAGGATTTAGTTAGCTTGCTAAAGAACAGGCTAACATTCGTCTTCCACGAAATTGGTGACGAGGCGCTGGTGTATACCGTGTTCGAGGTTCTCAATAGTCGCGGTCTTGACGTTTCCTGGTTTGACCGCCTTAAGAGCACGTTGATGGCCCTCGTGTTTGAAGCTGAGACTGGAAACAAGAACGAGATTATTGATGAAGTACACCAGCTTTGGACGGATATTTACAGGTGCGTAGGGCTGCGGTTGGGCTTGAGCACCGAATCACTGCGCTTCGCTGCAACTCTGAGGAATCCGTCCAGCCCTAGCCGCCCACTTGGCGAGGAAGACGCGACAGAGTTGCTTCGGAATCAGTCCAAAGATGGGCCGGATAAGGTGATTGAGACAACGAAGTGGCTGAAGGCAGTGACTGAGGCAGTGGACCAACTACGGGCCGACCCCACAAGGAACGCGATTACAGGAATCGCGCAGGCTAGAATGGTCGCTACGGCAGTATACCTTCGACCAGATTTTACTGAAGAGGAAAAGGACAAGATACTGCGTCGCTGGGAAAATGTAACCTTTCGCATCTATGGGATGTTTAGGAAAGACGCTCGAACGGCTGTGGGCGACTATGTTCGGCTCTCCTGGAACATCGTCAAAGGAAAGCAGTCCGCCGACCAAGTACTCGAAAGGCTATCCTCCATTGGCGCAGACTTCCCAATTGCTGAGGCAGTCAAAAATTTGCGGGGAACCGATTGCTATACAGGCTGGGGGGAAGAGTTGCGCTATTTCTTTCATAGGTATGAGGAATACCTGGCACGGAAGGCTGGGCAGAACTTCAATAATGAGCAATGGAACCGCATCTGGCAAAGCAGCACCGCGGATTCTATCGAGCATATTTATCCACAAAGTCATTGGGCATCCTTGGGCATGGAGCCTGACCCAAGTGATGTCCATCGGCTTGGTAATCTGTTGATACTGCCGCCAAGACTGAACTCCAGACTAGGCGCAAAGGCTCCCGAGGAAAAGGCCGACGAGTACAGAAAAACAGGACTTCTACTTGCCCAGGAAGTAGTTGACGTTCTCCCCGAATGGAACAGCGATTTTATAGAGGATCGTGAGGAATACTTATTGAACTGGGCTCAGCAGGAGTGGGCAGACTAGGGATGCCGATTGAGGCTCCCAAAGAAAAAATCGGAGGATGCACTAAACAAAATGCTGGACACTCTTAACCAGGGTAACGTCGATCAGATGAAAGTGCTGCTCGAACTGGGGCAAGAGATGAGCGCAGCCTTAGCCAGCCTAAGTGAAGATCAGAAAAAGGAGGCTATGGAACTGGCAAGAGGATTCTTGGAGTGTTCAAGGCAGGACATTCAGGCCACGCGACTCCTCTACGGAAGACAGCTATTCCCATTGTCCGTCTATCACCTTCAGCAAGCCGTCGAGAAAGCGACCAAAGCCTATGCATTGGCATTCTTTGCCATAAGTAAGGAGGATCTCATCAAAATAGGGCACAAGAGTCCAATGGCATTCATAAGAATGCTTGATAAGAGCTGGGGGAACAAATTCATTGTAGTCTTAAAAATGTTCTATCCGGATGCGAAAACCAACGTCAGCGAAGCACGAAAAATCATAAATCTGAAGAAGACCCAGAAGGAGCTGGCGAAGCTGCCAGAATCCGTCATACAGAATTTTCTTGATTTAAATGAGAAAATCAGAAACGCTCTGATGAGTGACAAAACGCAAAACCAGATGAATTCCCAGATCGAGATCCTGCTTCGTTTATTGAAAGGCCGATTACCGGGTGTCAACACAGAGGAGATAATGAAGTCTTTCAGGACAGACTTTAGCTTTGATATGGTCTGCTCCTTTGGTGGTCTTTACGTATTATCTATGGTGACTTACCCTCACTGGGAGTTTACCCGCTACCCTGATAAAGAGATAAAGCCTTCTGACTATTCTTCGGATCTGGGCGTCGTTCAATGTATGGATGGAATACTCACGCAGGTTGAGAACGCGATCCAAGTTCTCGAAAAGAGCCTTTGTACAAGTCTGAAAAGCCGTATTGATATGCCTCCGCGTAGCACAGATAAGAAGAAAACGGCGAAGAGTTCAGGAACAAAGACCAAGCATTAGCCCTGGATAATGTTGAACGACTTTTCGCTTGCATCGATAAAAGAATAAAAAAGCTTGAATTTTTGCCCCATCGTACTTTATAGCGTTTTGTTCAGCAGCCCGAGTTACCATATCCAGTTTCATAGTCATTATCGCGGGTGCTACAATCTCGATGAAAATAGCGGATTGTTCGGCGCGCCAAAATCAGGAACCTCAGTTTCCGCCGCTGGTGTCAACGCCCACAGGGGGTTGGGGGACACTTTGCACTATGAGCCTTCAACGTAACCAACGCCGTGGCAAACGGGACACTCGTCATTCTGGCGAATTCCCATAGCGCCTTTCATTGGAAGAGGATATTCCTCATTTGTTAAGTGGTTTAGGAAAAAGATGAAGGAGACCTATCCACAGTAAGAAAGGAGAGCCAAAGAGAAGC
>Ga0307437_1002841_pt1 | contig 10377 bp, 10 predicted proteins | sample SalMarWE160390MG_FD_202146 | JGI IMG/M metagenome (GOLD analysis project Ga0307437, IMG submission 202146) | Salt marsh sediment microbial communities from the Plum Island Ecosystem LTER, Massachusetts, United States - WE1603-90 | ecosystem: Environmental > Aquatic > Marine > Intertidal zone >...
GCCGAGCTCAGGGAGCTGGAGATAGAGCCGGGGCTGCTGGATCGCGTCGCTGCTTCTTATCGCCAGTTGGTAGAACCTGCCAACCCATTTCTGGTGCCGCTCAGTTTTAACGAGGGCCTCACGGCAATCAGCGAGGGTCTCAAACAGCGCGTCGTCTTTCTCTTCGATGAGTTCGATGAGCCCTTCGCTGGCCTGGATGAGCGCGTCTTGTTGAACCTCCGGGCTCTCAAGGACAACTATGATCCCCGCTTTTCGTACGTGGCGGCCACTGACCAGCCGCTCAGCGGGCAGCAGCGCGGGGAGAAGGTGGCCGAGTTCTGCGAGCTTTTTGCCCTTAACACTCTCTTCCTGTCCACTTTGGGAAGAGATGATGCCAGGCAGGTTGTGGCCCAGTTTGCCAGGGAGGAGGAGGTGGAGCTAAGCACCGCTGACACAGACTTCATCATCGCCCAGGCCGGCGGCCATCCCGGCCTGCTGGAGGCCACCTGTCGCGTCCTGGCCGAGGTCGGCGGCGATTACCCCGATTTCTATCGAGACCAAAGCTACAAGCTAGTTCGGGAGCGACTCGATAGCGATGTCAGCATCCGGACCGAGTGTGCCAAACTCTGGAACGATCTGACCGCTGAAGAGCAGGAGGCGTTGACGGCTTTCGTCTCCAGGCCAGGGGAGCCTTTGGACGCGGAGTTAGAGGGTTCTCTGCGGCAGAAGGCCATCGTGGAGGAAAAAGCGGGCGAGTTGGCGATCTTCGGCCAGCTGTTCGAGGGCTTCGCCCGCAGGCAGAGACTGGTGAAGAGACGCGAGCCTCAGGGGGTGCGGGTGGATGTGGATTCCGGCCACGTCTGGGTGGATGGGGGATTGGCTCCCGATTTAACCGACCTGGAGTACAGATTATTGCTCCTGCTTTACGGCCACCTGGACAAGATCTGCGACAAGTATCAGATCGTGGAGTCCGTCTGGGGCGAGGACTACATTGACGAGGTTGACGATGCCCGTATCGGGAAGCTGGTCAACCGCCTGCGCCAGAGGATCGAGCCCGACCCGTCGGAGCCCAGGTATCTGATCACCGTCCGCGGCCGGGGATACAGATTGGTCAGTCCATGAGATGTCGGCCTTTTGTCTGCTGCATGTCGTGCAAACCTGCTGGTTTTGTGATATAATATGGCTAGATTGATTGAGGGCAGTTTTGGAGGCTGTCTTTGATCACTAAAAAAGAAAGGAGGGTGAAAAAATGGCATCGCTGTTGGAAAAAGTTAGAACGCTGATCTCGGCTAATCTGCACGCTATCGTGGACGCGGCGCTCAAGTCCAACTCCATCGCCGTCGTTGATCAGTACATCCGCCAGATAGAGGACAGCCTGGAGGATCTGGAGGACGCGACGGCTACGGTCGGGGGGCAGGTCAAGACGCTGCGCCGCAAGCTGGATGAGTATAGCAACAAGGCGGAGGAGCTGGATCGCAACATTGATCTCTTCCTGAAGGATGGGAAGGAAGAAGTGGCTGCGGCGGCTCAGAGCAAGCTCAACTCCGCGCAGCGGCTGGCGGAAAACTATGCGGAGCAGCTCGCCCGACAGGAGAAGGAGTTCGCGGCGTTGCAGGATGCCCGCCTGAAGCTGGAGGCAAAGCTGACCAACATCCGTCAGGAGCGGGAGGAACTGCAAGCACTGTTGGACCTGGCCCGCTCCAAGGAGATAACCGCCGAGGCTATCAGCTCGCTCGATGACCTGGCGGGATCGGGTGACACGGACGTGGCCCGCATCGCCGAATCCATCCGGGCCCGGCTGGACAAGGCCACTGCCAAGACCGAGATGCTGGCTACCAGCCTGGATGCTCAGATGGATGAGATCCTGGAACGACACGCCATTGATCAGCAGCTCGCCGAGCGCAAGAAGCGTCTTGGGCTCGAATAGCAAGGGAGCAGAGGAGCAAGGGAGCAGGGGTGAGATGAGTTCCCCCCTGCTCCCCAGCACCTCTGCACCTCTGCGCAGAATATGGAGGAGTGACAACATCATGTATAATGGCAACACATTCGACCTTTTCGGTTCGTGTCTCGTCGGCCTCTGCTTTCTCGCTATCTTCATCCTGACCCTAATAGCCATGTTCTGGGTTTATCGGGACGCGGAGGCGAGGGGCAAGACAGGCTGCCTCTGGCTGCTGCTCATCTCAGCTACAGGGCCACTGGGCGTCATAGCCTATTTCGTCTTGCGTGACCGAGAGGTGAGGCTCTGACGGTGAACAACTCCGTTATTCACATACCTTAAGTATTTGGACAGAAGTCATTTGACAGAGGAGTGGGCAATGACCGAAGACAAGCAACTTGCAAGAGATGCCGATGTCGTCAGAAGAGAGAATGCCCGGATTGGCTACCAGGCAGCGGTAGACCTTTGGACCTACGAGGGCGAGCAGAACTGGACCAGGTTTAATGTGATGATGGTGGCCAACAGCATCGTCATCGCCGTAATTGGCCTAGCTCTTACTAGCCAGCGCCCCTTATCACTTCTCACGGCGGTACTGCCTATTGTAGGACTGGTTCTATGCGCAGTATGGTTCTTTCTTATGAAGCGTGGTTTCGATTACCAAACCTACTATGTCCTATCAGCTCGTGAACTGGAAGAGCATTATCTTGCTGATCCGGTCAAAACAGTCTCACGCGGCGGCTCTTTTGCAGATGGCAAACCAGTCTCAGTAGAGATTAGTGGCAATCCCCGGGCCCTCCGGATGAGTAGGTGGTCACGCATAGCTAGGGCGCAATGGGCTTCCTACATCGTCGTCGGTGTTTTTGTGGTTGTGTACATCGTGACACTCTTACAAATATGACACCACAGGTGCTTAGTTGAAGTGCTTTTTGCTGATTTGCCGATTTGCTGATTTGACTGGAGGATAAATGAGTCGAACTCGGATTGTGTTTTTCGTTGTCGTGTTGGCGGCGGTGCTCATCGTCGCTGGCTCCTTCTTTGCACGCTGGCTGGGCCAGCAAGGGGGCGTGGTGACGGCCCCAAGTAAAGAGACCCTGGAGGTGCGCATCGTCTGCGCTCTGCCGGTGGAACCCTGGGTGCGGGAGGCAGCTAAGCAGTTCAACCAGGAGAAGCACAAGCTGGAGGGCCAGCCCATCGAGGTGAGCGTGATCCCCATGGACGGGCTGACGGCGATGGGTCGCTACGAGCGGGAGGAGATGGATCCGCTGCCCACCGCCTGGATCCCCGACAGCCGCTACCTGGTGGAGCTGGTCAACGCCGCCTACAAAGAGAAGCTGGGGCGGGATGTCTTCCTCACCGACGGGGAGTACCGTGCGCGTCCTATCGCGGTCTCCCTGTTCTCCTGGGGCATCTACTCTAGCCGCGCCGAGGTGCTGCGCGCCAAGTACGGCGAGATAGACTGGCGGGCCATCCACGACGCGGCCACAGCCAAAGGGGGCTGGCCCGAACTGGGAGGCGATTCAAGCTGGGGTTTCTTCAAGCTGGTGGTGCCCAACCCCCGCAAGAACGTGGGCGGGCTGGCGGCCATGGTCGCTGCGGCTGGCGAATACTACCAGAAGACCAACATCAGCACCGCCGACGTGACGGACCCCGAGTTCCAAAAGTGGCTGGGGGAGCTCATGGGCGCTGTGACCGATTTCTCCAGCCTGGGGTCCTACTCGGTGGAGAATCTGGCCCTGTTCGGCTACTCCATGGGCGATGGGGGACAACTGCTGGAAAGCGATCTCCTGGCCAACATGGCCGGCATCCAGACCCGCTGGGAGGACCCCCTGGTCATCGTCTATCCCCAGTACCTCACCTGGTTCGATTTCCCCTTCACCGTCTGGATGGGGCCAGAGACTACAGCCTTGGAGAAGAACGCCGCCCTGGAGTTCGAGAAGTACCTGCTGACGCCTGAGGTGCAGCAGTTGGCCGTCGAGCGGGGCCTGCGCCCGGCCAACCCTGAGGTGCCCGTCACGGGCCAGGACAGCCTGTTCGTTCGCTGGCAGGAGCAGGGGGCCATGACCATCGTGCCCCGGACCACAGCCATGCGTTCGCCCGATCGCGACGTGCTGATGGCTCTCCTGCGCTGGTTCGATCTCAACGTGGCCCAGAGGTAGAGGAGGGACTGTGAAACGCAAGAGAAACCCCCGTAATCCGATATGGGTCATTCTGTTCGTGGTGTTCATCATCTTGCTTGTCATCTGCGCGAGCTGCGCCGTGCTCTTCAACGCCGTGACCAATCTGCTCCCCTCTTCTGAGCAGCTTCTCCCCTCCGAGACTCCCCCCAGCGGCGCGACGCTGACAGTGGCCTATTCTCCCGAAAAACAAGCCCTGTTCGAGGAACTGGTGCGCGGGTTCAACGCTCAGAACCTCAAGACGGATCAGGGCGAGAGCATGACCGTGCGGAGCGTCGAGCTGGAGCCTGAGGCGATGATCGAGGGAGCCCTGGCCGGGGATTTCCAGGCCATCAGCCCGGATGTATCCATCTGGCTGGATCAGCTCGACCGGGGCTGGATGGAGCAAACCGGGAGCGAGTCGCCGCTGGTAGGCGAGACCGTTCGCTACGCCGTGAGCCCGGTGGTGATCGCTATGTGGGAGGACGTGGCCCGCTCCTTCGGCTACCCTGAGAGCGACGTCGGCTGGGAGGACATCCTGTCTAAAGCCCAGAGCGGTCCCGACTTCAAGTGGAGCCACCCCTCAACCACTTCGGCCAGCGGTCTCCTGGCAACCCTGGCCGAGTTCTACGCTGGCGCAGGCAAGACCAGGGGCCTGACTATCGAAGACACGCAGCATCAGGCCACCCTGGAGTACGTAGCTGCTATCGAGAAAACGGTGCGCTACTACGGCGAAGGGGAGTGGGCCGTCGTCCAGCAGGTTTTGGAAAAGGGGCCAGCGTATTTAGACGCCTTTGTCTGTCAGGAGCAGTTGGTCATCTACTTCAACCGCCAGGCCAACGCTCCTGGCCGCCTGGTGGCCATCTACCCTATGGAGGGCTCCTTGTGGGAGGATCACCCCCTGGCGCTTCTGGAGACGCCAGACCTCACCGACGAACAGCGCCTGGTCTTCGGGCACTTTCGCGATTACGTCACATCGCAAGAGGCCCAGATGCTGATCCTGTCATTAGGCTACCGCCCGGCCGATCTCTCCATTCCCCTGGACGACCCGGCCTCGCCCATCAAGCCGGAGAACGGCGTGAATCCCGCCCAGCCTCAGACGACTTTGCAGGTGCCCAGCCCGGCGGTGGTGGAGGTGGTCAAAGATGCCTGGTGGTACACCAAGCGCCACACCAACGTGTACCTGGTCGTTGACACCTCTGGCAGCATGAGAGGCGACAAGCTCGCCAACGCTCAAGAGGCATTGCGTGTCTTCCTGGATCAGATCAAGGGCGACCTGGAACGGGTGGGGCTGGTAGAGTTTTCCAGCCAGGTGAACAACGTCATCCCGCTAAACGAGCTGAGTCAGGACAGGGCTGATCTCACGGCGACCATTGGGGAACTGGAGGCCGGAGGCGACACAGCTCTACTGGATGCCATCAACACTGCCTACGTCCGCTTGCAGGAGTTGAACGACAGCGAGCGAATCAACGCCATCGTGGCCATGACTGACGGACGCGAGAACAATTCCAGCATCAGCTCGCGTGAGCTAACGCAGAAAATGCGGGCGGGAAACGAGAGCGGCGTGCCCATCGTCGTCTTTTGCATCGCCTACGGCGACGACGCTGACTACGATACCCTGGAAGCCCTGGCCGAAGCCACCGACGGCCAGGTGCGGCAAGGGGATTTGGAGAGTATTCGGCAACTGTACAAGATCCTGTCAACGTACTTTTAGAAAGTGAAACGTAAAACGTGAAACGTAAGGGCATCTTTCGAACAGAATTGGAACGACGGGCGTGGCGGGCTATGCTCTCCTTTGCAATCTTTCGACTGGAGAGCGCTTCCAATATCGCCATTACCATAATCCTAATCTTTCTCTCTCCCAATCCTTTTCCCTGGTGGCGGTGGTGGTATTGGCTGGTCATGGGCGTGGTGGCCGAGGCCTTGATCATCTACACCAGTCTTAGCGACCCGGCTTTGGCTCAAAAGGTCGTGTCCGACATGCTGCGAGGGGAGTTCAATGCCGGGGAGCTGCACAGCTCAAAATACCGTGATAAGGTGGAAAAGGCGCTGGAGTACCGCGAGCGCATCGAGGGGCTCATCCGACAGAGCCGCCAGGGGGTGCTGCGGAGCCACCTGGAGGAGGACGCCCGTCGCATCACCGAGTGGGTGGCCAACGTCTTTGGCCTGGCCAGGCGGCTGGACGCCTACGAGAACGACGATATCATCAAGCGGGACACACACTCGGTACAGTCGGCCATCAAGGACTTCGAGGCTCGCCTCAGGCTGGAGGACGACGAGGCCGTGCGCGAGCAGATGCAAGAGGCCATCCGCAGCAAGAGGACTCAATGGGACAACTTGCAGCGCTTGCAGAACACCATGGAGAAAGCCGAATTTCAATTGGAGAACACCCTGGCGGCCATGGGCACAGTTTACGCCCAGCTCCAGCTCATCGGGGCCAAAGACGTGGATTCCAGCCGTGCTCGAAACCTGCGGGAGGACATCGCCCAGCAAGTGGTGGCCCTGCAGGACATCGCCGAGGCCATGGACGAAGTCTACGGCGGACTTAAGGATTAAACGGACATGAGGATAAAAAGTAAAACGTCAAACGTAAAACGTGAAATATCCAATATCCAATATCTAATATCCATATCGCTTGTGGCCTGTTGCCTGCTTTTGGCCGCTTGTGGATCGCCACAACCCAAGGGCGAAGTGATCGTCTACGTGGCGGCGCCTCTGTCGGGCTTCCAGGCCAACGGGGGGCAGACGGTGTTGGGCGGGGCCAAGCTGATGGCCGAACAGCTCAACCAGGCTGGTGGACTGTTGGGCTATCAGGTCAAGGTAGTTGGGATTGACGACGAGTCCGATTCCGACGTGGCGGTGGCGGTCGCCGAGCAGATCCGAGACGCGATTGGAGGAGCAGACAGGATCATCGGACTGATAGGCCACTACAACAGCGGCCAGACCCTGGCGGCCATGGAGGTCTACAAGGACTTGCCCCTGGTGATCATCACCCCGACGGCCAGCGAGGTCTCCATCACCCAGCGTGGCTACCGCAACTTCTTCCGCGTCAACGCCAACGACGCCACGCAAGCCCGCGTGGATGCCGAGTTCCTGGTCAACACCCTGGGAGCCCGCCGGGTGGCGGTGATCTACAACGACGACCCCTACGGGCAGGGGCTGGGGGCCCTCATCGCGGAGGAGCTTCGCAACCTGGGGGCTCAGGTGCCCCTCGAACTCCAGGTGGCCGTCGAGCAGTCCATCTTCACCGAGGAAGTCCGGCGGATCGCGGCGGCCAGCCCCGATGCCATTTTCTACGGTGGCTACGAGGTCGAGGCCCCATACCTGCGGGCCGCGCTGATCGAGGCGAACATCACCGTTCCCTTCCTGGCCAGTGACGGCGCCTTTCTGTCGGCCACCATTGACGAGGCAGGTGGGGCAGCGGAAGGGATCTACGTCAGTGCCTTCGCACCGAGCCCGGAGGCCGTCGTGGATAAACAGTGGATCAAAGAGTATCAGGAGGTAGACTACCGCAACCCCGACACCTACAGCATCAACGGCTACAGTGCCATGCAGGTCTTAGCTGAGGGGATCAAAAAGGCCCAGAGTTTTGACGCCGCCAAGGTGGCTCAGGCCATCCGCCAGTTGGACTTTAACACCCTGGTGGGTCACATCTCCTATGACCAGGGAGGCGACCTCAAGGAGCAGAGCATCTATATCTTCCAGGTTCGGGATGGTGCTTTTGCGCAAATTTATCCGGAGCCGTAGGACAACAACGGATTTAGATAAGGAGCGGATCGAGAGCGGGCCTCAGTGGCCGCTCCTTTTTGTTGGTTGGTGTTTTGGCCCTCCCCAACCCCCTCCCTCTCCCAAACTTCGGGAGAGGGAGGGGGCAAATCTGCATTTGCCAGATGCACTGAAATCAGGTACAATTAAGCACCGTTGACCAGGAGGCAAGGTATATGGAGAATTTGATCATCATCGGCTCAGGGCCGGCAGGCTGGACAGCAGGGATCTACGCTGGACGAGCACAGCTTTCGCCCTTGTTGATCACCGGCAGCGCGCCGGGTGGCCAGATGGCCCTCACCTCAGAGATCGAGAACTATCCTGGGTTTCCGCAGGGCACAAGCGGGCAAGAGTTGACTCAATTGATGCAGCAGCAGGCCGAGCGTTTTGGCACCAGAGTGGTAATGGATGAGGTCACCGCGGTTGCTCTCTCTGCACACCCCTTCAAGGTTACGACTTATGGGGATGAATACGAGGCTAAGGCTCTGGTTATCGCTACCGGGACCTCGCCCAGGAAGTTGGGTGTTCCTGGCGAGGCGGAGTTCACCGGCCGAGGTGTCTCCTACTGTGCCACCTGCGACGGCTTCTTTTACCAGGACCGCCGAGTGGTGGTAGTGGGCGGCGGCGATTCAGCCCTCGAAGAGGCCCTTTTCCTCACCAAGTTCGCCAGCCAGGTCTACGTGGTGCACCGCCGAAACCGCCTGCGGACGGAGAAGGTCTTCCAGGAGCGGGCCTTCCGTAACGAGAAGATCGAGTTCGTTTGGGATTCGGTGGTCGAGGAGATCCTGGGCGACGGGAAAGTGACTGCGGTGCGTCTCCAGAACGTCAGGACCGAGGAGGAATCCACACTGGAGACCGATGGCGTCTTCATCTACGTCGGCGCCATTCCTAACACGGGGTTCCTGGAGGGGCAGTTGGAGCTGGACGACCGAGGCTACGTCGTCACCGACCGCCAGGGCCATACCAGCGTGCCGGGCGTGTTCGCCGCTGGCGATGTGCAGGAGCGAGTGCTGAAACAGGTCGCCACGGCCGTGGGCTCAGGGGCCATGGCGGCTATGGAGGCCGAGAAGTTCATCGCCGAGCTAGAAGACAGAGCCTATCCGGAGAGGGTAGGCTAATAACGAGAGGAGGTTGTCAACATGACTATCACCAAAGAGATGCCTATAGGCGAGGTAGTGGAGAAATATCCCCAGACCGTGAAGGTTTTCTTGCGCCACGGCCTGATGTGCTTTGGCTGTGCCATAGCCCAGTTTGAGAACGTGGAGCAAGGTGCTATGGCTCATGGCATCAACGTCGAGGCCCTGATCAAAGACCTCAATGCCGCCGTGCCCCAGGCTGACTGATGCAATATGCCTTATGTGACCGTCGTCGGGGAGAAGATTTTCTACACCCTCCACCAGGGCGATACGCGAGGTAAGCGCAATCTGGTACTGGTGCACGGAGCTGGGGGAAGTCACCTGGATTGGCCCGCTTCACTGCGCCGCCTGAGCGAAGCCAACGTCTACACTCTGGATCTGCCCGGCCACAACCGCTCCGAAGGCACAGGCCGAAGCTCCGTCGCCGCCTACCGCGATTTTCTCCTGGCCTTCCTGGACGTTCTGGGCCTGGAGAAGGCGGTTGTGGTGGGTCACTCCATGGGCGGGGCCATCTCCCTCGACTTTGCCCTGCACTATCCGGACCGCTTGGCGGGGCTGATCCTGGTGGGGTCAGGGGCGCGCCTCAGGGTGGCGCCGGCGATCCTCACCGGTATCCTGTCCGACTTTGAGGCGACGGTAGATCTCATCTTGGACTATGCCTTCGGGCCCGGTGCGACGGAACAGTTGAAACGCCTGGGGCGACAGCGTCTGTTGAAGACTCCGCCGCAGGTGCTGCACGGTGACTACGCCGCTTGCGATGCCTTCGACGTGATGGAGCGTCTGGGGGAGGTGCATTGTCCGACCTTGGTCATCGGTGGCACCGCCGACAGGCTGACACCTCCCAAATACGCCATCTACCTGCGCGACCACATTCCTGGGGCGGAGCTGGTGCTGGTTGATGCTGCGGGCCACATGGTCATGCTGGAGAAACCTGAGATTGTGGCCAGAGCCATTTCCAAGTTCATCTTAATCAAGAGTTAGCCACCAATAATCAGGAGGGAGGATTGCGATGTCTACCAAACTAGGTCCCCACGTGCTGCGGAGCACTCCAGACCCGAGTGGATACATCCAGGCCGGCATACCGGTGGTCAAGTTTGCGGGTGATTGGGGGATGGCCAGCGGTGTCCCGGAGGGTGTTCTGGTGATCGGTCGCCTGGTCGCAGATTACGACGCTCAACATCAGAAGGCCATGGGCCAGACGCCTCTCGAAGCAGCGCGGCAGTTTGTTCAGGATCAACTGTCCGTTTATCAGTCCAATCCCCACATCGAGTACTGGGAGGGACACAACGAGCCGGTTTGGACCGACGAGGAGGGCATGGGATGGTACGGTCAGTTCGAGGCGGAACGCATGAAGCTGATGGCCGACCTGGGGCTGAAATGCGTGCTCGGAAACTTCGCCACTGGCACG
>Ga0307437_1002844_pt1 | contig 10368 bp, 6 predicted proteins | sample SalMarWE160390MG_FD_202146 | JGI IMG/M metagenome (GOLD analysis project Ga0307437, IMG submission 202146) | Salt marsh sediment microbial communities from the Plum Island Ecosystem LTER, Massachusetts, United States - WE1603-90 | ecosystem: Environmental > Aquatic > Marine > Intertidal zone >...
GACCTCTTCCTCTGCTAAATTGTGTTTTAAAGCTTCAGTATAATAGTGGGTACTCTGCTCGTATCTCTTCTCTTCATCAAATATTTTACCTATACTGAAAATATCCATCCCGTATTCGGTATTATTCAAAGGATCTTCTACCAGAAAACACATCCTGCTGACCAGGGCCACCAGAGAAAGAATATCCTGCAAATTATGTTCAAATACCTGTTTTAATGCTCGGGCATCTTTGGTTTTAAGATACCTAAAATAAATCTCGGGGACTAGATAGCCCGGAACATCGTTTTCTCTAATGACTCCCAGTATGTCTCTTTCTACTGTAGATAATGAACAATCCTCTAATCTCCTTTTCCATAAACGGCGAGCGGGATAAAGTAAATCAAAATGACCGGGATTTTCTAAATTTAATTTCATCCCGGACATAATAAAGCGACTCTGAATTAAGGGAACATCAAAAGTCTTACCATTGTACGACACTATCGCCTCAAAATTAGAAAGCAGTTCATTGACTGCCGATAGTAAAGCCCGCTCTTCGTTAAAATCCCGCATAAAATATTGCCGAACACAAAATTGGTCTCTTTCAAAATATCCTACTCCCACCAGGAAAATATAAGTCCCTGCACCTCCGGCTAATCCGGTAGTCTCGGTATCAAAAAAGACGGTCTTATTAATATCTATTTCTTTCAATCTATCATCCCTGGCTAAATTGGAAATAGTTCTAGCTGAAGATTGAAAAATTTGAAAAAGTTCAACTTCTCCGCATCTATAATCCTGAGGGAAATAATTTTCCCGTAGAAAGCTGTCCCCAAAAGGAGTGGAGATAAATTTTCCTGATAATACTTCCTCTATCTTTACTTCCTGATTGAGTATAGGTATATTTTCCCCTTTTTGTGATTGAGCAATTTTACTTATATTTTTTTTTAATTGAGCAATTTTTTCCAGTCGCCTTTTTATATCATCCATCATCAGCTCAAGGCCTCCTTTAAAATCAGAAGAGCGCTCTCTTTTCCCTTGATACCCACTTCGTCAATAGGTCCTACACAGGAGGGGCAGCCTTTTTCACATCCGCAGCCAAGAATTAATTCCCGAGCCGCCTGCAACAAAGACCGACGCAATTCAAACATCTTCTCGCTGAATCCCACTCCCCCGGGATAATTATCATAGATATAAATAGTCGGTTCTCCGGTAAAAAGAGAACGTACTTCCGACACTGCCCTGATATCCTGAGGGTCACACATAACATATAAAGGAACAACATGAATAAGGACGTTTGATAGAGCCAAAAGCCCGCTACTTAAATTAAAAGAGGTGCCTTCAATTTCCAGACGTTTCAATAGCTCTCTACTAACATCAGCCAAAGCAAGCCAATAAGCGGTGGTATGCATTTCTTCCGGAGGCAAAGATATTTCCCCGAAACCGATATTCTCGTGAGTATAAAATTTTATCTTTTTATAACAGGTAGAAAGAGTGGTAATGGCAACTTCCCCATAGGCATGTTCCATATTTGACTCCTCAACCTTCTCAAACACATCTAAAACCTGAATATTAGTTTCGGTCTGGGCATCAGTATAATAATTAACTTTAACTTTTTCGGCATAGGCCTTCTGATTCTGATAATCCAACCTGTAAATAGCATATTGTTCGCCTTCGTGAAGATAAATAGCCCCTTCATAGATAAGGGTGGATACACTGGCTTTATCTACTTCCCCGATAACCTGTTCCTGCTGGACAGCTGTATCAATAATTACAAAATTATCTACCGAGGCGCTACGCAAACTTATCTCCTCTGTGGGATAGACTTCGCTCATCCAATGCCATTTCTTTTCCACGTGATGAAGTACACCTTCTTTCTCTAAATACTCCAAAACGTCCCGCAGGTTTTTTGTACCGAAATCTTCTCCTTCTTCAAAGGGCAGTTCAAAAGAAGCACACCTGATATGACTGACTAAAATACTCAAATTATCCGGGTCAATAACCGCACTCTCCGGTGACTCCCCAAAAAAATAATCAGAATGATTGATTACAAACTGATCTAAAGGGTTACTGGAGGCAACCAAGATAGCCATTGAACTATTGGATCGGCGCCCTGCTCTTCCGGCCTGCTGCCAGGTACTGGATATGGTTCCGGGATATCCGGCCATAAAACAAACATCAAGCTGCCCAATATCTATACCCAGCTCCAGCGCATTGGTACTTACTACTCCTTTTATCTCACCATCTTTTAAACCCTTTTCTATTTCACGTCTTAGATTAGGTAAATACCCTCCCCTATAACCTCTAACCATATCCTTGGATCTTCTCGTTTTAGCTAAAAAATCTTTTAAATAACTGGTTAGAACTTCGGTAGTCAGACGGCTTCTCGCAAAGATTATGGTCTGAATATCGTAATTTAAAAAATAAGCGACGAAACGGGCAACTTCTTTAATTAAACTTTTCCTGATTCCTAATTCTTTATTAATTACCGGAGGATTATAAAATAAAAAATGTTTCTCGCCTTGTGGCGCGCCATTATTATCGACTACAACAAATTCTTCTCCTACAATCTTCTGAGAAAGATCCTGGGGATTAGCAATAGTCGCTGAACAGCAGATAAACTGGGGATTCGACCCATAAAATCGGCAGATTCTCTTCAATCTCCTGATTACATTGGCCAAATGGCTTCCGAATACTCCACGATAGATATGAACTTCGTCGATTACCACGTATTTCAAATTTACAAAAAAATCCATCCATTTGGTATGATGAGGCAATATCCCTAAATGTAGCATATCCGGATTAGTTACCACAATATGCCCTTTCTTGCGTATGGCCTGTCGGGCGGAAGAAGGGGTATCTCCATCATAGGTATAAGTCTTAATTCCCTCATCCAGAGCTGATACTAAGTGATACAATTCAGTCAATTGGTCCTGAGATAAAGCTTTAGTAGGAAACAGATAAAGTGCCCGACTATTTTCATCTCTTAAAATAGAATTTAATACCGGCAAATTATAGCAGAGAGTCTTGCCTGAAGCGGTAGGGGTTACCACGACTACATTTTTTTTATTCCTGATAAATTCCAAGGCAGAAGCCTGGTGGGAATAGAGCTGGTTGATCCCTTTTTCTTTCAAAACCCCTACCAGTTTATCCTCTATCCACTCCGGAAATTCCTCATAAACTCCGGATTTAGCCGGAATATGTCTCCAGTCAGTAAAGTAGGCGCTTATTTTATTATATTTTTTTAATTCATTTAAGATTCTTTCTACCGGCATCCATTAACCCTCAACTCAAATTGATACAGGGGACGGTTCTCCGTATTAATAATAATATTATATTTTAAACCAAATTAACACAGAGAACCGTCCCCTGTATCAATTTGAAACAAAACTCTTTACTAAATTAATATTATTAAAATCATCTTTTTCATCATGTTTGGGAGTTTCCAGAATAAAAGGCAGGTCTTTTAGATATTTATGATTCACCAACACCCTGAAACCTTCCAGTCCTATATATCCTTTGCCAATATGCATATGTCTGTCTTTTTGAGAACCCAAAGGAAATTTCGAATCATTAAGGTGTATTGCCTTTAATTGCTCTAATTCCAAATATTTATCAATTTCCCCTAAAGTCTGTTCAATTCCTTCTTGATGCGAAAGGTCATATCCTGCGGCGAAGGCATGACAGGTATCTAAACATATTCCTATCCTCTTTCTATCTTTCGCCCCTTCCATCATCCTCTTTAATTGATAAAAAGTATAGCCTAAATGCGTACCCGAGCCGGCAGTGTCCTCTAATAATATCATCGTTTTTAAACCTAAATCTACGCTTTTCTCTAAAATAATATTAAGGGCTCTGATTATCCTCTGAATTCCGTATTCTTCTCCTGCTCCGGTATGGGCCCCCGGATGGGTAATCAGGTAGGGTTCGGTCAATAAAAGGTCAGCTCTCTTCATCTCTTCCAAAAAAGCATTAATTGATTTAAGATAAAGTTCATCTGAGGGAGAGGCCAAATTAATAAGATATGAAGTGTGAATAAAAACAGGGTTAATATTAGAATTTTTTAAATTTTCTCTAAAATTTTCTACTTCGTTCTTTTTTAAAATCTTCTCCCGCCAGGTAGATGCATTCTTAGAGAATACCTGCATTGTATTACAGCCTAATTTCCCAGCCCGGGCAACAGAATTGTCTATTCCCCCGGCGATAGAAATATGGCATCCAATCTTCACTCTATATTTCCCCATTTCTTTTTTCGTTATTTAATTTTGCCAATAAAAAATAGAGATTATTGAGAAATTTTATTGACTTCTCTATTTTGATAAGTATAACATATTACTATAGACTTATTAAACAATTATTGTCCTTACGTCCTCATCACCTAAAAATTTTTGGGCTTAAAAAAATAGGGGAAAGTAATGTATAAACAAATTCTTGAAGAATTAAAAGAACATATGCCTTTTACTGCTTTTGGAGCTGCTACCGGGATAATCATGATAATATTCTTGCAAAAACTACCCATCAAATTATCCTATAATATTTTTTATACCCTTCACCCCCTTCATGTTCTTTTGAGTGCACTGGTTACTGCCTCTATGTATAATTTTTATAAATGCAGACCAAGAAAGGAAAAATGTAACCCGGGAATTTTAATTTTTATCGGTTATGTAGGCTCTATTGGAATAGCTACATTAAGTGATTCGGTAATACCCTATCTGGGTGAAATTTTGCTCAATCTACCCCATCCAGAAATTCATTTGGGTTTTATTGAAAAATGGTGGCTGGTCAACCCTTTAGCTCTATTCGGAATTGGAATAGCTTATCTAAAGCCCTCAACAAAGTTCCCTCATTTTGGTCATGTTCTCCTTAGCACCTGGGCTTCGCTCTTCCATATTATTATGGCTTTAGGACAAACTTTGAATTGGTTTATCTACATTGGTATTTTTATTTTTTTATTTCTCTCTGTTTGGATACCCTGCTGTGTAAGTGATATCGTATTCCCTCTCTTATTTGTAAAAACACCAAAAAATTAAATAGTTCTTCTTCCTGTTCCTGACTTTCGCTGGTGATATATCATAATTTTTTCTTTTTTTTCTTCCCTGAAAAAATCAACCCATTATCCGTATTTGATTTAAAAAATTATTTTTCATCCAATAAATATATTTTATTATGCCCTGCTGACTGTAACATCAACCAGATTTCATCAAAAACATTATTACTAAATTTTTTGCCCTGATTAATATAATATTCTACTGCTTCCTTTTCAGTTAAACCTACTCCCTCTCCTATAATTAAAAATAATTTACCATTATGATGATATTTTTTTAAATTTTTATTCTTTATCCGCTCATTTAAAGAATCACAAAACATTTGGGTGGCCTCAGCCAAGCAATCTTTCTTGTCTTTATTTTTTCGGTTATTATTTTTATTTTTTGCTCTCTCTTTCATTAATTTAACTAATCCCCAGGTAGCTTTCGCCTCATCTTTATTATAATAAACCGGGGTAATTTCAATATTTAAATTATCCGAACAAATACAAGATGGTTCTTCTTTAATGGGATTGCCTAAACTAATAAAGCGGTAATCTTCTTTATTCTTTTTATTATATTCTTTGAGAAAAACTTTACAGGTTTCTTTTTCTGAAATTTTGTAATCAATTTCTCTGACACTTCTGTCTTCTTTGATCGATTTCTTGGGGAGCATCCTTATTATTTTAAACCTCCATAAAAAAATAATTTTATTTTTATACTCCTATGCTATATCTCATTTAATAATTTATCTGACCTTGATTAATATTTTAATATTTTTCTACTTAACTCCCCCTCTTTTTTTTCACATTATTTTTGTAATTATAACACATCAAGTCAATTTTAATAAATATAACTCTGAAATTTTCTCTTATTTCTTTAAAAAAGGAAATCATTATATTGCATATAACTAAGCACGCTTAATTAATATTTTTATTAATTTATTATACTTTGGTGATAGAATTTGCCAAGTGAGCTAATATTTAAACAAAAACTAAAAGTAAGTAGCTTATAATTTATTTTTATCATTTTTACCAAAAAAGAGGATTTTTAAAAAGTATATAGAATATACACTTTAAGCTTAAAAAAGTTATCAAAATAATTTTATCTGTAAGAAAATAGGAATATTATGACTTTTTGCAACAAATTGATTAATCTTTTTTATAAAACAGCTACAGGTAGTAAGAAAATCCGAAACTTTCTTACTCCTATCGGAGTAATCTTTTTTTCCAGTCTTATCGGATTATTTATTATACTATCTCTTTGGACTGATAAACTCCTGCATTTTTCCAAACTTATTTCTTATCCCTTAAACACCATAATATCTTTTTTTATTCTTTCTATGGGTATATGCTTAATACTATGGTCAATCCTACATTTTATTAAAGTAAAAGGAACACCTGTGCCTTTCAATCCACCACCAAAATTAGTGACTACCGGACCTTATTCTTATATCAGAAATCCCATGCTCAGTGGCGTTTTTATATTAATGTTTGGATTTGGTATTTTATTTAACTCCATTTCTTTAGTTTTTATATTTATTCCGATTTTTATCTTACTGAATTTTCTCGAGTTAAAAACCATTGAAGAACCAGAATTAAAAAAACGACTTGGCAAAGATTATTCCGAATATAAAAAAAGAGTTCCAATGTTTTTCCCAAGATTTAAAAAAAAATAAAAAAGGCACTCAAATGAGTACATTTATTTTAATGAAACTACTTGAATCTATCTCAGGTAGATATGACCGGGGAATTCGTAGTCTTACTCCGGGAAATTTAGATATAGGCCATATAATCCCCCCCCAATACTATCAGAAAGTTTAAACTAAATTTTCTGGGTAAACGCTCGATTAAAGGAGAAAAATTATGAAATTAAAGAATAGATTTATAAATACAATTATTATTTTTACTTTACTATTTTTAATAGTTTTTAGTATATTTATTACATCTTACGGACAAGAGCTTACCGCTGAAGAAATAATCAGCAAAATGAATAAACTAATGAACCAGGATACCGTTGAAGCCAAAGTAAAAATGACTATTATTACAACTTCCGGTGAAGAAAGGGTTTTTATCTACGATTCATACAGTAAAAATAGGGGTGAAAAAAATCTATTGCGTTACATAGAACCCAAACGGGCTCAAGGCCAAGCTATACTGATGCTCAATTATGCTGATGATATCTGGATGTATTTCCCCCGCACCAAACGAATACGCAAACTTGCCACCAATTCCAAAAGTCAAAAGATGGAAGGTAGTGATTTCTCCTATGAAGACACCGGCGCAAGTGATAGTTTTATTGAAGATTTCAACAGTAAAAAACTTGGCTCCGAAATGAAAGAGGGATATGATTGTTACAAGATTGAAATGCTGAAAAAAGAAGGTATCGAATCCGGTTATTCCCGCTTAATCATGTGGGTAATCAAAGACAATTTTTACCCGGTGGTCATAAATTATTATGATGCGGAAAATCCTGGACTTTTACTAAAAACACTGATTCAATATGATATTAAAAAAATAGATGATATTACTACTGCCACAAAAATGATCATGTATAATAAACAGGAAAATTCCCAAACAAGCATAGAAATGCTGGAAGTTAAATACAATGTGGAATTAGATGACAGTTTATTCACTGAAAGAAATTTGCAAAGGAGATAAATTATGCGTGATAAAATCCTAAAATCTTTAGCCAAACTGCATGCTCTACATCCCTGGAAAATGTTAATCATGGTAGCTATTATTACTATAATAATGGGTGCTTTTGCCACCCAATTAGAACAGAGTATGCGATGGACTGATTTGCTCCCCACCAAGAGTGAAAAGACAATCCAGTACAACAAGGTAATCAATGAGTTTGTATCTGCTACTAACATAATCATAGTAGTTGAGGGCGAAGAAGAGGAAATTAAAGCCTATACTGAAGCGGTTATCCCTCAAATCAAGTTGGCAACTGACCCAAAGGATGGAAAACTTTATGTCAAACGAATTGATTATAAACAAGATGTAGATTTTATCCGCGAACATGGTCTGATGCTTGTTAAAGCTGATGACTTGCAAAATATGAAAGAATTATACCAAAATCCTAATTTATTCCCCTTACTTACTAATTTAAACAATAGTTTTGAAAAGGAATATGTTGGCCAGGAAGAATCGATTTCTACCCGGGAAAAAGAGGACAATAGCATCATTATATTGGATAGTATTGCATATTTAATTTCTGTCATGCAAGATTATTCTTCCGGCAAAATCCATTCTTCGCAAGAAGCCCAAAAAGCAGTAGATAAATTAATACTGGGAGAACCTTACCTTTTATCTTATGATAAACAAGCACTTATTATTAATATCATCCCTAATTTTAGCATGACCGATATGAGTAAAATGATTTCTGGAACAGATACTATTCAAGAAATAGTTGATAAGGTAAAAAAGGATTTTCCGGAAGTAAAAGCCGGGCTTACCGGGATGATTCCTCTGGGTCGTGACGAAATGGTTTACGGCGAGCAAAGTATGGGTTATACCAGTATCATTGCTTTTATCGCCATTTTAATTTTACTCATTCTTTCATTTCGAATGTGGATTGCTCCCCTCTATGCCATTCTTAATTTGGCAGTCGGACTCATTTGGGCAATCGGATTAACTGCTATTCTGGTTAAGAGTTTGAATATTATGACTTCGATGGTTATGGTCATTCTCATCGGATTGGGAATTGATTTTTCTATCCACATCATCTCCATCTTTACCGAAAGTCGTTCTATAGGAAAACCGATTGACCAATCCATAGAGGATACTTTTTTAAAAAGCGGTAAAGGCATATTAACCGGAGGCCTGACCACCTGTGCTGCTTTTTTTGCCTTAATCATCAGCTCTTCACGCGGGATGAAAGAAGTGGGCATCGTTAGTAGTGTCGGTTTACTGGCTATATTAATCGTTACTTTTCTTTTCCTGCCCTCACTTTTGGTACTGCGGGAACGTCACCTGGAAAAGAAACTAGCAGAGAGAAGGATAAAATCAAAACCGCTTTATCAGGATATTTCCTTTAAAACATTTGGGAAAGGATGCAACTGGTTATCCAACCGTAATAAGGTTACTATTATTTGCGCAGTACTTATCACTATCTTTTTGCTGATCTCTGCTTCCCGAATCTCTTTTGACCATAATTATATGAATATGGAACCAAAAGGATTAACTTCTATCACCCTACAGGATACCATACTGGATAAATTCGACTTGAGTATGGATTATGCCTTAATTGTAACCGACAGCGTTGAAGAATCCAGAGAAATGACTAAAACATTAAAAAATATAAAAACGGCTGCTATGATTGACGACATATCTATCTATTTACCTTCTTATGAAGAACAACAAAAACGAATTCCTTATATCCAGGAAATCAATCAAGCTATCTCAGGAGCAGTAATAGCAAATGAAATTTTAGATAGCGAATTGAACCAAATTATCTCCGAACTGGATAGATTGGAAATGAATATTATGGAGATCCAGGATATGGCATACATGGGAGGACAGGACAAGGTAGACGGAAAATGCAGTGAAATTGTAGGGAATCCCAATGATCCTCAACCATTTAGTATTATCGCTCAATTTGTCGATTTCCTAAAAAACAACCGGCAGAGTGGGTTAAAAGGATTAAAAGAATTTCAAAAATACGCGGCACCTTATTTTAAAGAATCTGTGCTTAAAATGGCATCAACAGAAAACTTTGTACTGGATGACCTTCCTGCTTCTGTCCTGGATAGATACGCTAATCGAGACCGAACACAATTCTTGATTACTGTCTTTCCTGAAGAAAATATGTGGACAGATTTAAACTTCCTACAGCGGTTTACCAGCGATTTAGATAGAGTCAGTAATAAAGCAACCGGGATGCCTCCGGTAATGCAAGAACTTTTTCGAGTGATAGGCAATGACGGGAAAAATGCAGCACTTCTTACTGTTCTCGTGGTGGTTTTATTATTATGGCTTGATTTTCGCAGTTTTAAATATGCTATGATCGCCATGATACCCCTGGTAGCCGGTGTGATTTGGATGGTTGGGTTAATGCATTTAGTCGGTATGCAGCTTACTGTAGTTAACGTTATGGCATTACCAATGATTCTCGGTATTGGTATCGATGATGGGGTACATATCGTTCATCGCTGGCGCATTGAAGGTAGTAAAAAAGTAAAACAAATATTTGCCAGTACCGGAAAGGCTATCTTTCTAACCAGTATTACCACCATGTTAGCCTTTGGCTCTTTGGTATTTTCTATTTGGCGCGGATTTGGCAGTCTGGGCGGAGCCATGTTCATCGGTGTCGGTGCCTGTTTCCTCTCCACAGTCATCATTTTATCTGGTATTATGGGATTTTTATA
>Ga0307437_1002846_pt1 | contig 10366 bp, 10 predicted proteins | sample SalMarWE160390MG_FD_202146 | JGI IMG/M metagenome (GOLD analysis project Ga0307437, IMG submission 202146) | Salt marsh sediment microbial communities from the Plum Island Ecosystem LTER, Massachusetts, United States - WE1603-90 | ecosystem: Environmental > Aquatic > Marine > Intertidal zone >...
ATCGAGAAGTTGATGAAAGACTGGCGAAATTAATGATAAAAAACTTTTTTGAGGTTCTTTTAGCCCCTAAAATTACAGAAAGAGCATTAAAAATTTTTTCTCGAAAACCGAATTTAATAATTTCAGTTAGCCGGGCTTTAAAAAATCTCCAACCTTCAAAAGAAACTGATTTCAAGAAAATCAGAGGAGGATTTTTAGTCCAAGAGCCGGATTTAAAAGAAATTAAAGAAAAAGATTTAAAAATAGCAACAAAAGTTAAACCAACTAAAAAACAAATAAGAGACCTTCTTTTTGCCTGGAAAATTTGTAAACTTTCCAAGTCAAATGCTATAGTCTTAGTAAAGGATGAAACTTTAATTTCTTCGGGAGTTGGCCAGCAAGATAGAAAAAAATGTTGTGAGTTGGCAATAAGTAAAGCGAGAAAAAGGGCTAAAAATACAGTTGCGGCTTCCGACGGGTTTTTCCCATTTCCCGACGGCCCAGAAATTTTAATCAAAGCCGAGGTAAAAGCAATTATTCAACCTGGCGGCTCGATTCGAGACGACGAGATTATCAAACTTTGCAATAAATACAAAATTCCAATGGTTTTTACAAAAATTCGATGTTTTAAACACTAATATGTTTATAAAAAAGACCGACCCTCAAATTACAAAACTTATCGAGAAAGAAAATAGACGTCAGGAAGGGACGCTCAATTTAATTGCTTCAGAAAATTATCCTTCAAAAGCTGTTAAAGAAGCTTTGAGTTCAATTTTTGTAGTGAAATATGCCGAAGGAAGGCCTTATAAAAGATATTACGGGGGAATGGAAAATATTGATAAACTGGAAACTTTAGTTGATGAAAGGGTGAGAAAAGTTTTTGGGTTATCAGTTAAAAAATGGGCAGTTAATGTTCAGCCTTATTCTGGAAGTCCGGCAAATTATGCAATTTTAAGAGGGCTTTTAAAAAAGGGTGAGAAAATAATGAGCTTACCCCTTTCTCACGGGGGCCATTTAACCCATGGAGCCCCAGTTTCTTTGTCCGGTCAAGATTTCAAAGTGGTCAATTATTTTTTAGGTAAAGATGGATTTTTAGATTACAGGGCAATTAGAAAATTAGCTAAAAGAGAAAAGCCAAAGCTTATTATTTGTGGCTTTACTGCCTATCCAAGGAAAATTGATTTTAAAAAATTTAGAGAAATTGCCTTAGATGTAGGCAGCTATCTTATGGCAGACATCTCCCATATCGCTGGTTTAATAGTAGGAGGAGTTCACCCTAGTCCTTTTCCTTTAGCTGATGTGGTAATGAGTACTACCCATAAGAGTTTAAGAGGACCTAGGGGAGCGATTATTATTTGTAAAAGAGAGTTGGAAAATAAAATTTTTCCAAAAGTTTTCCCGGGATTACAGGGCGGCCCTCATGAACACACAATTTGTGCCATTGGAGTGGCCTTGAAAGAAGCAATGACTCCTGGTTTTAAAAAATATGCTCAACAAATTGTCAAAAATACTAAAACTTTAGCTCAGGAATTAAAGAAATATAATTTTAATTTAATTTCTGGGGGGACCGATAATCATTTAATTTTAATTGATTTAACTAATAAAAATATTACCGGCAAAAAGAGTCAAGAAATACTTGAGAAAGTTGAGATAGTGGTAAACAAAAACGCTATTCCTTATGATAGTAGGACTCCTTACGATCCCTCAGGAATTAGACTGGGAACTCCAGCTTTAACCACCAGGGGAATGAAAGAAAAAGAAATGAGAAAGATAGCTTTTTGGATTAATAAAGTTATTATCGACCCAGAATCCATCACCAAAATCAAAAAAGAAGTTAAAAAACTTTGTCAGAGATTTCCCATACCATGAAAATTCTCGATGGTAAAAAATTATCCGAAGAAATTTTAGAGAATCTTAAAAAAGACTACAACTCTCCCAACGAATCCTCCCATTCGCCGAAGGGCGGGCGGGACCCTATTAAAAAGAGGAAATTAAAGTTAAGATTGGCAGTAATTCAAGTTGGAGAAAACCCGGTTTCTAAAATTTTTATCTCGCAAAAGAAAAAAGCCTGCGAAAAGGCAGGCATTAATTTTAAGTTGTTTAAATTTCCAGCCAAAATTAGCGCCTCGAAATTAAAAAAAGAAATTGAGAAAATTGTTAAAAACCTGGCCAATTCTGGAGTAATTATTCAGCTACCTTTACCTAAAAAATTTTTCCCCGAGGAATTTTTAAATTTAATTCCAGAAGAAAAAGATATCGATGTTCTGTCTGAAAAGAGCTTGGGGAAATTTTATCAAGGGACACTACTAATTCTTCCGCCAACTGTCAGCGGGATTTCCCGTCTTTTAAAAAGTTATCAAATAAAGGTAAAAGGGAAAGACGTTGTTATTGTTGGTGCTGGAAGATTAGTTGGAAACCCTTTAGTTCTCCGCCTTTTACAACAAGAAGCAACCGTTTCGGTTCTTAATGATTTTACAAAAGACATTCCTTCTTTCACAAAAAAAGCAGATATTTTAATTTCTGGAGTAGGCAAACCTGATTTAATTACCGGGAAGATGGTTAAAAAAGGAATAGTGGTAATTGATGCCGGAACCACTATTAAAAAAGGAAAATTAGTAGGCGATGTTGATTTTAAAAGTGTTTCTAAAAAAGCAAGTTATATTACTCCTGTTCCTGGCGGCGTAGGGCCAATGACCGTTGCCTGCCTGATTGAAAATTTGGTGAAACTTAATTTATGAATTTGGATTTCTTTTTGTTTCAACAAATTAATGGTTTTACCGGGAAGTGGCTATGGTTCGATACTCTGAATATTTATTTTGCTGAACATTTCGAACACGTTCTGTGGTTTATTCTTTTTTTATTTTTACTGAAAAACTTTAAGAAATACTGGCCGATGATAATCCAGGCTTTTGGGGCAGCAATTTTAGCAAGATTGGTTATTGTTAATTTTATTCGCTGGCTTTGGCAAAGACCCAGGCCATTTATTGAAAACAATGTTAATTTGCTCCTATCTCATAAGGCAGCTTCTTTTCCTTCTGGTCACGCTGCCTTTTATTTCGCTATATCTACAATTGTTTATGTTTATAATAAAAAAGCCGGCATTGGATTTTTTCTTGCCAGTTTTTTAATTTCTATTTCCCGAGTGGTTTGTGGAATTCACTGGCTATCTGACATTTTGGCCGGAGCTTTGATTGGAATTTTTTCAGGATGTGTAATTATTCTTTTTTTTCAGCGATTTTTCTCAACCTCATCGAAACAAGCACTATAATAACTGTAACTATTATTGCGTAAATAAATTTCCCAATTAATTCATTGTTTTTCTTAAAAAAAGTCTCAAATAAACTTTTTATTGCCTCGTTCCGGGCCAAAGCTGCCACTAATCCAAACCCGCCCAAAATTAAAGTAATTGTTTTTTCTTTAAATTCTCTTTTTGTTTCCTCAATCTCCTTCAATGGTTTTATGTTTTTGATTTTATTTAATGGAGATTTCATAATTTAAAATAGTAGTTAAAGTTCCACGATTATATTATTATATAAAAAGGTTGAATTTTAAGCAAGTCTGTGCGGCGCCAAACTTGCCTTAGTAATGGGTTTTTAAAAATTGCCTTAGCTTGTTATATGATATTTAAGTTGGGGTTATTAATTAAGTATTTTAAATAATAATTTTCAAACCAATAATATGATAGATGAGTTAATTGATATTTGTGATGAAAACAATAATTTACTTGGAATCCAAAGGGCGTGGAGTGAGGTACATAAAAACGGGCTATGGCACAGGGCTTCACATATTTGGATATACAATTCCAAAGGAGAAATTCTTCTTCAATTAAGAGCTAAAGGCAAAGAACTTTATCCTGATATGTGGGATATTTCGGCAGCAGGCCAAGTTAAGGCCGGCGAAGAGCCAATTATTTCTGGATTAAGAGAAGTTGAGGAAGAAATTGGACTATCAGTCAAAGAAAGGGATTTAGAATTTTTTAAGGTCAAGAAACACAAATCAATTTTCAGAGATATAAAGGACAATGAATTTTGTTATGTTTACTTTTTAAAATTCGATGGCGATATTAAAAAATTAAAATTACAAGATGAGGAAGTTCAATCAGTCCAATTTCTTCCTCTTGAGAAAATTGAAGAAGAATTAAAAACAAATCCCGAAAAATATGTGCCTCACGGAGATTATTGGTTTGAAGTAATAAATAAAGTTAAACAAAAACTAAATCTTTAACAAAAGCCCTGGGAAGCCTTCCCGGAGGTGCTATTTTTTATGATACAAATCAAAGAATGTAAAGAGCCATTAGTTGATATAAAAAAATTATGTCCTGATATAATAATTGATTTAGGCACAAAAAGGATGCAAAGAGAAAAAACTGCCTACCTGAGAAAGAAGGTGGCCGAAATGATTTGTCGAGCCGAGAAAGAACTGCCGGAGGGAACAACATTTATTATCGGAGACGCTTGGAGGCCAAAATATATTCAAAAGGAAAGAATCAATTGGTTTATTAATTATTTTTCTAAAAAGTACCCAAATTGGTCTAAGAAGAAAATTCTTAATGAGGTTGAAAAATATGTTGCTTTATCTGAAGGAAAATATGCTTCCGGACATATGACCGGTGGAGCAGTAGATTTGAGATTATGGAAAAATGGTAGAAAAATACCTATGAAATGTTCTAAATTAACTTACCAAGAAAACGCCAAATCATTTCAGCCTAAGTTACCAAGACATATTCAAAAAAACAGAGAGATAATGTTTAACGCACTAAAAAAAGCTGGTTTATCCAACTATCCAAAAGAGTATTGGCATTGGTCATATGGTGATATCTGGTGGGCCAAAAGGAACAAAGAAAAAATTGCCATTTATGGAGTGATAAATTAAATTGGGAAGCCATCTCGAAAGTACTGTTGATTTTTTTAAGTAAAACCCGCCCAAGTATTATCCGAGCGGGTTATTGTCTATGGTGACGTTCTAATTATGAGACTTTAAGGCCCTCAACTTTTGCAGGGTCGAGTTTGCTACCATTTGGTGGAAACAGAATTAATAATTCACCGCTGGTAAAAGAGCAAAGGCTGAGCCGGTCATTACCGATTTCTGAAACGCCATAAAGTTTCAGATTTCTTACATAGCCATCAGAGGCAAATTTATCTTCCTTTTTCCAGTTAATCCACCATGGCCATAACCGATAACGTTTTCCTTTCGCTATCCATGCAAACTTGACCAGAAACATATTATTCTCAATGGTAGCACTCTTAATCGGGCCTCGATATAGATAACCTTCGTTTTTATTCTGAATTTCCATATCTCCCTCCACAAATTCTGCAACTTTTTCATTGGTAAGGTTCATAACTACCTCCTTTCTTTGTTATAGTGTTTCCAAATTCTTATGTGCCGGAGGTGGGACTTGAACCCACAAGCCCTTGCGGACAGTAGATTTTGAATCTACCCTGTTTTCCAATTTCAGCACTCCGGCAAGTACTTTATTCTTTTATTTCACCATATTTTTCTCGAAATTGCAATCTTTGTCGGAACACTTAATTTTCCTCCCTTTTTCTACCAAAAGTGAGCCGCATTTTGGGCATTTTTTTCCTGTTGGTTTGTCCCATAAGGCAAAATCACATTTTGGCCACTGATTGCAGCCATAAAAGATTTTTTTCTTTTTAGTTCTTTTTTCAACCACCTCGCCTTTTTTACATTTAGGGCATTTAATTCCTAATTTTATTTTTTCAAAAGATTCAGTGTATTTACATTTAGGAAAGCGAGAGCAGCCATAGAATTTTCCGAATTTCCCCAGCCGAATTAAAAGTGGAGCTTTGCATTTTGGACAGATTTTTTCGGTTTTCTCAGTTAAAACCTTTTTTGAAACCTCCTGATATTTTTGTTTCAGGTTTTCTTCAAAAGGATTGTAAAACTCTCTTATAACCGGAACCCATTTTTCTTTCCCTTGGGCAATTTTATCTAAATCTTCTTCCATTAGGGCGGTAAATTTAATATCAACAATTTTTGGGAAGTGCTTTACCAGGATATCGTTTACTACTGTCCCAATTTCAGTTGGTTGAAAGCGCTTCTCTGTATTTTTCTCAATATAATTTCTTTCTTGAACTGTAGATAAAATGGGGGCATAAGTTGATGGCCTACCAATTCCATTTTCTTCCAGGGTCTTAATTAAAGTAGCTTCACTGTACCGAGGAGGAGGTTGAGTAAAGTGCTGGGAGGGAATTAATTTTATTAGTTCCAAGATTTCATTTATTTCCAAAGACGGCAACTCGGTTTCCTCGAATTTCATCGGGTAAACTTTCAAAAATCCATCAAATTTCAGAATCTGCCCCGTTGTTCTTAAAATATAACTTTTAACTTTTAATTTTTGATTTTTAACTTTTGATTCGATATCGACTTTAGACGAATCGAAGCTCGCCTGTGCCATCTGACAAGCTATAAATCGCCGCCAAATTAAATCGTAAAGACGAAACTGCCTGTCGTCTAATTTAGCTTGAATTTTTAATTTCTCTGGAGCTTTCTCAGCAAAAGTAGGCCTTATGGCTTCATGAGCTTCCTGGGCCCCCTTGGTTTTTGTTTTATATCTTCTCAAAAAACCAGCCCAATATTCCTTGCCATAATTCTCAATGATAAATTTTCTGGTAGCAAATAAAGATTGGTCAGAAAGATTTAAGGAATCGGTTCTGTGATAGGTCGTAAGTCCTTTCTCATAAAGTTGCTGGGCAACTTGCATTGTCATTTTAGCTGGCCAATGGAATCTCCCCCAGGATTCTTGTTGGAGAGTGCTGGTGGTAAATGGTGGTAGAGGATTTCTTTTTACTTCTTTCTTTTCGATATTGATTACTTTGTATTCAGTTTTTTCTAAATCTTTAACAATTTTATCTGCTTCTTTTTTAGTTTTAATTCCCAGCTTGGGAATTGTTTTTTTATCCCTTTTAATTAAAATAGCTTCAAATAGAGGCTCGTCCTCTGTTTTTTTTAGTTGGGCGGCGATTGTCCAGTATTCTTGGGGTACAAAATTTTTAATTTCTCTTTCTCTTTCTACAACCAGACGAACTGCTACTGACTGAACTCTTCCAGCTGACAGGCGTCGAGCCACTTTTTTCCACAAAAAAGGGGATAATTTATAACCAACAATTCTATCCAAAATTCTTCTTGTTTGCTGGGCATAGACCAGATTTAAATCAATTTTCCTTGGGTTTTTGAGAGCTTCCTCAATTGCTGATTTTGTAATCTCATGAAAGACAATTCTTTGGTAAGGTTTTTTGCCATTTAGATTTAAAATCTTGGTCAAATGCCAAGATATTGCTTCTCCTTCTCTATCCTCGTCAGTGGCTAAAATAACTGTTTTTGTTTTTTCCGCTTCTTTTTTTAAAATATTTACATTTCTTCTGGCTTTAGGAGGAATAATATATTTTGGTTCGAAATTGTTTTCTACATCAACGCCAAATTCAGCCTTAGGCAAATCTCTGATGTGACCATAGGAAGAAAGAACCCGATATTTAGGGCCTAAAAATCCTTGAAGCGTTTTTGATTTCGTCGGTGACTCAACTACTACGATTAATTGCATAAATATTTCTTCCTAAATTTCCTACTTTACCTTTTATTTCCAAAATAGCAAGAGTGCCGGCAACCTCTGTCGCTGATAATTTTGTTTTCTCAATAATTTTATCAATATATAATGCCTCTTCTCTTAAAACTTCCAAAATCAAATTTTCTTCTTCATTTTCACCCCTTACTGTTCTGTCGGTATTTGATACCGACAGACTTAGATTGAGCTCCTTTAGAATGTCGTTGGCGTTTTCAACTAATTTAGCTCCCTGTTTGATTAGATAATGGGGTCCTTTTGAATTTAAAGAGTGAACCGGGCCGGGAACGGCAAAAATTTTTCTTATTTTTTTTGGCCCAGTTTGCCGTGATTAAAGCTCCTGATTTTTGTTTAGCTTCCACAAGTAAAACTCCAAAAGAAAGACCAGAGATTATCCGATTTCTCTGGGGAAAAGTGAATTTTGACCCAGGAGTTCCCGAAGGATATTCGGAAATTAAACACCCTCCGGTTTCTAAAATCCTTTGAGATAATTTTAAATTCGACTGGGGATAAATACTTTTTTCATCAAGCCCGGTACCTAAAACAGTAATCGTTCTTTTGTTTCTTTCAACTGTTGCCGTATGAGCGAAAGTATCAATTCCTGGTGCTAATCCTGAAACAATAATTAATCCTGCTTCAGCTAAATCTCCAGCAATTTCCAAAGCTACCTGTTTCCCGTAAGGAGAGCACATTCTGGTTCCAACTACGGCAAAACATTGCTCATTAGGATTGAGTCTTCCCCTAACATAAAGAATCTCCGGCGCATCCTTAATTTCTTTCAAAAGTTTCGGATAACTTTTATCTTTAATAGTTATGGTTTTAATCTCGTCCATTTTTAGAGTTTATCATTTCCCCTTTAATTTTTCTATACTTTCCGATAATATCTGGCAATAAAGATTGAGACCGATTGAGTTTATGTTTCCTGATTGCTCTTTGCCCAAAACATTTCCCGCCCCGCGGATTTCTAAATCTTTTAAGGCAATTCGATAACCTGAACCTAATTCCTCGGCCTCTTTCAAAGCATCTAATCTCATTTTAACTTTTTTTGAAAGGAGGCTACCGTATAAAAAAAAGGAGAAAGCCTGAATATGGGAACGGCCGATTCTTCCCCGGATTTGATAAGCTTCTGCCAGACCCAACCTTGTTGAATCAGCAACAATTAAAGTATTCACATTGGGCAAATCAAGCCCATTTTCAATAATAGTAGTCGCCACTAAAACATCAATTTTTTTATTCTGGAAATCTTCCATTACTTTGACTAATTCCTTTTCTTTTAATCTTCCGTGGGCAATACCGAATTTAACTTGAGGAACCAAATTTTCCAAAAAATTCTTTATCACTCTAATTGTTTGGACTCGGTTATGTAAATAATAAACCTGACCGCCCCTAAAAATTTCTTTTTTAATTGCTTCCTGAATAACTTTTTTTTTCCAGGGTAAGACAAAAGTTTTAACTGGCAATCTGCCAACCGGTGGAGTTTGAATCAGACTAATATCTTTTAAGGAAGAGAGGGCCATATATAAAGTTCGGGGGATAGGGGTTGCAGAAAGGCTCAAGATATCTAAAGAGGCCCTTATTTTTTTCAATTTTTCTTTTTGCCTAACTCCAAACCTTTGTTCATCATCAATAACTAATAGTCCCAAATTTTTAAATTCGACATCAGAAGACAAAATCCTGTGAGTGCCCACCACTACGTCAACTTTCCCATTTTTTAAATCATTAATTATTTCTCTCTGCTTTTTTTTGGATTGCAACCTGGATAAAGTTGCTATTTTAACTGGTAAATTTTTTAATCGTCCCTTAAAATTTTGATAATGTTGAGAAGCTAAAATAGTAGTCGGACAAATCATGGCTGCCTGATAGCCAGAATTAACTACCTTTATCATTGTCCTCAAAGCTACTTCCGTTTTTCCAAACCCAACATCGCCGCAGACAATTCTATCCATTGGTTCTGGCTTCTCTAAATCCTTTTTTATATCCTTAATTGCCTGGGATTGATCCGGAGTTTCTTCAAATTGGAAAGAAGAATTTATTTGGAGATTTATCTCATCTTCTGATAAATAAGGAGGACGAGTGGCAATTTCTCTAATAGCTGCAACCTCTAAAAGTTCTCTGGCTAATTTTTCAACTTCTTCCTTGATTTTTCTTTTTGTTCTCTGCCAGAGAGGAGAGCCAAGCCTGGAAATTTTTGGTTTAATAAAACCAATGTAGCGAGATAATTTTCTTTCTAATCCTACTGGAACATACAATTTATCTCCCTGAGCGTATTCGAGTTGGTAATATTGTTGATTGTTAATTGCTAATTGTCGATTGTATATTCCTATGCCGTGGTCTAAATGAACTAAATAATCTTTGGGTTTTATTCTCCTTAAATCGGAAAACAGTTTTTGGGATTTTAATTTCTTTTTTAAAATCTCTTTTGATTTCTTCTCATCTTCAATCCTTATATCTAAAGGTTTAATATTTTCAATCTGATTTCCAAAAAAATCAAAGCGAACTGCTGAATTTAGGTTTACTGGAAAAACATCAATAATTCCTCCTCTCTGAGAAAATTCTCCGGGTCCTGAAACTCTCAAAACTTTTTTATATCCCATCTCATCCAATTTTCTTAAAAATTGAGAAAAATTGCAAATTTGATTTTTTTCTAAATATAAAATATTGTCTTCAAAAAAAGACTGAGTTTTCCTGGCTTCTAAAATTTTATTTAAGTTCTGTTCAAACCAAGAAGCATTCTTTTCTAGAAAATAAGGCGTAATACTCACTATTAATAATTTTTGCAGGGTGTTCATATGTAATTTTTTCAAACCCCGT
>Ga0307437_1002848_pt1 | contig 10364 bp, 7 predicted proteins | sample SalMarWE160390MG_FD_202146 | JGI IMG/M metagenome (GOLD analysis project Ga0307437, IMG submission 202146) | Salt marsh sediment microbial communities from the Plum Island Ecosystem LTER, Massachusetts, United States - WE1603-90 | ecosystem: Environmental > Aquatic > Marine > Intertidal zone >...
AGTATACGGTTCTTAAGATCGGACTCAAATCCGGCCATTACAGCTATTACTACGATCAATGCCATTACGCCCACAGTCACGCCGGCAATGGAAAGCATGGTAATTAACGAAATGAAGGTCTCTTTTTGTTTGGCCCTTAAATAGCGGCCGCCTATGAAATATTCAAAAGACATAAGAGTTACTGGTTATAGATATTAGATTTATGGCCTTTTTATCCATAACCCATCACCTAATACCCATTACCTTTTTCAGCAGGTTTCATGTGCGGGAAAAGAATAACCTCCCGGATTGAAGCGGAATCGGTGAACAGCATGGTAAGCCGGTCAATCCCTATTCCCTCTCCGGCGGTGGGGGGCATACCGTACTCCAAGGCCTCGATGTAATCTTTGTCCATATAATGGGCCTCTTTGTCGCCGGCTTCCCTGTCTGCAACCTGCTGTAAAAATCTCTCTTTCTGATCAACAGGATCATTAAGCTCCGAAAATCCATTGGCAATCTCATGACCCGCGATGAAGAGCTCAAATCGATCCGTAAGTTCGGGCTCGGTGTCACTCCTTCTGGAAAGCGGGGAAACCTCTACCGGGTACCCGGTAATAAATGTCGGTTGGATAAGCTTTGGTTCCACCAGCACATCAAACAGCTTGGTGATGATTTTTCCAAGACGCCCGATATTTGTAACCTTGATCCGTTTTGAAGCGGCGAATTCAAGTAGACCTTCCCGGTGGTCCAGCAAATCGGCGTCAATGCCCCCAAACTCCTCCAAGGCAGAAGCAAGGGATATTCGACGCCACTTGACGCCTAAATCTATCGTATTCCCCTGGTATTGTATCGAGGTTGACCCGGTTACCTCCCTGGCCACATGGCAGAACATCTTTTCGGTCATGTCCATCAGATCATCGTACCTGGCATATGCCTGGTACAATTCGAGCATGGTAAATTCGGGATTGTGACGGGCTGAAACCCCTTCATTTCTGAAACTTCTATTAATCTCAAAAACCCTTTCAAATCCTCCGATAATCAGACGCTTTAAATAGAGTTCAGGGGCTATGCGTAAAAACAGATCCATGCCCAATGCATTGTGATGGGTTACAAATGGTGTGGCTTCGGCGCCACCAGGAACCGGCTGCATCATCGGTGTTTCCACCTCAAGGAAATCCCGGGCAAGAAGAAATGTACGTATGACCTGAATGATCCTGCTACGTTTCGTAAAAATATCCCGCACATCTGAATTCATTGTCAAATCGATGTAGCGACGACGATAACGCTTTTCCGGATCTTTAAGCCCGTGAAATTTTTCCGGAAGCGGTCTTGCTGACTTGCAGACGAGCTTTAATTCCTTGACCATAAGTGTCCATTCTCCTGTTCTCGTCTTGAACATTCCGCCCTTTAGTCCGACGAAATCACCGATATCGAGCTGTTTAAATAGATTATAGGCTTTTTCGCCTATATTGTCTTTTCTCACATATGCCTGAAGCTGTCCGGTTCGATCCCTGAACCTGATAAAGGATGCCTTGCCAAACCTGTTTATGGCCATCATACGGCCGGCGACAACAAAAACAGGCCCGTCCTCGGTAAGTGAATCCGGTGCATCTTTTACGGCATTTTTGATGTCGCTTACCGTATGCAAGACAACAAAATCATTGGGATATAGATCAATATTGTTTTTTTTTAACTCTAAAAGTTTCTTTTTTCGTTTCTCAATGATATCGCTTTTTTTGTCCATTAGGATTTAATTTTTCAAAAGATTAAACTTATTTTGCTAACCCATTTAAAAATAGGTGTCAAGATTAAGTTGGCGGGTCTCTTCGCTTTAATTTAAAGGAAAACTTGGTTCCCCGATCTACTTTGCTCTCAACGTCAAGCCATGTATCGTAGGATTCGAGTATGCTGTGGACAATAGAAAGTCCGAGACCTGTACCATTGGATTTTGTTGTGAAAAATGGATCAAAAATCGACTGCATATACCCGTCTGAAATGCCACAGCCATTGTCGCTGATCTCGATACCTGCATAATTGTGCTTTAAAGGATACGTTTTAATCCCGACAAGTCCTTCACCCTCAATAGCCTCAGCAGCATTTAAAAGTAGATTCCAGATCACCTGGCGCAAATGCACCGGATCCATTTCAATCCAGATATTTGAGGAGAACTCGCTTGTAATTTTAACTTTGCCGGTACCGGCTTTGTCCTTTTCAAATAGTTTGACGGTCTCTGTCAGGGCGCTTTCGAGTTCTATCTTTTCGATTTTACCTGCAGGCGGTTTTGCGAACAAAAGAAAATTGTTCACCAGGGCGCTCAACCTGTCTGTCTCACGCAAAACGATCTGCATCAGTTTGTCATGTTCGGGGTCATACGGAACTTCTTTTCTTAAAATCTGGATTGAACCTGAAAGAGAAGCCAGAGGATTTCTAATCTCATGAGTTATGCCGGCCGCCATTTCACCCATGTAGGCCATCTTCTCCACGCGTTTAATTCGATCCTCAAGGGCCGAAAGCTTGTTTCTTGTCCTTCTCAACTGTTCCGACAGAAAACCGCTCAGGAAAGCAACGGCAAAACAGGCCACCATGGTAATCACTACCTTGAAAAGCACTTGGCTCCAGGCATAACTACCGATGGCATTACCTCCATTCATGCTAAAAGGATTGATAATACCGTAGTATTCAAGATCGATCAGGATGCCGTACTGGATACTGCAAAGCACGGCCATGACCATGCTTCCTTTCCTGAATAGAAGCATGCTCGAATAGATAATAACTACCAGATAAAGAAATGAAAAAATGCTTGCAAAACTGCCGGTAACAAAAATTATTATTGTTACGGCAAAGGTGTCGATCCCAATCTGTATATAAGCAAAGATAAGTTTCCGCTTTATATGTTTAAAAATTAAAGCGTAGCAAAAAGAAAGCAGGAAAATTGTAACGATAAGTCCATAAAAAATTAGGAGGGGCCCCGTTAGAGGGAAAGGTTTTTTACTGAATTGCAGAATAATAGTCGATCCCAGCAACAGTGAAGTAAAAACGACCCGTAAAAACATAACCCATTCAAGCTTATGATATAAATCATCTTCGGGCTTGTTTGAGTAATCGGGCATAATATATGTCTCGAAAAATCTATCCTACTAGAGGGAGCATCTCGGAAATGATACAATTTATTGAAAATAAAGGTCTTTTTTAGGCTTATATTTTTAACTCGAACATGGCCCCAGTGAAATAGAAAAAAAGTTTCACCCCAGTACCATCTGCCGGAGCTACGGGGCAGGCGGGGTAAAAATAATGGAATGATGGAATAGTGGAATGTTGGTTTTTAAAGAAATTTTATTATTGATGGAATTTTTAACTACCCTGTCAAGATAGATTTTATCAATAACCCATTTTACCGTTTTTCCAAAACCCATTACTCCAGTATTCCATTATTCAACATTCCAATTGTGACCTGCCCGCTCGTGCCCCAGGCCACCTCGCCTTGCCTGCCCGCTCGTGCCTCGCAGTGGCAGGCGGGCCCGTCCGCTATGGGCTGTGCCTTAGGCGAATGCCGGGCGGGCTCAGCTGGCGGGCGAGCTTGCAATGGCAGGCGGGGCGAAGCGAACTAACTTGAGCAATTATTTCAACATTACAATTAGGGTGAAGCGAAACCCAAAGGTTCACGGGTTAACCAAAGGCAGCCGCCATTTTGAATATGGGCAGATACATGGATACAACCAGACCGCCGATAACACCACCCAGAAATACCAGCATAATCGGCTCTATCAACGAAGTCATGTTTTCCACCGTCTGGTCGACCTCTTCGTCGTAAAAATCGGCGATCTTATTTAACATGGTATCAAGTGCACCGGTAGATTCACCGACAGCAATCATCTGGCATACCATAGACGGAAAAACGCCACTTTCGGAAAGAGGATCGGACATTGTACGGCCTTCAGCAATGGCGGACCGAGTTTCGTACACAGCATTTTCAATTGTTTTGTTACCTGCTGTTTTGGCAACAATCTCAAGCGCGTCTAAAATCGCCACACCGCTGGCAAGCATTGTTCCCATGGTCCGTGTAAATTTAGCTACTGAGGCTTTACGAATTAAAAGCCCGAATAGCGGCAATTTGAGAATAAGGTCGTCCATTAAGGCTTGTCCTCTTGCGCTTTTATAAAACCTTCTGATTACAAATATTGCCAAAACTATGCCGGCAATGATATAAAGAATGTTTGATTTGACAAACCTGCTCATATTTACAACAATTTGTGTGGGGACCGGAAGGGCGCCGCCCATCCCCTTAAACATATCCTCAAACACAGGAATAACAAAAACCATGATGATTGCAACAACGAGTACAGCGATCACCATAGTTACAGCCGGGTAAGTCATAGCCCCTTTTATCTGGGATTTAAGCCTTGCAGCTTTCTCCAAATAAGCAGAAAGGCGTCTTAAGATCGTATCAAGGATACCGCCGGCTTCACCGGCTGAAATCATGTTTATAAAAAGATCGTCAAACTGTTTTGGGTACTTTTTCAATGCTTCCGCAAAGGTTTGCCCACTCTCTACATTCTGTTTAATCTCCCTCAACATATTTTTAAATGTTTTGTTTTCATGCTGTGCATATAGAATATCGAGGCACTGGATTATTGGAAGACCCGCATCGATCATAGTAGAAAATTGCCGACAAAAAATTATTATATCTTTCTGTTTTATCTTGGGTTGCATGAAAGAAATGTTTTCAAAAAGGTCTTTGGGTTTTTTCTTAATCTTGGAAGGAGTTATATTACGCCTGATCAATTCGGAGTTTACAGCTTCTTCAGTGGGGGCTTCCATCTCACCTTTCTGTTTCTTATTCTGCCTGTTCTTTCCACTCCACAAATAGACTGCCATGATCATTCCTCTCTTTTAATGGAGACAATACGTGGTTTATAGTAAATCATTTCCCGCTCAGCGGGGACGCCGGGATTGGGCAAAAGGGGGCGTTTTGCAAAGGTCTCCGTATATCCTCGTGTCAGCCAATATCATAAAGTACACCAAACAACAACATATTCGCTGAATTAATATAAAATCTTTATGATACAGCTTGATAAACTCGCCTATATATGTAAATCTTTATTTTAGCACTCAACCCTGATAAACTATAACCCTAAATGAGCGAAAGTCGAGGATGCCCCAGATTTGAGGCATCAAGGGCGAAGCCGTAGTCATCTACTGCGAGCCCTTGATAACGAAGAAGATAGGGTATCATCGGCTTTCCCAAGGGGTAAACAAAATGGGATTTTTAAATAAATCTATATCTCATTTATAGAAGAGTTATGAAAATGCATCTGAATCCACTAAAATGCATAATAAATCAAACACATAAAATATTTGTCCCATTTTGTTTACGATCATTTAGGGTATAAAAGCAGACTAAAGCCTGCCATAGCCTTCCGGGAAAAACGTCGTTTCCCATTGCCGGCCTCATCGCTGAGACCGGCTTAAGGTTTTTTTGGGCATATAGGCATTTGCGGGCGGATCACAATTTGAATATTAGAATTGCTGCTTAATTTACAGCAAGTTGTATATTTTTCAAGAAGTCAAGAGACCTTTGAAAAATGTCAATTTTTGTTTAAGTTCAAGAAAGGCGATAATTTTAACCACCCCAGTACGATCTGCCGGACCTACGGGGCAGGCAGGAATACATTGAGTATTTCGAGGATTAACTCGCCAAAGTTCGGTGGCGGGTTAAAATTTGAGCCTGTTGACAAATCCCGCTCAGCGGGGACGCAGAAATTGAGCAAAAAGGGGCGTTTTGCAAAGGTCTCGTCAAATGATATAGGATAATGACAAAAAAACCCGAACATAACAAAAAAGATCTTACGATTATTACTTCCCACATTAATGCCGACTTTGACGCTTTGGGATCCATGCTTGCAGCTCAGAAGCTCTATCCCGATGCACTTGTGGTTTTCCCCGGTTCCCAGGAAAAAAATTTAAGAAACTTCTTTATCAAGTCTATGGTCTATCTCTTTAACATGGTCAACATTAAAGATGTCGACCTGTTAAATCTCAAACGACTGGTTCTGGTGGATACCAAACAGCCAAGCCGTATCGGGAAATTTGCAGCCATACTCGACCGGCCGGACATCGATATACACATTTACGATCATCACCCTCACATGGATAACGATATCAAGGGTGATTACGAGGTTCATTGCTTAACCGGCGCCACTGTCAGCATCCTTACGGAAATCATAAAGGATAAGGGTATCGACATTTCTCCGGATGAAGCCACCATTATGTGTCTCGGAATATACGAAGATACCGGTTCTTTTACCTTCCCGTCCACCACCGAAAAAGATTTTAAAGCCGCCGCCTTTCTCCTTTCAAAAGGAGCAAATTTAAACATGGTCTCAAATCTGATCTCAAGAGAGATAAGTCCGGAACAGGTGGGGCTTTTGAACGACATGATCCAAGCTGCAACCCGTTACAATATCAACGGCATCGAAATTGTAATTACAACCGTATCCACCGACAATTATGTGTCGGATTTCGCTTTCCTGGTCCAAAAAATGGTTAAGATGGAAAACCTCAATGCCATTTTTGCCATCGCGCGAATGGGAGACAAAATGTACGTCGTGGCCCGAAGCAAAATACCCGAGGTCGATGTGGGAGCGATTGTCACCCCCCTTGGCGGAGGGGGACATACCTTTGCGGCCGCCGCGAGCATCAAAGGTAAAACACTTGCCCAGATTGAGCAAAAGCTTACGGAAATCCTCTACAGTAAAATCAGGTCCAGGAACCGGGCAAAAGACTTAATGTCATTTCCGGTCATTAGGATAGGCGACGATGTTTCCTGCAAAGAAGCCGGCAATCTTCTCACACGTTACAACATAAACGCCCTCCTAGTTACCCAAAAGCACAACGGTACAGAAGACCTTCTCGGGTTTATAACGCGCCAGATTATTGAAAAAACAGTGTACCACGGGCTGGAAGACATACCGGTCAAAGAATATATGACAACCGAACTTGCTTCGGTGGCTTCCGATGCCGAACTTGTGGAAATTCAGGAAAAAATTATAGAGAACAATCAACGCATTCTTCCTGTCATCGACAATGGCATCATAACCGGTGTTATTACGCGCACCGATTTGCTTAACATTCTGGTGGGGGAATCCAAACTTAGTTCCCCAGGCTCTCCGGACCTGCTCAAGGAACCTGTCCACGCCAGGACCAGAAACATCCTTAAGTTCATGAAAGAACGCCTTTCCCCTCGTATTTTCGACATGCTTCAGGTCATCGGCGAAAAAGCTGACGAATTAGGTTACAATGCTTACGTTGTGGGCGGATTTGTGCGCGATCTGTTTCTGTACCGAACCAATGAAGATCTAGACATTGTCATCGAAGGCAACGGCATTGCATTTGCAAAACAATATGTAAAAATGGTCGATGCCCGTATTCACTCCTACGAAAAGTTCGGCACCGCGGTAATTATCTTCCCGGACGGTTTTAAAATTGATGTGGCTTCTGCCAGAATGGAATACTACAAGTTCCCGGCGGCCCTTCCCATTGTGGAGATGAGTTCGATAAAACTCGACCTCTTTAGACGGGACTTCACTATCAACACCCTGGCCATCCAGCTCAACCCAAATAAATTCGGCCTATTGATCGATTTTTTTGCAGCCCAGAAGGACATTAAGGAAAAATCTATCAGGGTGTTACACAATTTGAGTTTTGTTGAGGATCCGACCCGGGTCTTCCGCGCGATAAGATTCGAACAACGTTTCGGTTTTTCCATCGGGAAACTGACTTCGGGTCTTATTGAAAATGCCGTAAAAATGGATTTTTTCAAGCGCCTCAGCGGCCGGAGGGTATTTGCCGAACTGCGTCAGATTCTAGAAGAAGAAACCCCCCTGGCCGCCATCAAAAGGCTGGATGAATATAATCTCCTGAATGTTGTCCATCCTTCTATAGAATTAAACAATTATATGATTTCATTATTTAATTCAGTTAAAAAGGTGCTATCCTGGCATGATTTGCTTTTTCTGGAAGAACCGTATATGAAATGGGCCGTTTATTTTCTGGCGCTTACAAGGCACTGCGATAAAGAAACCGCCGATGAAATCAGCATGCGAATTGAACTCGCGCCACGATACAAAAAAATTTTCTGTAAGGAACGTTTCGAGGCTGACAGGTCTATTTTATGGATTGAACGAAATCTCCCGACAAAAAACAGCACTATCTACAAACGACTTGCCGTTTTCAGAATCGAACTGATCCTGTACATGATGGCCGCCACCGAACACAAAAGGGTAAAGAGATCCATCTCCAATTACTTTACCCGACTGAGACATATTGATACATCGGTAAAAGGCAAGGATTTGAAAAAAATGGGACTTGAACCCGGTCCGATTTACCGGGAAATCCTTCAGGCCGTCCTGGATGGCAAATTAAACGGTCAGATTAAAACACGCAATGATGAACTCGATTTTGTGAAAGACTATGTTCGCTAATTTAGATCTGAATCAAATTGTTGTAATGATCGTTCCGCTCCTTTTCGCCGTAACCATTCATGAGGTGGCACACGGCTATCTGGCGCTCCGTATGGGAGATAATACCGCTCTTTTAGCCGGAAGACTGACCTTAAATCCAATCAAACATCTCGATTTTGTAGGGTCGTTACTCCTGCCGCTTATATTGAACTTGACAGGTTCTCCGGTCATTTTTGGTTATGCCAAGCCTGTGCCGGTTAACTTTTCCAATTTTCGCGATAGCCGCAAAAGTACGATTTATGTGGCATCGGCCGGTGTTCTGGCTAATTTCGCCCTGGCCATTGTTTCTGGTGTGCTCTTTCAAGCCATTGTCCATTTTCAATGGTTATGGAACGGGTCCATATTCAGACCCTTTATCATGGATTTCTACCATATGCTTTTTTACAGCGTGGTGATTAATCTGGTTCTTGCAATATTCAACCTGATCCCAATCCCGCCTTTGGACGGGAGCAAAATACTCGCTATGTTTCTGCCGGATTCCTTAAGGCTGCATTATGCCCGTATTGAACGATTCGGCATGATAATAATTATTTTCTTGCTTCTAACAAATCTTGTCGGTAGGTTTATGGCATTTTTTTTGACCCCCATGTTAAATATTCTCATAGGAAGGTAGCCGGATGTTGAGATTTAAGAGAGACCTTTGAAAAATGTTCAATTTTGCCTGCCCAGTTAAATCCGTATTTCATATTTAACCGGGGTTCAAGACCAAGAAAGGCGAAAATTTTAACCATAGGAGATTCTATATGGCTGAAAAGAAAAGGATACTCAGCGGGATGCGTCCTACAGGACCCCTTCACCTTGGAAATCTGCATGGTGCCCTTGCAAACTGGGTAAAGATGCAGGAACAGTATGACTGTTTTTTCTTCATCGCCGACTGGCATGCCTTAACCAGCGATTATGAAGATACCGGCTCTATTTCAGGATATATCCGCAATATGTTAATAGACTGGTTGAGCGTAGGACTCTCGCCTGAGAAAAGCACCCTTTTTATTCAATCACATATCAAAGAACATGCGGAACTCTTTCTTATCCTTTCTATGATAACACCCGTGCCGTGGCTGGAGCGAAATCCCACCTACAAGGATCAGATTGTTCAGCTCTCCAACAAAGACCTTTCCACTTTTGGTTTTCTCGGATATCCGGTCTTGCAGGCGGCCGATATTATCATGTATAAGGCCCACGGGGTTCCTGTGGGCGTGGATCAGGTTCCCCATGTTGAAATTACGCGGGAAATCGCCAGAAGATTCAACTATTTTTATGGTGAAGTATTCCCTGAACCGGAATCGATTTTGACCGAAACACCCAAAATACTCGGCATTGACCGCCGCAAAATGAGCAAAAGTTACAACAACGCCATCTATTTTTCAGACAGCTCTGATCAAATAGCTGCCATGGTTTCCAAAATGCTGACCGATCCCCAGCGCGCCAGGAAAAGCGACCCAGGCGATCCTGATGTATGTAATGTCTACGAATTTCACAAGATTTACAGTGATAGTAAAACCGTGGACAGAATAAACAAAGAGTGCCGCACCGCAGAAATCGGCTGCGTTGAATGCAAGAAAATAATGTCTCAAAATCTCATAAAAGCTTTAGAGCCGATGCGTGAAAAAAGAGCATATTACGAAGCCCGGCCACAACTTGTCGACGACATCATTACGGACGGATGCGAAAAAGCACGACGTGTTGCGCTCCGGACCATGGCAGAGGTTAGAGAGGCTGTAAAACTATAGTCTCCATTGACTATTACCGATGGCTTTTGTCAATTTACAATCTTAATATCCGTTATCCATCATGACACCTGATGAACGTTATCAAGTACAGCTCGAAAATATCTTTGAAGGTCCCATGGACCTTTTGGTGCACCTT
>Ga0307437_1002854_pt1 | contig 10343 bp, 8 predicted proteins | sample SalMarWE160390MG_FD_202146 | JGI IMG/M metagenome (GOLD analysis project Ga0307437, IMG submission 202146) | Salt marsh sediment microbial communities from the Plum Island Ecosystem LTER, Massachusetts, United States - WE1603-90 | ecosystem: Environmental > Aquatic > Marine > Intertidal zone >...
CATCTTAAACAGCATTTCTATTAAAAGAGCCTTAACAATATAATCAAGCCAGTTTGCTATTTCTTAGTTGCGATTTTAGCCACAGATTTTATTATGTTAAATTAGGGTTTTAATTTGTAGGAGAATAATATTGGGACAATCACTTACTTACAAGATACTTGCAGAGCACATGGCTGAAGGCAAGTGCCGTAAGGCATCCCATAGCGGACTCACAGCCGGTGAGCAGATCGGCATCAGGATTGACCAAACGCTTACCCAGGATGCCACGGGTACAACAGCGTTTTTGCTTTACGAATCTATGGGTGCCGGCAGAGTTAAGACCGATTTGTCGGCCAGCTATATCGACCATAATATGGCCGGCTTCGGCCCGGAGAACCACAATGACCATTTATACTTGCAGACTGTTGCTGCAAAGCACGGAGTTTATCACTCGCGGGCGGGTAACGGCATCTGCCATCAGGTCCATCTGGAGCGGTTCGGCAAACCTGGCGCGACCTTATTAGGCAGCGATTCACATACTCCAACCGCCGGCGGAATCAGTATGCTCGGCATCGGTGCAGGAGGCCTCGATGTAGCGGTCGCTATGGCGGGTGGCCTGTTCTACCTTACCTGTCCGAAAGTCCTGGGAGTTATGCTTGCTGGAAAGCTGAACGATTGGATAGCCGCTAAAGATGTGATTCTCAAGCTACTCAGCATGCTAACCACGAAAGGCAATGTCGGCTGGATGGTTGAATATTTCGGCGATGGCGTTTCAACGCTGTCTGTTCCACAACGCGCCACTATAACTAATATGGGGGCAGAATTAGGCGTGACAACGAGCATATTTCCCAGCGATGAACAGACAAAAAAATTCCTCGCCGCCCAGAAGCGAGAAAAAGACTATCAGCCCTTGGCAGCCGATGCTGATGCCGAATATGACCGTGTCATAGAGATAAATCTTTCGGAGCTTGAGCCGATGGCTGCCTGTCCGTCTTCGCCGGATAATGTCAAGAAGGTTCGCCAAGTCGCCGGCACCCAAACGGGCCAGATAGCAATAGGAAGCTGCACGAACTCAAGCTTCGCAGACTTAATGATGGTGGCGAAGGTGCTCAAAGGCAGGCGGATAAATAATATGGTCGAGTTTGCAATTGCGCCGGGCAGCAGAGAGGTTCTAAATATATTGGCGCAAAACGGTGCGCTGGCGGATATGATTTCAGCCGGTGCCCGTATCCTCGAAACCGGCTGTGGACCGTGCATCGGCATGGGTTTTTCACCGGCTGAGAACACGGTAAGTCTGCGTACGTTCAACAGAAACTTTTCCGGCAGAAGCGGCACAAAAAACGACCAGGTCTATCTGGTCAGCCCCGAGACGGCGGTCGCTTCAGTTCTGACCGGCCGAATTACCGACCCACGTGACTTGCCAAAACTGTTCGGAATCAAATATCCCCAAGTTGACCTGCCGGATGAGTTTATCATAGATGACAGTATGATAGAGCCGCCCCCAAGTGAAAAAGAAGCTGCTAAAGTAGAGGTCATAAGGGGGCTGACTATTGTCGTGCCGCAAGCACCGCCGTCGCTGCCGGCGAAGCTGTGCGGTAGAGTTCTTATCAAATGCGGCGATAAGATAACGACCGATCATATTATGCCAGCTGGAGCTTTTTTGAAGCTGCGCTCAAATGTGCCGGAATACGCGAAGGTGGTTTTCAATTGTTTTAATGAGCAGGGTAAGCCCACGTTTGCACAGCGCAGCGGTGAGCTAAAGCAAAAAGGAACTGCCGGCGTCATCGTTGCAGGTGAAAGCTACGGCCAAGGCTCATCGAGAGAGCACGCTGCGCTTTGTCCGATGTATTTAGGCGTGCGGATGGTTTTGGCTAAAGGTATTGAGCGAATTCACAAAGCCAATTTGATTAACTTCTGCATCGTGCCGATAGAGTTTGCCGACAAAAACGATTATGACAAAATCAAGTCTGATGACGAAATAGTAATCAACAATTTGCTGGATGCCATTAAAAGCAGCGATGAAATCAAGATTATAGATCAGGCCGGCTCGTTTGAATTTGTCGGCAAGTTAAATCTCTCCGCCAGGGACAGAGAAATTCTGCTATCTGCCGGCCTTTTGAATTATACGCGCAAAAAGACTCATTGATACTTATATTGTTTAGCCGTCGCCGGCACGGCGACGGTATATGCTCCTGATTGTTTCAAAAATGACTAGCGAAACGATAACCATTTTTGGCACAGGTAGAACTAAACCGAGTGATTCGGCTTATACTTTAGCGTATGAGATGGGCAAGGTTCTGGCACAGGCGGGTTTCACTATCGCCAACGGCGGATACGGCGGGACGATGGAAGCCGCAGCCAAAGGAGCAGCCGAGGCCGGCGGAAAAATTATTGGCGTTACATGCTCAGCGTTTAAAAGCAGTACAGCCAATAAGTACATTAGTCGCACGATTGTAACCAGCTCCCTTAACGAACGGCTCGATACATTGATTAAGCTAGGTAAGGCGTACGTTGTGCTGCCCGGCGGAACGGGAACACTGCTTGAATTGGCCAAGGTCTGGGAGCTAAAAAACAAAGGCTTTCCAGAAGCGGACAAACCGATTATACTGGTAGGCAGCTTTTGGAAGCCTTTGGTTGATTTGGTTGTAATAGATGACCCTGATAGCAGCCGGTACCTAAAACTGGCGGATAATCCTGAACAGGTTTGCAAATGGATAAGAAAATTAAATTTTTGATTTCGTTTGTTTTTATCAACGCTATCCTGACAACACTGGTGCTCGGTGCAGCCCGCCTGCCCAGAGTACCCAACGAAGGAAAAGGCAACTACGAAGGATGGTACGGCGGGCAGGGTACAACAGGCAAAACTTCTGCCGCCAAGCGAATCCTCGTCCTGCCGGATGGCTATATGCTAAGTGGTGTTGACGGTAAACTAACTGAGCCTGACGGTAATGATACCCGATTCTTCGAGTTTAAATTGGACGTTAGCCCTCCGCAAGGAGTCCCCAGGACTGCCACAGGTACTGATAGTACCGGCCGAACCAGCATCGGAGCAAAATTAGAGCTGCTCCCGTCTTCCGCATTGGAAAGGATGATTGCCGACGCCAATGCCAGCTCCGCAACAGGTTATAGGCTTTGGGCCAGGGTTACAAAATATAAGGGCAGAAATTTCATATTCCCGACCCAGTTTCTGCCGCTTAGCGAGGTCAAAGAAACTCCTCCGCCTGAGCCACCTCAGCCGGAAACTCAGCCCACCCAGCAGGAAATTGGCGAGCCGAACGATGAGGATGAGCTGGGTATACCGAAAGAGATATTGGACAAACTAAAAACGGGGACAAGCTCACCTTCAACGGAGCGTGAGCAGCCTGAAAGACTTATTCGTGCAACCACCGGCAGGCCGACAAAGGTTAAGCAAAATTTTATGTTAGTAAACAGAGTCGGCTTTTTAATAAAGCAAGCCGATAGCGGTATGGCTTTTAGCCTTGATGCCTTTGGCCGAAGCGCTGGAAGCACCGGTGGTACCATTCGGCTGCTGCCCTGCCAGGCCTTGGAGGTTGCAGAGCAGAAACAAACTTTTGCGCCGGGCATGTTACGCTTTAAAATTGCAGGGATTGTTACCGAATACAAGGGAAAGCAATTTCTATTATTGCATAGGGCGATAAGAGCCTACAATCACGGCAACTTCGGCATATAACGAATAAAAAAATAGTTGATTCGTTTATTAGTGAATTGGTTAATTGGTAACTAATTCGCTAATCTTCTAATTCACTGATTAACTAAAAGGAAGAACTGTGCCTCACGAACTCGACCAAATCCTTATTTCGCGGAATCAGGTGGATTCCAGTGAACAAATGCTGGCATTGCGTACGGCACTTATAAATGCCGCGATATTTGAGCCATACAGCGAGAATGGAAAGCTGGTAATTGACATTATTTCCGAAGTTGCGATAAGGGGGGACGATGCTGTAGCGGATTTTACAGAAAGGTTTGATAGGGTAAAACTTACACCTGCACAGTTTAAGATCCCACCGGAAGATTTAGCCAGAGCACATAAGGAAATAGACAAAAGTTTGCTTGTCTCGATTCGTCAAGCGATTGAGAATATAAGAAAATATCAGTCGCAAGTCTTCATCGGCAATATTCCAGGACATAAAGAATGTGGCGGGGGAACCGGAATAAAATACACTCCTATAAAGCGGGTCGGTATTTGTGTGCCAGGCGCATCGGCTCCACTGCCTTCTACTGTGATGATGACGGCTGTCCCCGCCCAGATAGCAGGTGTCGAAGAAATAGTGGTAGTTTCACCACCGAGATACAACGGTAGTATTCATCCAATAATTTTAGCCGTCTGCCACGAATTGGGGATCACCGAGGTTTATCGCGTCGGCGGCGTGCAAGCTATTACTGCGCTGGCATGTGGAACGAAAACTATCCCCAAGGTTGATAAGATTGTTGGGCCGGGCAACCAATGGGTACAGACAGCCAAGAAAATGGTTTCGGGCATTGTTGGTATTGATTCTATAGCTGGGCCGAGCGAAGTATTAATCATCGCCAATGATAAGGCAAATCCTGCCTGGATCGCAGCGGATATGCTGAGCCAGGCCGAGCATGTGCCGGGAGGTGCCGTCGTTTTTACAGATTCACAAAAGTTTGCAGAAAGTGTTCTCGGTGAGCTTAAACGGCAGGTGGTACAATTAGATAGAGCTAACGAAACGATTGACTGCCTGAAAAAGTTCGGCAAAATTGTTGCTTTCAAAACTATAGATGAAGCCGTTAGCTGGGCAAACTATTTTGCTGCGGAACATTTGCAGATTCAATGCGGCGATGAAAGCAAAGCAATCGCGGAAAAAATCGAAAATGCCGGTGCAATATTCATCGGAGATTACAGTCCTGTTGCCGTTGGAGATTACTGGGCTGGGCCGAGTCATACACTGCCGACAGGAATGACGGCGAAATTCTTCAGCGCTCTCAGCGCCAATGATTTTATCAAGTCAACGAGCATAATCGAATACGACGAAGAAAAGTTAGCTGCCAGCGCGGATGATATTATCCGCTTAGCTGAAGTTGAAGGCCTCGACGCCCATGCAAAAAGCATAAAAATCCGCCAGAAGGATTGAAATTCAAAAGGAAAAGGGAAATTTTTTTACTTTTAACTTTTTCCTTTTTACTTTTCACCTGTGGGGGTTTTATATTCCCCAGCCAAGCTTATCCTTGTGCCACCAGTAAAACCAGCCTAATCGATGTGCCAGGACGAAGACTAAATAAATCTTGACGCCTTGCGTGATAAAGCCCCAAATCGGCAGCCTCGGCAAAACTGCTACGATAAATCCACCAATGATGAGAAAAAAGAGAACAAGTCCGCAGTATGGTAAGAATACACGGTATATCGACCGGATGATTTCTATCGGATTCAAGGCGTCAAAGGCTTCAAATAAAATCCCTCTCAGCAGCGCCATCGGCAAAAAGAAGACTCCATAAGCTAACAAAAGCCAAAAGTATAAATCGGCCCTCTTAGTAAAGGCCGAATATAATGCTATTGGCGACAAACAGATAGCTGCGCAACCAACTAAAACAACCGCCTCTGACACAAAGTCAATCCAACTAAATTGACCCGGCATCGAGACACTCGAAGCACGCTGACGACCTTTGGAGCTATTGAAAACACAATCTGCAATGTAATAACACATATAGCTATAGAAGATTACATAAAAAATTATAATCAATGGCTCGGTAATCTCCGCAGTTCCAATATCGAGAAATGGCACCAAAAAAATTTCTAATAGTCTTATGAACAAGGAAAACAATAGAGGCAGAATTATAAAGATTGCAACATGTATCAAGCCGGATGCGCTTATGGGATAGAGAAAAGCGTTAATTATAAAAGGTTGCTTGAATTCGCTCGCTAACGGGGGCTCTTCCTCCAATATCTTCATTTTGTCCCCTCTTTAGAGGACTGATAAATGGCGGCTGGTAATCGGTGATTGAATTTACTATTTAACCAATAACCATTTAACCAGTTACCTGCTCACAAGTTTTTCTTTTATAATTTCCGCAGCTTTGTTGAGGGCATCATTTATTTTTTCTGGCTTTTTCCCGCCGGCCTGCGCCATTTGTGGTCGTCCGCCGCCTCCGCCATCGACTATCGGCGCAATGGCCTTGACTATATCGCCAGCCTTTAAGCCTTTTTTGATTAAATCGTCTGTAACGCCGGATAAAAGTGTTACCTTGTCACCGTCTGCAAAACCCAAAACTATAGCTGCGGATTTTGCCTTCTTTTTGAGCATATCTACGGCTTCTCTGGCTCGCTCGATCGGTGTCGTCGATATCCGGCCAACAATAATGTGAGCGCCACCGATTTTCTCACATTTTTGAAGAAGCGTTTGGGCCTCTGACATTATATCGGGGCCGGATGATGTACCGGCAGTTTTTAGCTCCTTCGCGAGCCTTTTATTCTCGGCAAGCAATTGCTCAACTCTATTCGAGACAGCCTCAGCAGGGACTTTTAGCATCTGGCTTAGCTGATCGACAATGTCACTTCTCTGCTCCAGGTACTTGGCAAGCCCATGGCCGGTAAGCGCTGTTATCCTACGGACGCCGGCGGAAATGCTTTCCTCTTTGATTATCTTAAAGCCGCCAATGGAACCAAGCCGGTCAACATGGGTACCGCCGCAAAATTCGCGGCTTATAGCCTCGGAGATTCCGTTTTCACTCTCGGCTCCGATGCCTACCACCCGAACCTCGCTGCCGTATTTTTCTCCGAATAATGCCATTGCGCCGAGCTTCTGTGCCTGCTCTTTAGGTAATACGGCCCACGTCACCGGTAGATCCTCAGCGATTTTTTCCCGCACCTTTTGCTCAGCTTCCTTTAGCTCCTCCGGACTCGGAGCCTTGGGATAAGTAAAATCAAATCTCAAATAATCCGGGCCTACGAAACTTCCCTGCTGCGCAACCGACTTGCCGAGTACATCCTGCAGCGCCCATTGAAGCAAATGTGTAGCAGTATGATTCTTCTTTATCGAGTTCCTGTCTTTGCTGACAGTTGCAGTTACCTTGTCACCGACATTAAAAGCCCCTTCGGCCACCCGGCCTTGATGAAGCACGCAGTTGGCTATCTTTGTAGTACCCTCGACAATAAATTGACCTTTGTCTGACTTGATGATGCCGCAGTCACCGACCTGCCCGCCCGCCTCAGCGTAGAAACACGTTTTATCAAGAATAATAGCCACTTCATCACCGGCAGTAATCTTGCCTTTGTTTTTAAGGCCCTCTTTATCTATCCAGCCGACTATCAGAGCATCGCAGCTGTCCATGCGATATTTTTGCATGTCTTCAGTGACAGGCAGTTCGGCATCGGCCAATGTGGGCATCAGCGAATCACTTTTTTGTGCCGCCCTTGCGCGTTGTCTTTGCTCTTCCATTAACTCTTCAAACTTTACTGTATCTACTTTAAGGCCCCGCTCATTCGCCATAAGCTGCGTCAAATCGAGCGGAAAGCCGTAGGTGTCATAAAGCTGAAAAGCATCTTCGCCGCTGATGGTTTTGTCGGCCGTATGCTCGGCACGCTCGGCTGCATCAGCAAAGATTTCAATGCCTCTATCCAGCGTTCTGCCGAAGCTGGCCTCCTCCGATTCGATGACCGTTGAGACGAAATCAGCCCTTTCCTTTATTTCACCGAATGCATCGCTCATTGTATCTACAACTATCGGCACAAGCTTATAGATAAATGGCTCGTGCATTCCCAGCACTCTTGCATATCTTGAAGCTCTGCGAAGAATCCGGCGGATGACATATCCCCGCCCTTCATTCGATGGTATCGCTCCATCGGTTATGGCAAAAACCAGAGTGCGGATATGGTCGGCTATGACCCTAAAGGCGTTGTCTGTTTTGTTACCTAATCGCGAGGTGTATTTGTGGCCGGTTATGCCACTAATACGGTCGATTACAGGCATAAACAAATCGGTATCGTAATTGCTCTTTTTGTTCTGCAGTACCGCTGCGATCCTTTCAAGGCCGGCACCGGTATCAACGTATTTGGCTCCGAGGGACAATAATTTGCCGTTCTCCGTGCGGTTATATTGTATAAAGACTAAGTTCCATAATTCGATGAATCGGCTGCAGCCGGCATTGACGCCGCAGGAATGGCCCGGCACATCTTTTTTATCACACATATCAGGCCCAAGGTCGATATGTATCTCGCTGCACGGCCCGCAGGGGCCGGTGTCACCCATTTCCCAGAAATTATCTTTTCTGCCGAAAGCCAGGACTCTATCAGGAGAAATCGGCGTCACTTTAGTCCAGAGCTTGGCCGCCTCCTCATCCTCCGGCAGGCCATCGGCCTTGTCACCTGCGAAAACCGTGGCCCAAAGGCGTCCCGGCTCGATGCCCCAGACCTCCGTAAGAAGCTGCCAGGCCCATTCGATTGCTTCGGCCTTGAAGTAATCATCAAACGACCAATTGCCCAACATTTCAAAAAAGGTATGGTGATAGGTGTCTTTGCCTACCTCTTCAAGGTCGTTGTGTTTGCCGCTTACGCGCAGGCACTTCTGGCTATTGACAGCCCTGCTATATTCAGGCGACACCAAGCCAAGAAAGATGTCTTTGAATTGATTCATCCCTGCGTTTGCAAAAAGCAGAGTCTGGTCGTTGATGGGTACTATCGGCGAGCTGGGAACAAACTCATGGCCCTTACTCTTAAAAAAATCTATGAAGCTGCTTCTGATTTGTGCCGCACTTAAAACTTTATGCCTCATTTATTCTTTCCCGGTTGTCGATGGTTTTTCCCTTTGTGTCTTTTTGATAATCAACTATCGGTATCTCAGGACCGCTAAGAGTTGGCATTCCTTTGGCGGCAAGGATTTTATTTTTTATTTCCTCTTGCAGATCTTTATTTTCCGCCAGAAACTTTTTAGCATTTTCTCTTCCCTGACCCAGCCTGATATCACCGTAGTTCAGCCAGGCTCCGCTTCTGTCGAGCACTTTGCATCCGACGCCCAGGTCCAGCAAATCACCTTCGTAGCTGATTCCACTGTCGAACATAATATCGAACTCACCCTCCCGGAAGGGCGGCGCTATTTTGTTCTTTACGACCCTGGCCCGGACCCTGTTGCCGATGGCACCGCTGCTGTCTTTTATCGTTGTTATTCGTCGCAAATCGATTCGCACGGAGCTATAAAATTTCAGGGCTCTTCCGCCGCTGGTAGTTTCGGGATTGCCGAACATAACGCCTATTTTCATACGGATTTGGTTTATAAACACCAAAGCGGTTTTGCTCTTATTGATAATGGCGGTGAGCTTTCTCATCGCCTTGCTCATCAGCCTTGCCTGCAGTCCCACCTGAGTATCGCTCATCTCGCCTTCAATCTCTACTCTTGGCGTAAGGGCAGCAACCGAATCTATAACTATAATATCGATCGAATTAGATGCGATCAGCATTTCAGTAATTTCAAGCGCCTGCTCGCCGGTATCGGGCTGGCTAATCAACAAGCTGCTGACATCAACGCCAACCCTTTTAGCCCAGGTTGGATCCAAGGCGTGCTCGGCGTCGATGAATGCAGCCACGCCACCTGCCCGTTGTGCATTCGCAATGACATGCAGCGCCAAAGTGGTTTTGCCGGACGACTCCGGCCCGAACAACTCGGTGACTCTGCCACGCGGGATACCTGCCCCGCCTAATGCGATGTCTAATGATAGTGAGCCGGTGCTGATGCCCGCGATCTTGGCGTATTTGTGCTCATCCATCTGCATAATGGCACCCTGGCCGTATTGTTTTTCGATCTGTGCGATAACACGCTGCAAAGCAGCTTCTTTTCCGGCTGCCTGCGAACTTGCCTCTGCTTTTTTCGTTTTTACCATCGTCATATTCTCCCACAAAGCTTAAAACTTAAACCTTAAAGCTAAAAACCATAACTCAAAATCCAAAACTTATCTTTTGCCTTTGAGAGTTAAAATACTCGAGCCGAGAATATTTGCCAATTCATGGGTTTCATTCAAAAGGTATTCTAATTGGGGATTATTTATCTTCTTAGCATCTCTTAGCAATCCAAACCAATATAAGCTTTCATTCGCAGACTTCAGAGCATGGCTAAAGAAATTCGTAAAATCTTTTTTTGAACTGGAACCTTTGGCTTCAACAATGTTTGCACCTATAGATGTAGCAGACCTCAACAATTGCCTTCCAATAATATCGAAGCAGGAGTCTTTTGGTAAGGTGTCCATAAATTCTATTACTTTGATAGAATATTGATATGCTCTATGTTTTAAATTAGCTTTGAGTTTTGAGTTTTGGTTTTGCATTTTTAGCTTTTCGTTTTTAGCTTAATTTATAGCTGCCTAATACAGTATAAACAGGACCGCTCGGCGTCAACTGG
>Ga0307437_1002855_pt1 | contig 10337 bp, 11 predicted proteins | sample SalMarWE160390MG_FD_202146 | JGI IMG/M metagenome (GOLD analysis project Ga0307437, IMG submission 202146) | Salt marsh sediment microbial communities from the Plum Island Ecosystem LTER, Massachusetts, United States - WE1603-90 | ecosystem: Environmental > Aquatic > Marine > Intertidal zone >...
TGATGAGGGCGACTTTGGTGTCCGTGAAGACACCGCTTGCGAAGACGAACTCCAGCGTGAATATCAGGCTGTAATCCACCGCCGAGGTCTTGTACTCCTGGGACGCAGTCACCTTGATGTCCTTCAGCTTCTTGCCCTCGCCACCCTTGAGCAACTCGGATTTTCTCATGATGAGATCGAGGGCCTCCTTGGCATCATTCGCGTTCTCCAATATGACCCCGATGCCCTCGATATCTCTGAGCGCCTTAACGATCTTTGCCTGCTCTACCTTTATCTTCATAGTTGCCTCGCCGTGGATGGAATCAACACCCTCTTACTATAGAGAATACGCCCTTCTTGGTCAAGCCCTGACTAGGGGCGGCGGCGACAAATTTCCCTTTCTGTTCCGTGCATCATGGCCCCTTGTCATGACAGGGTTTTCAGTATACCATACAACGATGGCGCCCAAGAGAAAAAGAGATCTCATCATCTGCTTCGGCTGCCTCATCCTCTCTCTCACGGCCCTGGTGAATCTCTCCCTGGCGGAGGTGGCCGTCATCAAGGTCAATTATAGGGAGGCATCCGACCTCTTCCCCTTGGTGCAGTCCCTCCTCTCCTCTGAAGGAAAGGCCTCCCTCGATGAGCAGACCAATTCCATCATCGTGAACGACACGAGCGCCTCGGTGGTCAAGATCCAGGCCTTCGTGGCAACCATGGATAAGCCCGCAGAGCAGGTCAGGGTGAGGGTCCGGTTTAAAGAGGCGAGCCTCTCAACGGATAGGGATATTTCGACATCAGGAAGGATCTCAGGAAAGCACGGGTCCGTCGCCATTGGCGGGGCGGAAGAAGAGGGGGTGCATGTCCGCGCCCAAGACAGCAGGACGCAACACCGGGGGCAAACGGAATCCTTTATCTCGGTGATGTCAGGGAGCACGGCCTATATCTGGGTGGGGAGGCATATTCCTTTTACCCAAAGATGGGTCTACTTGACTCATACCTATGCCCATGAGGTGGAGACGGTGCAGTTTCAGCGAGTCGAGACAGGATTCGAGGTAAAGCCCGTCGTTGCCGGAGACCGGGTGCACGTCGAGATCGTCCCGAGGATTTCCTCTTTTGAGGAGGAGCGAGGGGTGGTCCGCCTCACCGAGGCCTCAACGAAAGTGACCGTACTCAGGAGGCAGTGGGTGACCATCGGCGGGACCAGTGAAAAGAGCAACGAGGCCATCCGCGCAATCCTCTCTACGGGCAGCTCCTCCACAAATTCCACGCTTTCTTTGTCTTTGATGGTGGAATAGGGATAATGGCTCTGTATATTTAACTTGCTTTGGAACCAACGTCCCCAACTTTTCTCTTGCCGCCCGTGACACTGGCGTTATGCAATGAAAGAAAAATGGCATGCATCAGTAAATGAGGGTGGGGGTCGTCATGCAAAAAGAAGAAAATCACTCTGGAGAATTGGACAAAAAATTAGCCGCTGTATGTGGCCTTTACTGTGAGGCGTGCTCATGGTTTATTGCCACCACTGAAGATCCTGAAAGGCTCAAAAGGCTTGCAGCACAATTGCATTTTTCGGAGGAAGAGAGCAAGTGCTATGGATGCCGGTCGGACAAGAGGTTACCTTATTGCGAGAAATGCAAGATGTTCGCTTGCGCAGCTGAACGAGGCATCGACTTTTGCAGCGAATGTGAAGAGTATCCATGCGATGATCTGAAACAGTTTCAATCTGCAATGCCTCATCGGATCGAGCTGTGGGTCAATCTTGAACGAATCAAGTCTATTGGTTATAAACAATGGCTCAAGGAAATTAGGGGAAACTATACCTGCCCACGGTGCCAAATCATCAATTCAACCTACGACCTGAAATGTCGAAAGTGCGGCGAAGAGCCTAGCTGCAATTATGTAACCAAACACAAGCAGGTAATCGAGCAGTATTTGAAGAGTAGGTGATGCATAATAAGGCGCTCCACTGGATCGCGGTTCAACGCCGCTCCCAGTGAGCCTTTGCGTTGACTGGAAACCCGCCTTTATTCTAAACTTAGCAAGTGAAAAGTTATAAAAGTCCGGAACGGATCCTGCTGATCTTCCCTCCTGTTGCCAAACCATGCGAGCCACCGGCAGGCATAGCGGTGCTTTCCGGAGCCCTGGGTGCACACAATGTAGAGCACACCCTGCTGGACGCCAATCTCGAGGGGATGTTCGATCTCCTCAAAAAACCATTTACACCTGCTGACACGTGGACACGCCGTGCCTATCGCAATCTCTCCAAGAACCTGAGCAGCCTCAAAAACCGGCACACCTATCAGAATATCGATACCTATAAACGGGCGGTATCGGACATAAACCGCCTGCTCAACATATCAGGAGGCGAGAGGGCGCGCATAAGTCTTGCCGACTATAACGACGCGCGCCTCTCACCGGTCAAGAGCGATGATCTCCTCCACGCTGCCCGCAATCCCGAGAAAAACCCCTTCTATGAGTATTTCAGCAAGCGCCTGCCAGCAATTATTAAAGGCGACAAGACAACAGTCGCAGGGTTTTCCCTCAATTATCTGAGCCAGGCCCTCAGCACCTTTGCCATGATCGGCTTCCTCAGGCGAGAGTTCCCCCATATTACTATCGTGCTCGGCGGCAGCCTGGTGACCTCCTGGATGACCAGTATGCACAGAGTGCACATAGAAGGCCTTTTCGATGGTCTGGTCGATCATTGTGTCGCAGGCCCTGGAGAATATCAGCTCCTGGCCCTGCTCAACAAAAAACCTCCCCCCAAGATGCACGTTACCCCTTGCTATGACCAATTACCTGTGGGCGACTACCTGGCACCGGGGCTGATCCTCCCCTTTCGATCTTCTATTGGGTGTTACTGGGGCAAGTGCTCATTTTGTCCCGAGAGGACTGCCGGAGCCGCCGGAGGTGGCCCTGACCAAAGGGTCACCTCCGGTTTAGCCAAAGGGACCGCCTATTCCCAGACCCCCCCGGAGAGAGCGGCGATGGAGCTTTGCAACCTGGCCGCCCACATGAAACCAGCGTTGATCCATCTCGTTGACAACGCCATCAGCCCGGCCTTCATGGGGGCCATTACCGAGCAGCCGCCGGGCGCGCCGTGGTACGGCTTCGCCCGGATCACCCCGCATCTGAAAGACCCGGCGTTCTGCCTGGCCTTGAAACAATCAGGGTGCGTTCTATTGAAACTCGGCCTTGAATCGGGCGACCAAGGAGTGCTCGACGCCCTGCAGAAGGGGATCGACCTTACAACTGCCTCGCTGGTATTGGAGACGTTAAAAAAGGCCGGTATCGATCGCGACCTACGTCTATCTCCTCTTCGGCACGCCGGCGGAGACGCGCGGTGAGGCGCAGCATACCCTCAATTTCGTGGCGGACCACACAGGGCAAATCCAATTCCTGAATGCGGCCATCTTCAACCTTCCGATCAACAGCCCGGAGGCCGCGACGCTCGAAACAACCGGTTTTTATGAAGGGGACCTCTCCCTCTATACCGATTTCCAACATCCCCAGGGCTGGGAAAGACGATCGGTAAGACGGTTTCTGGATACGGAATTCAGAAGACACCCTGCGATCCGACCCATATTCAGGGACCATCCGCCCCTCTTCACCTCCAATCACGCGCCGTTTTTCGCGTGGGATAGAATGTAGGAATCCGCTCTTACAAGATAAGATTCAAGAACCACACCCTTTGCTTTAACTTCCCCGCCTTTCCTAAGGGACCTTTCTATTGCCTGGGGAATGTGGTAGATATGTAAAAAACTTAAGGATAATGAAATGGGCAAGGCCAACCAAAAGGCTCAAAAATCTAGGTCTGATGCACAGAAGTTTTATAATGCCATCACGGACGTAGAGGGTATAGAGGTCGGCCATTTTACCGATATTGACAATCTGACCGGCACCACGGTTATCCTGACCCGGGGTGGAGCAGTAGCCGGGGTCGATGTCCGCGGTGCCGCCCCGGGCACTAGGGAAACAGACGCCCTCAATCCGATCAATCTTATAGAAACAGTCCATGCCGTGGTCCTGGCCGGTGGAAGCGCCTACGGGCTCGCCGCTGCGGACGGCGTCATGGGTTATCTGGAGGGACAGGGCATCGGCTTTCCGCTCGGCGACGGGAATTTCGTGCCCATCGTGCCTGCTGCCGCGCTCTTCGATTTAGGGCGAGGAGGAACTCCCTTTTCAGGGAGGCCGACTGCCGCATTCGGCATGACAGCCTGTGAGGAGGCAAAGACAGGACCGTTTGAGCAAGGTAATGTCGGGGCCGGGACGGGCGCACTCACCGGCATACTCATAGGGAACGAGTTGAAAGGCGGCATAGGGACGGCGAGCACCGATCTCGGCGATGGCGTCATTGTCGGCGCTATCGTGGCGGTGAATGCAGGTGGCAGCCCGGTTAACCCGAAGACAGGCGAGTTCTATGCCGCATTTCTGGAAACGGATAACGAATTCGGCGGGCTCAAGGCTGTATCGGCGTCCCCGTTGCAAGCCAGTAAAGATCAAGCAATCACCCATAAGGGGAATGTTATAAGCAATACAACCATTGCGGCTGTCGCGACCAATGTGGAGCTGACAAAGGCACAGGCGACAAAGGTCGCCCAAATGGCGCATGACGGCATGGCCAGGGCGATCCTCCCTGCGCATACGATGTTTGACGGAGATACTATCTTCGCCCTCAGTACGGGAGAGAGAGCAATCGCCGATCTGGACGAAGAGGGGATGTGGGGTGATACGGCGGCGCGGATTAATATGATCGGATCTGCCGCTTCGGATACGCTCGCGAGGGCGATTATCCATGGGATGCTGGCTGCCCAAAGCATCGCCGGCATGCAGAGCTATACTGATAGGTATGGCCGCTGAATCGGATAGATATAACAACTATCCCAAAACGCTCACCAACACCGTGAAAGGAGGGTATTATGAAAGGGTATAAGAAAATCCTCGTCCCCCTGGACGGATCGGAAACTTCCGAGGCCATTCTCCCGGAGATCGAGAAGCTGGCATCTGCCTTTGGGGCCAACATTGCCCTTCTGTATGTCGCGCCCATCCCGATCGTGCCGGGGGTCATGGAACCCGTGGTAACCTCTCAGACGATTATTGATACCCTCATCAAAGACGCAGAGGCATACCTCCGCAAGATTGAAAAAGGCCTGAAGGGGAAGGGGTTCACGGTGGAGAGACACCTGCAGCAAGGAGATGAGGCGCAGCAGATCCTGGAGCACTGTGACCGGGAGGATATCGATCTCATCGCCATGTCCACCCACGGTCGTAGTGGAGTGAGCCGGTGGCTGCTGGGGAGTGTGGCAGAAAAGGTCATCCGTCACGCGACCAAACCCATGCTGCTGGTCCGGGCCGCTCAATAGGCAGCATCCTCGGCGAGGTGTATGACATACGCCACAAACAAACAGGCGGCATCACTGTTAAAACCTCGGTTTTTGCTTGAAATCGAGAAGAGAGTGTTTATATATATACATATATCACAATTGAGAAAGGAAAACAGTATGGTCACGGTAACAGAGATCGCTCAAAAGAAGATTGAAGAAGCATTAAAGGAAAGAGAGGACGCGGCGCAGTCAGTTCGGGTCTTTCTCCATGAGGGCGGGTGAGGCGGTCCTTCCCTTAGCTTGGCTCTGGATGAGCCAGCGGATTCGGACAAGGTATTTAACAATGGCGGCGCGAAATATATCATTGACAATGATTTGCTCAACATGACCGGTAATATTACCATCGACTTCGTCGAGGAGGGATGGCAGAAAGGTTTCACCATCAGTTCCCAAAACCCTGTAGCTGGTGCCGCCTATTGCACAGGAGATACGTGTTCTGCCAAGGGATCGTGCTCATAAGAGCAGGATGACCAAAGCGGTGTGCGGCACGATATATAAGACTAGATAACAGCTCCTCACTTATAATCAATAACAAGGCCCCTCTGAAGGGGCCTTGTTATTGTTGGGGGGAAAGGCTCCGCATCATGAACCCCTGTGATTGCTTAATCACGATACGATCCCTAACCATACCAAAAATAAAAAGGGGGCCAAACCCCACAGTCTGTGTCGGTTTTGACCCCCTTCGGCCAACCGTGTTAGGAACAATTAGATAATCGTCTTCCCTTCTACCGATGCCTTTTGATATTCCTGCATGCTTTCCATGTAGCTGGCGAACACCGCTATGGCATTGGGGTGCAGAACCTTGCTTTCAAGTAAGCGTCCGACCCGATTCTTTTTGGTGTAAAATTCCTGATTTACCTGTGATGCCAATTCACCAAGTTCTGCCGGGCTCAAGTGCTTCGTGCGCACGACGGGGTGATGAAAATCCCACTTATTGAAATCGTGCTCTTCAATGAACGGGGCTATCTCATCATAGATGGGAATGCCGGGCACGGGGAGCATCATCTGCAGAGACTGCACATCGGGGTCAATGCGGTCTATCGTGGCAAAGCGGTCTCGGATCACCTTTTCGTCGTCATCGGGAAACCCGATCATCCATGTCATCACAGACATAATGTCATGCTCTCTAAAACGATCCACTGTTTCCTGTACCTGATCAACGGTAATGCGCTTTTTGATTTTCTTCAACGTCTCTTCATCCGCAACCTCGAGACCAAAGACCCCGTAGATGAAACCCGAGAGGCGCAGATCCTTGAGGAGATCCTTATCCCTGACAAACGTATTGGCACGGCCTAAGAAGCCATAGGTTGCCTCCAATCCCCGCTTGAGTTTCTCCTCAGCAAGCTGTTCAACGCGGGAACGTTTTATGGAACAATTCAGGTCCCATATATTAACGTGCACCACGCCATATTTCTTTTCGAGAAGCTCCATTTCGTCAACCACCCGTGAAGCGGACTTGGTCCTGTGCCGCAGCCAATCGTTGTCACCCCTCGGGTCGACCGTGACCCAATCGATACAGATACTGCATCCATAGGGACATCCCCGCGAGGTAAAAATCTCCTGATAGGGATTCAGCTTTCCGTAGCCGATATACCTATCCATAGGAAACAAATCATAGGCCGGCATAGGGAGATCGTCTAAATTCTCGATCAGCGGGCGATAGTCGGTGACTTTTACGGAACCATTATCACGATAGGCAAGGCCCTTTACCCCAGAAACATCGGGGTCGTCCTTGCTCAGTTCCTTGCATAACTCCGTAAAGGTAACCTCCTACTCACCGGCAATAGCATAGTCAAAATCGGGCGTCTCGGCGAGCATCTCTTTATACCGGGCTGCGATATAAAAGCCACCGGTACAGATGGGGATGTCCTTGAATTCCTGCTTAATCACGTGCGCCGTCCGCTGGTATTTCGGAATAATGGTCATCGTCCCGGTCATCTGAAAGGCATCACCCATATAGATGATATCCGGCGCAAAGTCTCGGATGCCCTGCATCATTTGCCCTTCATCCAATTCCAGGGCCCGGCAGTCCAGGGCTTTGATGTCAGCCTCGGGCATCCACTCCCGCAAACAGGCTGCCATCTGGGCATGGGCCACGTTGATTGCCTTATGATTTCCCCAATAGACCCACGATCCAAACGGTGGATTTAAAAATAGAACCTTCATAGTACCCCCCTTCCTCTGATTTATTATTTAAATTCTACTATTCGAATTTAAATAATAGAATAATAATGAAATGTCAAGCATTAATTTAGGGGGTTTAGAGGGGCCTTTTTATTGACTGGGGAATGTGGTAGGTTTGTGAGGTTCTATTTCAACTGTTAGGGGAGGGCCGCGAAAGGTCAAATGTTTTGGTCGGCTCGCTCCCCTTTCACGCCCTTCGCGGAGACCTAGATGAATAAGGTATCCCTGGCCTATTGTCGATTTAAGGAGATGCCCTTCTCCCTCAGGTTCTTCTTTTTTCCCTACAGCCTTATAGGAGGTATGGTATTTACCTTGACTTCGTTCATTCCTTCTGTGGAATTCGAAATTGAGGGGAAACAGGTCTCGTGGTCCGAATGGTGGACCTCTGGGGCAGCTCCGCTATTTAACATTATTGGTGTTCTCCTTGTTATATCCGCCATTGGCTTTTATAGAAAAAACCGCTTTGCACGCATTACGTTTGTTTCAGCTTTTATAGTAGCCCTGCTTTTCATTGGGAAATTTGAAACACCTACTAAAGGGGGTGTGATTGTTGCAGGAATTTTGTTTCTTTTCGTGGGATGGTATTTCTTCTTGAAGAAGAGCATGAGGAATTATTTAGGATGGAACAAAAAAAGAGAAGGGACGGTATCTCGTGTTAAAGGTTAGGATATTCTTTGGATGTTCTCTAAAGACGATGGGGGGTCAGGCTGGCACTATACGATTTAGATAGCTCCCTTCCCCCCGGCAATTATTAATCTCCCCTTCGCTGGACCCTCTCATAACGTTAACCACAAACTACCGCACCATACTCCCCGGGGGTACCTCTTTGTCGGGCATGAGCATGACCGGTTTCCCGTCGACATCCGCCGCCAGGATCATCCCCTGGCTCTCGATGCCCCTGAGCTTTCTCGGCTCCAGGTTGACCAGTATCGGCACCTGCTTGCCGATGAACTCCTCCGGCGCGTAGGCAGGTGCCATACCCGCCACCACCTGCTTGGTCTCTCCTCCCATATCAAGCTCCAGCCGGATGAGCTTGTCAGCGCCCGGTACCTTATCGGCAGCCGTTACCGTACCGATCCTGATGTCCAGCTTCATAAAATCATCAAAGGTGACCATTACATCGTCCCTATGGCTTATACCCCACGGGAATAATAATGAGCGGTACGTACTCAGAGGGTGCCCCGATGGCCTTGATCACGGATGCATCGCGAAAGGCCCCCACGATCCCTGCCCCCAGACCCAGGGTCCCTGCCTGGAGGAAGATGTTTTGTCCCACATGACCCACCTCAATGTGGGCATAGCGGATCCCCCGTTCCCCGTATTTCCGAGTGATCCGTTCGTACTCTGCCGTAATGACAAAGACAACCGGGGCCTTGGCTATCCACATCTGCGTCAGGGCGGCATAGGCCACCTCCTTGCGGCGATCTCCTTTACCCACGGCCTCGAGGCTGTGCCTTGCCGGGTGATACCGGTATACCCCGGGGGCCAACACCTCGACTCCACCCTTCCCCACCACGGCATAAACATCCAAGGGATAGAGGGCTCCCGCTGAGGGGGCTGCCCGAAACCCCCTCCGCTCATCCGTTATCCCGTATGCTGCCCACAGCAACTGCGACAGTTGGGTTATGCTCAGGGAATCGGGGCGAAATGCACGGACGGTCCTGCGTTCTTTGATGGCCCGCTCCACGGAGATCTCTCCCTTGTAGGCGGGCTGAGGGAGTGTAAAGGAACCCTGCGTGCGAGACTTGCCCCACCCCGGAACCGCCAGCACCACAATGACAAAACCACACAAAAGCCATAGCACCGATCGTCTCATCCTCCCCTCCTTCCGGCATGATATCACGCTTCTTTGTGTGTAATGCGCCTTGCCTCCACTCTCATCCCTCTGATGATATAGTTTTTGCTCACGTTGTCAAGAGGGTGTATTCATTCACTACACATGAGACAGATGTGAGGGGTAAGTAGCATCAACAATGCCATTGTCTTTGAGAAATTGCAATGGCGTCTTATATCCCAGCGCTTGGTGCGATCTTACACAGTTGTAGATACGTTCCCATTGCCTGAGCTCCTGATTCAGCTCAGGGATAGCCCAGGAACACTCATGCACCTCGTAAAACTCCTCCGCATGGGTTCGATGCGCCCGCTCCACCGCCCCATTGAGTTTCGGGCTCTTCGGGGGCAGGACAAATAATCGAATTCCCCTCCCCTGAAAACCATCTCCGCACCTCATCCGGAGTCTCTATCCCCATATGTGTACGTGTATCATATATCACATGTGCATGTCAAGAAAAGTGGGAGGGGGCAAGCCCTTTTTCCCCTGTTTAAGCAAAGTCAACATGTCCCCTTAAGAGCAGAGTTAATATGTCCCCTTTGTGGTGCTGAGGCAAGATAGATCCATTGTTCTTCAGTGGTGGCTTTGTATTTGGATCTTCTTCTGGGTCTGGCCCGTATTGGTTCCCTCAAGGGAGTTGGTTTAGTTTTGGCGATGGGTTTATCTTTGTAATAGACTTGCCAGCTGCCATCCAGAAGTTGATAGACCTTCACCCTTGTCTTAGCATACCCTCTTTGGCCGGTTCCTTCTGGGATGTCTATGATTACATCTCCCAGTCTTACCGCATTGTCATTTCCTACCACTGCCTGGTAGCGGAAGCTGATGATTCGTTTAATATCCAGTTCTTCAGGTACTTTCTGCCAGGCCTCTTCAGACTCCTCAGGCTCTACGCAAAAGCGGCGATTGTAGTCTTTGATGAAGACCTCTTGAAGGAAGATGTTTGCCTTTTCAATTTCTTT
>Ga0307437_1002860_pt1 | contig 10323 bp, 7 predicted proteins | sample SalMarWE160390MG_FD_202146 | JGI IMG/M metagenome (GOLD analysis project Ga0307437, IMG submission 202146) | Salt marsh sediment microbial communities from the Plum Island Ecosystem LTER, Massachusetts, United States - WE1603-90 | ecosystem: Environmental > Aquatic > Marine > Intertidal zone >...
ATTTATGGCAGAAGATGGCCTTTGGTCTCAATTCAACACCGCATTTTGGGCAATATGATACTTGCTGGGCAGCCTTGGCAGCCTCCCTTCTCATCTTCTCCTCAGCCTCCTCAACCTCTTTAGCCCTTCTAGCCTCCTCTTCTTTCTTGGCCCTCTCTTCAACCTCTTTAGCCCTTCTAGCCTCCTCAGCTTCTCTCCTGGCCCGTTCTTCAGCTTCTTTAGTCTTTCTAGCTTTCTCTTCTTTCTTGGCCCTCTCCTCAACCTCTTTAGCTCTTCTAGCCTCCTCAGCTTCTTTAGCCTTTCTAGCTTCGTCTCCTTTCTTGGCCCTCTCTTCAACCTCTTTAGCCCTTCTAGCCTCCTCAGCTTCTTTAGCCTTTCTAGCTTCCTCTCCTTTCTTGGCCCTCTCTTCAACCTCTTTAGCCCTTCTAGCCTCCTCAGCTTCTTTAGCCTTTCTAGCTTCCTCTCCTTTCTTGGTCCTCTCTTCAAGCTCTCGGGTCAGAATCATTTGCACTGTGTCAACAAGTCGTGGTAAATGCTTTTTCAGAGGCGGCGTAAGGGCATCCAAGGACTGATGCCTGCTTATGAAATAGTCCATAGCTTTGGAGGGGGGCACATCTTCAATCCGAAGCGGGATGATGAGAATACCATTGTTCGCTGCTCTCCCTACCTCTCTTATTACTTGCGGTGAGCTATTCGAGTTGGAGGATAACACCAAGACAAGAAAGCGGCTTTCATCAATGGCATCAACGATTGTTTCCGCCCAGACCGCGCCGACCACAATGTCCCGTGGGGCAATCCAGCACCTTATGTTTCTTGATTCCAGCGCAGTACATACAGCGTCGGCAATAGCTCTGTCCTGGGAGGCATAGCAGATGAAAACTTGGTGTGCCATCTTAGTTAAGTCCCATTCTCACACTTCCTGTAGGTGTTGTCACATTGCTCTAATCAGTCCCGAATGTCAAGTGATGAATCTCCTACGCCTGTCGACGAACCGCCAACCCGACTTTTGCCAGAAATCTGGGTATTCCTCTAACCGATTCTCTGTCTTTTTCTTGCTCTTCTTCAGGCAGATCTTCGTACGGCACAATAAGCCACGGAGTGGTCTTCTTATCAATGTCTTTTGGGCCAACAGTCCAGCCGTTAGCCAAACGTTCCTCTACCCAGCGCTCACGCTCCATCCGTGCTAGTTGTTCGATCTCCTCGAGCGTGAACTCAAACACCCCCAGTTCCCTATTCCCCAATTCTGTGATGCCACAACCAATCGCCTTCAACTTTTCGGCGATATGAAGAGCTTGAGCGCGGTTTGATTCCTTTACATGCTCTGGGAGTTCTTCCCAACTAACCAAGCTCGAATTGGTTTCCGTGGTTTCCCCTTTGGCTTTTTGGCTTCTCACATATTCCGCATGGATAGCTTGGGCAATGACCTCTTTCTGTCTGCTATCTGGTGATTCCGATCTAGTTATTTCCATATCCTCCTACTTCAATCTGTATATTTCAAATCCAGCCTGGGCCAACAAGTCAGGTATCGCCTTGACCGCTTTACGGTCATACGCCTTGAGTTCATCGGAAAGTTTTGCCCACTCGACAAGGTCGGTCCGGATCTTTTTACTGTCATCCTTCATGTTGCCTTGAGTCCAACCAGCCAGTAGTTTTTCGCGAACAAAACTTTCGTGCTCCATTGCAGCCATCTTTTCATACTCTCCCTCGGTAATCTCAACTCGCTTTGGTTTTTCGCCGAAAACAGGAGTAAAATCGCAGCCAATCGCTTTTAGCTTTACTGGTATGTCGTCGGCTTGCCGACGATTTGACTCCTTAAGGTCTTCTCTTAGCTTTCCCCAGGGTGCCATCGCTGGATCTTCAGAGTCTTTCGAGCTTTTATTGTCCTCGCGGTATTTCTCATGAATAGCTTCCGCCAGCTTCTCCCTTGCATCTCCAAGCAGGACATCCCTGATTACCAGCCGGGAGAATTCTTCTGCATTGACATGGAGTTCAAGCTGTTCTGGTGGAGGAAGCGATACTTGCTCAAAACTCTTCCGGTCAGACAATACACTCATTTCAATGATCGCTTGTATCGAACGGATGCCATGCTTATAATGGGGCACTTTAATGAAGGCCCGCAAGACCCCCGGATCGATCAGGCATTCACTCCCGCTGAGTATATGTCTGGCGTTCTTTCTCAACTGAAAGCGGAGAGCTATCGCCCGCCGGATCATATAGAGTTTGTCCGCTTCATCGATTTGGTTAGGCCCTTTGATGTTTACATACCCTCGCAGGCGGCTGACAAAATCGGTCCCCTTGGCATTTTTAAAGGCCTCCAGTTCTTTATCATCTGCGTCTGTGGCTTTGATATTCGCCGCTGCATCGTCAGCCAAGGCCGATTTCTTCGTGGAATCGGCCCTCTCGATGCTGAATTCAGCCAATGTGCTTCGGGTACCTCCAGCAAAGACAAATATCGCTTTGCCAATAGGATGGACTACTTCACCATGTCTAAATCTTCCATCCTGCATCGGGCCCAGAAAGTATTTAAGCCAGCCCAGTTTGCCATTGAATTCAGAGTCAAACTCATCGAAAAAGACAATGGGTGTCTTGCCGGTTAGAGCGACATCTCGTACTTTGTGAAAAACTGTGACCAGGTCGTCGGGCGAATTGAACTGGGACAGATTAAATTCAAGAGGTTCATCAGACAATTTGCCGGGAGCAACACTTTTCGCCACTTCAGTCACTCCAAAAGACTTACCCGAACCGGGTGGCCCAAATACAGCAATACAGAGTGGACGAGTTGCTCTGGGTGAATCGAGATACTCTTTGATCAGATTCTTTATGCTGCTGAAGCTTTCTATCTCTGAACGGTCTAAAGTGACAAGGTTGCCGAACCGGCCGGCTGGCGCCAGGTCTAGTGCTGGGTCCGAGCCTTTAAGGACAAAATTATAGGCCATTTCTTCAACCGATTTGGCCACATCTTCGAGGATGCACCAGAATTTGGGCACTGCCTGCTCTGACGGGTCAGGAATTCTGACCGAGGCAACCTTGAAATCACATTCTTCTGGTACTACAAAGATATCTTTATAGGGGTAGTCAAGATGGTCAATATCTTCTCCTAGACCTAATTGCCACATTCTGCGCATGGCGCAGAAACCTTCCCTAACGCCCTCTTTGACCTTTTCCAACTCAGTGCCTTTTGCCATCTCAGACACCAAGCCGGCGATAAAGGCATTGCCGACTCCAGCCATCTTACCCGGATACTGCATGCCGAAACCGCCTTCGCCAGTCTCCGGATCGAAGAGAAGCCATGACTCGGGCTTTCCGCCAAGCCGTTTGTAGAGGATTACCCCGTCGACGTCAAACCGGATAATCAAATAATCACAGTTGTTCAGAAAGAGGAGCTCTGGATTAGCCGCCATTTGCCAGATAAAATCCTGAGCGGTGCGTTCCCAGGATAACTGCCGGCTGATTCTTGCTCCCCGCTGCCGTAAGTCATCCGCGGTCAGGATAACTGTTAATCTTTCCGCTCGCTTTTGAAGTGACTCCCAGAGACCGCCTCTTAGAAGCGGTCGGCTCATTTTCAGAATTACATAGGAGTGTGGTGATTCCAGTGCTTTTGGCCAGTACTTTTGAAACTCTTTATTCCGGAAACCGTTACTGGCATCGTCAAGCACAACGAGATCTGCATCGGGATCATCGTTTTTTACCGGAAGTGGCAAAACACTCTTATCGCCGGCAAACCCCTTAAATTCATCGATGCGGTAGACTGACCTTCGTCCCTGTGTCGCTGAGCAAGGATACGACTTCAAGCTGGCAAAAGAGTGAATAGCCTTAGTGAGAGGAATACCATCGATATCGGCTAGTTCCGGTGCCAGGACGGTCGCCTGAGTTGCCGACCGCACCAACTCTGCTAGTAGTAGTGCACCACCTGGCTTGGCAAACCGATGTATTGTAGGATAGGTCTCCCAGTTGAACTCGTCTCTGCCTTCTGTACTGGATGACTCCTTTGAAGTCGTCGCTACTTCAAACCAGTCGACCGTCACATCTCCCGTTACCACGATCTTCGGCTGGCCCTTTTGTGCTCCTTTCGTTCTGGTCCTTCTTCCCATTATTCTTACCCCCCTTATGTATGAAAGCGCACAGTCTCTCCTGTTTCAATCGCCGTTTGGATTATCTTCGTTGGGCATTCAATCAAGGCTGTATACTTTAATATTATCAAAGGCAGCATGGGCACCACCTTTGTCTGGGCTCACAATTACACCCACGTATCCTTCCACAAAGGAATCGTCTGTGACGGTAGTGTGATGATCATTAACATACACCTCTATCCTATTAAAGTTTCCAGCTACAAGCACCATCAATCGCCACCACATAAACTAGACGCCGCTCCAGGCAAATTAGGGTAGAACCGCCAGAAACAAGGATGAGGTATCGCCGCCCCCCTATTACCTTGTTTGCCAATTTGCCGACCATCCCCCTAATTAGCGCAAGCACAAGCGTAACACCGAGTATTCTGCCCATTCCTTCCTTTTTCCTCATTGCTGTCCTCCATGTGATTGGCTTCTGCCCAATCACTCCCCTCCGAATCAGTTCTAGCCGACATTTACCAAATCAATTCACACAAGAATGTCAAATATGAGCAAAATACTTTGTAATGTTATCAGTACATTTATTAGTTGTCAATCCATTGTCCTCGCCTTCTTGTATGGTGTTGCGAGCACCTGAAAGGTGCGTGGCAATCCCCTTGATTAAGTTCTAAATTCTAATTTCTAATCTCTAAACTGTTTTGGTCATTGGTATTTTGATGAGAAGAATTGAATTTTCCTTTCTTTTGTTTAGGATTTGGTGCTTGAGATCTAGGATTTTGCTATGTGCCTGATAAATCAGGAAACTACAGCAATTACGAAAAGATTGGAAGGAGTGGCAATTGCTGTGGGAAAAGGGGAGGGGCGGCTTGTGGCCGCCCCTCCTTGGAATCACCTTCGCCTCTCCCTTAAGAGAGGGTCAGGTGGGGTGTGCTTATACCCGACGTGTCCTGAAGATGAGCACTATAACCACAATCACCAGGACAGCGCCAATGGCGATAACTACCCAGACCCACATTGGAGTTGCGGGTTGGGCTGGGTGCGCTTCAGCTATGTGGTCTTCGAGCTCTGCCTGAGTGTCGAAGCAAAGGCCGCACTGCGGACAGCAGAACTCGCCCTGTACTGCTGTGGTGAAGGTGCCTACGGCGCTGGTGCTTATTTCAGCGCCCTCATTGTAGGCGGTCACCTGCCAGTAGTATGTAGTGCTGTACTCCAGAGTTTGGGTGCACCCATAAGCTGTGCTGGTCAACCCGGTCTTGCTTTCAACAGGGCTGGACAGGTCAGCGTTATCATCAAGCACCCAGTCAAACGAATCGGCAGTCGCCGACAGGTCCCAACTGAAGCCCACGTTCTTTATGGCCACACCGGTGGCTCCGGGCTCTGGGGAGACAAGGGTGATTTCGCCAGCTTGAACACTGGGGCCAATCACGACGCTCCGCGGGTCAGACCACCAGCTATGGATTATTTGGTCGGTCCCGGCGTCTGCAGCCCTGACCCTCCAGTAATAGGTAGTTTCACAGGAAAGTCCTCCGGCTGGTCCTCCCAGGATGTGGTAGGCCGGGGAGCCTCCTGCGGGTGGCACATAATGGCAAAGCGGGTCGAGCACGTCGTCTCCATCTTCGTCGCAGAAGTATCTTGAGTCTAATACCACTTCGTCGAAGTCCTCGTCCAGCGCAATCTGGAGGTCATAGGAGCAGGCGTCGCACAGGCGGTCCCACGTGAGAGTAAACGGCTCGCTATAGCATGAGCAGGGGTCGGCATCAATGACCTCGCCGTCGTCAGGAGATGTCAGGTCGGGAGCCTTCTTGGCGTAGCAGTCCTCGAAGGTCCAGACGGTGCCGTATAAGCCATCCTCCATGTCGTACCCGACTGGAGGGAAGAAATCCATGCCAATGGCAAAGAGCTTGCTGTTGCTGTCTGGAGTCAGGCAGCCGCAAATCTTAAGTGCATCGGTCATCATGATGAACGCCTGGTTGGTGTAGATGTCATCGACATCCCAGGTATAAGTGAGTCCCTCCCACAGGTAATCCCACTCAATACACTCCTCACATACTACATCCTCACCAGGTTTGAGATGGCGGGCCACGCCGCTGTCTAACACGGTCCAATTTTCATCCCATACTATGTAACTGGCGTAGAGAACGCCGCCGGTTTCGGCGCTGGTCATGGGGTTGCCGTCAGCATTGTCCAGCACCAGGCCGGTAAAGGCGGCATATACTTCATCGTCGTCTTCGCTAAGACCAAGCTGGGCTTCAGTGGGGTAAGCACCGAGGTCTTCCCACTCTTCGCTGTCGCCGATGATCCAGCGGAAGACGCTACCTATAGTTGTTGTGTCTTCTATGTATCCAGCTGCGGCAGCATAGACTGTGTTGTTCTGGTCGAAGTAGCTATCAAAGGCCACGGTGATGAGTAAGCCTGACCCAACGTCCTCTGGGTCCCAATCCGCGACCCAGGTCTCAGCGCCATCGTCGGAGTAGTTCCAGTCGCCATCGCAGCCGCCGACAAGTACGTGGTCGCCCCAAACGGCAATGGTCCAACCATTTTTAACCTCGCTGTCCACCGGTTTATGCCAGCCAAGGGCATAGTCATCAGACATGGAAACGTCGCCATGGAAATCCAGGGCATAGATGGTTTCTTTGTCCTTCACCGCCAGGTCCACGATGTGGTCTACCTCGGCAGTCCCATCTTCCCAGCAGCCCAGGGTTTCCATCTCATTCCAGTACACGGTGTCGTTTCCGAAGTCAACGAGATAGACGGTGTCGCCGGTGGTTTCCTCGGGAGCCAGCCTGAGCAGGCCATGCTCAGCGGGATGAGGGCCACTGCCGCCAAAGATGACATCGAACAAGTCGTCGACATAGTCATCGAGGTCGAAGCCCTGGAGATTGCCGCACCAGGTCCTCAGCCATTTGCCGCTGTACTCCTCAGCCTCGGGAAGGTTCTCGGCATGGAGCCAGACGCTGTCGCAGTAAACATAGCGCACGTCGTATAAGTCCCCTCCCTGCGGATCGAGTTCCACACACTCCCACGGCTCAAAATAAGTATCAGGATCTCGGATACTCACGTCCTCTTCCCAGTAATCTAGGTTAACGCTTACCAGCATGGTCTTGTTGCAGTCGGGCGATACGGCGACATCGGACAGGTAGTCAATATAGGTATCAATCAGGCTGAGCTGGTTCCAGGTATATCCGTCATCGAAGCTTACCGACCAGGCGCCCTCGTCAGAATCAGTGATGTATCCCCAGAGAGCAACGGCATAAGCTTTCGATGTAGCCGGGTCGTCACTTGCGTAGAATGCCGCCATGGCCTTTGTCCCGGTTGGCGGCTTGCAGGCCTCTTCCCAGGGCTCGCAGCAGATATCCATGTTACTGATGTCATCATTGTGATAGACCTGGACGCCCTCGCAGCACTTTGTAAAGATGTCATCGTAGGTTTCGCAAGTAGTTTCGTTATACGCAAAACCTCCGGTGCCCATCACGCCGGCGATAGCCTTACCTTCGCTTATGTAGCCCAGGTAATCTACGTTGGTCAGCCAGACCTCGCCATCCTCGATCTGCCCCATTGGCCCGACGGGGCTGGCATCATCGTCTTTCACCTTGAATATCGTGCCTACCGGTTTTAAAAGATCACTATACGAGTTCACCCATACCCAGACATATCGCTTATTAGAATACCGGCCGGCGTAGTCCAGGGGCAGGGTTAAGCCCGCTATTCCTCTGACATCCTGCATGCCCATTTGCGCCAAACAGAGCGGGGCACGTACAGGAGTTGGGTTTATGAGCACAGCAGGCATGGAGGCAACCGACTGCTCATTCCAGCCTTCGTTCGTTCCCCAGGTGCCGGTCTGCAGGTATACACTATAAGTGTCCGAACCCTCGTCAACAACAGTGGTAACCAGGATGGTCTTGTCCGCAGTCCAGCTGGGGGCAAACTTGACGTCCGTAACGACAAACGAGAGGGGATCGGGATCCGTATCATAATCATCGTCGTCGTCCCAGCCATCATACCTGGCATCTTTCCATTTACCGGCGTGGTCTCCGTCAACCTCGCAGCGGAAAATCACGGCGTTGCCGGAGTCGTCCTGACCGACGACGGCGATATCACGCTCACCATCGTCTGCGGTGGAGACGGCCATGTCAGTGACATCCCAGCCAGAGGCGAATTTAGCGGTGTGCTCAACTTCGCCGGTGTCCCCGGCGTCGAAAGTATCGCCGCCGTCTGTGGAGATGTACACATGTACACAAGTATCGACAGCTTCATTAGTACAGAGGGCAACAGCCACGAAATCAGAGTCTTCAGGATCGCAGGCGACTCTCAGCAACATGTCTAATGAGTAACCGTCGTCCTCGAGCTCCTCCTCCAGTTCATCGCTGAGGTCATCCCAGGTGGCAGCATGGTCGTCGGACTTCAACAGCCAGGAGCCGTACATATCCTCCGCTTCATTCCACCCATTCACAATGGCGTAGGCCACCTCTCCGTCGTCACCCACGGCATAGTCAATGATGTAGGTGTCTGGTGCCAGTACCCACCCGTCCTGAGATGGAGTGCCGTCCTCGAGCATGTCCCACTCGCTTTCAACATCAGGGTCGGCACTCACTCTATGGGCGGGTGCTACCATAATAAGCAGACTGATGGCCAGTGCCGCAGCGATGAGTATATACATCGCCCTCACTGGCCACGCTCTTGCTTTAATCATTCTTATTTCCTCCTTATATAGGTATCCAACTTATTTTTACTCTCGCCCGAGGTCGACCCCTCCGGGCTCGAGTCATTGGAAACATTTTTTCATTATTTCTTCAGTAAACCCAATTTTTAAGCCTGCCTCATATCAGGCTGCCCTGTCTCTGTAGCGCGACCCTTCAGGATCGTGCTCTCTTTGTGCTCCTGCACGAGGCTAAAGCCCCGCACTACATCTAGCACTGCTTTTTGCCCGGGCCAGGCATTGTTTTCTTCCCCTCGGCGAATCAAGTGATCGAACTCCATAACTCCCCTGACCCCTCTTATCTTAAGAGGGAGAACGGCGAGTATTCGCTTCGGGACTTTGCCATAGGCGTCACCTCCTTTCAGTTCTATTCGTTAATGTCATTCTGAGAAGTCAACTTTTGTAGTACGACCCTTCAGGCTAGTGCACGAGGCTAAAGCCTCGCATTACATTAGCTCCGGCTCAGAATGACGGGCAAATATCTTCGGACACTATTCAATTATTAAAGTTCACACAAACTCAAATTTCAGCCAAAAGCCATAATAATAAGCTCAGGCCTACCTAACCTTTCACTTTAAAACTATATGTCTATTTTGTCAATAGGTAAATCAAGAAATTTGCCAAAATAGCTTGGATTTATTATAACAGTCGGCTTTCTTTTGTCAATATCCCTAACATATCGAGGTATCATCGCTCCGCCGCTGCACCTGCCATTCCTCCTGCCAAAATCCTGAATCCGAAGCACCAAATCCTAAACAAATTCGAAAATCAAAAGTCAAAACTTAAAATGACAAATTAAGATACAAAAATCTCAGGAAAAGGCAGCTGTATTATTTAGCATTCGCACCAAATTTCAAGCACCAAGTCCCGAGCATAAGCATTCAGCCATCAACGGTCAGCTTTCAATGGGCGAGGGTCTCGTACTGCCGCAAAATTCCCCCCTTAAGGTAAGAGGGGCTCGACGAGCACTCAGTGCCATATGTGCTCACCAAGGGGATTTATGAATAGATCTCCCTTTAACGCCCGGCTACAGAACATCGATGGGTAGGTCAAGGATTCATAACCCCCTTTATTTCCCTTACCTTGGGGGGGATATTTTGTAGTGGCAAGGTTTATCCTCGCCTGGGGGAGGGTGGGTACAAGACCCGCCCCTACAGGCATTTTGTAGTGGCGGAGTTCATCTCCGCCTGGGGGAGGGCGGGTACAAGCCCTGTCCCTTTATCCCCCTTAACTTAGGGGCGATATAGAAGGAAAGAATCCCTATGTTATGCAGAGCCCCATCTTAAGGTAAGAAGGGAAGGTAAGTTGTGAAGGAAGAAATACCTTCACGTCTCGAAAGGGCGGAGAAGGACAAAAGCCCCTTGCTCTTTTAGAACAACAGTGCTAATTTGTACTCAATTATGGAAAATAGATTGCTCTGGGATTTATTACCGGAGGAATTCCCCTACGAAGATAAGGGCTGCGAGCTCTTCCCCTCTTGTCTTAACTGCCCCTTTCCTGATTGTCTTAAAGAAGAGCCCTGGGGAAAGGAGAGGTTCTTAAAGCGCAGGCGGGCCG